>Ga0182027_10000051_pt1 | contig 171720 bp, 122 predicted proteins | sample 712E1DmetaG_FD_121300 | JGI IMG/M metagenome (GOLD analysis project Ga0182027, IMG submission 121300) | Permafrost microbial communities from Stordalen Mire, Sweden - 712E1D metaG (Illumina Assembly) | ecosystem: Environmental > Terrestrial > Soil > Wetlands > Permafrost | place: Sweden...
GTGCGTAGCCCAAGCAGGGTTTTTCTGTCTTGAGCAAGAATCCTGGACTTTGGGACTCTTTTCGCATGATCGGGATCGAAAACCGTGGCGGGAAAACGCAATTGTGACACAGCCTGAAATTGAAACCTCAAGTCCGCCGCCTCTCGAGACGATAATTGGAACATGAAATCCTCCGGAAAACGAATGGCATTCCGACGAACAGCCAGGTTCAGGGACTTGGTTGGAACGACGTATAATTCGGCCAGATCCTGATCCAGCATCACTTGCTGACCGCGAATACGATAGATACGACCTTGCACATCGTGTGTGGACATAAGTTCACTCATAACTACCTCCTATCGCTTAGAGGTAATTCAGGCAGAAATATTCATTCTCCCGGCTAGTGTTCTGTGGGAGGAGCGCTTTTGCGGACAAAGATGTGGCGGGCGAGCTCCCCATCCATGGCGAGGAGCATGTCCCCGATCTCGATGACGAGCGCGGGGAAGGTCTGCGTCACGCGCATGTCCGCCCCCGGAACAAGTCCCATCGAGATGAATTTATGCAGTTCCGGACGATTTCCCGGGGAAACATACGCAATCCGGCCATGGTCTCCGTTCTTCAGGCCGGTGAGAGGAAAAACAATCGGCTTGGCTTCTGTCAGGGAACGCTCACAGCAGGGGCCGCGCGGGATCACCGCGCCGTGGGGACAGGCTTCGGGATGCCCGAGGAGCGTGCAGATGGCCTCTTCCACGCCGGGCGAGATCACATGCTCCAGGCGGCAGGCATTGGAATCGATCTGGTCTTCGGCGACCGTGAGCACATCCTGCAGAAGCCGTTCGGCCAGGCGATGCCGGCGAACGATGCTTTGCGCGAGGCGTTTACCCTCCGCGCTGAAAATCACCAGATCATCGTGGTAATGCAGGAAACCCCGCTGTTGAAGGTCCGTGAGCATCCCGGCGCGGATCTCGGCATCGACGACCTTTTCCAGATCGGGACGCGCGCTGTGGCCGGTTTCCAGCTGGTTCCAGACCATCGCAAGCGCCTGCTCGAGGTCTTCTTCCCACGCGCTGGGGAGCGGGAATTTTTTTTGAATTTCTGTTGATGATGTCATGCCCACCCTCCATGGATTAAGACCCAGTTGAGAAGCCCCGAAACGGCCAGCGCGTAACCGACCACGACCAATCCGATGGCGACGGTCACTTTCAAGCCGCGCTCCTTGAGCGCCATCAGGCCCTGAGCCATGCAGGGCATAAAAAGCGTCATCGCCACCAGGCTTACCGTCGTCTGGCGAAGAGTCATGAGCCCCTCCCGCTGGAGCTGATATAAGCCCGCCGCGCCATAATCCCTCCGCAAAAATCCAAGAAGAAAGGCGTCCGTCGCGCGCGCGGGCAGTCCCAGAAAGCGGGTGATGAGCGGCGAGGAAAACCGTTCCAGAACCTGAAGCCAGCCGAGGGCGTCCAGGACAAAGAGGATCAGGCTTCCCAGCACAAAGAGGGGGACGACTTCCTTTAAGTACCAGGACAGCCGGGTGCCGACTTTGCGCAGGACATTTTTCATCTGCGGCACCCGCATCGGCGGGATCTCAAGAAAAAAGGGTGAGGGCGCGCCAGGCAGCACTTTGGAGCCGATGTAGCCTGTCCCCAGAAGCGTCGCCGCCAGGACCGCAAACCAGATCAAAAGCACGACGGGAGAAAGGCCCGCGGTCATGGCCAGAACCACCGCCAGCTGGGCTGAGCAGGGAATGGCTAAAGCCAGGAGAAAACTGGTGAGGACCTTTTCCTTCTTGGTATCGAGAATCCGGCAGCTGAGCATCGCCATCGTCCCGCAGCCGAAACCCAGAATGACAGGGAAAACCGCCTTTCCGTTCAGGCCGATCAGCCGGAAGACGCGGTTCAGAAACACGGAGAGCCGGGGAAGATAGCCCGAATCTTCCAGAACGCTCATCGCAATGAAAAAGGTGGACACGATCGGGAGAAGCAGCGCGAACGCATAGGTCAGCGCCATCGTAAAGACACCGTACTGGCCGATCAGAAGGTCCTGCATCCAGTGCCAGGGGACCGCCCAGTCGACGGCGCGCGTCACGGCGGGGTTAATCCATCGGCCGAAGACCTGGTTCTGCATGAAATCCACGGCCCATTGGGCCCCGAAGACCGCGACAAATTCGTAAAGCATCCAGAGCGCCACGGCGGCGATCAAAAACCCCGGCCACGGCCTCAGGCACCACTGCCCGGCAACGTCAAGCCATTGTCCCCGGCCCGTTGAATTTTTGATCTGGCGGCGGGTTTCACCGGTGATCTCCTTGGCCTGTTCCAAACGCGCTTCCATGAACACGCGGGAAAGCGGCCGGATAAAGTTTTTCTGGGCGTCCTTCAAGCGCGACCAGAGCTCCGCCGGAAGGTGAATGCCCGCGGCGGCGATCTCATGCGCCTGCATATGGTTCTGCAGAAGAAGCGGCACGATGGGCTTTTGCGCTGCGCTCACCTCCTGGCTGAAAGTGCGGATGAGCGTCTGAACCTCGGAGGGATAGCGTCTCGCCACAGAAGGGACGGCGGCGTGCGCCGCCGCTTTCACCAGGTCCTGAAACCCTTCCTGCGTGGTGGCGGTGGTCTCGACGACGGGGATTCCGAGGACCTTGGAGAGGTAGGCCGTATCGACGGAAATTCCATGGTTTGCCGCTTCGTCTTTCATGTTCAGGCAGAGGACCATGGGAATTTCGAGTTCCGCGAGCTCCAGAGTCAGCATGAGCGCCAGATCCAGATGCATGGCGCTTCCGACCTGAATCACCCGGTCCGGACGGGTCAGGAGAAACGACCGCGTGGCGCGCTCTTCGTCGCTCTGCGCGATCAACGAATGGATGCCCGGGCTGTCGATGACCTCGAAGTTCTCGGTTCCGATGACCGTCATGCCGCGCGAGATTTCCACGGTCGTGCCGGGATAATTGGACACCGCCACATAGCGCCCGGTCAAGGCGTTAAAGAGGACCGACTTCCCGACATTGGGCTGGCCGACCAGGACCAGCTTACGCCGGGCGAGCGTTTTCTCGTTCTGGTTCACCTTCGCCTCCTTTCTCGCTAAGGTGGCGATGGCCATCCGCAAGACGATCGCCATTCGGGCGATCGTGCGGAAGGTGTATACAGTAAGGTTCCTCGGCTAGAACATCGCCGTAAGCGTAAAATCCGCGGGCGCGGCAGCCTCCACAGACATCCTTGAAATCACAGGCTCCGCAGCGTCCCGAAAGGAGGCTCGAATCCCGCAGGTTGCGCAAGAGTTCCGATTGGTCCCAGATCTGACGGAAAGGCTGGTTCCGGATGTTGCCGGCCGAAAGCGGAAGATAACCGCAGGGATACACGTCGCCTTTGTGAGTCACAAAACACATGTGCAGGCCGGCCAGGCACCCTTTGCGGTCCGCGGGGATTTCCTGATCCTCTTTGCCCAGCATTTCGTGCTCCACCCGGAAATAGTGAGGAGCGCAGATGGCTTTGAGCGGGAGCGGCCCTTCCTGATCCTTCTTCGCCACCCATTTCAGCCAATCTTCCACTTCGGTGTTCGAGAGCATCTGGTCGTCGGCGATTTTGACGCCGCAGCCCACGGGGACCAGCAGGAACAAATAAAGCGCAATACACTTATTCTGGCGTGTAATCTCGTAGACCTTCGGCACTTCCTGCACATTCATTTTAGTGACCGTGAAGTTCACTTGGACCTTGATGCCCGCTTCCTGCATGTAGCGCATGCCCTGAAGCGTTTTTTCATAGGCCCCCGCGCCGCGGAAGAGATCATGCGTGCCAGCTTGTGATCCATCCAGCGAGACCGACGCGTAATAGATGCCCACATCCTTCATGCGTCTGGCCATCGCCTGATCCACAAGCGTCCCGTTGGTGGCCAGGGCAATCGGAAGCCCTTTTTCTTTGGCGTACGCGGCCAGCTCAAAAATATCATGCCGGACCAGCGGCTCGCCCCCGGAGAAAATGAATACAGGCCGGCCAAAGGTCGCGACTTCATCGATCAGCGCTTTGGCCTGAGCGGTTGTCAGCTCATCGGGATCCGGTTTATCCAGCACATCGAGCCGGCGGCAATGGATACAGCGCAGGTTGCAGCCGGCGGTGGATTCCCAATAAACGCGCTTAAGCTGGGAAACTAATTGTGTCATTCTGAGGCTATTCTAGCAGGTGGGGTGAAACGAAAACATAACCCCGGTCATACCCTCTTATGACAGCAGGGCGGCTGGCGATAAGACGCAGCGGATCTCCAGGGCATTGAGCGTGGTCAGAGCGTAAAAATCGTAGTTGGCCGGAAGGACGACCCGGATTCGGTGGCGGTATTGGGCGAGGCTTTTGCCCAGGCGTTCGAGCGCTTCATGCTCGGAGACCTTCAAGCGGTTCAAATCAATCACGAGTCGTTCGCGCCGGCGCGCCAGAGCGTTTTTGAGATCTTCCGCCAAGCGATCGGCGCCAGCCATCGCGAGCCGGCCTTCAATCCGTACCCAGATGGTCTGTTCCGGCCGAAGCTCGACCTGGACGTTATGGCCGGCAGGATCCTCCCCGCGCAATCGGCGCCAGAGCTTGGCTGGCACCGATTCCTCCGGCAGGCGGAAAGTGTGACGGATGAGGCTTGGATGTTGAAAAAGATCCAACTGAAGCTTCGCCCAGGACCAGCCTGCCAAAAACACCGCCGCTACGGATTCCAGCCGCTCTTGCCACGAGGGCTGTCCGAGCTCAGAATGGATACGGAATTCCAGATCGCGGATCCAGCGGCGCACCGTACGGTTTGGACCAAAAAGGCGCCCCGCGAGAAACACCGGATAGGCCCGCCGAATTTCAAAGACAAAACGGTCCGCCTTTTTGCGCAATATCGTGTTCGGGCTGTCCTTGAGTTTTAGATACCCCAAGAACCATGTTTCCAACGCCCGATAGATTGACGGTCCGAGTCGCTGGAAGTCTTTTTCAAACGATTCCTTCTGGGCGGCTTCAATCGCCTCGGGCGTCATGGTGGGATGCTGAACCATCGCTTTAAAACCGGTGCAGCGGCTGTAGTAGCGCTCACGGTCGTCGGTCAAATCCTTATGGAGAAGACCTTCCTTCATGATCCGGTCATAAAAGGGCGTTCCCGGCGTCGGGCCGTAGATCAGGAACTGGGCCAGCGCGGGCTTAAGCGCGAAAAGCCCTTCCCGCTCCTCTTTAATAATCTCGGGAGTCTGGTAGGGGAACCCGACGATCATCGAGGCGAGGATCGTGATGCCATGCTCCCGCAGATCGCGGAACAGTTCGTCCGTCGCGCGACCCGACTGCTTGGCAAAGCCGGAGCGCGTTCCTTCGTAGCCGATCCAGAAGCCGTCGATTCCCATCTCGAGGATTTCTTCCGTCGTAAATTGGCTGATCGCCCGGACGCTGGAGAACACGAACATCGAGATCGCCTTGCCGCCGGCCAGGACGCAATCCCGGAACTCCATCGCCCGTTTTTTATTGAGCAGGAAGTCCTCATCCAGAACCACGATGGACATCTCGGGCTCGATCTCCAGGTACCGTTCGACCACGTTGTAGATATCCCTTCCCGTGGGAAGCAACTTGATATGCCGGCGTTTGAAGAAAAAGGACGTGGCGCAGAAGTCGCAGCCGTTGGGACAGCCCAGCCCGGCGAAGACCATTCCGGTCCGGGAAGATTCTTTCCCGAAAATCTTCATCCGGCTTACGATCATCGGATGGCGGTAGGGCATCGGGATGGGAGGCTCGCCCAGGTAGTTGCGCATGAATTCAACACCTTCACCACGACAGAAAGCATCCCCCCAGGGGGCCAATTCTTCATCGGAAAGGACCGTTCCATAGCCCCCCAGGACGATCTTAGACTCCGGCGAGTATTGGCGGATAAGGGCAACGGCCTCTTTCATGCGATGGAACGTCGCCAAAATGAAGGAAACCGCGATGACATCGTAACCACGTTTCAGTTCGCGGATCAGCTCTCTTTTGTTGGGGTATTGCAGGACAACGGACGGCGCATCGAGGTTCTCGGCAATATATTCGAGCGAAAAATGGATGTGATTGGCACGGGGACTGAAGGCTCCCTGGGAGCGCGTGACCTGGCCGAAAAGAAGCTCATAGCCGACGCTCGGCGCATCTCCGTACTTCTCGCCGACCGGACGGCAAATACTGGTTAAAAGGACCTTCGGATGGGCTTCCGGCGGGCAGGAGGGCATGATCCGATCCTAGCTTTCCCCGTGAGGCCGCCAGTATGACAGCCGTCATAGAGGATCCCAGTCGTCAGGGGGCTGTGGTTTTCCAAAGCTTCTCGAATTCCTGCCTGAAAGCCCGGATGAGCTCGGGGTCGGTGAAGAAGATGACGTTTTCGTGGTTGTATTTTTCGCCGTTGGCCGTCCAATTAAAGGAGCCGGTTTCCAGGAGTTTGTCGTCAAAGATGGCGAATTTGTCGTGAAAAATGCCCCGGTTTTTCCCTTTCATCTCTCTGACGTCTACCCCATGTGCTCGTAGGAACGCATTCTCGTCGTGCTTGTTATGCGACTGAGAAGCGTCACGGATCACGCGTATATTGACGCCGCGCTCGTGCGCTTCGACCAGGGCTTGGGCCAGGGCCCCCGAGGTGAATGAATACATGGCGATATCGATCGTGGATCGGGCCAGGTTCACGCGCCGGATGATTTGATTCTGGATGCCGCCCCCGGGAGAGAAATAAGCTTCCGATCCGAACGCGAGACCCGCACTCAAGATAAGTAAACATGCCGAGCGGCGCATGTTTAATGGTATTTAATTTGTCTTGAGAAAAGTTACGGAGTCTAATCTAGCGCGCTAAAGCTTGCAAGGCGGAAATATTTTTGAGGTCGATGGCGTTATGGCTCAGGGAAAGGACCCCCTGCTTCTGGAAGCGGGCAAGGACACGGATGGTGGTTTCCGTGGTGGTTCCCAGCATGCTCGCGATTTCAGCCCGCGTTAGCGCAAGTTCCATCGAAGATCCCCCATGGACCGGCCGGCCAAATCGCTGATTCAAATCCAATAAAAGCCGGGCCATCCGGACACTGACGGGCGACCGACCCGGATCGGACGTTCCGGCTCCCTGCAGCACCTTGAGATCCGCGGTCACCTTTTCCAACAGACGCAGCAAAACTCCTGGATTTTTTTCAAGAATGGGAAGGACGGCAGCCTTCGGAAGCGTACAGACGTAGCAGCCTTCCATGGCTTCGGCGTTGGCCTCGTACGCGTCCTTCTTCAACAAAGATTCATGCCCCAGCAGGTCTCCGGGACCGGCCAGACGCAAAATCCGGCGCTGCCCGCCCGCCAGGATCCGGTACACCTTCACCTGGCCCGACAATAGGCAATAGGCGGCCAGGGGATGATGCCCTTCGTAATAGAGAACTTGTCCCTTCTGATAGTGATCCAGGACCCGGCCTTTCTCCACCTCGCGCGCCTGATCCACCGTCAAATCCGCGAAAATACCGGAAAGATGGGCCGGGCAGTTTTCGCAGGTCCACGAAGGAACGGTCACCCTTGAAGAAGCGCCGCGATCAGGATTTCTTTTCTTCGGATTTTTCATGGGTCTTCCTTCGACGCCGCATCAGGCCCGTGAGCCAGGCCCAGTTCATCGGATACACCTTCGGATCAAAAATGACCAGATAGAAATGCCACACGAGGATCGCCAGGCAGGCCAGGACGGCTTCATAGTAATGGATCATCGTCGCCAGATCCGATATCCATGCCGGGAAATGCTTCAGCGTGAAGTTATTGAAGATCAACAGAGCCCCGGTCGTCACCATGACGATCGAACCCCACACGAGCGCCCAATATTCCATCTTTTCCGGATAGTGGTAGGTCCCGTGCGATTTGGGCGGCTCTTTGCGCCCCGGCCACCCTTCGGGTGCAGGGGCATGCCCGTGCTGTCCCCGAAGGGGACTGTCCGGGCGCCATCCCAGGCTGTAAGCCAGTTGCTGGCCGAGCGCTTTGGCATCGTGCCAGACCGGGAGGAGCGACTTGAATACGATTCGTCCGCGCCGGGTGACCGCCAAATAAAGGACATGATAAAAACCAAGCACACAGAAGACGAGCGCCGTCCAACGGTGAAGGGACCGCCGCGTTTCTTCGGCAAAGGGCGCCAGGAGCTGCGCCCAGCCGGCGTCCGGGAATTTGAGCGCGAAGCCCGAATAGGCGAGCAGGCAGAAACTGATCATGAGGAGCGCATGCTGCCAGCGCTCATTGACGGTTAAGCGGACCTCGATGAACTCTTCGGGGGCCGGCGCCGGGGGATCGAGCATTTTGCGCAGGAGATCCAACCCGTTATGCAGCAGCATGAACCCGATGACCAGCGCGATCAACCACAGGTAGAAACGTTTAACGAGAGGAAGGACCCAGTGCTTCACCGTCGGCGGACTATGAACATACCCTCTGGTCAGCTGCTGACCGGCGCCGGGATGGCAGCGTCCGCAGGTGTTCGCGATATTCGCGGGATTGATGGATGACCGCGGATCCGAAGAAGGCAGCACATCATGGAAACCATGACAGGACGCGCAGTTGGCCACCCGGAGATCGCCCCGCTGATAGGCGAGCCCATGGTAGGTATCCAGATACGTTTTCAGCCGATCCGTCGGAAGGCCCAATTTCAAGCTGAGCCTCTCGGACGCATGACAGCCTGAACAGGTCTTGGTGACGGCACCCGCATAGACGCTGGATTGAGGATCTTTCGGCGAACGAATCGTATGCTCGCCGTGGCAGTCCGTGCAGACCGGCGCTTCTTTAATCCCCGCCGAAATCGCCTGACCATGAATGCTTTCTTTATAGACGGATGCGACGTTTTGATGGCAGCGCCCGCAGGTGTCGGGGATTTTTGTTTTGTAGACGCGGCTGGCCGGATTGAGCGACCCGTGCAGATCATGCGTCCCATGACAGTCACTGCAGACCGCGGCCGTCAGATTTCCTTTGGCGAAGGCCTCGCCGTGAACCGTGTGGTTGTAAGAACCCACAGGATTTCGCTCGGTCAGATGCGTGCGCGCCATGCGTTCGGGATTGTCGTGGCAGTGGGCGCAAGTTGCCGGGATGTTGCGGCGATTCACGGGGGATTTGGGATCCCGCGAATTGAGAAGCGTGTGGCTGTGGCCGTGGCAATCCTTGCAGGACGCCGCCTCGGTCTTTCCATGTGCCACGGCGCGGCCGTGATCCGAATTAAGATAGATCTGACTTTCTACGCGATGGCAGCGGGCACAGGAAACAGGGGCCGGTTTCCGGGCATGGGGAACTTCGACCACATCCGCATGGCAGGAGACACAGAGATTCTTGCCGTGGATCGAACGGCCGAAGGCATTTTCATCGACGAAAGGAGCGTCAGCCCCCTTCTGGCCATGGCAGGCCAGGCACGTGCTGTTATCCAGCGAATCCGCGTGAAGGGGGAACGAAAAAAACGACCACAAGACTGCAACTCCGAGGATGCGGCGCAAGGGGAACGCCTCCTTCGGCCCTCAGGACGTCTGGGGACCGGCTCGCGGGAGAAACGGTGCTATTTGCCGGGGGCGGGGGCTGCGGCGCTGCGGATATAGGCAATACTGTTGGCGATGTCGTCCGCCGAAAGTTTGCCTTCCTGAGCGGCCATCTTGCCTTGACCCTTGGCGGTAATCAGGATGAGATCGGCGTCCTTTTTGTCCAGGGTTTCTTTCTTGACCAGGCTGAGCGCGGACGGATCAATTTTAAACAACTTGGCCATGGCCGGGTTGCCCGTCAGGTCCTTGGCGTGACACATGGCGCACTTCTTTTCATAAACCTCTTTGCCTTTGACCGCATCAGCGGCGCTGAGAGGTCCTGTGAGGATCATGCCCGCAAACGCGATCAGACTGAACTTCCAGAAACACTGTTTCATATAGATTCCTCCTTAAGGGGTTAGAACTTGTATTTAACCAGAATCGTGCCCACATGAGCCACATAGTTCTGGAGATTCGTCCCTAAGTAATTGTTGTACTGAGTGGCGCCGGTTCCTCCAACCAGGGGAATGTTCTGGGTCTGCCAGTCGGACACATCGAATTTCTCAAAGAGATATCCCAGGACCAAACTGGTGTGATCGGTCATTTTAATCGTCGTCCTGATGGAGATATCCTGCTTCATGTACTTGGTATCGGAAGGAGAGATCAGGTTGCCGGTGGTCACGGGCTGCGGCAATCCGTTCGCATACACTGCTGATGCCGAAACTCCCGAGCCGATGTTCACATAATTATCGGACCCGCGCGACATCGTCACATCGTAACCCAAGCGGGTGGTCACCCGGTCGGCGGAGCCGCCCAACGTCGCGTGCACACCGGCCAGCTGGTACTTATCCAGCATCCGAACGTCCCAGTCCGTCGTGCCTGCCTGTGTAATGAGACTGCCGCTTCCTTCATTGGACCGGAGAAGGCCCTGGGTTTCCTCGTAATCGTAGTAAACATCAAAAGCGAGCCTGTCGGAGGCGTTCCAGCCAATATCGGCTCCCGCCGCGGAATCGCGGCTGTCCTGCAGGCCGTACAGAGTCGCAGGGTAATTCGCTCCAGACGCTCCGGTCGCCCCGGTGAGATCCTGATTGCCGGACTGATAGTTATCATGCGTGAGGCTGCCGTTCAGGCCGATCGTGACGGCGGAGACAGGATTCACCTGCCAGATAATTTTGCCCTGATTCCGTACACGATCGCCCAGATCGAACTGCTGCAAGCCCGGAAGCTCCGAATAGTTCGTGGTGCCGGGGGCCAGATAGAGGGAATAATCGAAGGAGTGCGGCACGCGATGGGAACGGACATAGCTGCCGCGCACGGTGGTCCATCGCGCGGGCGTGTAGTCCACAGTCCCCGCATACCCGTTTTCCGTCGAGTCGGTCACGAGGCGGTTGGTGTTGTGATCCCATTCGACATTGTATTTGAAGCCTAATGACAAAGGTTGGAACACCGCATAGTCCGCGCTCCCCGTCAGGATATCCTTGCGGAATTCATAGCGGTCATTGTTATATCCGTCCGCCTGAGCCTCCCAGCTGGAATCCATGATGGCCCGGCCGGCAAAAGCCACTTCATCCGTGCGGTTGATCATCTGATAGGAATGATATTTCAGACCCAGCGTCAGGGGTTTCAGGACTCTGTTGCTCACGGCATAGTCCTGTGTCCAGGTCATGATATTGGCATTGGCGGTGGCTTCGGGCAAGGCGGGCTGGCTGATCACCGTGCCGGCGGAATTTTTATAGACAATGGCTGAATTGCTCGTCCAGGACATGAGGTTTTCATTTTGATGCATATAAGCCATCGTCCCGGTCGCCGTAAAGCGCGTATTTGCCGGCAGGTTGGCTCCCCCATTCATCGTGACGGTGTGCGACCAATTGTCCGGGGCCACGCTCATCTGGCCCTGCACGGGTCCGGCGATGCCTCCAGCTGAAGCGGCGCCGGAGTCGGTCAGTCGTGCCGGATTGCTCCACTTGAGAGATTCGTTATCGTTGTTGAAGGAGGACATCCGATAATTAATCCCCATCTGAACATCCTTTGTGTCATATTGAGTTCCGGCCTTTAAATTGTAGGTCCTCCAATCGATGGGCTCGGGCACCTGGACCGCCTGGTTGAAACCGAAAGAGGCCCCCAGCGGCTTATTCCCCTCGACCCGGTCTTCCGAAAATCCGAAATTCGCCTTGACATGCTCGGCCGGCCGGAAGTCCATGTTGACGGCTCCCTTGTTGTCCAAGGTCTGAAGATTGGCGTTGTGCGCTGCGGTCATGTAATTCGCAAACTGGTTATTGAAGGTGGTCACTTGCGAATTTGTTGGTGAATAGGAGCTGGAGCTGCCAGACTTGGTCGCCGGCAAGTTTGACTGGATCTGGGACGGCAGCGAGAGAACCCCCGGAGCCGTCTGCGTATAGAGCGTCTCCCCTACATTGGAATAGTCATGCGGTGTCTGGTCCCAGGAAGCATTGATCTTCGTCTGGTAGCTATGGTTGTAGTCGAGCTCATACGATTGGTTGTTCTGCTGGACGTTCTGGCCCTCGAAGTGCACCGTGTTGCTGTCGCTGGCAACATTGACCGATATGTATGGAATGTCGACGCCCTCCGGTGTCTTCCCATATTGATCAAACGTCGCTTCGTTCGCACTCACATCGCGCTTCTGATACCCGGCGTCCACTTCTCCGGTCACAACCGTGCCAGCCCATGCCGAGGGAGCCGCCATCAGGAGGGAAAGAATCAAACGGAATCCGACTTTTTGATAGTTCATCGATTGATCTCCTTACCTTTGAAACAGCTGGCCCGAGGGGCTGTTCGAGCCGTGTATATTTGAATGACAATTGGTGCACGAGTCTCCCATAATGCGATTGTTGCCGGCCGTAATACCTGTCTGGTCATAGGGGGTTGCGGGATGACGCGTCCCGATATGACAGCGCTGGCACAGGAACGGCTGACGCGCGACCAGCATATGGTCGTTGTGAGAACCGTGAGCATCATGGCAATTCATGCAGTCTTCCCGGACCGGCGGGTGCTCCCAGACAAAGGGTCCGCGCTTATCGGCATGGCAGCTGTAGCAAGTGGCGGTGACTGACTCCTCTTTGAGCATCTTGGAGGAGGCGCTGCCGTGCGGGTTATGGCAGGACGTGCAGTCCATCTTCCCCTCTTCAATCGGCATGTGCGCGCTGCGCTTCACCTTCGCCACGATGTCCTGATGGCACTGGGCACAGACCTGCTCGACTTTGGGCTGGACCAGCAGATTCTTTTCGGCCTTGGCCTCATGAACGCTGTGGCAGGCCAGGCAGGAGACGTTGCGCTTTTCGTGAACGCTACCGACCCAGTGCACCCGGTTTTCGTCCTGATGACATTGGAAGCAGGTTTTCGAAAGTTCGGCGGCGGACAGGCCCTTGAAATTTTTGATCGTGGAAAAACCGGGATTGGACTTGTCGCCGGCCGCCGCGGCATGCAGAGAGCCGGGACCATGGCAGGTTTCGCAGGACTTCTCAAACGCGATGCCTTTGAGTTGCGCGAAGGCTCGCGCGTGGACGGTGTCCTTAAAATGGTCCTGGTTCCGATGGCAGGTCAAGCAGGTGGACGCCCCGACAAATTCGAGGGAGGCGGCGGGTGCTGGAGCGGTTGGCACAGGAGCCGGCGGAGGAGGGGTGACCACGGGGGCCGTCGGAGGAGTCACGGCAGCGGCCGGCGCTGTGGAGGGGACCACAGGCGCGACCGTCTCGGCAAAAAGAATGGCGGCTGAAGCCGCCACGATGGCCATTCCTAAAATTGTTACCGTCGTACGGGACGGTTTTTGATCACTGATCATGCGATCCTCCCCTTTATTTGTGCCGCAAAGCGCCTTGGATTCCCCTGCCCAGCCACAGGTTTATATTCTTTAAACATATCACACCATGATGCATGTCATATTGCCTTATGACGATGAAACTTGTTGTAATGCCTTCTATGCGACCCGCCTTTTTAATGCTCGTGACGTTACCATTTTTGTGCGCGCTTTTAAATAGCTGCTGCAACGAGAGCATCCAGACCTATCAGGTCCCCAAGGAATCAGCCGCTGCCGCAATATCCATGATGCCTTCGGACATGGGGGGAATGGGGAATTCCAGCCTTCCTCCCGATCATCCCGCCATCGGACAGGGCATGGCGGCTTCTTCCGACGCAAAAGAAGCTTCCTGGAAAGTACCAGAAGGATGGGAGGAGCAGCCACTTTCGTCCATGCGGGTCGGCAGCTTCCTTATTAAAGGGGCCAATGGCCAACTGGCGGATATGTCCGTTGTCCCTCTATCGGGCGAAGCGGGGGGCGATCTGCCCAATATTAACCGCTGGCGCGGACAGATCAATCTCGGACCCATCAGTGACGCCGACTTATCGGCGCAGAGCGAAAGCATCTCGCCTGCCGGTCGCAAGATGCTTTACATTGATTTTGTCAGCCACGAGCCCCTGATCAATAATCAATACAAGAAGCGACTGATGGCGGCTATTTATCATCGAGAAGGACGGACCTGGTTTTTTAAGATGACGGGAGAAGATGCCACGGTGCTCTCCGCGAAACCTGCCTTCATCCACTTCCTGAAGAGCTTGAAGTTCAATGAAAACTGAGCCCTGGCTGGATCGGCTGGCTTCCGTGCAATTGACGCTTGTTTGTCTCGGCGTGGCCATGCTGCTGGTCATCTTCGGAACGCTGGCGCAGGTCAATATGGGAACGTTCGCCGCGCAGAAGGAATTTTTCAACAGCTGGTGGGTCTTCAGCTGGCTGGGCGATACCAAAGTTCCGGTGTTTCCGGGAGGCCTGTCGGTGGGAGCCCTCTGGATGGTGAATCTCCTCGCAGCCTATGCCGTACGCTTCAAGTTTTGCCGGAAGGATGCGGGAATTCTGATTTCGCATTTCGGCCTGATTGTCCTTCTCATGGGTCAATTCCTGACCCAGACTTTAGCGCACGAAAGCAATCTCCCTATCGAACTCGGGCAGACCCGGAACTACGCGGAAAGCTTCCGTGAGATGGAGCTGGCGCTCGTGATGACCACCGATCCGCAGACGGATCAAGTGACGAGCATTCCATACTCGCTTTTCAGTCATGAAGGCCGGATCGAATTGCCGCGGCTTCCTTTTTCGATTGTCATCCGCAAGTTTTATCCCAATGCACAGATCGGGATGGCCCCCTCACCCCCAGCCCCTCTCCCTCAGGAGGGAGAGGGTGGCCGACGCCACTGGGACATTGGCGTCCGCCAGAGCAGTAGTGGCGGAAGGCCGGGTGAGGGTCTGGCCACTCAGGGAATTGGAACACGGATCGCTGTCCAAGACCTGGCGCCGGTTTCTTCTGATGAAGAAGTGAATACCGTCGCCGCCTATGTCGAAGTGCAGGAAGGAACCCGAAGTCTGGGGACCTGGCTTGTTTCCTCAGGGCTCGGCGCGCCGCAATCGTTCAATGTGCAGGGCAAAGATTATCAGATTTATATCCGCCCGCGCCGCCATTACTATCCCTTCACGGTTACGCTGAAGGAATTCCATCATGACCTCTATCCCGGAACGGATATTCCGAAAAACTTTTCCAGCCTCGTGCGCCTGGCGAACCTGGCTACAGGCGAAGCGAGGGACGCCCTGATTTATATGAACCATCCGCTGCGCTACGAGGGGAAGACTTTTTATCAAGCCAGCTTCGGCAAAGAGGATCGCCTGTCGGTCTTCCAGGTCGTGGAAAATCCGGCTTCCTGGGCCCCGTATATTTCCTGTGCGCTGATTGTGCTGGGACTTGCCATTCAATTTTTGTCGCATCTCTTTGAATTCGTGAGGAAACGACCATGAACGAGAACCGCCTGAAATGGCTGCCGGTCTCTCTGGTGGTTTTGTTTTCCTTCTGGTTGATGGGTGGGCTTAAAGCCCCCCGTGTATCCTCTCCCATGGACGTGAGAGGCTTTGCCCAACTGCCGGCGCTCAATGGCGGACGCATCAAGCCCCTGGATACCGTGGCGCGCACATCCCTTCTCCTTCTGCGCGGCAAGCAGACCGTGCGTTGGCATGACCGTGCGATCAGTGCCGATGAATGGCTGCTCGACATGGCCTACAAACCTTCGCAGGCGGACGCGTACCCGGCCTTTGAAATTGATGACCCGGACGTCCTCGGCGTGATGGGGATCCAGCAGACCGCCAACCGCTACTACACCTTTATCGACCTGCAGCCGCATCTGCAGGAAATTGAAGGCCAGGCCCGGCAGGCCGAACAGGCCAAGCCCGAACAGCGTTCGCGTTACCAGACGGCGATTTCCAACCTGCAGGGCCGTGTGGCCCTCTACCAGAAACTGCAGAACACGCTGCAAGTGGCGGGCCACGACAAGGTCGCGGATGAAGTCCGGCAGTTTGCCGAAAAGCTCGGCCCTATTCTCATGACGCACATGGCGAAAGGACAGAAACCTTCCAAGGCCTTGATGGAAATCCTTAAGATCGCCCAGAAATACGACTTCATGCGGGAGGCGGCGGAATTTTACCCGGTTCCCGGCTCCCGCGGGATGACCCGGCTTGAATGGACGAGCATGGGCCAAGGAATCCTGGACTCCATGACAACCGTGGGCGTCCCGCCTCCGGTAGCGGCTTATGCCGCTTTGGGCGACGCTTACCGCGCTTCCGACTCTGCCGCGTTCAAGAAAGCACTTATCGAATACCGGAATTGGCTCGATACGAAGGTCCCGGACGATGGGGCGCATGTCCGCCGGGAATTTCTCTTCAATTACTACGAGCCCTTCTACAAAAGCATGATCATTTACGTCGTCGTCCTGCTTCTGGCCTTCTTTTCCCTGCTCGGGTGGTCGCGGACGCTCATTCGTTCCGCTTTTTATCTTCTCGTGCTCGCTTTTACCGTTCACACCATTGGTCTTGTCTCGCGAATGGTTCTTCAAGGGCGACCTCCCGTCACAAACCTTTATTCCTCGGCTATTTTTGTGGGCTGGGCGGCGGTTCTCCTCGGGATCGTTCTAGAACGCTTCTACAAGAATGGCATCGGCAGCATGGTCGCCTCGGCCATCGGCTTTGTGACGCTGATCATCGCGCATCACCTGAACACTCAGGGCGACACCATGGAAATGATGCGGGCTGTTCTCGATTCGAATTTCTGGCTTGCGACCCATGTGGTCTGCATCACGATCGGATATAGTTCCACGTTCCTGTCCGGCTTTTTAGCCGTGCTGTACCTGATTCGCCGCATCTTCGACAAGGGATGGAGCGAACCGACCGCCGTCGACCTGGAGCGCATGGTGTACGGGATCGTCTGCTTCAGCGCCTTCTTCAGTTTCCTGGGGACGATTCTGGGAGGGATCTGGGCGGATCAGTCCTGGGGACGATTCTGGGGCTGGGATCCGAAGGAAAATGGCGCGCTCATGATCGTTCTCTGGAACGTCTTTGTTCTTCACGCACGATTGGGAGGACTCGCGAAACGGCGGTCCGTCATGATCATGGCTGTTTTCGGAAATGTCGTCACGGCCTTTTCCTGGTTCGGAGTCAATATGCTCGGGATCGGCCTGCACTCCTATGGTTTCATGGAAAAGGCCTTCGTGTGGCTTGTGATTTTCGCCGCCAGCCAGCTCGCCATCATGGCGCTCGGGTTTGTCCCCGACTATGCCACGCGCCGGCATGGCTTGCGCCGTTAAGCCATGTCGACAGAAATTATCATCACAGCCTTGCGCGGAAAGGCACTCCTCTCCGATCCATACCTGAATAAAGGGAGCGCCTTTCCGGCCGAAGAACGTGAGGCGTTCGGCCTGCACGGCCTTCTGCCGATGCACGCATCCAGCATCGACGAACAGCTCGCACGGACTTACGAAAATTTTCGTTCCAAAGAAAATCCGATTGAGAAATACATTTTTCTGGCTTCGCTCCAGGACCGGAACGAAGTCCTCTTCTATCGGCTCGTCCAGGAACACATCGCGGAGATGGTGCCGGTTCTCTACACCCCGACCGTCGGAGAGGCCTGCCAGCGCTACAGCCATCTTTTTCGCCGCGCCCGCGGGCTTTATCTGTCCTATCCGGATGCCGGTCCGATGGCGAAAATCCTGGCGGAAGCCGCCCCGGACCAGATCGATATCATCGTCGTGACAGACGGCGAACGCATTCTGGGCCTGGGAGACCTGGGCGTCGGCGGCATGGGGATCCCCGTAGGAAAACTGGCCCTTTACACGCTCTGCGCGGGCCTCGATCCGCGCCGGACACTCCCGGTCCTTCTCGATGTCGGAACGAACAACAAGGAACTTTTAAACGACCCTCTTTATCTCGGCTGGCGGCATTCGCGGCTGGCGGCGGGGGAATACGATCGTTTTATCGATCTTTTTGTGGACAACATCCATCAGCGCTGGCCTCGGGCTATCCTGCAGTGGGAAGATTTCTCCAAGAACAATGCGTGGCGTCTCCTGCAGCGCCACCGCGGCCGGCTGGCCAGCTTTAACGATGATATTCAGGGAACGGCGGCGGTGGCGCTGGCAGGACTCATGCGCGCTTTTAAGACCGTGAATCAGACCTTGAAGAACCAGCGGATCGTCATCGCCGGAGCGGGATCAGCGGCCATCGGCATTGGGACGCTCTTCGTGGAGGCTCTGCGTCAGGAAGGCCTTGCGGATGACGAAGCGCGGCAGGCAATCTGGCTGGTGGACACCAAGGGGCTGGTTCACGCCGGCCGCACGGATCTTGGTTCCGAAAAGTCCATGTTCGCTCAAAAGCTTGAGCACATGCGCGCGAAGGGATTGGCCGTTTCGGCCGCAGTTTCTCTCCAAGCTGTGGTCAATGCCATTCGTCCTAGCGCCCTTCTCGGGACTTCCGGACAGCCCGGAATATTCGACGAATCTTTGGTCCGATCCATGGCGGCCTTTGTCGAACGGCCGGTCATTTTTCCGCTGTCCAACCCGACATCCAAGTCCGAAGCCAGGCCCGAAGACCTGATCCGCTGGACCGACGGCCGGGCGCTGATCGCCTCGGGGAGTCCCTTCGCACCCGTGGAATGGAAGGGGAGCAGGATCCCCGTCGGGCAATGCAACAACGCCTTCATTTTCCCCGGCATGGGGTTGGGATTGGCGACCGCGGGGGCGAAACTCGTGCCAGACAACTTATTCCTGGCCGCCGCAAAAGCTCTTGCGGCCTTTGATGACCGACTTCCCGGTTACGAAGCGTGCCTGTTCCCGAACATGGAACATGTGCGGAGGGTCTCGGCCAATATCGCGGTCGCCGTCGGGCAGGAAATCGTCAAACGCGGCCTCTCGCATGCATCTCTCACCGAAAAAGAAATTACGGACCGCCTCCACTACGCGATGTGGGAACCGGTTTACCCGATCCTCAAAAGAGTGAATTAAGCGGTCCTGATTAAAGGCCGGTTGTGCCGGTGTGGCAGGTACTGCATTTCATGGTCGTGACATCGACCCCGATGTCCACCGGATGCTTGAAAGGCTGAGCCTGGAGCTTGGTGGCGGCGAGATCGGAAGGATTCCCCTGGGCCAGGAACGTGTGGCAGGCACCGCAGTTGTTGGTGATCACTTTCCCGCTCGCGCTTTTGTGGAGTCCATCATGGCAGCGGAAGCAGCCGTCTGAATTCAGATGGCCGATGTGGTTCGGATGCGCCCGCCAGTCGGTTTTCATCTCCGGGAAAATGGTCGCTGAGAAAATCGATTGAATCGACTCGGCCGCCGCACCGATGGGGGCGGTCTTCTGCCGCGCCAGGACCGGATAATTCTTTGTATAGAATTCGGAAATCCCTCTGGCGATGGCCGCCCGGCCTTCCATCTCCGTCTTGTAATCTCCCGACAGGACCCGCATCCCTTCGCGCTTGAGGTAGGGCAAAGAAGGATCGAGCCGGCCAGTCTCAAAGGCCTGATCCAGGGAACGGTCCGGAGCCCAGTAGATGTGCGACGGACGGTTATGGCAGTCGACGCAATCCATCTTGTGGGGAACGGATTTCGCCACCTGCTCGGGCGTCAGAGGATTTTCCGTCGACATGTATTCCGTCACATGCCCGTCTTTGCCGATGGCTTTGACATAGGGGATCGTTTCGCGCTGCGCATCCGAGGCGACGTAGTAAATATCGTTATTGAGGTACATATGCCAATGAATGCCCCCGGCCGCGGCTCCCGCCTTCGCGTCTCCCCCGCCGATTTTGATCAGCGTCTGGATCTGCCAGGGGCTGTTCTTCTCATCCGCCAGATAATGGCTGAAAGTCTTCTGCTGAGCTCCAAAGAACTTGGCCGGCCAGTGGCATTGCTCGCAGGTTTCTGGGGCCGGCCTTAAGTTCTTGATCGGCGTCTCGATCGGACGATGATATTTGTTAAATGTCACCGAATAGATCTGGTAGGCTCCGCTCAACTTGGAACGCAGGTACCATCCGGCGCCTGGTCCCACGTGGCAGGAAACGCAGGCCACACGGGCGTGCGGAGAGTTCTGATAAGCCGTGTATTCCGGCTTCATGACGCCATGGCAGACTTCACCGCAAAACTGAACGGAATCGGTAAAGTTGTATCCGCGATAGCCCGTAATGGAGAGCAGCACCAGGACGACCAAAATCCCCGCGAATGATCCCACCAGGATCAGTCGCTGACGAGGATCATTGAAATCAATTTTCGGCAGGAGCGGCAGCGGTTCACCCGGAGAGCGCTGGCGCCGGCGCCGCTCAAAAAAGGCCCCGATCAAGGCGAGAACCACTCCAAAGGCGGCGAGTCCGGGAAGAACCCCATAAATGAAAATGCCGGTATAGGCGTTGGTCTTATCGGAAAGCATATCGAAGAACATGAGCGGCAGCCCTACGGCGGTCGAGGCCGCCGCAATGGCCAGACCAGCCAGACTGATGGTGTTCCGCAGATAGCTGCGGATTTTTTGAGCCGAAGAAGGGGCGTCAGGCATACTCAGATACCAATGAGAACGGGATCTCCTCTCGCATAGGTCTTCCTATGGATTGGACCCTGTGTAGGGCGCGCTGGGTTTGGTGGGCTGTTCCTTCGCGCGGCGCTCCTTTTCGATCTGCACCAGTTTGAAACGCTCGGCCAGACGGATCTGGAGCGCTTCGAATTCCCGGGCGTGCGCGGTCTTGCGGACCTGGGAATCATAGGACAGGAAGTCGATGATCGCCCGCCCCTCTTCCTGTTTCCACGACTCTCCCATCGAACGGCTGAGAAGCCGTCCGTGCATGAGGGAAACGAAGTGCTGCCATTCTTCAGGCGTGGTGATTTTGGAGTTGATCGCGCGCGCCGGAGTATGGCACAGCGAACAGCGATTCAGAAATTGCGCGTAGCTCACCTGCTGCGCCGGTGGATACGTCGATACATCGACGACCTCCGGACCCAGGTCGGCCGGCATCTGCGCCGAAAGCTCCTTGGTTCGGATCGGGTCCTCTTCGGCCGCGACCAGAACTCCGGCCAGCAATAGCAACATTCCAATTTTACGCATGGCGAACTTCTTCCATTATCCTACATTTCACCGCTTTTCCGGGGGCCTGGCCCCCAGACGTTTGAGTTCGGCATGCATGGTTTCATAAACGAGAGGGAAATCTTTCGGATGAAGCTTCGTGAACTGAGGCAACTGCGCGATGCGGTTCCACACCGCGATCGACAGGTCTGAGGCGAACTGCTCGAAGTCATCCACCGTCTGGTGCATCTCGGTCTTGAAATGGGTCATCCTTAACCTCCTGGGCAGTCTCAGTCTACCGCGCGCCCGTCGGGAAGACCATGACTGGGATCATAAAGACAGCTCTTGGAACTCTCTATAGTGGGGGGGTGAAGATTCACGCTGGCCCGGCCGTTCTTTCTGTGTTTGTGACCGATTCGGAAGCCTATTTTTTCGACCGTTCGGGCCGGTTTTTTGCCGCCTGGCAGGAAGGATGGTTCATCAGCCTCGGTCTTTCGGGCCGAAGCGTCGCCCGGCAATGGCAGGAAGGCCATCGAGAGATCCGGCCGCTCAAACCAGCCGAAATCCGCGACCTCGAGGCAAAAGCAAAGTCCGCACTGCAGGCAGCCTACACGTCCGCCGATGAAAACGATAAGTTGTGGTTTGGACGAGCGCTGACCTTTGATCGCGCTCAAGATACCGCCCGGTTCCAAAAGGTCTATCAGCCTGTCGGGATCCTTCCCCCGGATCAATATCTCGCCTGCGTGATCCAGGTCACTGAGGGCTGCGGCTGGAACCGATGCCGTTTCTGCTCCTTTTACCGCCGCCAGACGTTCCGGCAGAAAGATCGCCGCGACCTCAACGGGCATATCGAGCAGATTGCCGCCTTGTTCGGAGAGGGGCTTTCTCTGCGCCGCTCCATTTTCCTGGGGGAAGCCAACGCGCTGGGGGCTCCCCTGGAGGTCATCGCCTCAGCCATGGAAATCGCCCAGGAAAAACTCGTCCCCAGAATGGAGGCCTTTCGAGGTTTTTATTCCTTCAGCGAGGGAAGCCCGGGCTCCTGCCATTTGCCGGCAGAGTTTCGAACTCTTGCCCGGCTCGGACTCAAACGCGTCTACTACGGGCTTGAAACAGGACACGACGAGCTGCGCGAAAAGCTTGGGAAACCCGGAACCCCGGAAAGCATTGAAGAGTCCATCCGGAACGCCAAAGCGGCGGGATTGCGCATCAGCGTGATCCTCCTGGCCGGGGCCGGAGGGAAACCCTGGGCCAGCCGGCATATGAAACAGTCGATCCGCTTGATTCAGCGTTTGCCGCTCGATGCTTCGGACATTGTGTACGTGTCCCCGCTTCACGGCAAAGAGGGGACATCGGAAACACCATTATCCGCAGAAGAAACGCGCCGGCAGGTCGCTGATCTGCGGCAGGCGCTGGCGCCTCGCGTGCGCGTGGCCCCGTACAATATTCGGGAATTCGTCTACTAGGAGGTTATGCGGCGACCGAAGGAAACCGGCGCATGATGCGGCTTTCCCGCTCGACATGGGTTCGTAAAAGGCGAACCAATTCCAGCCCCTGGACCGAAAGAGAAACTTCACCGCCGCGCAACGCCGTGCTGGTTTTTGTCTTTCGAAACGATCTTTTCCAGACCGCCAGGGTTCGCCGGATACTTTCGTGCTCGGCAATCAGGAACAGGAGCGTTCCCTCCAGATGCGGAGCGTGACGACGCAGAAATGGGAAGACGGCCTTTTCTTCCGCCGCAAAATGAGACCCCATATGAGATTCAAAATCATTGATAAACCGGGTAAGCCGCCTGACCAGAGAGGCGGGATAGCGTTTTTGCGAGCGACCCTGTTCCAGAAGATCTTCCAATTCCAGCAACTCCTCCAGGAAAGAATCGTGATCCGACTCGAGCATCCGCCAGGGCGCCCAGAGCAGGGCCTCCGTCTCATCCGGAACCAGCGGCAGAGCGCGCTTCACGCAATGATTCCTTTTACGGGCTGCAGAATGAACTCCAGCACGTCCTGGGCCGAATAGGACGTCTGGCCATCCTTTAAAAACCGCCCGACGTTCCGCAGATCATCGCCGGAAGTCACGATCGGAAGCTCCTTATAAGAACCGCTCTGGGTCTGCGGCAGGTCAATGGCGGCCAAAAGTCCGTTACAGAGGCATTTGCGGCCTCCGACGTCCTCCGGGGAGCCTCCTTTGCGGACAAAGTTGGCGGGAAGTTCCGCCGCGCAACGGTAGCCGATGCCGCCATCCGGCCGACGATAGGCCGTCCTCAGATACCCCAGATCGCAGATGCGCTCTCGCCGCGCATAGTCTTGCGCCTCGGACATGGTTTCTTCCAGCCGGACGACTTTGAAGGGAAATTTTGTCGGAGAGGCGTTCGGATCCGTAAAAACGTCAATCTCACCGCGTCGGGAGAGTTCGAGCACTTTCTTTTTGACGTGTTCCGCCATCCCGGACTCGCGACAGAAAGCAAAGGCCGTCCCAACCTGGACGCCCACGGCACCCTGGGCGCGCGCCTCGGCGAGTTTCTCGGGCGTCGCGCAGGATCCGGCCAGCCAGAAGGGCCGCCCGACCGCTTTAATTTTTTTCAGATCCGCCTCATCGCGCGGGCCGTAGATGGGCTCTCCGCGCTCGTTCAAAGATAACGGTCCTCGCGGCGGCGCATTGTGCCCGCCCGCCGGCGCCCCTTCCACTATAAATCCATCCACCCGCGACTCGCATTTGAGCGCCAAAGCGCTCGCCAGAACCGCCGAGGAAATGATTCCGAGAAACAAGGGGCGCTTCAAGGGAGGCAATTTTTTGCCCATGATCTTACGCGGTTCGAATCGAAGAATCTTCTCTTCTTTGGCTGGCCCTCCTACGATGGGGATTTTCATTTCCGCCGGCTCATGGGACGCGAATTTATCGAGAATGCCCGGAATATCGCGCGGGATACCGGCACCCATCAGCACATAGTCGACGCCCGCCAGCATGGCTCCGTAAAGCGAAGACAGATTCGGAAACTGGATTTTGTGCAGGAGGTTAATTCCGACGGGATTCTGATGGCCTTCCTTCGCCAGAAAGACTTCGGCGAAATTGGCCAGGATGGACAGCTCAAAGACTTCCGGGCCTAGGTCAAATGAAAACATCGGGATCCGATCGTACGGTCTGCCGGGCGGCCGGCCTCCGGGCCGGAAATAGCGCTTCAAAAATTTATCGGCGATCGCCGGGACAGGAAAATGCCCCAGGGCCCGGCGCATATGGCCCCCGGGGTCACCATCCTGTAAACGGCGGGCGAAAATCGTGTCGATGGCGGTCCCGGAGATGACGCCCATCTGTCCGAGCCGTGAAACGGTATTGGCCAGGTGCCAGTTGGAGACACCCATGCCCATCCCGCCCTGAATGATGACGGGATACTTCACGAGACCTGGGTGTGGAGGCGGACTGGGGGGACCTTATAGTGGTTATCTTCCAGAATCCGGGATAAGGTTTCGAGTTCTTCAACTCCGAGCATCCGCTCCGCCAGCGGGAAAAGCTGTTCTTCTTCTTTTCTCATGTGCGTCTGCATCCCCTGGAAAAAGGGCACATAGGCGGCAGGCCAGCCGGGATGGGAGGGGTGGCGGCGGACCTTCATTTCGAGCCGGTCGATGGCTGCTTTCAGAACATTATGTTCATGATCGAGTTGATCCATATAACGCAGGCACAACGGCTGCGGCGCCTTCGGCAGGACGGCCCGGACGGCCGGATACAGGAAGTTTTCTTCCGCCCACTCATGAACGAGAAGATGATCCCTAAAAAGCTCCATCAGCCGGAGTAAGCGGGGCATGTCCGAATCCCGGGGATCGTCCCCGAACCGCTGGCCCAGCTCAAAAAGCATCTTCCGAAAGGTCTTATGGTCCCCGATGAAACGATCCGTAATTTTCACACTTTTAGCATACGATGATGGCCCCGAAAGCACTATGCTTTGGATCATAGAAGGGCGGCCCTATCGATTCTCGGTCATCAAAGAGGGTCAGCAGATGGTCGCGACAAGCTTCTTAATCGGTCCGATGGCTTTAAGCTGGAGTTTTCCGCGGGACGAGGAAATCCACCCTTTCTTCTGGAAGCGGCTCATGACGCGGATGGTGGTCTCTACAGTGGTCCCCACCTGTTCGGCCAGCTCACGCTTGGTAAAGGGCAGGACCATCCCGTGCTTTTCCTGCAGCTTCAGAAGCAGCATCGCCAGCCGCTTTTCCACCGGCTCCTGGTTGGAACAGCTGAGCCCCTGCACGGCCTGCAGACGCTGGCTGCAGAGACTGCAAACTCCGAGCACGAGGGCGGGGTACCGGTTATAGCTCGCGAGAAATTCTTTGTCAGAGATCTGAATGATTTCCGAATTGACGGAGGCGATGGCCGTGCAGGGATATTGCCGGCCATCCCCGCCCAACCGGCAGAGCGTGCCGAAGAGTTCCCCCGGGGCGATGCTTTCGATCGCCAGCGGCCGGCCTTGCGACGTGTACTTGAAGATCTGGATCCGGCCTTTAATCAGCACCCAGACGTCATCAGCCGGATCGCCTTCGGAATAAATGGTCTCGCCTTTATCGTAGGTTTTCAGGCGCGCGCGGCTGGTCAACCGGTCAAGTTCCGCTGCGGGAAGGACTTTAAAGGGATATGTCTGGGCTAAAAATTGCTTGGCGCTCACCTTCGCCCTCCTTTCTTGTTATGGTTGCGACCGCCACCATCGCCACGCGCTAGCGCTTGGCGATGGCCCCTGCTTCCTCCCCGAAACGGGGAGCGGGGGTCGGCAAAACGGTCGCCGTTAAGGCGACCGTGCCGAAGGTGGCGGACGGATTAATCCTACCAGAAAATAGGCTCGTTTAGAGCCCGAATCAGTAGCTTGAATTCGTCAGTTTGACTTTGCCGCGGAATATCCAGTGGATGCTGGCGGTATAGGCGAGAACGACCGGAACCCCGATGAGCGCGATAATCCCCATGATTTCAAGGGTCCGGGAGGACGAAGCGGCATTCATTATCGTGAGGCTGTTCTCCGGGCCGGGGGTTGAGATCACAAGATTGGGAAAAATCCCAAGCCCGAAGAGCGCCAGAAGGGCCGTGATCACCGCGCAGGATGAAAGAAAGGCTTTCAAGTCCTCGTGGTGGTGAACTTCTCTCGGAATGTTGGCGATCGCCAGCATGTTGAGCAGCGCCACGCCGAAGAGGGCCGGATATTCCTTCATCGACGAGGTCACCCGGGGGATATAAATCAGCGTCGCCACCGTCGCGGCAACATAACAGATGATGAAAAAAATAATGCCGCTATTGACCCAGCCGCGGAACTTCTCATGCAGCGGGCCTTCGGTCTTGAGGACCACGTAGATGGCTCCATGCATCATGAACAGGGCGACCGTCGTAACCCCGATCAAAAGCGCGTAGGGATGGAGCATCCCCAGGAACGTCCCGGCGAATTCATGGTCAGGGGCCAGAGGCACACCGTAGATGAGATTCCCCAGAGCCACGCCGACCAGAAACGCGGAAACAATCGAGCTCACGCTGAAACTGACATCCCACATCTGCCGCCACCAGTGCATGGGCTGCTTGGAACGGAATTCAATCGCCACGGCCCGAAAAATGAGCGCGTACAAGAGGAGCATGAAGGGAATATAAAATCCGGAGAAGACCGTCGCGTAGGCTTCGGGGAAGGCGGCAAAGAGCGCGCCCCCTCCGGTCACCAGCCATACCTCGTTTCCATCCCAGACCGGGCCGATGGCGTTTAGAAGGATCCGCCGCTCCTCGTCTTCTTTCACGAACAGGTGCCAGGCCCCGACCCCCAGATCAAAACCATCAAGGATCGCGTAGCCGATAAAAAGCACGCCGATCAGAATAAACCAGAGGACATTCAGGCTCATGCGCGGTGTCCCTTCAGCAGATCGGACATTCCGGAAGGCCCGACCGGCAGGACGAGATCCTCTTCTTCCGGGCCCTGACGAATCTTGTGATCCAGGAGATAAATAAAGACCGCGAAAAGAAGGAGATAGATCAGCGCGAACATGATTAATGAACCGAGGATGGCGCCGGCTTGGACTGTTTTCGATAAGGCGGCCGACGTGCGCAGGAGCTTATAAACGATCCAGGGCTGGCGGCCGACCTCGGCGGTGATCCAGCCCAGCTGGTTGGCGATCTGCGGCCCGAGCACCGCAAAGACAAAAACCCAGAGCAGCTCCCTTCGTTCCGCAAGCGTCCCGCGCCACAAGAAAAACAGGCCGGCCAGGGTCAATCCGAAGAGGAAGACGCCGATCGCCACCATCCCGTGGTAAGCCTGGAACACGACATTGACCGGCGGCCGCTCATCCGCGGGAAAGGACTTAAGGCCTGGAACCGGAGCCGTCCGGTCTCCATGAACAAGCCAGCTGAGTAATCCGCCGATGGGGGCTTTCACTCCACGCACGCGTTCTTCCCCGGCGCGGACCCAGCCGAAGAGATGCTCATCGGCCGGAGCATTCGGCTCAAAGACACCTTCCATCGCCGCCAGTTTTTCCGGTTGATTCCGGGCGACGCCTTTGGCGCTGATATCGCCGGTGATCATGTTGCCCACCGCGGAAACGAAAGCGACCGCCAGACCGACCTTAAGCGAGGCTTTCGCGAAATCGAGGTGGCGCTTCTTAAGAAGATAATAGGACGACACGCTGATCACAAGCCACGCTCCCGTCGCCCAGGCGGCGGCATAGACGTGCAGCAGGCGATCCATGCTCGAAGGGCTGAACACCATGGCCCAGAAACTTGTGATTTCCGCCCGGGCTTTGAGGCCTTCACCGACGATGTGATAGCCGGAGGGCGTCTGCATCCAGGAGTTGGCCACGGTGATCCAGACGGCGCTGAAATGGGCGCCAAAAGCCACAAGAAGGGTCGAAAGGAAATGCATTCTCTTCGAAACTTTGTCCCAACCGAAAAGCAGAATGGCAAGGAATCCAGACTCCAGAAAGAAAGCAAAAATGCCCTCAGAAGCAAGTGCGCTGCCGAAGACATCTCCGACATAACGGGAGTACGTCGCCCAGTTGGTGCCGAACTCAAATTCCATGACAACGCCGGTGGCCACCCCGACGGCGAAGATGAGCCCGAAAATGCGCACCCAGAAACGGGTCATTTGATGGTAGAGAGGATTTCCGGTCCGAAGATACAGACCTTCCATGATGACCAAGATGAGACCGAGCCCGATGCTGAGCGGTGGATAGATATAATGGAAGGCGACGGTGAAAGCAAACTGAGAGCGTGCGAGAGCCAACGCAGTCATGGACTCATCTTAGCACATGACAAAGAGGGATCCATGACGCGCATCATAATGATTTCCGTCAGAGAATGATAAAATCATGTGCAAGAGATTTCGTATGAGAAAGGCAGGTAAGTACAATGCTGGTCATGGAAAATAACGTTCCCACAACACACGCGGCGGCGCTGGCCTGGGTGAAAGAGATCGCTGAGCTTTGCCGACCTGATTCTATTTACTGGTGCGACGGTTCTGAAGAAGAGAAAAACCGCCTCACGGAAGAATGCCTGGCCTCCGGGGAACTGGAAGAGCTCAATCAGCAAAAATGGCCCGGCTGCTATTACAGCCGATCCGACATCAACGATGTCGCCCGCACCGAGCAGCTGACCTTTATCTGCGCGCGCGCCAGAGAGGACGCCGGCATCACCAACAACTGGATGGATCCGAAAGAAGCCTATCAGAAGGTGGGAGACATCTTCCGCGGCTCCATGAAGGGACGCACGATGTACGTGATCCCGTTCATTATGGGCCAGCCGGGCTCGCCTTTCCGCAAGATCGGCATCCAGATCACCGACAGCCGCTATGTCACCTTGAATATGCGGATCATGACCCGCCTGGGAAAAGTCGCTCTCAAAGACCTGGGAACCACCGGCGAATTTACCAAGTGCCTCCACGGCAAAGCGGACCTCAACCCCGACCGCCGATACATCTGTCATTTTCCGGAAGACAACGCCATCTGGAGCGTCGGCTCCGCTTATGGCGGGAATGCCCTCCTGGGCAAAAAGTGCCTCGCGCTGCGCATCGGAAGCTTCCTCGGGAAACAGCAGGGCTGGATGGCCGAGCATATGCTCATCGTCGGGATCCAGAACCCGAAAGGCGAGGTGAAATACATCGCCGCCGCCTTCCCGAGCCAATGCGGAAAAACCAATCTGGCCATGCTCATTCCGCCCAAGAGTCTTCCGGGCTACAAGTTATGGACCGTTGGCGATGATATCGCCTGGCTGCGCATCGGCGAAGACGGCCGGCTCTGGGCCTCCAACCCGGAGGCGGGTTTCTTCGGCGTCGCGCCCGGGACGAATTATCAGACCAATCCCAACGCGATGGAAACAATCAAAAAGAACACGCTGTTCACAAACGTTCTCAAGACCGATGACGGCGGCGTCTGGTGGGAAGACATGGGTCCGCCGCCGGCGCACGGGAAGAACTGGAAAGGCGATGACTGGACCCCGGCTTCCGCCGATAAAGGTGCCCATCCGAACGCACGGTTTACCGCGCCTGCCGGGCAATGCCCGTCGATTTCTCCCGAATGGGAAAATCCCCAGGGAGTTCCTCTTTCGGCGATTTTCTTTGGGGCCCGACGCGCCCGCGTGGCGCCGCTCATCTGCGAAAGCTTGAACTGGCAGCATGGCACTTTCCTTGGCGCCACCATGGCGTCAGAGACGACGGCGGCCGCTACGGGCCAAGTGGGGGTCATCCGCCGCGATCCGATGGCGATGTTGCCGTTTATCGGCTACAACGTTGGTGATTATTTCCAGCATTGGATCGACATGGGAAAGAAGCTGGGAGCTAAAGCGCCGAAGATTTACCACGTGAACTGGTTCCGCCGCGACAAAACCACCAACAAGTTCCTCTGGCCCGGCTTCGGCGAAAATCTGCGCGCCATCCTCTGGGCGCTGGAGAGAGTCGATGGAAAAGCCAGGGCCGTCGATACCCCGATGGGGAAGGTTCCTACTCCGGATTCCTTGAATTTGTCCGGGCTGAATCTGACGCCTGATCAGGTCAGGGCGATCCTGGAAGTGAATGCCTCCGATTGGATCCAGGACCTGGCGGATCAGCGCGCATTCTTCGACAAAATCGGCCATCGCCTCCCCAAGGAATTGCGCGAAGAACAGCTAGCCTTCGCCAAACGCTTGGGCCAATAAGAGCGAATTTCTCGCTATCACACCTTGGAAATGATAGGCTAGGGCTCGCTTATGCCCCCATTTCAGAAAAAACGCAGGCGACCCGGGAACCAGCCCAACAAGAATGAGCTGAAGGTTTCGCGCCGCCAGATCGAAGAACAGGAACGCGCGCAAGCCGGCACCCTTCAGGAGCGCTATCCGAACGTCCGCCAGCTCGAGCTCGAATGGAGGATGGAAACACCCTGGGGAGCGATTCTGGAAAATACGAAGCGCCAGATCGGGCCGACAGAGCCGCTTCTTCTGGATGCCCATTGCCTGGGCGGCTGTCCCGATGGTATTTTCCCGCTGAAGAACGCCGTGGAACGGATTCTGCAAGCCACTCAGGAAGCGCACGAGGGCATGGGAATCTGCCAGTCCAGCTCCGCCCGCGATCCGGACCTTCCCTGCAACACCAAGCTCTTTTACCGGGTCGCCGTGACGTACGCCTGACGGTCCGATCGCCCGAAATTCATCGCAAAACCTTTCCTTGATTTTTGGCGTTTCAGGGTGAACTCTTCTGTATATGGCCGCGCGCGCACCGATCACGGATCGGGCAGTCCTGCTCTGGATCCGCTGGCTTTTCTTTCTCGTCCTTTCGTTCCTCGTCCTCTATACCTACAACGATCACGAAACGTACTCCGATCTGTGGCTGAAAGTCGGCCTGCTCGCCTTTTACGCCATCTCCAACGCGATCCTGATGTGGGCCACGCGCGCCGAATTCAAACTGGAGCGCTGGAGCATGCCGATTTTCCTCCTGGATGTGATTCTGGTGTCGACATCGCTCTATTTTTCGGCCGGCGCCGACACGGAGCTGTACGTGATGTGCTTTTTAATCATTTACCTGTCGACCCTCAGCCGGCGCGTCCGGGATACCATTCCGATGGCGCTGATTGCCTCCTTGCTCTACGGCCTTTTTCTTTATCATCAGCACGGGAATGTGAATCTGATGGAGCCTCGGCTCCTTCTGCGCTTTCCGTTTTTTCTCGTTCTCGCCCTCTTCACATCCTACCTGTCTGAACAAACGGACCTTCAGAGGCAGCGGATCGACCGCATGAAGCTGGTCCAGGAGACCCTCTCGGGCGAACTCCAAAGGGCCATGGTGGATTTGCGGGACAAGCAGAGCGCGCTCGTGCAGGCGGAAAAGATGACCGCGATGGGGCACATGGCTGGCGCTCTCGCGCATGAAATCCGCAATCCATTAAGCGTGATCGTCGGCTACGTGAACGATCTCCTGCAAGACAGGCCTGAAAACGACCCCCTGGTGAAACCTCTGGCCGCGGTTCGCCGGTCGGCGGAGCGCTGCAATGAACTCATGGAAAATCTTCTGCGTTTTTCCAGAAGGCCGAAGGACGTTGAACAGTTTAAAGCGAAAGATGCTCTTCAGGAAGCGATGACGCTGGTCCGCATGAGCGCCAAGATGAGCCAGGTGCAGTGCAACCTGGACGCCCGGGCCGACCCCATCCTGTCCGGACACCGCAGCGAATTCCAGCAGATTTTTATTAACCTCATGGGAAACGCCGTCGATGCGATGCCGAAAGGCGGAACCATCTCCGTGATTCTGGAAGAGGAAACCACCGCCGGACGGCCATGGGCCAAGGTGTCGGTCCATGACACAGGGGAAGGAATCCCGCCTGAAATCCGCAAGAGGATCTTTGAACCCTTCTTTACGACCAAAGCCCCCGGCAAAGGAACAGGGCTGGGCTTAAGCATTGTCCGGGACATTGTCGGTAACTATCAGGGAGTCCTCGAAATTGAATCCGAAGTCCACCAGGGAACGACCTTCGTCGTCCGCCTTCCTCAGTCCCTTCCTGCCGCCGACTCCGAATCCGTAGACCTGAAAGTGGCTTGAACGGCCGGCCTAGCGAAGAAAGAACAACACCAGAACCTGCGCCGTGAGGATCCTCAGGAGCATCACCAGGGGATAGACGGTGGCGAAGGCAATCGCCGGCGCGTCGGAGTGGGCCAGTGTATTGGCAAACGCCAGGGTTGGAGAGTTCATGCTTCCGGCCAAAAATCCGCAGAGGGACAGGTAATTCACTTTATAGCGCACACGCGCGATAATCGCGCCGAACAGGAGGGGGACAAGAGTCACCAGCGCCGCAGAGGCCATCCAGAACCACCCGCTGCCGTGGGCCAGCGCCCGGAAAAACGGCTCGCCGGCCCGCAGTCCGACCGCCGCTAAAAAGAGAATCAGACCGAAGTCTCTCAGCATGAAATTCGAGCTGACCGGCAGGTACCAGACGGCCGGGCCGATCTTGCCGATGCGCGCGAAGATCATCGCCACGATGAGCGGACCTCCCGCCATTCCCAGGCGCACCGGAGCCGGAAGCCCGGGAATCTGAAAGGGAATCATCCCCACGATCACCCCCAGGGCGATCCCCACAAATAAGGGGAGAATCTGCGGCAGATTCAGGTGGTGCGGAGAATTGCCCAGTTCCTTGGCGGCTTCATCAATCGCTTCGCTGGCGCCAACCATCAGGACCGTATCGCCGAATTGAAGTTTGAGAGACGGGTTGGCCGTCAGCACCTGGCCGCCGCGCATGACGCGCGTGAGCGTCACGCCGAAACGATTCAGCATGTCGAAATCCTGAAGCGTTCTCCCGACCGCTTCTTTTTTTGTCACGATCACGCGCTTGGTCGTAATATCGCTCGGGAGGGTCCGCAGGTCCATGTCGGAAAGCGTCCCGACGATGATCTGGAACTCCGTCAGCTTCTCTCTCGGTCCCACCACGAGGAGCACATGCCCGATTCGAATGAGGCTGGCCGGCTTGGCCAGGCGAAGCTGTTGACCGTTCCATAATCGCGAAACGACGATTCCCGAATGGGCCCATCCGGGAATCTCCTGCAGCGCTTTTCCGTCCAGGTTCGGATTCTTGACCTCCACATTCATGGTCATCACGGGAGCCACGGCCGCCGCGTTTTCCTGTTCCAGCGCTTCCAATTCTTTATTGATGTCGATGCGGAAGATGAGGCGGGTGAGGATCATCGCGAGGATGGTCCCCAGAATTCCAAAAGGGTAGGAGAGCGCCAGCCCCAGCCCGGGCAGGCCCTGCAGGTCATCGGGCAAATGGGGGACATCTTTCAGGATCTGCTGAACAGCGCCCAGGCTGGGCGAATTGGTGGTTGCGCCCGAATATAAGCCCACGGAGAGAAGTTCCGGGATATGCCCCCAGGACTGAATCAGGAGCGTCATGAGCACGCCCATCAGGACGATCAGCACAGCCAGAAGATTCAGAGTGAGCCCCTGCTTGCGCAGCGAGGCAAAAAATCCCGGACCAACCTGAAGCCCGATGGCATAAACAAAAAGGATGAGGCCAAAATCACGGGTAAAATCCAGGATCGGATCGTTCACGATCAGATGAAAGTGCCCGAACACAAGCCCGGAGAAGAGGGCGCCCGCCAGTCCCAGCTTGATTTTCCAGAGACGGATGTTGCCCAGGAGAAGCCCGGTCGCGCAGATCAGGCTGATGATCAGGATTGAGTGGGCGACGGAATCCCCCCGGATTAATGAAAAGAGAAAGCTCATGCATTCATTTTACCTGTTCACGCGTTCCAAAACTGTGACCCCGGTCATATATGACTCGGCTCATAGAGAAAGCCTGTCCCGCGTGCTAAGATAAAATAGTTATGGAAAAACCACTGCCGCTGCCGGAGTCCGTCCACGATCTTCTCAAACACCGGAGTTCCCAGTTGGATGTCTTTTTTTCTCCCGCGAGCGTCGCCTTGATCGGAGCGACGGAAAATCCCGGCAGCGTTGGACGGACGATTCTTAAGAACCTCATCGCCACCCCGTTTGGCGGCACGATTTTCCCGGTGAACCCGAAACGCCCGAATGTGCTGGGCATCAAGGCCTATCCGAAAATCGGGGACGTTCCCGCCAAAGTCGATCTCGCCATTATTGTGACACCCGCCGCCACGGTGCCGGCCCTTATTAAGGAATGCGTCCAGGCCGGGGTGAAAGGGTGCATCGTGATTTCTGCCGGCTTCAAGGAAGTCGGTCCGGCCGGAGCGGAACTTGAGCGCCAGATCATGGCGGAAGCCTTCGGCAAAATGCGGATCATCGGGCCGAATTGCCTGGGCGTCATGAACCCGCTGAACGGGTTTAACGGATCTTTTGCGCCCTCCCTGGCGCGGCCGGGAAATGTCGCCTTCATCAGCCAGAGCGGCGCGCTCCTGGCGGCGATCCTGGACTGGAGCCTGCGGGAAGTGGTGGGCTTCAGCGTCTTTGCCTCCATCGGCTCGATGCTGGATGTCGGATGGGGCGATCTGATCGATTATCTGGGCGACGATCCCAACACCAAGAGCATCGTCATCTACATGGAAACGATCGGTGATGCCCGCTCCTTTTTATCGGCGGCGCGGGAAGTCGCGCTGAATAAACCGATTATCGTGATCAAGCCCGGACGGAGCAAAGAGGCCGCCCGGGCCGCGGCGTCGCACACGGGATCTCTCACGGGCTCAGACGATGTTCTGGACGCCGCGTTCCGCCGCGCCGGAGTCCTGAGAGTGAACCGCGTGTCGGACCTCTTCTATATGTCGGAGGTGCTGGGCAAACAGCCGCGCCCGAAGGGGCCGCGCTTGACGATGATCACCAACGCGGGCGGGCCGGGAGTCCTGGCGACGGACGCCTTGTCCGCCGTGGGCGGACAGCTGGCGCAGATTTCCGCTGAAACGATCAAAAAACTGGACGAGTTCCTTCCGGCGGCCTGGAGCCATAACAATCCGATCGACGTTCTGGGCGACGCGCCTCCTGAGCGCTACGCGAAAGTGCTCGAAGTTTGCGCCAAAGACCCGGGGAGTGACGGCTTCCTCGTGATCCTCACGCCTCAGGCGATGACGGACGCCACCAAAATTGCCCAGGCGCTCAAGCCCTTCGCGCAAATTCCGGACAAACCGGTGCTCGCCAGCTGGATGGGGGGAGACTGCGTCGCCGAAGGCAAGACCATCCTGCGCGAAATTGGAATCCCTGACTTCGCCTACCCCGACACGGCCTGCCGCGCCTTCGAGTACATGTGGCGCTACAGCCAGAATCTGACCGCGCTCTATGAAACCCCATCCCCGGCCGCGATTACCGAAGAAGGCCAGGACCATCTTGAAAAATCACGCGCGCTCATCGAGAAAGTCCAAAAAGATGGCCGCACCCTTCTGACCGAGAAGGAATCCAAGGATTTATTGGCCTCCTACGGCATACCGGTCGTCCCCACGAAAGTCGCCCCTACAGAAGAGGAAGCAAAAGAAATTGCCGGGACGATCGGCTTTCCGATCGTCCTCAAACTGTATTCCGAAACGATCACGCACAAGACCGATGTCGGGGGCGTGAAGCTGAATCTCAAAGACGAAAAGGCGGTCGGACTCGCTTTTCGGGAAATTAAAGCCGGCGTTCCGGCGAAAGATTTTGGCGGCGTTACCGTCCAGCCGATGGTCTCATTTAAGGACAGTTATGAGCTGATTGTCGGAGCGACGGTGGATCCGCAATTCGGGCCGACGCTCCTCTTCGGGCTCGGAGGGCAACTGGTGGAAGTGTTTAAAGATCGCGCCCTGGGACTTCCGCCGCTCAACACCACGCTTGCGCGACGGCTCATGGAACATACGAAAATTTATACGGCGCTCAAAGGCGTTCGCGGCCGCAAAGCCGTCGATATCAAAGCCCTCGAGCAGCTCCTGGTCCGGTTCGGCTATCTCGTCGTGGACAACCCGCGCATCAAAGAGATCGATATTAATCCCCTTCTGGCTTCTCCCGAAGGACTCCTGGCGCTCGACGGGCGCGTCGTCCTGCATGACGCGAGCGTGAAGGATGAAGCGCTTCCGCGTTCGGCGATTCGCCCCTATCCGATCCAGTACGTCAGCAAGGTCACGCTCAAAAACAACAAGCGCCTTACCATCCGTCCGATCCTGCACCAGGATGAGCCGATGATGATTAAATTTCATGAAACCTTATCGGAGCAGAGTGTTTACCTGCGTTACTTTCAGGCCCTCAAGCTTTCCCAGCGCGTGACCCATGAACGGCTGATGCGCCGCTGCTTTATCGATTACAACCGCGAAATGGCCCTGGTGGCTGAAGGGAAAAACGAGCAGGGAGAGAGAGAAATCTTCGGCGTGGCCCGGCTGATTAAACTGCACGGCCGCCCGGATGCGGAATTCGCCGTTCTCGTCAGCGACCAGTTCCAGAAGCAGGGCCTCGGCACCGAGCTGATGAAACGCATCCTCCAGGTGGCGCGCGATGAAAAAATCAGGCGGGTAGTGGCGGATCTTCTGAAGGAAAACGTCGGCATGCTGCGGCTCTGCGAAGAATTCGGGTTTAAACTCCAGCCCTTGCCTGCCGATTCGATCGTGCGGGCCGAGCTTTCCCTCTAACGTCGTCGCCTCCCAGCCGTTGACTCCCTGCCGACGGTATTGCCACAATTCTCTCACACTACTCTCAGAAGGAGATTTTCTATGTTGTCAGTCAATTACGCGAATTGTCTGCTGGACTCCATCGGCATCGATCATGGATTGGCCGAGCATGAGCTGCTGGGCCTCGAAACGAAGCTGAAAGACGCTCATCAGAGCGTCCTGCAGCAGGCCAATTCCGGCAGGCTCGGATTTGTGGACCTGCCGAACAACACCGATGAAGCGAAAAAAATCATGTCCTGGGCGCGCAAAGCGTGGGGCTCTTTTGACACCCTGGTGGTCCTCGGAATCGGAGGGAGCGCGCTCGGCAATATCGCCGTTCAACAGGCTTTGCGCCCGGCCTATTGGAACCTGGGCGACAAGAAAGTACGCAAAGGCTGGCTGCGTCTGTTCGTCTACGATAATGTAGACCCCCGCTGGGCGGCAGACCTCGCCGGCGCCATCGATCTGCGGAAAACGCTTTTCAACGTCATTTCCAAGTCCGGAACGACGGCAGAATCTCTGGCCGCCTATTTCATTTTCCGGAAGGCCGTCGAGGCGAAGGTCGGCGCCAAAAAGGCGGCGAACCATTTTGTCATCACGACGGACGCCCAGAAGGGCTATCTGCGGGAGCTGGCGACGCGCGAAAAGATGACGAGCTATTCGGTGCCCGGCAATGTGGGCGGGCGGTTCTCCGTTCTGACGCCAGTGGGTCTGGTGCCCGCCGCGCTCACGGGAGTTGATCCGGTTGAGCTTTTAAATGGCGCCAAAGCGATGCGCGCGCGCTGCCAGGGCGGGTCGCCCCGGCAGGACCCCGCCGCCGTTTACGCGGGAATTCAATACCTCTACTATCAGCGCGGCGTGAAGATTTCGGTCCTCATGCCTTATTCCCAGAATCTGTACAGCCTGGCCGATTGGTACCGGCAGCTCTGGGCGGAAAGCCTTGGCAAGAAAATCGATCGCCATGGCCGCACGGTGAACGTCGGCCCGACCCCCATCAAAGCGCTTGGGGTCACCGATCAGCATTCCCAGGCCCAGCTTTATATGGAAGGGCCCTATGACAAGGTCATCAGTTTTCTTTCGGTTCAGGACTTCGGTCTGAAAACGGTTATCCCGCGAGTGGACAAGGACCACTATCTGGGCGGTCGCACCTTAAACGAACTTCTGAAGGCGGAAGAACAGGGCACCCGCTCGGCACTCACCAAAGCCCAGCGGCCGAACCTGACCCTGACCGTTGATGAGATTTCCGAAACGACGGTCGGGGAGCTTTTCTTTTTCTTTGAAATGGCCACCGCCTACATGGGCGAACTCATGAATATCAACGCGTTTGACCAACCCGGCGTTGAACTGGCGAAAGTCTATACGCACGCGCTGATGGGACGCTCGGGATACGAAACGCAACGGGCGGAACTGGAAGCCATGCAGAAAACGGAAGCGGAGGGCAAATACGTCGTTTAACCCCCCCCATCGTCATCCCCCGCGGCTATTGGCGGGGGAACGGCCGTTGACGTCACCCCGACGAAAGTCGGGGCTCAGCCCGCTGACAATGTTCTGGTTCCCGGCTTTCGCCGGGATGACGACGGTTGGCGCGTTCGCGTGGGCAGATCCGATCGTTCCGTCGACCACCGCGCCCGTCGCCGTATCGACCCCCATGCCTGTGCAGGTTTCGACGGCGGCTTTTGTCACCGTTGTTCATCCGCTGGAAGGAGCCAGACTCCCGTCTCTCCGGGAGATCTTCGTCTTCGGAGCGGTCGTTCCCGGATCGACCTTAACCATCAACGGGAGCACGGTTCCGGTTCATCCCAAGGGCGGTTACCTGGCCATGGTGCCTTTGTCTCCCGGCAATGTGCTTCTCAGCCTGGACGCTGGCGCGCCCGGAGGGCAGACCGCGCATCTGGATCGACGCTTCACCGTCGCGGATGGATGGACCGTAGCCCCTTCCACACCAACGACTCTCTGGAAAGATTCCGTCTCGCCGGCGGATGATCTTTGGCTCACATTTGGCGACACGATCCGGGTGACCTTTCAGGGGTCTCCGGGAGGACTCGCCGAATTTGCCATCGACGGCGTTGGCTCCCATCTCCCGATGGTCGAGCAGGGGAATCCGCCGCGCGGAATCTATGAAGGCAGCTATGTGATCCAGCCCGGCGATCATGCCAGGAGAGCGGAGATCGCCGTCACATTGAAAAAGCGGGGCCTGCGCCGGGAAGAGGCCAAAGGCCGCCTGACGATCGAATCCGGGGGTGTCCCCCGGATCGGACTGGTCACGGATGACACGGTGGCCGTCCGGACGGCGACGGACGGGGGATACGATATTTTCCTGTATCGGGGCATGCGGGTCCGTTTAAGCGGAAAAATCGGCAATCAGTGGCGCGTGCGGTTTTCGGGAACCCAATCCGGATGGGTCAAGGACTCGGCCATCCAGGAATTGCCGCGCGGAACGGTGGCCCCGCAGAGCGTCGTGACGAATATCACGGTGGCCTCCCTGGCTGAAAGCACGCTCATCCGCATTCCCTTAAGCGATGCGCTGCCCTATCGCGTCGAGCAAACGCTTGAGCCTCCGGCGCTTCTGGTCACTTTATACGGAGCCGCGGATAAGACGGACCTGATTCGCTACGACCCCGCCGACCCGCTGGTGCGCCTCGTCCGCTGGAAACAGCTCTCGCCGGATGCCTGTCAACTGGTGATCGAGCCGACCTTTAAAAAATGGTGGGGGTTTGACGTCCGTTATGAAGGCTCGACGATGGTGATTGAAGTTCGAAAACCATGGACGGGAGAAACGATTCGCGGCATGACGATCGCCATTGATGCCGGACACGGGGGATCGGACAACGGGGCCGTCGGGCCGCACGCCACTCTTGAGAAAGAGGTCAACCTGGCGATCGCGCGGGTCGTCAAAGACCAGCTCGAAAGAGCCGGGGCCAAACCTTTTCTGACACGGTCGGCCGACGTGGACGTGCCGCTGTACGAACGCCCGCGGATCGCCTGGAAGAACAAGGCGCGCTTATTGGTCAGCGTGCATTGTAACGCCTCCGGCCTCGGCGAGAACCCGCTCGTCAATAATGGCAACAGCGTCTACTGGAATCAGCCGCAAAGCCAGGCGCTGGCCGGAGCGATCCATGCCCGTTACCGGAAGGTGGTTCCAGCGCTCCCCGACCGCGGGCTTTTTTATGCCGATTTCGCCGTCTGCCGGATGACTCAGATGCCTGCCGTTCTCACCGAACAGGCTTATATCATCCTGCCGGATCAGGAAGCAATGCTCCTGGATCCTCTGTTTCAGAAGACGCTCGCAGAGGCTATTGTCGGCGGCATCAAAGCGTTCGTTTCCAAACCGTGAGAATCCTTTTTCTCTTGTCGTGCCTGGAACCGGCGGGGTCGGAAGCCTATTGCGCCTCTCTGGCGCAAGCCTGGAGTGGACGGCATGATGTGTTCTGGATTTCCGACCAGCTGCATGGCGGCCAGGCCTACACCGCCATGCCGATTCACCGGAAGGCGATCCCCTTTGGCCTGATCAATACGTGGCGGGTCGCCGCGTTCATCCGGAAGCACCGGATTCAGCTCGTGCATTCTCATTCCCGCCGCGCCCACTGGGTCTCCGCCCAAGCCGCCTGGCTGGCGGGGATCCCGCACGTTACGACCATCCATCAGCCGCTCCCGATTCATTTCTTTTCAACGCTTTTTCCCTGCCTCGGCCACCAGACCATCGCCATCGATGAAGCGGTGGCCGATCACCTGCGAACCGCTTACGCGCAGCCGGCAGACCGGATCCACCTGATCCGCAACGGGATCAATCTCACCGACAGCGTGCCTTCCGTCCGTCAGACCCCCAAGTTAAAGCAGATTCTGATCATCGGGCGTCTGTCCGGCGGCCGCTGGCGCGCCTTCCAATTCGTCCTGGAAAACCTTGAACGTCTCGCCGGGACGCTGCCCCCGGCCAGTTATAAAATTGTCGGGCAAATTCCAAACGAACGCCGCGCCGCCCTCGTGAACCAGCTATCCATTGTCGGCTCCCGCATCGCGCCTTCCACGATTGAGACGCTTGGGTTTGTGAAGGACCTTCCGATCCTCATCAGAAATTCCGATGCGGCCATGGCGGCAGGCCGCTCGGCGCTGGAATGCCTCGCGCAGGGGCGGCCCGTACTCCTGTTAGGCGAGGGCGGCGCGCTGGGGCTGTGCCGGCCGGAGCTCTGGCCGCTCGCGCTTCGAACGAACTTCGGAGACCATCTGGAACCCAAAGATTTTAATGCCGCCAGATTCGAAGCGGGGTTGCGTGAGCTTCTCACGGCGCGCGCCGATCAAGCCGAAACCAACCGTTGGGTGCGATCTCAGCTTGAAAAAGATTTTGATGTCGGGCACGTGGCGACCCAGGTTGAAGCGGTCTATCGGCGCGCCCTCTTCCAATGAGTTACCTGCCGATCCTGACTTACCATCGCCTTCTTTCTCGGGACCCTTCACCAGAGGCGGACCCGAAACGCATCTCCGTCAGCCGGGATCAGTTCCGGTCTCACCTTGGCTGGTTCAGGCGTCTCGGCTATCGGTCGCTTCGGCTCGAGGATTACGTCCGTTCTCTCCAGCGCGCAGAACCGGCCCCGGCAAGGTCGCTCGCGATCACGTTCGATGACGGCTACGAAGAGGTCTTTTCTCTGGGGCTGCCGGTGCTTCAGGAATTCGGCTTTACGGCAACTGTTTTCGCGGTTCCCGGAGAAGAACGAAATCGCTGGGACGACGGGAACGCCCGCCTGATGAATCCGGGAGAGCTCAGGCAGTGGCTTGACGCCGGGATGGAAATCGGCTCGCACACGTCTCACCATGTTCATCTGACGCAAATCGACCGCGAAGGCGCGAAGCGGGAATTAATGGAAAGTAAACATCTCCTGGAAGCGGCGACCGGCCGGCCGGTGACGCTGTTGGCCTATCCCTACGGTGAGACCAACGACACGGTTGAGGCTCTCGCGCGGGGGGCCGGCTACGAAGCGGCCTTCTCCACAGACCACGCGCCCCCGGACCACTCCCGCAACCTGTTTCGCCTCCGACGACCGGTTATTTTCCCGCGCAATACCCTGTGGGAAATTTTCGTCAAAGCGCAGCGCTGGTACCCGTCGTATCAGGACTGGAAGAGGCGATGAAACGATTTTTAACGCTCTGGCTGCCGGTGTTCCTGTGGGCGGGGTTCCTCTTTTATCTCTCAAGCATTCCTTATCTTCGGATCACGCTGGCCTGGTATGACCTCATTCTGCGGAAGCTGGCTCATCTGTTCGTGTATGCCGTGTTCGCCAGGCTGATCGCGCGCGCCCTCACGGGAAGCACGTTCTGGTCATGGAAAAAGATCTTCTGGTCGTCGTTGGCATTTTCAGTCCTGTACGCCTGCTCGGATGAGTTTCACCAGACCTTCGTGCCGGGACGTGTCGGCTGCGTCCATGATGTGGTGATCGACAGTCTGGCGGCCTGGCTGGCGCTGGGAGTAAAACCATGAGACGCCGAGGTAGAATATAGCGGATGGTCCTCCTGTCAATCATCGGCGCGTTTCTTCTGGTCGGCATGGTCTGGCTGATCCTCCAGCAGACGAAACAGACGCGGGACCCGCTGGCCCTGTCCATGCAGCAGCAAATCGAATCGCTGCGCGCGCAGGTGGCCAACAGCCTGAACCAGAACGCCCATCTCCTTCAAAAACAGCTGGAGTCCGTGACACAGAACCTGAGCAGTTCCTCCGGCGAAATCAATCAGCGGCTGGACAACGCCGCGCGCCTTTACGGAGAACTCCGCAACCAGCTCGGCCAGCTCTCCCAGGCCAACGCTCAGATCCAGGCGATGGTCAAAGATGTTTCTTCTCTCGGGGATATTCTGCGGCCCCCCAAACTCCGGGGAGGGATGGGGGAAGTGCTGTTAGAAAATCTGCTGGGGGAGATCCTGCCGACAGAGCATTACGACCTGCAGTACCGGTTCCGCGAAGGGACGATCGTGGACGCCGTCATTCGCCTGAAGGAAGGAATGGTCCCGGTGGACGCCAAGTTTCCCCTGGAAAATTTCCGCCGGATGCTGGAGGCCGCTTCCGACGAGGACCGGAAGGCGGCGCGCAAAGATTTTGTCAGGAATGTTAAAAAGCACATCGATGATATCCACGAGCGCTACATCCGGACGGAAGAGGGAACCTTTCCCTTCGCGCTCATGTATATCCCGGCCGAGAATGTCTATTACGAAACGATTATCCGCGGAGACGAAGAGGACAGCGAAAAGGCCCTGTACGCCTACGCCACCTCCAAACAGGTCATGCCGGTCTCTCCCAATTCATTTTATGCGTATCTCCTGACCCTGGCCCAGGGATTCCGGGGACTGAAAATTGAAGAGCGCGCGCTGGAAATCATCAACCATCTGAACCGCCTCCGTCAGGAGCTGGAACGGTTCACCGAAGATTTCCGCAAGGTCGGCATGCATCTCTCCAATGCGCAGACCCGCTTTGGAGAAGCGGAAAAGCGCCTGACCCGCTTTGAAGAAAAACTGATCAACGCCGCCGGCGAGCCGGCTCTCGAAGAATCTCCGAAGATCGAAGCCCTCCACCCACCCCAACCTTAGTTATAATATCGTCGTTCTTTGAAATTCAGCGGCCACAATGCCCTCATCGTCTAACGGTTAGGACGGTACCCTCTCAAGGTATAAATACGAGTTCGATTCTCGTTGGGGGCATTGTGGCTGTTTTATTGATTCGGCTTTCTTCTCTCCTCCATGCAAGACCCACGAGATACCTGGGCCTAAAGGTCCGACATTTCTGGCCTTCCGATCCATAGGAGCTTCTGCACGCTTTACCTAGAATCACGCCTGTAGTTTACGAGTGGGGGGGAGGGTCATCATTTCTTGAATAGTGATGCGTTGATCGACGCGTTTGTTCGCAAGATCAACCGATCGCCGCGGCGTCGTATCCGGGAAGAAGATATCCCGCCGCGCCTGCGGGAAGGCGGCGCTGAGTTCGGGCTTTATTACGACTGGGCGATTCAGCGCTTTAATCACATCAATTGGATCGACTCTCTGGAAGCCCGGCTGCCGGCTCCGCTCCCTCCTTCCTACCGATCCCTGGTCACGCGCTATATTTTTCCCGCCTTTGAAATCGCACCGATGATTCTTCTCGCAAATACAGGGCAGACCCTTTACCACGAGATGAGCATGGCCATGGTGCGCGACAAAGTTTTGTCAAAACTTCTTCTGGCCAGGGGTTACGCCCAGTTCGCTCGGCCGAACAACGGGGATTCCGATCCGATCTGTCTTGATTTCCGCCAGCGTGACACCGACGGAGAATGCCCGCTGGTGCGGATCAGCCACCGGATCCTGCTCGCGGGTGCCCAGGCGCAGGTGATCGAAGAAATCGCGCCGTCCTTTCACGAATTTGTCGAGAGGTTTGTACGGGCGGAACCGGAGAAAGTCCGAACTTAAATCACCGGATGGCGGACAGGCCTGCGCTTCCACAATTTCCTTTAGCGCGCGGTCCCGCGTCGTATGCGGGGCACTGGGGCCTGCCCCTACCGGGCGACGGCCACGACTCCGCTCCAGAGGGCGGAATCTTCGCTGATCTGAACAAGATAGACCCCGGACGCAACGACCCTGCCGGCAGCATCGCGGCCATCCCAGCGCAGCTGAGTTGAAGAGACAGCCGCCAGGTCCGCCACGCGTCGTCCGCGCGCGTCATAGACCTGGGCGCGAGGGAAACCGGCCTGTGTCGCAGGAAGGGTGAACGCGACGCTGTCATTGATGCCGTCGCCGTTTGGCGTGACGGTCCTGCCGCTCATCTGAACGGCTAAAGCAATCGCCGCCAAAGGCGCCCAGCTGGATACAATTCTCATAGTCGGGCCAAGTCTATCCCTCGTCTATTGCCGTCTCAAGATGTAATTGCCATCCGACCCTCTGAACCCTGGGCCTTTTGGGCCCATTCTTTTACCCCTCCGCTCCATTCCATCTCCGACGGGAACTCCGTAATATGGATGGGTGTTTTTGGACCCTCCAATGAGATTGGTCAACCGCATCGTATCCCTGCTCCTGGTGCCGTGCCTGGTTGGGGATCCCACATTCGCATCCACCGTAGGGGCCGGCCTTGTGCCGGCCCGAAATGACATGAACATGCGCCCTTGTCTGTTCGGCGGGCCGGCACAAGGCCGGCCCCTACAATTCCTGTTCGCCTCGCAGGCCCTGGCCGAACAGGAGGTGGCCGCGTTCCATGAAGTCGGTGAAGAATTGCCCGCTGAAGTCGCCCGAGAAATGGCGGCAGCCGGCCGCTTTGAGGAAGCGTTAGCGCTCCTGAAATTGCCGGCGGTCGTTTCGATCGAGGAAGCCGGTTCCACGGCCTCGTTAAAAACCTTCATTCGGAATTTGCAGGCGGCCTATCAAAACATTCAATCGCTTCGTGATAACGGGGATCTCGCCCAATGGGATAGAGGGGCTTTCGGCTCCGCGATCAGGGGCATGGACGATTGGTCGTTCGGGATTTTCTTACCGCTCGTGGCGAAACTCCTGGACGAAACCCTGGATCCCTGGCAGGAGCGCTGGCCAAAAGACCGGCACACCGTCACCGAGTGGGAGATCCAGCGCGCCGCATTCCTGCTGCAGATGCTCCATGTCATGGCTGAGTATCTGCCCCTGCATCCTCCCGCCAGCGGCTTGCCTCTACAGTCTCTCAAGAATGCACGCCATCCGAACTACTTCCAATTCCTGGAAGCTGTCGGACTGCAGGGCCGTCTGGAAAGGATATGGCGTTATCTTCGCGATCATCCAAACTCCATGCCCGAAGATCCCTATACCGGATATGATGTCGCGCTGTCGCTGGTTTCCCATTACCACGAGCCCGACATTTCTGCGGTGCAGCAGGTGGTCCGCGCTCATTACAAAAGCCGCATGGATGAAATCGCAAGGCTCTCCGAACAAATCCTGGAAGACTCGCTTCGCGATACCGGAGCTCTCCCTTCCTCGCTGAAGGTGGAGGCCACAGACTTCCGGAAGTTCATCCGGCGGACCAACCTCGTAAAGATGCCGGCGAGAGAGGAGAATCCACACCGGCAGGCCGTCCAACGAACATCAATCGTCAAAGATATCCGGCGCCTGTCCGGGACATCGAACCAATGGAAAATACGCACCCCCGAGACCGGCACCGTGAGCGCCCGCTATGGCGACGACTTGTCTGGCGTGATTCTGACGGCCGGGCCTAAGGGCTGGAGCCTGCATCTGCCCTACGGGCCCGGGCCGGAGGACGGTTTTCTCGAGATCGCTTATGACCAGCCGTGGAAGCGCCTGATCCTCAAAGATCATCAAGGAAACAACGCGACTCTCGTCATGGACGATCCTTATGTCACGATGGCGGGAAAAAAGGAACCACTTCGCATCGAAATCGATCTTGATCTCAGCAAGGTCCAGTTCTCTCCGCGGATGGGCTTCCTCACGGAAGGGGTTGTCGGTGATCTCATGTGGAAACTCCATTTGCATTTCGTGAGCAATCCCACGCCGGGTCCCGGCATCGGCAATCCGTCGACAAGACCGGGACCAGAGGGGCTCAAATCTCCGGGCCCTTCCACTGTGAAACCGTGGACTCCTCTTTCGGGGCCAAAGATCGCGCGCATCAATGCCGCCCAGCAGAAGATCCCGAAGCGGAGAGAGATTTTTGGATCCTCGATTGATGTCTGGCGCGATCTGCTTCTTTACCGCATTGCCAAGGCTAAAAGAGGGCCCAGCGCTAAGACGCTGGGTGGGCTCTTCATCGGCATGCTGGCGCTGACCGCGCTGGCGGGCAACGGCTGGTCGCAGGTCGCCCAGATAACGAGCCAGCTTCCGGAGCCGGTAGGGGCTTCGGGGGGAATTGGGCATGTGATCCAGGTTCTTCTAAGCGTGCTGGCGCTCGCGATCCCCGCGGCCGCCGTCTATGGCCCCGGACGGTACGGCCTGCCGAACCGGCCCGGACCTGAAGCGGAGCTTATCGCGGAAGCGCGACGGTTGATGCGGCGCGATGAATATGAACTCGCATGGGGAGTTATCGAGCAAGGGCGGGTTCTTTACCCAAGGAACCCCATTTTACTTGGACTGGCCGCGATCACAGCCGCTTACCTTGAGGATTTCGACACGGCGGTCGACCTCGCTTATCAGGCCGTCAAACGCACCCCGCATGATCCGCATGCCTGGGGGATCCTGGGCAATGTCTTGTACATGGCCGGCGATATAGAAGAAGCCCTGCGGGCGAACGCGGAAGAAATTCAACATCAACCGCACCGTCCTCAAGGGTATGGGTTCCGGGCGCAGCTCTTTCTCAGCCTGTGGGAAATTACGCAGAACCCCGCGGACCTTGCCCATGCCGTCACTAACAGCCTGACGGAAATCACCATCAATCCAACGAACTCGAGCGCCCATGGGTTGCTGTCACGGCTCTATGAGCACCAGGGCCTGCTGGGGAAAGCGATCGCGGAGCGCGAAAAAGAGGTTGATCTCATCCCCTGGGGCGTAAAGGCACGCTACCGTTTGTTTGTGCTGTACTGGAAGCAGCTGGATCATCTCCTCGGCAGGAGCGCTCTGGCGTCAGCGCGTCAGCTCCTCCAACAGGCCGCGCGGAGGCTGCAGGACACCGACGCGGCGAAGCTGCAGGGGCTTCTGAAAGCCGCCGAGGAAGCAGCTTGACCATGAAACCAAATCCACACACAGGAGCCTCAACATGATGAAAAACGCGATCCTGACCGTATGGCTGGCCGGATTAACCCTCTCCCTTTACGCCTCCGAGCAGCAGATCGCCGGGGCCGGGCCGAGACATTACCGCCCGGTCGTGGAAGCCGGAGACCTGCAGTCTTATCTCACGAAGCTGGCTGCATCGCCCTGGACGCCGGATAACATCGAAAAGTTTTCGGCGATCGTCGTTCATCAGGATCAGGTCTCCGTAAAGAAGAGCACTTCCCGCCCCATCCATGCACTCAATGCCGCCGCGCCACAGGTGACCGCATCTTCCTGTTCAGTGGCGGCCACGCCTCACACCGGCTCCGGGATCGTGGTTCAAGCCAGCACAACCTACTGCGCGGCGGGCTATAAGGAATATCTGGATTCGGATTTGCAGAGCCTTTTATGCCTCAAAGACGAATGCAATTCCGAAAGCCCGGTGCCGACCCTGGTGGAGTCTTACTACAGCCTGGACAGCCAGAACAATCCGGTGACGTATCCCGGCCTTGTGGGCACCACGATCACGGGCGGGATGATCCACCAGGGCCTCTTTGGCAACGACGGCAGCTGGGCGGAGTGCACCAACTATTTTGTCAAAAGCCAGTCGGATGCCGATACCATTCAGGCCATCCAGGCCAAGCTGGGCGCCGCGATGAAGTACAACGACCCGGCCCCGGACGGCAAGGGAGGCTTTCTGCCTTTCTACCAACTCCAGATGTGCCGGACGTTCCGCCCTCCAGCACCGTGATGCCGCGAAAACTCATCGCGCTCGTTGTGGTGCCGTGCCTGACCGGGGATACGGTCATGGGATGCCTCCCCATGGCGGGCGGGGACAGTGCCCCGCCCCTGCAATTAATCCAATTCACCTCGCAGGCCATTACGCCCCCGGGCGCCAATGAATTGACCCCCCTTGACCCCGGAGCTTTATCCCGCGAGGTTCATGAATTGGATCGGGAACATCTCTTGCCGGGCAACCGTGTCGGGGCCGCCTTCATGAATCCGGACAGACCGCCCCGTGACATCAGCCACGAAAAATCCATCGCCGATTATGCCCGGCGATTTGTCCTGGCGGTCGATGAGCAGATCGCCATTGTGGAACGTTCCATCAAGGAGGCCCCGCCCGACGAGGAACCGTCTTTGGTCCGGGAGCTGTCGGCCTTGCAGGAAGCGCGCCCGCATGCCATGGCCTGGGCACGGGAACTCGCGTCGGCGGCGGACCCCTGGGCATTTCTTCAATCGCGTTTTCCATTGAGGTCGCGGGAGGATCGCTGGCTGAAGACGATCCGCGCCCTTTTCGGCTTTGAAACCCCCGTCCTTTTCGTCGAAGCGCACAGTTGGGCCGCCATGACGTTCCACGTGCCGCCCAGCGGCGCGCGCGCCATTGTCACGCGCCACCAGGGCCGGCCGCTGCGCTTTGTGCTGGTCAGCCGCACGCTTAATCGACCCGCCTGGGCGTTGATGGCCGTCCTGCATGAGCTCCTGCACGTCAAGTTTCTCCCGGAGGCGGGATTTGAGAGCAACTTCGATTTTCGCATGCATGAAGCCCTGACGGATTGGAAAACCAGGGATATGATCGCGGACGCGTACGTCCAGGGTGGCACGCGGGAAGCATGGCAGCTGCGGGACTGGATCAACGAGGGGATGGCGCGCCGGAAAGCCAAAATTCCGCCGGGGAAGCTGGCTGATCTCGATGGGGCCGCCCGATGGTATGCCGAATACTGCGATTGGTACGGAAGGTTGAGCGATTATCACCGTGAAATAGCCCTGGTGGATTGGCTTCAGGATCAATTCCCGTCCATGAATTTTGATCGGGCCTATGAGACCAGCGATTTCGAGCCGCTCTATCGAGAGTCGCCGCTTCTCGCCCGCCTCAAGGAAGTCGGTGAGCTCATATTTTACAGCCCTTCTCTCTTGCACGAACGAGAGGTCTGGCGGCTCTTCGACCGCATTGTGAAGAAACCCGTTCTCCTGGCGAACGATGCCTTCTGGCGTGCCGCAAGAACCGTCGTGCAATGGTGTCATCAAGAGACAGGTCGCCTGGATCTGGCCGAACGATACCTATCTAATATCTTTGAATTCAGCGGCATGGGCCCGATCCCGCTGGATTTGGAATATGAGGTGGCTTGGGCGATTTTCAAGGACGGGCTCTTCGCGCGGTTGGTGAATGCTTTGGCCGGAGGCGAACGCGAAGAGGCGGTGATTGCTCAGGCGGAAGCCCGCCTCGCTGGCTTGATTCGCGAACTCCTTAGATCCGGTCCGCAGACGCCCAGGGAAAAGGGGGCCCCGCCCCCTGGGCGAGGATACTTCACATCCTTGCGGCTTCCGGCGCCCGATGACCCAGCACCGCTGGACTGGCACACCACGATGCGGCAAGGCGTTCAAACCCTGGCGAAAAAGCAGGGCATCCGCCTGGGAGAGGACCTTCCGCGGGCCTTTCAGGAGGTGAACGCCGTCATCGACGGGCATCTCGCCCGGCAGGAGTTTGCGCCCTACCACAATTTCTGGCGACGGGAACAAATCCATCTGCAGCTGACGGCCGAACTGCTCTGGGGAATCGCGCAGGGTGAGGAAGGCCCCGTGCGATGGTTGGGAAGCTTCGGGCCGAAGCCCGGAGAGCCCGGGGCTGAACACGAACCTCGCTACATTGACGTCCTATTCATGTCTTCCCACGGCCCGGCGAAAGCGTCGTTTGAATTCCGCAATCTGGAGACTGCTCCTCTTGTCTACATCACCTTAAAACTCTACGGCGCTGCGGTTCACACGTTCCATCAAATCCGCATCGGCCCCGATCTGGTCAAGGATCTTGTTCTCCCCCTCGATCTGGTTGAGATTCTTGCTCACCGCTGGCCTCATCTGCAAATCGGCCGAGCGAAATTCGGGATCCCGGCCTGGACGCCCGACATAAATTTATTCCCGTCGACGCCAAGATCCATGGAACAGGTGCCGGCCCTGGCGGGACGTTTGTACGGGGAAATGCAAAAATTGCAGGAGCTCCTTTCCGGCCTGACCAGGGCGGAAGGCGCCTCTCTCCCGTCGTGCTTCCCGGTCATCGCCAAACCCGTCTCCATCGTTGACAAACCATGGCCGGCGGACCGCAAACTCACCGTATCCGAGAGAAAAGAACTCCTCGCCAAGATCGCCAGAGCGGCAAAGAAATCGCACGTCGATTTCAAAACCCTTGAGCAGATCGCCGCGCCGCAGTGGCAAGCCCTCCTGCAGCGAGCCGGCCTTACGGCCGATGCGGTCCTAAGCGACCTCAAGGGGAAGCGCCTGAACGCAAAGCAAGCCGAAGCGGTAGTCCAGGGCCTCCGGGAATTCCGTTTGGCCGATTTGACAAGAGCGGCCGTCAAACCCGAACCGCCCAAGCCGGCCGCGCCGCACGTTCCCACGGTTTATTTGATGTTTCAAATCCCGCGGGGACCTGATGATTTCCCGGCCTGGCGCCGCAAGTTTGTGGAATGGAAGCGCCAATCCGAAAAACCGGTGCTGCTCATCCAATGGCCCGGTCCCGTCAGCTCGGACTTGCGTCGGCAGGCGGAGAAGTTCAACACGACACCGCGGGCCTTCCTCCATTCCCCGGACCACCAATCGCAGTTGGAGGCCTTCTTTACCGGTGAGCTTCTTCGGGCCCGGGTAGGCGAAGCCCAGGCCAACAGGGTCCAATTAAGCGACATCGCCGAAATGCGGCAGAACAACCGCCGGCGCCGTTCCGGATTCAATATGGTCCTCAACGAAGCCCGGTTGACCGCCACCGAACACAAGGTCCCGACCCTGATGGAGACGCCGATTTTGGCCGCCTGGATACCGCAGGTCGAGTCCTACTTGAACGATCTGGATGCTCAAATCCTTTTCGCGCAGGGCAATACCCCCGAACACCTGGAAAGACGCATACTCGTAGCCGCACAACATCGTGACGCCGTTCGCCTGCGGGAAGAACCCCTGGCGGCGCAAATTGCCAGGAAAGTCGCGGAGGGCCACGATGTGTTCGTCATGGTCTCGCCGCTCATGGCGGGGGTTGAAGGGCGCCTGGCGGCGCGCGGATTAAACGTGGTGTCGGAAGGTCCCAGGAACTCCACCAGCTACGAGGAGCGGCTGATGGATGACCCTCGCGGCCCCGAGGAATCCGCAGCGGATTACGAGCTGCGAATTCTGCGCAGCCAGATCAGCCGCGCGTTGGAAACGTTCATTGACAACAGCCCCGATCCCGCGGATCCCCATCGCCGGTTCCGCATCCTGACGAATCTTTGGGATCGCGAAGACATTGAAGGGTTATTCCACCGGTTGGTCAGTCTGGAACAGCCGGCCACGAGTCTCGAGTTTCTGCGGACGATGCTCGTGGTGGGGTTGCGTCCCGCCGTCCTCGGTCTTCCCCCCGACCGGGCCACGGCGCTTTGCCGGGCCATTGCGGACGGCCTGGATGACCGGGCGCTTAACCGGTTTGGATACTTCTCCGCCACAATGGACCTGCCCGAACATGATAGGGAGTTTCCCTTTTTCATTTTATCCTGGCTGACCCAGGACGAAGAAACGGTTGGACAGTCCTGGCTCACGCCGGACCAACGGTCACATTTTCCGGCCATCGCGGTCGAGGAGGAGGATGCGTCACCGCCGGCGCTCATGCCCGACCTCAGCCCGTCGAGCCGAGAAGCCAAACCCATCGCCCCGCAGCCGGAGGATCCCGTCGCTCACGGACTGCGGGCCAGAAGCTTGTTCGCCAAAGGGGACTTCGCGGGAGCGCTCGCCGAGCGCGAGATCCAATACCGGCTTGAGCCGGCCGACAGCAAGGTTCGAGATCAACTGGCGGCCGCGTACGCAGAAGCCCGCCGGTACGAAGAGGCCGTCGCGCTTTACGAGGGGGCGCCGGGCCCGATGGATGACACGCGCCAGCAGCGAATCGCGGCACTCCGGAAGAGTCAGGAAACCTTTGCCATCCGCGAAGCGGTCAGGCTCGCCGCCGCGGATCCCGTCGGAGGCCTGGAGAGGGCCGTGGCACGCCTGGAAGAAGCGCTGCGCGCCGCGCCGCACAGTCTTCCATTACGAAGCGCCCTGGCACGCGCGCTCATTCGGGCCCAGCGGGTGGAGGAGGGGATGGCGCGATGGAGAGAGGTCCTGACAGGAACACCCGGCGATTTTGAGACCTCCAAGGCGCTCCACCAGGAATTTCCCCCGCAGATCAATTTATATCTCACGCAAAATACACCAGAAGGCTGGAAGCAGGCGGAACGGCTTGCCCGCTTTTACGTCGAGCTTTTCCCTGAACACAGCTTCGCCCTCGCGCTTCTGGGAGAAGTGCTTTTCCGAAGCGGGCAATCTCCCCTGGCGCTTCTGGTCCTTCGTCAAGCCCTCCAGCTCGATGAGCGGTCGTCCAAGGGCCATGAGCTTTTTGCTCGTTGCTATGAGAAAGCGGGAGACTTGAACCTTGCCCTTGAGCATGCGGAAAAAGCTTACGCGCTGAGCGCAAAAAACAAAGAGCCGGTCCGGCGCCTTCTGGTCCGGATCCTTAAGGCCTTAGAGAAATACTCCCGCGCCATTGAACTCGACCTCGAACGGCTCAAAGACGATCCCGCGGATCTTCACGTCCTGGGTAGTCTCATCGGATCTTACCGCCTCACCAAGCAATGGGGGCTGGTCTCGGATTATGCCCGCCGGCGGGCCGATTGCGCCAGACGACTCGCGGAGGCCGCATGATCATGAAACCAAACCCCTTCATTCGGCTGGCGGCGATCCTCCTGGCGGCGGGCCTGGCGACGGATCCGGCCGTGACATCTATCGTAGGGGCGGGGCACTGTCCCCGCCCGCAACGGGACATAAATGAAATATTCATTGAAATTTCGGGCAGGCGCGGTGGCCTGCCCCTACAATTCCTGTTCACCTCGCAGGCCCTGCAGAGCCGGGGAGTTTCGTTCCTCAGCGGCCTTTGGAATCGCCTCACGCGGTCGCGGACACCCAACTATCAAAATCCCGCCTTCGCTCCCCCGCGCAGACCTAGACGGACTCTACGATCCGAAAAGGCGAAACGAGCCCAGCTCCGAAGGCTTTATGAATCCGTCCGGGAACCATCAATCGACCCGACGAAAGAGGTGTATGCCGGCCAAACACGTCCCGCCCAAAGGCCCGGGGAACGGCTGCACGCCATGCTCAACGCCTACCTGCTGGTGTTGGGCTATGAACCGCAGACCAACAGGATCACGATGGCGCATCTGCCGCGGCGCGGCGTCCATTCTTCCACGAATCAGCGCGAAGCGGTATTGACTTCGGCGGAGCCAATGTCAATCGAAGACTATCTGGGAATCAAACTGGCGCCATTCCTGACGAACGGCTGGCACCTGGCGCTATTGTCCCTGCCGCAATATGATGAGCCTGAACAAGAGGATGTCGAGGAGCGGCTCAACCTGGCCTTCATCGAAAAGTTCCTGCTGGACAGGGGCGTCCCGCAGAGAAACATTGTCACGCTGCGTTCGGTCGACCCCGCGTCCGACTTGATGGATGTCACCTTGACTCCTCAGGGAATTGCCCAGATCTTCTCATTCCGCGAATCGTCGCCCGGGCAGATCGATAAACGGCCCATAGCCTATTTTCAACTGGATCTCAAGAAAAACCGTCCTTGGATCTGGTCGCGGAGTTCCTATCGGCACCTGGTATCACGGATTGTTCTTTTCGCGGCACTCCTGGCGCCGGCACGGCCGCCCTGGTTCATGACGCACGAGCGAAGCCCGGGGATCCGGGCGCATCGCGCGTCGGCTTAACGGACCTTCATCCGCGGGGTTGGACGGCTGGCTCCAGATTTGCCCTGGGCCTGACGGCCCAATATTTTTGACCCTTAGCTCTATGGTTGGATCAGGGGGGATTAGGTATCTTATTTACCGTCGTACGCAGGCCGCCTTATTGAATATAAATGAATAAATTCCCGGGTTGTACCTCTAATATGGTGAGGCCTCTAATGAAACGACCGGTTCTTCTACTCCTCTCCGCCCTCGCGACCGCTTCGCACGCGGCAGAACCCGGAACCACCTCCGCCAATTTCCTCAAGCTCGGCATTGGTCCTCGCGCGGTGGCCATGGGCGAAGCCCAGGTCGGCCTGGCGGACGATGTTTACGCGGCCTATTGGAACCCCGCCGGGCTCACGCAGCTTCAAAACCGGGAAGCCGGGTTCGTCCAGACGCAATACCTCCAGGACATTCAATCGCAATACGCCGCTTATGCGCATCCTCATCCGACCCTGGGGACTTTCGCCGGCAGCTTCACGTATTTGAATGTCGGGAAATTTGACGCCTTTGACGCCTCCGGCCAACCGAACGGGCAGGTCGGCGCCAATGACGCCGCCCTCGCCTTCAGCTATGCGCTGCCCGTCATCCGACATCGCCGGATGGACTCCCAGTTGTCCATCGGGGTCACCGGCAAATATATTCAGGAGACTCTGGATTCCGTAACCTCCCACGCCTGCGCCGCGGATCTCGGGCTTTTCTACTCACCGGGAAAAGACTTCGGCGGCACTCTGGAAGGGTTCAAAGCGGGGCTGGCTGTACGGAACCTGGGGTCTTCGATGAAGTTTGACCAGGAATCTTTCACGCTCCCCCGCACGATCGCCGCGGGAGTCTCCTGGACAGGAATCTGGCTCGGAGAAAAATTGACGGCGGCGGTGGATGGCGAACAGCCCAATGACGGGAAAGAAACCGTCGGCGCCGGCCTGGAGCTTTCCACGCTTCAGCTTTTGATCCTGCGCGTGGGATATACCTCTAAAGGGGATGCGGGGACAGGGCTGCGCCTGGGCGCCGGCCTGCGGTTCAAGACCGTTCAGGTCGATTACGCCTTCGCCGGGGCGGGAGACCTCGGCCAGACCCATCGCATCGGCCTGACGTTCCGGTTCGGCACAACCCCCAAGGATCCGCTGGTTTTAGCGCAGGACTGGTATCAGCAGGGGATGCGGGAATACCGTCGGACGCATTATTCCGAAGCCCTGATCGATTTCAATAAAGCGCTGGAGATAGACCCGTCGCACCCGGAAGCGTTGACGATGATGAAGAAAACGTATGAAAACCTTAAAGCGATTACTCCTCAATAGCCTCTGCGTCGTTCTCGTTTCCGCCGCCGGCTGGCCGATCGACATGATGGGCGGAAATTACGAGATGACCAAGGATCTGGTCGGGGCGGCAAGTCCTGACGGGGTCCCGACCATGAACAGCACGGATTTCTCCATGGCCTCCGCCGCAGGAGAACCGCTGGCCGGAGATGCGATCAGCGAAGCGACATATGCTCTGGCGTCCGGTTATTTCGGCGGACGCTTTGGCAACTCGCAGACTTTTCAGCTGGTCTCCTCTCAAGTGGGCCAGACTGGAACCAGAACCTTTTATCAGAATCATCTTCAAGTCGGCGTTCCGGTGAACGCTCCGGTCCAGCTTGTCTTTTCGGACCCGCTGGACGCGACAACGCTCCCGCAAAGCCTGCAGGCGCTCACGGTGACGGATCACCTGGGCCATGCGGGGGGAGCGTCTGTCCCGGTGACCACGACGCTGGATCCCACGAATAAGACGGTCTCGCTTCAGCCGCAGACGGCCTGGTCCGGGAACACCCTGTACGATATCCAGATCACGCCGCAGCTCCAGAACATCGATGGCGTGCCGCTGGACCAGATCCACGATGTCTATTTCCTGACCCTGCTCGATCAGCACGAGGATAATACGGTGCTCGATCCCCTATCGGTTCCCAATCTTCCGGCGGCGACCGGGTCCGGCCCGATTGAAGCCATGTCGATCCATATCCCCGCCGATTCCCTCTCAAATTATTCCGCGGTGCTTTCGAGCCGTGATCCTTTGAATGCGCCGCTGCGCGTCGATCCCGCCATCCTCCAGGAAGCCAATCAGAAAGCCATCGCCGCAGGGGGCCCTTACCGGACGCCGCTGGCGCTCCAGGAAATTAATGCCTATGACATCAATGGGAATCCGGTTTCCGCGCTGTCCAAGCCGGCCTCGCTCACGATCGACTACGGCGGCGGATTAAGTTCAACCTCGGGGGGAAACCTGATCCGGCCTCAAACCTTGTCGCTTTATGTCCTGGATCAAACGCACAGGCTCTGGGTTAAAATGCCGGCGAGCCAGAATCTGACCAGTTTCAATACGGTCAGCGCGCCGATGACTCAATTTTCCGTCTTTGCGCTCATGGGAAGCGCGGACGGCAGCGCCTCGGATAGTTTCGTGTTCCCTGTTCCCTGGCGCCCGCATGGACCGAACGCGGGAACAGGGTCCGGGCAAACCGGAACGGAAGCGGATGGCCTGACGTTCAGCAATCTCCCGTCGGAGTGCACCCTAAAGATTTATACCATCGCCGGCGATCTCGTCCGGCAGATTCAGCACTCGGACACGGGCGGGCTGATCGGCCAGGAAAAATGGGACGCCCGCACCACGCACGGCGAGGCGGTCGCCAGCGGCGTGTATCTGTGGCGCGTCGAGTCTTCTGTCGATGGTAAAAACGGGAAATTGATGATCATCCGATGATGAGACAAACAATTTTCATTCTCATTCTCCTTTCCGCTACTGTTTTTGCTCAGCCCGATCTTTCGCGAGGGGTGGTCGCCTTCGAGGAGCGCAAATGGTCGGAAGCCATGAACGCTTTTCTGGAAACCTTGCGCAATGACCCGACGAATGCCGAAGCGCATGCCTATGTGACCCTGATCGCGCGCGAGATGGAGGCTGAACGCCAGGCTATTATCCGCTCGCACCGCCTGCAGATGCTGGGAGCCGCCTCTCACCAGCTTGAAAAAACGCGTCAGGATGCCGGCCCGCTTCAGCAGGCTATTCTGGCTACAAACCAGTCCGAAAAAAATGCTCAGGACGAAAAATGGAGATCGCGCTGCGAAGAAGCGCGCATGGAACGCCGGGCCGGCCATCTGTTGGCGGCCAACGACCTGATTCTGCAGATCCTGGCGGAAAATGAATCGTTCACGGATGCGCAGCAGGAGCTGAGCGAACTGCAGAGCCAGATCCGACGGACCCTGGACTCCGGGGAAGGAGCCTCGATCACGGAACGCTTCGCGCTCGAGGGGTTTTACTCCTATGGGCAGGCCGACTACGCCGCGGCCGCCAATTCCTGGAGCAAGCTGCACACACTTCTCGACCAGAGCGACCCGGGCGCCGAAGGCGCCCGGCGCGCGAAGGAACTCCATTTTATCGCTTATGAAAGAATCGCCCTGGACCATGTGAACGAGGCCAAACAGCTGGCGGAACTCAAGGCGCTCTTTGATGACGGGGTCAGCCTTTTCCAGGAAAAGCATTTCACGCGCGCCCTCGAGGAATTCCGAAAGCTGGCGATCCGGGAACCCGAATATCCCCAGCTCGGATACTATCTGGTGCAGGCGGAAGTCGCCTCCGACCGCGAACGGACGGAACGTCTGGGCGAAGAAAAACGCCGTGATATCGATCGCGCTCTTCAGGCCGGCGTGGCGGCCATGGAAAAAGAGCAGCTGCAGGACGCGCAAACGAATTTTGAAAAAGTCCTGAAACTGGATCCCAGCCATCCTCAAGCGCGCTCGTATCTCGCCATGGTTCGCGCGGAAATGCAGAAACGCCACGACCCGCAGGCCGCCCAGATGCATTATGAGGCGGGCTTGATCGCCTACGCGAGCGGCAAGCTCGACGAGGCCATGCGGGAATGGCACACCGCCGTACGCATGAATCCGGGCCATGAGAAGGCCTTGAACGCGCTGACCAAAGTCCAGAAAGAGCTGGCGCTCAACACCCGGGAGCTCACAGATGAAACTCTTCCCTAAGCTGGCCCTCACCGTTTCCGGCCTTCTGATCGGGACCACGGCATGCTTGAGCCTTTCATTTTATTTTGCCGAACGGCTCGCGATCCGGGCCGAAGCGGACCAGGAACGCCACGCTCTGCTGCAGAACCTGGTTCATATCACCCAGGAATCCTTTCTGACCAACGATGACCTGCTTCTGGTGAAATATACGCGCTGGCTGCAGAAATGGAATCCCTCTCTCGTCAGCGCGAGCGTCGTGAGCCCGCAGGGCGAAGTTCTGGCGCATTCCGAACCGAGTCAGATCGGGAAATCGGTTTCGCTGGTTCCCGTCAATCCGGGGCGGACCGAAGTGCTTGTCTTGACCCAGCCGGTCCACCTGGGAAATCAATGGGTGGCCACGGCATCGGCGGGCTTTTCGGAAAGACAATTTGATGAAACCGTGCAGAACCGTCTGCGCGAACTCCAGAAACGGCTGGGCGTGATGGCCGGCGGGGCGGTGGCCGCCGGACTGATTATCTCCTTTCTTCTGGCCCTGTCCTGGACGCGCCCCATCGGGTCCCTGGCCGAAGCGGCCGGGCGCGTCGGCCAGGGAAAATACGATCTCGATCTGGCGGCCACCAATCGCCGCAGAGATGAGCTCGGTTTTCTCTCCAACGCTTTTCAGACCATGGCGGAACAGCTTCAGCAGCTGGACCGGATGAAGGATGATTTTGTTTCGGCGGTGACGCATGAGCTGCGTTCGCCGCTCGGCGCCATCGAATCGTATCTGAACCTCATCAGCGAAGAACTCCGCGACGGAATTTCGCCTTCGACCTGGGAGACGTATGTCGAACGGCTGCGCGTCAACACGCAGCGGCTGACGCATTTCGTGAACGATCTTCTCGACGTGGCGGCGCTGGAGCGGGGGAAAATCACCCTGGAGCAAAGCAACGTAAACCTGGCGATTCTCGTGCAGGATGTGGCGGCGTTTTACGCGGCTAAAATGACGGAGCGCAAACTTCTCTGCCAAACAGCGATCCCGGCAAAACCGGTGCCTGACGTCCGGGCGGATCCGGATAAAATCCGCCAGGTGCTGGTCAACCTGGTGTCCAATGCCATCAAGTTTACCCCCGAACGCGGAACGATCGAGATCGGGCTTCAGGATTTGCCGCAGGAACAGCACGTCAGCGTCTATGTCAAAGACTCCGGTCCCGGCATCTCTGAAGAAGACCAAGCCAGGATATTCAACAAATTCGAACAAATACATTCCGCCCGGCAGAATGTCAAAGGTCCGAAAGGTACCGGGCTGGGGCTGTCCATCTGCCGGGCGCTCATTGAGCTTCACGGGGGGACCCTCGGGGTTGAGAGCAGGCCTGGGGAAGGAAGCCGCTTCCATTTCGAACTTCCGGCCAGCTCGTCATCGGCGGATACGGACCGGTCACGGCGCATTCAAGGAGAACTGGTATGACAGCTCCCATCCTATACGTGGAAGATGAAGAAGACTACCAAATCCTTGTTAAGCGAATTTTAGGCCGGGCTGGACTGGAGGTCTTGATCGCTGAGTCTGGCGCAGAAGGCCTCAAAGCCCTGGAACATCAGCGCCCCAGCCTTCTCATCCTCGATATCAATCTCCCGGATACGGACGGCTATACAATCTGTCATCAGCTTCGCCAGGACCCTTCCTGGGTGGACCTTCCCATTCTGATGCTGACCGTCCGCCGCCGGCCGGAAGAATGGCTGCGCGGATTTTCCAGCGGCGCCAATGACTATATCTCCAAGCCCTTGAATCCTCCCGAGCTGATCGAGCGCGTGGTCAATTGCCTGGAGGGGAAAGCGCACCAGTTTACAGGCCAGGGAACCGCCGAATACGGCCTGATCCAGGCGGCGGTGGCGGGAAACAGGCCAGCCTTTGAAGTATTAATTCAAAAATATAAAGACCGTCTCATTGAAAGTCTTCGCGGGACAACACAGCACGACGCCCAGGCTGAAGATGCCGCCGCTTTCGCTTTTGCCCTCGCCTTTGAGAGATTGGGCGAATTCCGCGGCGAAGCTTCCTTTTATACCTGGGTCTATCGGATCGCGATGAACGAATTCACCAAACCGAACCGGAGACCCGGGCAGGTCTCCCTGGATGAACTCGCAAGCGGGGATGAAAGTCATCTCCTGGCCTCCTTCGATCGATCGGAACCTCTCGAGACGACCCTGGCCGATCAGGAAATCGGCCTCAAAGCACGCGAAGCGCTGGGAGATGTCCCCGAGCCGTTCAGGCAGATGCTGGACCTCTATTTCATGCAGGATCTGTCCTACCAGGACATCGCCAGAAAACTGCGGATTCCGGAAGGCACCGTGATGTCTCGACTGCATAAGGCGAGGAAACTCCTTCAAGAGTCCTGGCAGTCGCGGGCAACCGTCGTGAAGGCCTGAAACTCCCCGGTCAGAATTTACATTCCCGTAATAATCCGTTAACTTTGGCGTTACATTCATCCGGCATACTATGGTGAGTCGTAATCATACGAGCGTTGTGTGTTTGGCCGGTACCGCGAATCCCCAACCCCCTCCCGGGGAAAACGGTACCGGCCAAGCTTTTTCCAAGTAGAATACTCCGCATGATTAAGCGCCTTTTCCGCGTGGCCCTCGCGGGCTTCCTTATATATCTCCTGTGGCCTTACAACGTGCTCGAGCTCAAGCACCATAATCCGCGCACGACCGCGCTTATGGAGCTCCGTAAAAAAGAGGCGCGCGCCGCGCATCGTAAGCTGAAGCCGGAATTGGCCTGGATAAGATTGGGCCAGATCTCGCCCAATCTTGTTCATGCGGTGTTTCTGGCCGAAGACGATACCTTCTACCGGCACCATGGCTTTGATTTCGAGCAGATCCAGATCGCCCTGGCCGAAGATCTTCAGAAGCAGAAGTACGCCTATGGCGGGAGTACGATCACCCAGCAGCTGGCGCGGTCCCTGTACCTGCAGCCGAGAAAATCCATCTTGAGGAAGGCCAAAGAGGCGGTCCTGACCGTTTATCTGGAGCTGACGCTGACCAAGAGGCGGATTTTAGAGCTGTACCTGAACCTTGTGGAATGGGGCCCGGGCATCTTCGGCGCGCAAGCCGCTTCGCAGTACTATTTCCGGAAACCGGCGTCCGAGCTCACCCCCGACGAGGCGGTCGCGCTGGCCTCGATTCTTCCCAGCCCGCGCCGCTGGAGCCCCTTCAGCGAAAAAGCCTTCATGGCGCGGCGCCGCGTCCAGCTGATGGAACGGATGCAGCGGGCGGGCTACGCTCCTCTGCCGGAATACATTCCCGCCGCCGGAACCGTCTCCAATCCCTTTGACCCCGATGTCCCTCCCGTCCCAGCCGATCCCCCGCCTCCCGATGCCCCCGCTAACCCATAAGCACGTTCTCTATCCGCTATGAGCTATCGGCTATGCGCTATGGCCGTTGACGTTGCCCTTATGATCCGTTATGCCCTTACGCCTGAAGGACGAGAAGGTCCACACCTACAGACATAGCTCATAGCCGATAGCTCATAGCGGATATCTGATATTTAAAGCTTCGTTTGCCACCTGCGGATAGAGGTGTTAGAATTCCGGCATGGAGCGGATCTGCCCGAAGTGCCAGAAGGTCCTGAAGGATGGGGACCGCGTCAAGGCCGAGGTGCTTTCCATTTTCCGCCAGATTTCCAGCTCGGTGGCCTACGCGATCGACAAACCCTACGATTGCCTCTCGCTCGAACACATCGACTGCGAGAACCCGCAGGCGGAATGATCTCACGAAGTCGTAACATTTTGTTCTCCGACGATAAATTCCCTTGCGCGCCGCGGGGTCGGCTGTTAAACTCGGCCTGCGATGGAACCGGGAGAGGCGAGAGATCTGCTGTTTGCGGGAGCCGGTATCCTCTGGGGCATCGTCACCATTTTCCACTGGATCCAAGAGAGAGGAAGAAAATCGCATGAAACGGACACTCCTTCTGCTCATCGGCAGCCTGCTCCTCATCCCTAAGTCCTGGGCGGACGACGCCAAGGCGCCAGCCGATCAGGCTTCCTATCTCGAACAGCTGCAGCTGAAGCTGGACCATGCGGCCCAGCGCGCCAACCAGCCTTCCACCGAGGGATCCAGCGTCATCGGCCTGCGCGGCTCCAAGCAGGAATCCGGCTCCAGGCAACTGTACTGGAAAGGGAAAGCCGGCGTTGCGCCCGTATCGACCGCGGAAATCATCGAGCTGCGCACCGCCATCGAGAAGGCCCGCGCGGGCAACAATGATGGGGCGATCGCCAGCCTCAAGACGTTCCTGGAAAAACACCCGAAGAGCGCTTTAAAGAACGATGCCGAACAGACGCTGAAGATCATTTCTCCGGCTGCCGCCGTACCTGCCTCCGTGGCCGCCTCGCCTGTTCCCGTTGCGCCCGCGCCGGCTGTCCCGCCTGCCGCCAAACCGTAAAATACCGTCATTCCCCGCGGTTGCAGGCGGGGAACCCATGGATCCCCTGCCGGTGCCCGCAGGGGATGACGTTATTCACATGTAGAATAGCGTAATGGCCGGCCAACGCGTGACGCTGGATATCGATCGTTTATCGCTCGGCGGAGAAGGCGTTGGCCGTGCGGGGGGAATGGTGGTCTTTGTCCCCTATGCGGCGCCCGGAGACACGCTCGACGTTGAGATCACCGAATCGCGCAAGCGTTTCGGACGCGCCCGCATCGTCCGCATCCTGAAACCTTCTCCGGAGCGCGTCGAAGCCCCCTGCCCCTATTATTTCCGCTGCGGCGGCTGTGCCTGGCAGCACCTGGCGTACCCGGCCCAGCTGAAAGCGAAACAGGCTCTGGTTCAGGAAACCCTGGAGCGCATCGGAGGACTGCGCGGGATCGCGGTCAAGCCGGTTCTCGGCATGAAGGATCCCTGGCGCTACCGCAACAAGGTCCAGCAGCCCGTCGGCTGGGATGGGAAACGGATGATCTCCGGATTTTACGCGGAAGGGTCGCACGATATCGTTCCGATTGAGGATTGTCTCGTACAGCCGGAGCTCTCGGTCAAGATCATCGGCCGCGCGAAAACCCTTCTGGAAGAGCACGGACTACGCGCTTACGACGCGCAACGTCATCAGGGGTGGATAAGACATATTCTCGTCAGAACATCCCACCCTCACCCGGCTTCGCCACCCTCTCCCTTGAGCAGGGAGAGGGTCTCCCCTTCTCCATACTTAAGGGAGAAGGGGTCGGGGGATGAGGGTGACCGGGCCCTGCTGGTGTTTGTGACGCGGAGCCCGGAATTCCCGCAGGAATCCAAAATTATTCCCATCCTCATGCGAGAATTTCCGCAGCTCGCCGGCATCCACCAGAACATTCAGCCCGCGCGGACGAACGTGATCCTGGGGCGCGACTGGCGCAGGATCTACGGCCAGGATTATCTCGAAGAACGCCTTGGACCGCTCAAGTTCCGGCTGTCTCCCGGCGCCTTCTTTCAGGTGAACAGCCCGCAGGCTGAAGTTCTCTACAACATGGTCAAAGCCATGGCGGGATCGGGGGAACGTCTCCTGGACCTCTATACAGGCGTAGGGACGATCGCGCTCTGGCTCTCTGATCGCTTCCAGGAAGTGGGGGGTGTGGAAGAAAATCCCGCCGCCATCCGGGACGCCGAAACCAACGCCGAAATCAATGGCATTGATAACGCGCGGTTCATCGCCCAATCCACCGAAGCGTTTTTGGGCTCAATCAGCAGAGACCCGAGGCATGGGCTGACGGTCGTGGTGGATCCTCCGCGGGCCGGGTGTACCCCGGCGGTCCTGAAATCCCTGGCGGCGCTCCGGCCTGCGACCCTGATTTACGTGTCCTGCGATCCCGGAACTCTCGCGCGCGACCTCGCCTTTCTCACACAGAACGGCTACCGCATCCAGGCGGTAGAACCCGTGGACCTGTTTCCACATACCCCTCACATCGAAACGGCGGTAAAATTGATTTATGCCAAGTGAATGTGAGTTCCCAAAACAAGCCCGCGCTACCGGACTGAAAGTCGTCATGAATAAATGCATTTATAAAGAGCAAGCCTCCATTTCTCGCTAAAATACTCCTATGCCTTCAGACGCTCAGCATTGGGAGGACCGTTACGCCCGAACCGATCCATCGGCTCTTCCGTGGAACGCGGGAGGACCAGACCCGGACCTTGTCCGGCTCGTGAACGAGGGAACCATCCCGGTGGGGCAGGCCTTGGATATCGGCACCGGCCCTGGACACGATGCGGTTTTTCTCATCCAGCACGGCTTTAATGTCATCGGGATCGACATCAGCCCCACGGCGGTCATTCTGGCAAGGGGGAACGCCTCGAACGCGGGACTCTTCGGATTTTTCCAGCAAGGAGACATCCGGCAGATTCCCGTTGAAGACCGTTTCGTCGATTTTGCCTATGACCGCGGATGTTTCCATGTGCTGGCGCCGGAAGATCGCCCAAAGGCGGTGGAGGAGGCGCACCGGGTCTTAAAAAGAGGCGGGCTCTATCTCCTGAGAGTGTTCAGTGAAAAAGAACCCGCGGGAGACCCCTCCCTCCAATTCAATAGAGGAGGAGGGCCTGGCTCCCAGGAACACACGGTCGCCAGGGGGCCGCATCGCTTCACGCGCCAAGAACTCGATGATCTCTTTAAAGAAAAATTCAAGGTGCTGCGATTCTGGGAAGGCGTGTTTGAAGGATCGAAAAAACCAAAAAGTTACAGCCTGTTGATGGAGAAACGATAATGGAACCCTCACCCGCCCTGCGGGCACCCTCTCCCGATGGGAGAGGGCCTGCGTCAAGGTGTTGGCCTTCTCCCTTTAGGCAGAAGGTGGCCGGAGGCCGGATGAGGGGACTTCTGCTGTTTTTCCTGCTGTCATCCGGGTTCGCCCACGCCGCCCGCGTGGAGATCCGTGACGGGCGCTTTTACGTGGATGGCTCGCCCTTCTATATCCGAGGGATCGGCTACGCGCCATGGCGGCCGCACCAGCATCCCGGCGTGTCCTACACCGGCACCAACCGCCGGTGGACGAAGATGGATTTCGAGCGCATGAAAACCGCGCATTTCAATACGATCCGCACCTGGGACGCTCTGGATCCCGAAGATCTCGCCCTCTCCAGAGAGTATGGCTTTATGGTCCTGCAGGGCATCTGGCTGGACCCGAAGCAGGATTTTTCCGATCCGCACAACCAGCAGGCGGCCCTGGCGCAGGTCCAGAGCGTGGCGGAACAATCCAAAGAGTATGACAACGTCCTCGGATACATCATTATGACCGAACCGTCCCCTCAGGCGGTTCTCGAAACCGGGACGGAACAAACCTTGCAGTATTTCCGGACATTAAAGCGCGCGATCCAGGCCGTCGACCCGCGCCCCGTATCGATGGACAGCTGGCCTCCGCTGGCCTTCCTGGACCATCATGATTTTGATTTCGTGACGTTTAATCTTTTCGCTTTCTGGCCGGCCGCGATCAGCGAGACCATGGGGCTGGCGGGAATGACGCGCTGGTTTGTGGATCATTTCGCGGGCGACCGTCCGCTCGTGGTCGGGGAAACGGGAGGCTATGCCGTTTCACAGGCGAGCCGGACCGCCTCCGGAGGATTCGGCGGACTTTCCGAATACGACCAGAGCCTGAAAGATCTGGACAGCCTCCGGGACACGCTCGAAGGACAGGCCGCGGGCAGCGTACTTGTTTCATGGATCGACACCTGGCATTATCCCGCCGACCCCGACACCCACGACAACGAGCCCTGGGAATGGGACGGAGTGCTCGGGATTCCGACGGACAGTCCCGGAGACATGGACGGTATCCCCCGGCAGATTTATCGGGACGTCTCGATCTATAACCACATGATCCCCTTTGAGCCCAAGGATAATCACATCTATCCGATCCAGCAGCCGCTCACGATCCAGGTCAACGGCTCGGACGATGTGGCCTACGTGCGCTACAGCCTGAACGATGGCGACTGGACGTACCTGGACGGCTCCGGCAAGGGCTGGTTTCAAGGGTCCTTTAAACTGCCGAAGCTCGCGCGCAAACGCCAGACCCTGGCTCTCCAGGCGCTTGATAAAAACGAGACTTTGCTGGTCAAGAAATCCGTGTCCTTTCTGGCCGGAGTTCAGCCGGAACGGATCACCGTCGAACCCAGAAAAAATTCCCGCCTCGAATTCACCGCGACGGTCCAGGGAGGCGACCACCGGCCGATCGAAGGACGGAAGGTCGCTTTCGGCTGTTTCTATCCGATCAGCTTCAAAGAAGGGAACGGTTTTCAGACCACTGACGCTTCCGGTCAGATTTCGTTTTCCTGCCCCGCCGTCTCCGGGGCCCCTGCCCGATATCTTTTCGTCGCCGCCGGCACCGACAGCCCCGAACACCTCCGCGCCTGCGACCTGCGCATTTTCAAGCTGGGCCAATGACTTTATTGTCCAGCGCTGTTCCCGAAGCGGTCCGCCAGGGCCTTGCCGGCAAAACCAGGATGATCCTCACGGGTCTGCCGGGCGGCAGCAAGGCGTTTTTTATCGCCTCTCTGGTCCATGAAGTCCGGCTCCCGCTGGTCCTGATCACGGCTGAGGACCTGGAAGCGGAAGGGCTTGCCGTCGACCTGGAGGCTTGGGCCGCGCTCCTGCCCGCCGAGGAGCGGCCTCCTGTTATCTTTCTGCCGGAACTGGATGAGCCGATGAGGATCGCGGCGCTCGGACGCTGGAGAAAGGAAAAGCGGGCGATCCTGACTTGTTCGACAGGGGCGTTTGAAAAGCCGGTCTATTCTCCCGCGGAACTGAAAGCGAAATCCTTTGAACTGCGGCCCGGGCAGGACTATCCGCGGGACAAGCTTCTCTCAAACCTCGCTCAGGGCGGCTTTTCGCGCACGGACATGGTGGAACTGGAGGGGGAAATCGCCGTCCGCGGCGAAGTGGTTGACATCTGGCCGGCCGGGATCGAGAAACCCTGGAGGCTTCTCTTCGACGGTGATACGCTCGAATCCATCCGTGCGTTTAGCCCCGGGACACAGCGCTCGGAAGGATATCTGCAGGTCCAGACTCTGCTCCCTTTTAAAGAAACCAACCCGGCCGGGGTATTGGCCGACCACATCCCTGAGGGGGCTATTTGGTTTTGGGACGATGTTGAGCCCTCATCCGGCCTACGGGCGGGCGAGGGCACCATCTCCATCCTCTACAAAGGTCTCCCTCCAGCGGGCACGATCGACCTCGGATTTCATACGACGACGGGTTTGACCCTCGGAGTCGCCCGGAGCGCCGGAGAAGCCGCCAAGGCCAGGGCGCAAGGAAGGAAAGTCCTCTTCTTCAGCCACAACGCGGGAGAAAGCGAACGATTACAAGAGCTCTTAGAAGAACATTTAGGATCCCACGGAACGGAGGGTATGGAATTCTTGGTCGGTCCTCTGCGTGCCGGATTTTTTACCAGCCGTCACCCCGGCGAAAGCCGGGGCCCAGAACCTAATGAACTGGTTTCCGGCTTGCGCCGGAATGACGACGCGGGCTTTTTCATCGTCACCAATGCCGAAATCTTCGGCCGCTATCGCCATCGCCCGCGCCTCCCCAAATTTAAAGGAGGGGAGGCGATCCGCGAAGTTCAGGACATTCGCTCCGGAGACTATGTCGTGCATGACTATTACGGCATCGGCCGCTACAAGGGGCTCGAGCTTCTGCATGCCGGAGGCCACGATGCGGAATACCTGAAGCTCGAGTATGCCAAAGGGGACCGGCTCTATGTGCCTCTGTACGACTTCAAGCAGGTACAGAAATATTCGGGCTCCGAAGGAAAGTCCCCGCGCTTAAATTCGCTCGATACCTCCTCCTGGGAGCGTGTCAAAGCCCGCGTTCAGGAAAGCATTCAGGAGCTGGCGAAGGACCTGGTCAAAGTCCATGCCATGCGGGCGGCACTCCCGGGCCATGCGTATCCGGAAGATTCGCACATGGAAGCGGAGTTCGGCGCTTCCTTCCTTTACGATGAAACGCCGGACCAGATCAAAGCCATCGCGGAGGTCAAAAAGGACATGGAAGCGCCCCGCCCCATGGACCGGTTGGTTCTGGGGGACGTCGGCTACGGCAAAACCGAGGTCGCGATGCGCGCCGCCTTCAAGGCGGTGGCCGATTCTAAGCAGGTCGCCGTGCTGGTCCCCACAACGATTCTGGCCGAACAGCATTACCGAAACTTTAAAGAGCGCTTTGCCGATTATCCGGCGCGCATCGGGATCCTCTCGCGCTTCCAGTCGACCAAAGAGGAGGCGGAAACGATGGCCGGCATGGCCAACGGCACCGTCGACATCGTGATCGGGACCCACAAATTACTGCAAAAGGGCATCGTCTTCAAGGACCTGGGGCTGCTGATCATCGATGAAGAACACCGTTTCGGCGTCAAACACAAAGAGCAGATCAAAAAACTGCGCCAGCATCTGGACGTGCTGACCTTGACCGCCACGCCCATCCCCCGGACGCTCTCCTTTGCCATGGCCGGAATGCGCGAGCTCTCGATCATTGAGACGCCGCCCACCGGACGGCTGCCGATTACGACCCACGTCGGCCCCTACGAGGACGCCGTCGTCAAAGCGGCGATCCAGCAGGAGCTGGACCGCAAGGGCCAGGTGTTTTATGTGCACAACCGCGTCCAATCCATGAACACGCGCCTGCAGTTCCTCAAAGCGCTGATGCCCGGGGTTTCGATCGGTGTCGTGCACGGCCAGATGTCGGGGGAATCCATCGAGGAGGTCATGTGGGAGTTTACCCACCGGAAATACGATATCCTTCTGGCCACCAGCATTATCGAATCGGGCATCGATATCCCGACCGTGAATACCTTGATCGTCGAGGAAGCCGAAGAGTTTGGCCTCTCCCAGCTCTACCAGCTCCGCGGCCGGGTCGGACGCGAGCGCCAGAAAGCCTACTGCTATCTCTTTTACTCCCCGTCGGTGCCGCTGACGCAGGAGGCCCGGGCGAGGCTGGAGGCCCTGCGGGAATTTACCGAGCTCGGAAGCGGGTACCGCCTGGCGATGCGGGACATGGAAATCCGCGGCGCCGGCAATCTCCTGGGGCAGCAGCAGCACGGATTCATCGCGGCGGTCGGGCTGGACCTCTATTCCCAGCTCCTGCAGGAAGAAATCGCCCGCCTGAAAGGGGAACCGCCGCCGGCGATCTCCCGGTTTCCCAGCATGGATCTGACCGTCCACGCTTTTCTGCCGGCGGAATACGTTCCGAGCGATGAGCTCCGGATTCTTTTTTATAAGAAGCTGGTCGCCGCGGAAACCCCGGAAGTCCTCCAGGCCGTACAGGCGGAAATTGAAGATCGTTTCGGACCTTTGCCGAATGAAGCGCGCGCTTTGATGGACGTCTCGGCTCTCAGGATGACGGCCCGGGACATCGGCATCTCCGGCGTCATCCAGAAACCTTCCACCCTGGAAATCCAGTTCCTGGCCAATACGCCCGTTGAGCCGCAGACGATCCTCCGGCTGGCCCGCGAGCGAACCGGCCTCCATTTCAAACCGGGCCCGCCCTTCACGCTCAGCCTCGACCGACAGGCGTTCGAGTCGTACGGTCCGATCCGCTATCTCCGAAACCTTTTTGGCAGTCTCCATTCAAGTGGATAGGACAAATAAAGACGATATCGTGGGAAGACTTTAGCGAGGATTTTGGCTTCTGCCAGGGTGCCGAGTTGAGTTCGAGGGGGAAATTCCGGCGGAACGGCGTGGGAGCCGACGATGGCCCGGGAACAATTTGAGAACATATCCGGGCGTGAGGTGTTAAAAGCCTCTGCCGGTTGCATAGCCCACTTTTATTATGGCATCTATTGGTAACATCTGTTACCATCTATATATGACATCTATAATTGAGGAATCACCATGCGCTTAACTGACTATCGGACCATGTTGTATCTGCCCCAGGATTTGTATGCGCGTGCGCTTCTGGCGTCCAAGCGCCAAAAAAAATCCATGGCCGCCGTCATCCGGGAAGCGCTGAGTCACTATTTGACTCACCCTGCGAAGGGAGATTCTCTGCGGTCGCTGCGGGCGGGATTCGGCCTCTGGCGGAGCCGCCGAGAGACCGGCCTTCAATTCGAAAACCGTTTAAGACATCAGTGGAAATCCCGTGACTAAAAAACTCCTCGATACCAATGTCTTGGTCGATGCTCTGAGAGGTCATCCTGCGTGCGAAACGTATTTGGAAAGTTTGGCGGAAGAGGAAATCCTGTGCTCGGTCATCACCTCCGCAGAACTGTGGGCCGGTGTCAGGCCTTCCGAAGAGGAAGATCTGGATGTTTTCTTGGGAGCTTTTCGCTGGATTCCTATCGATGAAACAACGGCCCGATCCGCCGGCCGCTATATGCAGACGTTCGCCAAGAGCCACGGATTGCTGCTTCCAGACGCCTTGATCGCGGCTTCTGCCCATTCGTCCAAGGCTGAATTGGTCACCTTAAACCGCAAGCATTTCCCCATGAAAGATATCCGCGTCGTCGCGCCGTACTAAAATGGAACGAAATCGATAAATGAGGGATGATCGAGGGCTCAGGTAAAATCTGGGACTATTGTCCCGATTCGTTATCTTCAGGATCTTTTTGGAAGCCTGCAACCAAAATGATATAGTCCAAGGATGAAATTGACCGTCGTTCGCGGTCTTTTTTTTGTTTTGGGTGGATTGGCCTTCTGGGCCGCCGCTCCTGCCTGCCGTAAGGCGGAATCTTCCGGGCCGGTCGTCGCGCAGGTCGGGAATTACGCCATCACCCTGGGCGATTTAAAGTCCCGTCTTCAAGAAGCGCCTGCCGCTTATCAGCAATACGTGGCGTCCGAGGATGGCCGCCGCCAGTTCCTGAATCTTCTGATCCGCGAAAAAGTCCTCCTCGCGGAAGCTAAAACGCTGGGAATTCCCCGGGAACCTTCCTACAAAGAGGCGATCGCGAAGTTTAAGGGCGAGTGGGGCCGCCGGTTGAAGGAATATGAAGAAACATTGCAGGTGGAAAGCGCCCTGCGCCGTCTTCGCACCAAAGACCTTGCCGCGACAGACACGGACGTTGAAAACTATTATAACGAGCACCTGAGCGAGTATCAGAAACCAGTGGAAGTTCTGGCCAGCCACATCCTGCTCAACACTCCGCAGGACGCCGAGGCCGCTCTGGCCCATTTGAGGGCGGGAGAACCCTTTGAAAAGGTCGCGCGGACGATGTCCAAGGACCCGGCGACGGCCGTCCGAGGCGGGAAATTAAGCCCCATCCAGCGCGGCACCCTCGTCCCTGAATTCGAAGATGCCGCTTTTCAGCTCAAGGTCGGAGAGACCTCGGGGATCGTCAAAACCCAGTTTGGATTTCATATCATTAGGAAGCTCGCGGAAAAACGCCTCGCGCCCAGATCGCTGGCGGACGCCAAGGAAGAAATCCGCGCGAAGCTGGAGCGCGATAAATTCAACCAGTGGGTCACAGCCAAGCAGGCAGCCCTGGGCGTCAAGGTGAACGACCAGGTCATCTCACAATTATCGGTGGAGGGATCACCAAAACAATGAAGAAAATTCTTGGTCTTGCCATCGGCCTTTTGCCATTTGCCATGTCGTCCGCCTGTGCGAAGGTGCTCGACCGCACGGTTGCGACCGTCAATTCCCAGGCCATCATGCTGTCCGAGTTTGAAAAGAATGCCGACCCGATCATGGATCAATACAAGAAGGCGACGCCCGCCGCCGAGCAATCCCCTGAACGCATCGCGGACATTAAAAAACGTGTCCTGGACCAGATGATCGATGACCGGCTGCTCGTCCAGGAAGCCAAGACGAAGAATATTCACGTCAGCCAGCTGGAAGTCGATGACGGCGTCAAGAAGGTCCGCACCCGCTTCAACACGGAAGAAGAATTTAATAAGGAAATGGAAAAAGAAGGGATGGGCTTTGACGATTTTCGCAAGCACATCCAGGACCAGCTGGCGACGATCAAGCTGATCGACCAGGAAGTCAAAGCCAAGGTGCCGCCGCCCGGCGATGACGAGATTAAGCAGCTCTTCGACACGCTGGATGCCATCCTCAAGGACAAACCCATTCCGGGGAGCCATACAGCCAGCGAGCTGGATGAACTCAAGTCGCTGGCCAAAGCCGTCGAGCGCCGCTTCGGCGAACGGGCGCGCGCCCGCCATATTCTCATCCGTGTCCCTCAGAATGCCGCCAAGGGAGATAAGGACGCCGCTTTGAAAAAGATCAAAGACATCCAGGCGCGTCTCAAAAAGGGCGAAGATTTTTCCGAGCTGGCGAAGAAATATTCCGAAGACCCGGGCAGCAAAGAACGGGGCGGCGACCTGGGCTATTTCTCCCGCGGCGATATGGTTCCGGCCTTCGATAAAGTCGCCTTCTCCCTCGACGTGGGGCAAGTCTCCGATATCGTCGAAACCGATTTCGGCTACCATATCATCCAGCTGGATGAAAAAAAAGCGGCCACGAAAATGTCCCTGGACGAAATCAAGGACGATCTGCGCGAGTATCTCTTCCAGCAGCGGGGCGCCAAGCGCTTTGAGTCCTATGTCAAAGACCTTCGTTCCAAAGCCGACATTAAAATCAACAGCCTCAATTAACGTCCTCATCGTCATCCCCCGCGGCCACTGGCGGGGGACCCATGGATCCCCGACAGAAACATTCGGGGATGACGGCAAAATATGAAGCCCCGCATCGCCATCACGCTCGGTGATCCTGCCGGGATCGGCCCTGAAATTGTTGCGAAAGCACTGCGAGATCCCCGTGTCCTTAAATCCTGCAAGCCTGTCGTCCTGGGGAACACCGGAGGGATTCGCATGGGGGTGCCGTCGCGCGCCGCTGGCCTGCGGGCCATCGAAGCCCTGAAGGAAGGGTTGTTTTTGGTTCAATCCGGAGAAGCGCAGGCGCTGGTCACCGCCCCGGTATCCAAGGAATCTTTCCGCCTGGCGGATCATGGCTTCCCCGGCCATACGGAATGGCTGGCGGCGGCCTGCCGCGCGCCAGAGGCCGCCATGCTCATGGTGAGCGGCCCGCTCCGAACCATTCTTCTCACCCGGCATATTCCTTTGGCCGATGTCTCCGGGACACTGACCCCGCGGCTGATCCAGCGTGGCGCGGAACTCGGGTACGCCTTCGTCCATACAGTCCTGGGCAAGCCCCGCCCACGCCTGGTGGCCTGCGGTCTTAACCCCCACGCAGGCGATCATGGGATCATCGGGAGAGAAGAACAATCCATCTTTCTTCCGGCTCTCCGCGCACTTAAGAAAATGGGCATCCCGGTGGCCGGTCCGCTTCCGTCCGATTCTGTTTTCGCTCAAATGGCTGAAGGCCGCTTCGATCTCGCGCTCGCTGCCTATCATGACCAGGGAATGATTCCTTTGAAGGTATATGCCCCCGAGCGGGTGGTGAACATCACGCTGGGGCTTCCTTTTATAAGAACATCTCCCGGCCACGGGACGGCTTATGACATCGCCGGCCTGGGCCAAGCGCGCAGCGGCCCCATGATTGAGGCCATCCTTCTGGCGGCGCGTTATTGCCGATGAGACAGCCGCTCGGCCAGCATTTTCTCCACGATTATAAAGTTGCCAAAACAATTCTAGCCTCGGCCGAGCTCATGCCCACCGATACCGCTTTAGAGATAGGACCGGGAAAAGGCGTCCTGACCTTTGAACTGGCCAAACGTGTCCAACGCTTGGTAGCGATTGAGTTGGATAGAAAGCTGGCGGAAAACCTTAAAAAGAAATTTAGCGGGCAAGACACTGTTACAATCCTCCAGGCCGATTTTCTAAAGACTGATCTCTCTAACGTCATCCCCCGCGGCCCCTGGCGGGGGATCCATGGATCCCCGACAGAAGCACTCGGGGATGACGTCAAGATCTTAGGCAACCTTCCGTACTCGATCACCTCTCCTATTTTCGAAAAATTAATGGCCTGGACCGGCTGGGAAACCGGCGTTTTTCTGATCCAGCGCGAGGTGGCGGAGCGCATCGCCGCCCGTCCGGGCTCACGCACGTATGGAATTCTGACCCTGGCCGTCCAGCTCTTCGCGGATGTGGAAACGATCCTGCAGGTTCCGCCCGGGGCCTTCGTGCCGCCTCCAAAAGTTTTTTCCACCGTGATCCGCCTGCGCCGAAAAAAAAGGGCGTCGCTGGCGCCTGAACAGACGGCCGGATTTTTTGATCTGATCCATGGCGCGTTCTCTCACCGCAGGAAGACGATCGCCAACAGCCTCGCTTTTTTCAGCGGCATTGAGCGCGCGCGCATTGAAAGGTGGCTCTCCCGACACAAAATTTCTCCGGGCGCCAGAGCGGAAACCATCGCGTTGGAACAGTACGCGGAATTGGCCGACGCATGGCCAATTTTCCGTCGAGAAATGAATTTGACATAAGATTCGGCAACGTCTACAATACTCGCACTTAACTTTCTGATCCTTCCGTTTTTTTCCCGTACTGGAGTGAGTATTTTATGACTTTAGCCGTAGAAACGTTGTGGGACGATGTGTTGTCTGTTTTGAAGCCGCAGATGAACAATGAGTCTTTCGACCTGTGGTTTCGCCCCATTAAAGCGCTCTCCATGGAAGGCAACCGCCTGGTCCTCCAGGTCCCTAATGCTTTCTTCGCGGACTGGCTCAGAGACCACTACCAGACCACCATTGAGAACCTGCTGAAAGAGCATTCCGGGGACACGGTTAACCTTTCTTTTTCCGTTTTACGGCCGCTGGATGAGATCGTGAATCCGAATTCATCTGCTCCTGCTTTTGTCCCTCGCGTCGTTGCGGCTCCCGCGCCACCGCCTCTCGAGACCCATTTAAACCAACGCTATACCTTTGAAACTTTCGTCATCGGACATTCAAACCGCTTCGCGCAGGCCGCTTCTCAGGCCGTCGCCAAAGACCCGGGGAAGGCCTATAACCCGCTTTTCCTGTACGGCGGTGTAGGATTGGGAAAAACTCATTTAATGCACGCTATCGGCCATCACGTGCTTCAGAGCAACCCCAGGGCGCGCGTGCTCTACACCACCTCCGAGAAATTTATCAATGAATTTATCGATTCCCTCCGATTTGAAAAGATGAATCAGTTCCGGCAGAAGTATCGGAACCTCGATTGCCTCCTGATTGATGACATTCAGTTCCTGGTCAATAAGGAAAGCTCGCAGGAAGAATTCTTCTACACCTTTAATACGCTTTACGACTCCCGAAAACAGATCGTCATCACGAGCGACCGCCCGCCCAAAGAGATCCCGACGCTCCAGGAACGCCTGATCACGCGTTTTGAGTGGGGCGTGGTGGCCGATATTCAGGCCCCCGAGCTGGAAACACGCATCGCGATCCTGCGCGATAAGGCGGATGCGGAGAATCTTTTTGTTCCCGACGATGTTTTGCTCTTTCTGGCGAGCCATATCCGCGCGAATATCCGCGAGCTGGAAGGGTCTTTGATCCGCGTCGTCGCGCATGCCTCTTTAACGGGCGTGCCGCTGACGGTGGATTCGGCCAGGGAAGTCCTGCGAGACGTGATGGAGCGTGAGGAAGCCGCCGCGCCGGTGGCCATCGAGAAAATTCAAGAAGTGGTGGCGAGGCACTATCACCTGGAGCTCCACGACATGAAGTCCAAGCGCCGGACGGATGCCATCGCATTCCCGCGGCAGATCGCCATGTACCTGGCCCGGACATTGACGGAAATGTCCACGACCCAGATCGGAGATTCTTTCGGCGGAAAAGACCACACCACCGTGATGCACGCGACCAATAAAATAAAAGGCCGCCTGGACACAGATCCTTTCTTTACAGCCCTGGTTAATAAAATTATTCAGGAAATCAAGTCGGGGGTAACGCCTGCATAAGTTTTAAGAAGCGTGGATAACCTCAGGCCTTGTTGATATTGGGGATAAATAAGGCGGGTTATCCAGAGGAAGTTCCGCTTCGCTGTTTGTTTGAAAATGCTTAAGAATATTCGGTTTCAGAAGTGAAAAACGGGTTATGCTCCCCATACAGGCCTCTACGACTACGGCTACTATTTTTAATACAATATGGTAAGTACAGAGAACAGTATAAAGAACCTCATGCAAATTGTCTGCTCAAAAGCTGAACTCCTCAAAGGGATTCAAATCGTCCAATCGGCCGTCTCTTCCAAGAGCACCTTACCCGTTCTCTCCAACATTTTAATTGAGACCCGCACCAATCAGCTTAAACTGGCGGCCACGGACCTCGAAGTGGGAGTGCGATGCTTAATTAAGGCGGAGGTGGTTAAAGAGGGCGCCCTGACGGTTCCCGCTAAAACGTTCAGTGATTTTGTGAAAACCCTTTCCGATACCCAGGAGATCAAGATTACGACGGAAGACGCGACGCGGATGGAAGTTCGATCAGGGAAAACTCGCTGTGTCTTGCTGGGGTTGCCCAAGGAAGATTTCCCTGTGCTGCCGGAGTTCCCGGAAGATACAGCCGTGGTGATGGAAGCGAAAATGCTTCTGGAAATGATCAAGAAAACATCTTTTGCGGCCTCTACTGATGAAACACGCTATATTTTAAATGGGGTTTATTTTATTTTAGATAAGGGAATCGCCCGGATGGTAGCCACGGATGGCCGCCGGCTGGCTTTTATGGCGCGGCCCGTCGCTGAAAAAAAGATGAATGTGGCCGTGATTATTCCCTCCAAAGCCATTCGGGAAGTGGAACGGCTTCTGGTCTCAGAAGGTCTGGGAGCGGATGTTATTAAAGTCAGCGTTACTGAAAACCAGGTAGCGTTTAAAATTGGAGAAACCGTCATTATTTCCAGGCTCATTGATGGTCACTTTCCGAACTATGATCAGGTGATTCCAAAATCAGCGGATATCCGTATCCAGATGGCCTCTAAGGATTTATTGACGATGACGCAGCGGGCGGCCCTGGGGTCCGGGGATCGCGGAGGGGCGGTCAAGTTCAGCCTGGAAAAGGGGAAACTCCGCGCGACGGGATCGGCGCAGGGCCGAGTGGAAGTGGAAGATGAGCTCCCGGTGGATTACGCAGGGGCTAATCTCGAAATCGCTTTTAATCCGCAGTTTGTTCTCGATGTCCTTAAAAACGTCGATGCAAGCCAGGTCTGGCTGGAGCTCACCACCTCCCTGAACCCTGGTGTTTTACGACCGGTAGGCGATGATCAAATGCTTTCGGTCATTATGCCGATGAGGGTCTAGGCGCAGTGGCACTTGCGTCGGTAGGCCGGGATCTCCCCGGGCTTTCCCAAAAATTAGGATTGTCTTCCGATCTCATGATTCTGGAGAATGCATGGGAACGGGAAGTCGGCGGCCTGCGCGAATTCGCGAGGATCGCGGCCCTGGATAATTCTTCTCTGGTCATTGAAGTGGATTCCGCCGCCGTCATGCAGGAGATTTCGCTCCGGCGCCGGGAGCTTGTCCGTAAACTCAATAAACATTTGCCAGTACCTTTGATTCAGTATTTGACCGTAAGGATCAGCCAGAACCATGACCGCTAAAACCGCCGATTACGACGCCAGTAAAATCACCGTTCTGGAGGGCCTGGACCCCGTCCGGCAGCGGCCGGGCATGTATATCGGTTCGACCAGCGCGACCGGGATGCACCACCTGGTCTATGAAGTCGTGGACAACTCGATCGACGAAGTCCTGGCGGGTTTCGCGAAAAATGTGGACGTCACGATTCACCCCGATAATTCCGTCACCATCCTGGATGACGGGCGCGGAATCCCGGTGGACCCCAAGAACGATGTCGATAACCCCAAACTCAAAGGAAAATCCGCCCTCGAGATCGTCATGACCGTCCTGCACGCGGGCGGGAAGTTCGACAAGGACACCTACAAGGTGTCGGGCGGCCTGCACGGCGTCGGGGTGTCGGTCACCAACGCCCTCTCGGAATGGCTGGAAGTGGAAGTCTACCGCAACGGGAAAATCTATACGCAGAAATACGTGCGCGGGAAACCCCTTTTCGCCGTCAAGCAAAAAGGGACGACGGACGACCGCGGCACCAAGGTGACCTTCAAGGCGGACCCCCAGATTTTCGGCGACATCGTTTTTTCTTTCGACACGCTCTCCAACCGCCTGCGCGAGCTTGCGTTTCTGAACCCCGGGACGACCATCACCATCATCGACGAGCGCGACGACAAGGAGCACACGTTTTTCTATGAGGGCGGCATCATCGAGTTCGTGCGGTTCTTGAACGGCAATAAATCCGTCCTTCACCCGGAGCCCATTTATTTCAAGAAAGAAAAGGATGGGGTCCTGGTCGAGGTCGCCATCCAGTACAACGACGGTTACAACGAGCAGGTTTTTTCCTTCGTCAACAACATCAACACGATCGAAGGGGGCACCCATGTGACCGGGTTCAGGAGCGCGCTCACCCGCGTGATCAACGACTACGTTAAAAAGAAAGAGCTGCTCAAGGGGGGCGATATTAACCTGACGGGCGATGACGCTCGCGAAGGCCTCTGCTCGGTCATCTCCGTCAAAGTTCCCAACCCCCAATTTGAGGGCCAGACCAAGACCAAGCTCGGCAACAGCGAGGTCGAAGGCCTGACCAAATCCGTGACCGGGGACGCGCTTTCCGCTTTCTTTGAGGAGCACCCGCCGATCGCCAACAAGGTTTGCGAGAAGATGATCGTGGCGGCGGAAGCCCGCGAAGCGGCCCGTAAAGCGCGCGAACTTACCCGCCGCAAAGGCGCCCTCGATGGAGCGTCCCTGCCGGGCAAGCTGGCGGATTGTTCCGACCGCGACCCGGAGCGCTCCGAACTTTATATTGTCGAGGGCGATTCCGCCGGCGGTTCGGCCAAGCAGGGCCGCGACCGCAGCTTCCAGGCGATCCTGCCCTTGCGCGGCAAGATCATCAATGTGGAAAAATCGCGCCTCATGAAAGTGCTGGCGAACGAAGAAATCCGCACCATGATCACGGCTATCGGGACCGGGGTTGGCGAAGAAGATTTCAATCTGGAGAAGGCGCGCTACAAGCGCATCATCATCATGACCGACGCCGATGTGGACGGCGCGCATATCCGGACGCTCCTCCTCACGTTCTTCTACCGGCAGATGACGCCGCTGATCAAAGAGGGCTACATCTATATCGCCCAGCCGCCGCTCTTTAAGATCAAGAAGGAAAAGAAGGAAATGTACCTGGATACCGACGAAGCGCTCGACCAGTGGCTGCTCGCGGAAGGACTGGAAGAAGTCGAGCTCTATCCCTTGTCCAAGGGGAAGCTGGGCAAACAGATCGAGGCCGCGCAGCTCAAATCCGTTTTGAAGTGGCTGACTGAACTCGAAGCCCTGCTCCGAAAGCTGTCGCGAAAAGGGCTCACGCTCGTCGACTATTTCGCTTTCAAGAAAAAAGAAAAGCTCCCGCTTTACCGGATCAATGAAGACGCCGGTCCGCGCTATATCTACACCGATAAAGAATGGAAAAAGTTTAAAGAAGAGTATTTGAAGATCAAGCGGGAGAAAGAAAAACTCCAGGCGGCGGTTCAGACCGAGGGCGAAGAAACCCCGATGGTGGGGGAAGCCAGCGAAGAAATGGGGGCGGAAGTCAAAGACCTCTGGGAGCTTCCCAAAATCGATCAACTCGTCGAGAAACTTAGCCAGGCCGGGTTCACGATGGCCGCCGCGCAGGACGCCAGCATCAAGAAAGAAGATCGGCAGGCCGTGTATCGCGCGAAGAGCGGCGGAGAAGAAAAAGATCTCTTTGACGTCCAGGAAGTCCTGGCCGCGATCAAGGATTTCGGCCGCAAGGGCGCCTATATCCAGCGCTATAAAGGGTTGGGGGAAATGAACCCGCAGCAGCTCTGGGAAACGACCATGGATCCCAAGACGCGGCGCTTTCTGCAGGTGAAGCTGGATGATGTCGTGCAGGCGGACCAGATGTTCAATACGCTCATGGGCGATCGCGTGGAACCGCGAAGACTCTTTATTGAAAGTCATGCGTTGGAAGTAAGGAATTTAGATATTTAGAAAGGACGTCACCCCGGCGTAAGCCGGGGCCCAGTCCAAGGACTGGATTCCGGCTTTCGCCGGAATGACGGCGTAGACAATGGCTGACCCAACCTTACCGGCGGAACCGAACGACCGGATCATCCCGCGCAACATCGAAGACGAGATGAAAACGTCTTATATCGATTACGCGATGAGCGTGATCGTGGGCCGGGCGCTCCCGGATGTGCGGGACGGTTTTAAGCCCGTACACCGCCGCATCCTTTTCGCCATGAAAGAAATGGGCCTGACCCACCGGTCGGCCTATAAAAAGAGCGCGCGCGTGGTCGGAGACGTGCTCGGGAAATTCCACCCGCACGGGGACCTCTCGGTCTATGACGCGATGGTCCGCATGGTCCAGGAATTTTCGCTTCGCTATCCGATGGTGGACGGCCAGGGGAACTTCGGTTCCATCGACGGCGATCCCCCGGCCGCCATGCGTTATACCGAAGTGCGCCTGGGCGCGATCGCGGATGAAGTCCTCGGCGATATTGATAAAGAGACGGTCGATTTCGGCCCCAACTACGACGGCTCGATGACCGAGCCCCTCGTGCTGCCGGGCAAGCTCCCCAATCTTCTTGTCAACGGATCCTCAGGCATCGCTGTCGGCATGGCGACCAATATGCCGCCGCACAATCTGACCGAAATCTGCGACGGAGTGAACGCCTACATCGAGAATCCTGACATCACCACGCCGGAGCTCCTCAAGATCATCAAGGGGCCTGATTTCCCGACGTATGGCTTCATCATGGGCCGCCAGGGCATCAAGGATTACTTCGAAACAGGCCGCGGCTCCATCGTCATCCGGGCCAAAACCGAGATTGAAGAGATCCGTGGCGGCCGCCAGGCGATCATCGTCAACGAGATTCCGTATCAGGTGAACAAGACCTCGCTCATCGAATCGATCGCGGACCTGGTGCGCGACAAAAAGATCGAAGACATCTCCGACATCCGCGACGAGTCCGACCGCGACGGCATCCGCATGGTCATTGAAATCAAGCGCGAGGGCAACGCCCAGATCGTCCTGAACCAGCTTTTCAAGCATACGACGCTCGAAACCAGTTTTGGGGTGATCATGCTGGCGCTTGTGAACGGCCGGCCCAAAGTGCTGCCGATGCGCGAGATGCTGCATTGGTATGTCGAGCACCGCAAAGAAGTCGTTATCCGCCGGACCAAGTTTGAGCTCGCCCGAGCGGAAGCTCGCGCTCACATTCTCGAGGGATTAAAGATCGCGCTGGACAACCTCGACAAGATCATCAAGACGATCCGCGAATCCAAAGACACCGATACCGCGCGCCAGCGCTTGATGGAAAACTTCGCGCTCTCCCGCATTCAGGCACAGGCCATCCTGGACATGCGCCTGCAGCAGCTGACGGGCCTGGAACGCAAAAAGATCGAAGACGAGTATGAAGAGCTTCTGAAGACGATTGCCCGCTTAAAAGGGATCCTGGGGGATCCCCGCAAGGTCCTGAGCATCATTCAGGAAGAATTAAAAGAAATCCGGGAGAAGTACGGGGACGAACGCCGAACCAAGATCACCGCCGCCGCCGAAGAGATGGCGATCGAAGACCTGGTGGTCAACGAGGACGTGGTCGTGACCTTCTCTCACGCCGGCTATGTCAAGCGCCTGCCGGTCACCGCTTATCGGTCCCAGCGCCGGGGGGGTAAAGGCGTTACGGGGATGACGACCCGCGAAGAAGATTTCGTGGAGCAGCTCTTTGTCACCAATACGCACGCCTATCTTCTGCTTTTTACGAACAAGGGGCGCGTCTACTGGACGCGCGTCTTTGAAATTCCCGAAGCCGGGCGCGCGGCCAAAGGCAAGTCGATCGCCAATTTCATTCAGCTTTCGTCTCAGGACGAAAAGATCACCGCCGCGATCCCTGTGGTCAATTTCGCCGCCAAGGGCGACAAAGAAACGTTCCTCTTCATGGGAACATCCCACGGGACGGTCAAGAAGACCCCGCTCTCCGAATTTGCCAACCCGCGCCGCGGCGGCATCATCGCCATCAAGCTCGACGATGAGGACTCCCTCATCGGCGTCAAGCACACGGATGGAAGATCCCAGGTCATCATCGGCACGCGCGAAGGGCTCGCCATCCGGTTCAAGGAAGAAGACGTGCGGCCCATCGGGCGCGCCGGGATGGGCGTGCGCGGCATCAAGCTCGTGAAAGGCGACCGCGTCGTGGGGATGGAAGCGGTCGGCCCGAAAGATACGATTTTGATCGGGACCGAAAACGGCTACGGCAAGCGCACGGATATCGACGAATACCGCCTCCAGTCGCGCGGCGGTCACGGCGTCATCAACATCAAGACCACCGACCGCAACGGCCCCGTGGTCGGCCTGATCAAGGCCAACGACGGCGACGACGTCATGATCATGACGGAAAAAGGCATGTCGATCCGCCTCCCCGCCAAAGATGTATCCATTATCGGCAGGAACGCCCAGGGCGTCCGCCTCGTCCGCCAGGAAGAAGGCGACAAGCTGGCCGCCATTACCCCTCTGGCCAAAGAGGATGAAGAAGAGGACAAGCAGGAAGAACTCCCGCTCAAAAAGTGACCCCATATGTTGTGGTTCCATCCGGCACCCGGCTGACCCTGCAGGTTGAAGGCAATTCGCTTCCCCAGCTCTTCGAGAACGCGGCCCGCCAGGTCCTCAAAGCCTTCATTGAACCGCAGGATGTCGGCGAAGTCCGGCGCGAAAAAATCGTCATAGAGGCCTCGGACTCCTCCTTATTGCTTCAGGAATGGATCAACAGCCTCCTGAGCATGGCCCGAGAGCAGCATATCCTCTTTAAAGCCTATCGGTTTCAGACCTTTGACGTGGAGCGCGTCGGAGCGGGCAAACTGCGCGCGGAAGTGACGGGGGAACTGGTGGATCCGCTCAGGCATCATTTCCGAAATGACCTTGCGCGCTGGCGGTGCGCACAAGTGCAGCTGCTAAATACCTCCAAAAGCATTGAAGCGAAGGTCATTCTCGAATTTGACGGCGCGGATTAAAAATAGGCCTTGTATTTTCGAAAAATATGTGGTAAGCTATAAATGTACTTCAAATTTGAGTCACCCCTCGTTCCCACTTTCCCGGTTAATAAACACCGGGATTTTTATTTTCAGGCCTAAAAATAGAGCAGATTTTGCTTAATTCTAGGAGGGACTACCATGGAAGATAAAGATCTGGGTGTTATCGCGGCCATTATCTTGAGCGGAATCGTGGGTGGGGAAAGAACCAGCGCGGACGAAAAGACCATCAAGCGCTCCATCGACATCGCCATCCGGCTGAAATATCTTCTCCAGGAACGACTCCAGACCCACACACCCCAGAATCCTCCTCCGCCTATAACCCCTGTCGTTTAAAACGCCCTCCGCCACCAAGAGTCATGCGTTTTCGAGAATTTGACCGAGGGGCATGACCCGCGCGGATTCCGGGCGAGGGATAATCATCCTGTACAGGAAATGCCATCCCAGGATTGCCACGGTAACTCCCAACAGGGCATAAGGAAGATAGGAAGCTGTTACAACAATAAGTCCGCCAATCCAGGAGGCGGCGGGAGAGGCGGCAACAGCCGTCTCCAGCGTGGCGGCTCCCAGCATTTTGGCGCCCGCCGCCGCAATCACTCCGAGAATTAAAGTCACGGTCCCGCCGCCAATGATCCGGCGCAGACTGCTTCTGACGGCGGCCGGTTTTGATAAAGGCGGTTCCAGAGAGCCAGGGACCAGTTCCTGAATATTTGAATCCGACGATAGGTCGGATATATTGGATTCCGGGGCCGGGGCAGCCGACTCAAGGTCGTCTGATGCCATTGGACTCGCCTTCAATCGGCTGTAAAGGCTTTGAGCCAACGATCGTGCCGGGTCCATGAACGGCAGCCCGATTCCCGTCATCAGGAGCCCAGCCCCGGCAGGGATCGCCAGGAGCGGTGCAGCGACAAACGCCGCAACCGCACCCGCCACCACATAAATTCCTGCGAACGCCGCTTGCTTCTTCCATTGCGGGTTCGTCTGGGAAAACGACGGCTGAGGTTTGAGCCATGCGGGGACCTGGTCCGCCGCATGCTGGATGGCATTTCTCCGAAGCGCCTGGATCTGGCTTTGGTAATCCCGATGCTCGGCCGCTGTCTGTACCGTGATCCCCGCCACGTCTTTTGCCGATGTGTGAATGAATTGAAGGGTCGCCTCGTCAGCCCCTCGGGGCGTCACGAGGATCACAGGCTGGGCGCAAGCGTCTGGAGAACCGGGGCGGTGCGACGATAACCCGGGCGGAGAAACAACATGAAGGCCCCTTGCAGGACTATTCTCCTGGATTATTTGGCGAATGTTGGCCTTGATTTGCGTCGTCAGTTGGCCAGGTTCGCCTGGTTTGTTGGCCACGGGCGAGACCTTCGCCTGGTCGATGGTCACCACTTTTGGATTGATGGGCAGCTGAAGCTTTGCCGCGGCCGCTTCGAAATACGGATCGGCGACGGCTTTCTCATAGTCGACGATCGCGGTCTGGGCCGCTTTCACATCCCTGGCTTTGGCCGCGTCGTTCAGTTCCCCGATAAGCGTCTCGATAGCGGCTTTCGCCTCCCGCGGCAAGTTCAGCGCGGGCAGGGCCCTGTAAATCTGCGGGGCGACGTCCAGAAGCCGATTCATCTGATGGACCGCGCCCTGCCGAACGGCATCGATCTGACTGCGCAATTCCTGTGGGATATCCGTTTCGGGCATGCCGTCAAAGCGTTGCAGGGTAGCCGCCGCCTCAATCCCCTTTTCCAGATCGAGGATCGGTCCCGACGTTCCCTCGCTAAAACGACTGCTCACTTTGGCCGCCAAGGTCCGCACGCCGGTCCCGATTGGCGCGGCAGGCATCGGATGGCTGTTGGTGGTCGTCTTCCCGGCCACAGGCGCCTGCAACGTGTCATCCGCTTCGGGCTTCGGCGGAATCAGATGAGCATCCTGGCCGGGCTCGGCAACGAACACAGTCGCTTTGCGGACCGGCTGAGTGGCTGCTGCCGCAGACGGCGCGACCGCCTCTGTCCCCCTATTAGCGGCCGCTGCGATATCGCGGATCGCCTGCGCGCGCGCTTCAAACTCCTGCCCCTTCCCTGCCGGAATTTGAATGTTGACCTCAATCCCTGACGCCGCTGAAAAATCGCTCAGCATAATTGCTTTCAAAATCGCCTCGGACGAGATCTTCCCCGTGCGATCCGGAACGATATACAGCGAATAGATTGTCTTTCCATCCCGCGTCGTTTTCACGACCGAATATCCGTTGCCGGCTTCCACCTTGCTCTGCGGCGCATTGAGGGCGATTTGTTTCACGCTTTCCAAGTCTTGTGTGATCTGGTTCCGCCGCTCAAGAGCCGTCGCCATCGATGTCTTCTCCTTATTATCGGCGGCCAAAGCGGTTTTAGCGATGGCCTGAGGCGTCAACGCCGGCGAGGACAAAACAGCCTCCTGATTAACAATCCCGTGAGACTTCAGAGCATTTAACGCGAACGCATCGCCGGGATTGCGGGCCAGCAGTTGAGTCGCCAGCATAATCTGGCCGGACGGATCCAAAGAACCTTGGAAGCCTCTAAAGATTGTCGTGCCCACGGAAGCAAAGAACCCCAATCCTTGCGAGCGAGCCAAGCTGTAACTTGAAGAGAGAGCATTGTATGTCTGAGCAGCGCTGCTGAAAGGCGCTACCATGAGGCTGCTGCGCCAGCTTCCCGGAAGAACACCAAACCACGTATTTTGGGATGTCACGGTCTGAGGCGCCGTTGTAGGTTGGGACGGGAACATGACATCCCGCAATAGCTGAAGGTCGCCCTGAGGCACGATCGCCAGATGGGACACGAAATCGTTCTGCAGATTGGGATTGGTGGCGACGATCTTTCGGGCCATGGCGGCCAGACCGGACAATTCCGAATCGGAAACGGCATCGCTACCATAGGCGGCGGCCTTCTGCGCCAGGCGACCCGCCTCCACCATCACCACCTGCTCATTCGCCACGGAGGTGCGCGTTTCCGACGGCAAGAGATCGCGGCTTAATCCGGCGGACACCTTGGCCACGTCGCCCGAGATATCCGACCTGGTGGGATCGATCTTCGCGAAAGTGAGATTAGACTCCGCTGGATGCCCATCAAAGTACGAATCCACATGAATCGCGGTGTTGGCAATGTCGGCCCATCGCGCGGCGGCCTCCGCACGCATCGAAACGCTCAAAGACTTATTTTGCGCCAGATCTTTCCAGACGCCTTCCGCTTGCCTGAGGCCATTCAGGAAGGTTTCTTTAGCGATTTCTTTCGGAGACCGGAAGTCATTCTCCGTATAGGTGGTGCGAGACGAATTGTATTTGCCATTGCGCAGATTATCGAGCGCCTGCTGCATAATTGCCGCATCCTGGGCGTTGGCCGGATTGGCCATCAACAGGCCGATCGGCTCCTTCGCCAGCTTCGTAACCACTTCGCTTGAGAGCCGGAACTGCGTCGCGCTGGCCCTGGTTTCCATCAAAAGGAAGCCGGCATTCCCCTCCAACTGTTTGTAGGGATCCGGATCGTTCATCCAATCCATGTACTTCTTAAGTTCCGACTTAAGATCGCCGCTGTCGTTCCCTAACGCATTATTCACCCGGTCCATATAGTCCAGGTTGCTCTTAATGCCATTCGGATCGATCAAAATGTACCGGTCCGTGGCATATCTGTCCCCATCTTTATTCGTTTCAGAGATCGTATTGTCAAAGTTCGCTCCGCTGCGGCCGGTGCGTCCCAGAATCTGGAGAAGATCCGCCCGATCAAATTTCTCCGCCCCGACCACTACCAGGTTCACTTCTCCGGCAAAGTTCAGCGCTCGCCCGGCCCGCGCGACCGCGAAGACGGCGGTCGCATCAGCATTATCTTTATGAATACCGGTTTTACCCGCAAAGTCTTCCATCTTACCTGATAACGTGTATTCGTCGATTACCACGACGCGTTTGGCAATATCTTGAATCACTTGCGAGGCGGCGCCATCCTTCACAGCATCCATAAAGGACTTTCCACCGCGGGCGTTGGCATCCGAATCATCCTTCAAGCCGATCCGGCCCATATTTGCTCCCGACAGTGCATCTGCTTTCGCCTGGTTATAAATCGCTTGAATTTGGGCCTTTAGGTCTTCCGCGTTAGGGGGGTTCGTTGCGTCGATTTGAGCAATAAAATACTGCTTTAAGGAATCCAGCAACGACTCTTTGCCGTCGAATATTCCCAGAAATCCTCGACTGCGGCCGCTGGCGGTGCCGTCAAGTGACTCCATCGCCTTTCTGGCGACAAAGTCTTCGATAGTCTCTCCTCCAGATATTTTCCCATCCACCATGGAAAGAGTCGTCAGATGACTTATGCCATGACTCGCATCGGTCGTGAATTGATAAAAGGATGAGGGCTTCACCGAGACCACTTTGTCGGCTCCATAAACCGTTCGAGCGATCGCCTCGGCGCCATCCAACGTGCCGCTGCCGCCAAAGACAAGCGTCTCTTTGCCTCCCAAGCGACTGAACGCCTCCGACACAGTCGCTTCCGAACCATGGCTGGTCAGATTGATCTTCATGCTGACGGCCTGGTCTTTTGTAAACGTCGTCTTGCTTTGTTCAGCTTGCCGCCGCGCCGTCTCATAAACCACGGCAAGCTGATAAATGTCGCTCTGATCTTTCGTCTGATATTGGAAGCCGCTGCCCAGATCAGTCTTGTGGACATCGCCGTTCTTGTCCATAACCACCCGTTTGTTGTCCAGATCTTCGCGCGCACGGAACACTTCTTCGATATCATTCGCGGAGTATTTGCCTTTGAAGGCATCGGTCACGTCTTTCCATACTCCGTCGGTAAAGACGGCCCGGCCGTCACGCGTAACGGCGTAAGCGGGTTCACTGCTCTTCATTTTAAAGTCCGTGATATCGACTTTCTGAACTCCGGTGAGCCGATCGAAAAGATCGAAGGCGTCCTCCTTCGCGCCGTTCCCCGCCAGCTTCGGGGTGCCCACGTTGTAGGATTTCCGGAGCATGGCCGCGACATCCGCTTCATCCACCCCGATCGTATTGGTCTTGGACCAGGCGTTGATGAGGTCCTGGTTGGAGGAATCTTTCCGTTCGCGCGCCAGATGGCCATAGACGTCCAGGCTGAACAACGTCACAGAACTGCCGGATTCTTTGAGCTTCCTGGTGAGGTCCGCGTAATGATCATTCGCCGTTTTATTCAGGTTGTACGACGTATCCCCATCAAAAATGTTTTTAATGCCCAGCGCACTCAAATAAACTTTGCCTTCCTTGCCTTCATCCGTGTATTTACTGATTTCCTTATTGTCCGCCACCACCAAATGACCGTGCATCTCTTCGCCATCTCCCAACATAACATTGCGGGCGCCGAAAACGGCGGCCAGCGCCAGGGTCTTGCCCCCTCCCATGGAAACTTCCACAACGTTCCCCTGAAGGTTGTGCAGGACCATTTGAAGCTGGTAATCATACAGCCAATGACCGCGCACCCCTTTTAAGGTGAGTTCGGCGAACGCCACGGCTTCCGCTTCAGAGAGTCCTTTCGTCTTGCCGAAAAGCTCGTCTAAAATGGCGTCCTTATTCTGAGCCAAGCTGGTCGGATCATATTTGTCGGTGGGGATGCCGCTTTTATCTTTCGCCATTTCTGTCTTAGCCGCCGTCGCAGCGTCTCTATAATCTTTCAGATACAGATTTTCAACGCGCTCCTGGTATTGTTTTGCGAGGGCTCTTGCTTCCTCGTTAAGCTTCACGACAGCAGGGTTGTCGTCACCTAACAGTTTTCGCTTCGCAAAGAGGTCGGCCTCTTTCCTGAGCATATCGGCATAAGTGTTCGTAATCTGCTGGATACGCTCCGATTTCTTCGATTTCGGCAGGCGACTCGCCTCTTCTTCCATCTTGGCCGCCTTGTCAGTCATGCTGCGGAAAGTCTCACCCGCGGTCAACGCATTCTGAAAGTCCCGGATGCCGCTGCCGAAAAGCCCGATTCCTTTCGTGACGGCCTTCTGGCCCAGATCGATGGACAGTTTAAGCGCAGTGGCCATATCCCTAGCATGGTCAAGCGTGGTCGTCGTTCCATCGAGCTTGACTTCGGCGCGCTTGGCGTCCTCGGCTTCCTTAATCGCAGTATTGAGGGAATCCAACTGCTCCTGCATGCCTTTGACCAGCTTTTCCCCGTTGTCGTAGGTTTTCTCGGACAAATCCCGAGTTGCATCTTTAAGATTATTGCGAAGGCCATCCAGTTTCGTCTGCGCCGCACTGACGGCTGAATCATCGGGGGTCTCTTGAAGAGCGAGATCGGCGACTATTATTTCCTGGTTGGCTATCTGGATTTGCCGATTAATCAAACCCAATCGACCAGCCACCACCCGACCATCCACTATCTTCCCCACCATGTCTTCGACTGCTTTTCCAAGGTCTATAGCCGAGATCAAATCCGCTTGACTCTTGATCGCCTCTTCTGCTGAAACGGGTTGAGCGCTGGCGTCCGCCGAACCGCCGCCGGTCGCCTGTTTCCGCACTTCCGCTTTTGCTTGTTCAATAGCTGTTTGTAATGCGCCTTCAGACAAGGGGCTGCGGTTCTGAGCGATATCAAGAAGCTGGCTCTTGAGAATCTTGATTTCCGCTTGCTGTTCGGCGGTCACCGCCTTGGGACCCGATTCCGGATTAACTTCGTCATTTATTTCCTTGAGTCGCTGATTGATGGCCGCGGTCCGGTCAACAACTGATTTTGTCTGTTCTTGTTTGGCGGCCAAATCGATCAACGATTTCTGGGCAGCCACTTTCTGCTGCCGCCGAGCGAGGGCATCCGCCGCATCTCCCTGTTCCTCCGGGGATGCGGCTGTCAGAAGATTGCGCTTCGCCTTCGCCGCATCCAGTTCAAATTGGGCCAAGTCCCTTTCCGCCGTCAGTTTGGCGGCCGCTTTGTCTGTATTGGGATCCCGGGATGTTTGCGTAATCGCATCATTCTTTTCCTTCACTATTTGAGCCTTGTCGGCGATGGTTTTGTCGGTCTGGTGCAGATCGCTGGCGGTCTTATAGGCCTGTTCGGCGGTCGTGACGTTATCGGCCTTCATCCTGAACAGAGACTGCAAGAGAGTTGGTTTCGGCGCGAGCTGAGCCTCGATCAAAGCGGCCTGAGCCCTGTCCATTTCAGCTTCAGAGCTTAATTTGTTTATCTGGAGTATGTTTCTTTCATCCGGGGCGTTCTGATCTTTCACTTCAGGATGATTGGCTTTCAGATCCGCCAGCTTAGCGGCGGCTTCGTCCGCGCCGCTCTGGCTCTTGGCCAGCGTTTCAGCATCGCTCTTGCCTTCGACCTGCTGCTGGAGTTGATCGTGGAGCAATTGAGCCTGCGCGACATCGTTTTCCGCCTGCGCCAAGCGAAGGTGGTCTTTAGGAGCTAAATCGGATGGAATTTGTGTGCCGGATTCGGTGACGCCCAATTCGGCCTTAAGATTTTCCAGCGCTGTCTGCTTGGTTGTCAGATCCTGAATTGAGAGATCGTAAGCTTTAAGATCCGCCAGTTTGGCGGCGGAGTTGGCTGCGCTGATCTGGCTGTTGGCCAGCGTTTTCGCATCGACTGTCTTGTCGAGCTGCTCCTTAAGTTGATCGCGGAGCAATTGAGTCTGCGTGGCATCCTTTTCCGCCAGCGCCAAGCGAATTTGGTCTTCAAGGGCTAAATCGGCGGAAGTATTCGTGCCGGATTCGGATACGTCCAAATTGTCTTGAAGACTTTTCAGCGCCCCTTGCTTGGCATCCAAATCGCGTTCCGCCGCCAATAGACGTAAATTCTCTGCCAGCCCATTTTGGCCGTTTTTCTGCGCTTTGTCGGCCTGCTCCTTTAAAAGGTCCACTTCCCGTTGGGACACACTTGCAGGATCTCGACTTGCAGCATCCGCTTCTCCAGCGGCCTTATCCGCCACCTGCTGCGCGATTCCATCCCGCGCCGCTTCGACGAGTGATGCATCGACTTTCCCGCCGTTGCCTTGGAGGTCCAGAATCGCCTCACGTGCGGACGCCTGGATATCAGTGTTGGGGCTTTTCAACAGCGTCTCGACAACGCTGGGATCCGAAACCCCCTTCTGCTCCACCACTTTCTCCACCAAAGCATCTCTTAACGCGATGTCTGCAGCGGATGGTTTTGCGCCGCCGCTGGTATCGGAAAGCTCCTGAATTTTATCCATGGCCGCGTCAACGCCGTTATCGCCCCGTATAATGATGTCGGCTCGCGCATCGGCTATTTTGGAATTATCAATGCTATCGTTGCGCAACTTGGCCGTCACGCCGTCGCCCAAGTCAATCTCGACAGAAGACCCCGGTTCTGCCAGCTGAGCCAATTGCGAATCGCTGAGCGTCCCTTTCTTGGCCTCGAACAGGGCCTCCGCCGCGGCCTTTCTCAAGCTTTCCGGCGTTTCGACATCGACGTTGTCGCCACGAGTGATCTTCTCTCCATTAGCCATTTGCGCCAAAAGCTGGAGATCGTCAGAATCATTGCTCGTGGCCATTTGCGTCAGGACATCGCTTAAAGCGGTGGAGTTGGGGCTCGCTGCCTGACTGGCAATACTTTTAATTTGCTCAGCCGTCGGCGCGCGAGCGCCGGCCGCCCACTGGAAAAGGCTCGGATCATCAACTGAGATCGACGCGCCGGTAGTCTTTTGAAGCTCAGCTTGAAGAACAATTTCCTGCTTATAGTCATTGATGTAGCCGGCCTGCACGTAATGCTGTGCGGAATATTCTGCGCCAAACCCCATCATGCTGCCGAGAGCGCCCCCCGACATCCCGCCCAGGTAAGACCCAATATCAGCCCCGATGATGGCTCCCGTAGCCTGCAATCCGACCGACACCGTTTCCTTTATTAGGGATTTGGCAAAGGCTTCAGGGAGATCGGAATAAGCGACGTCACCGGACTCGCCAAACGTGCCAGGGCCGGCCATCCCAAAGAGCGTTCCCGCCGCTCCCAAACCGGCCAGATAACGTTGAGCAAACGGCATAGACGGGTCGAGGGCCGTCTCGACTTGCGGGAGGATATCTTCAACAACGAAATGATACCCAAGGTTGGCGCCGATGACCATATTGACGGTATTTAGGGTAGCCGCAGATGTCTCCCCAACCGCTCCCGGCAGCCAGCTTACGGCATTTGTGATTCCCGACATCATGGTGCCGAACCCGCCCATGGCCGCCGCTGTTGAACCCGTCTTGTATAAAAGTTGAAACGCGCCTGCCGCGGCGGTCACAAATGAATTGTCGGGATATGAAGTCATCCATTGCTGCGGTAAGGCGCCGATGGTCATTCCATTAAGCACGTCATGAATGTTACTGGGGTCAAGGGTAGAATCTCCGCTCGCAATAATGGAAGCCCTCCGAGCATTCAATGCAGATTCGACATCGGGATCAAGCGCACATTTATCGGGAGAAAGCCATAGGCCGGAAGAACTATCGTAAGTGACATTGGCAAAATCTTTTAAATTGTAGTTTGAGAGATGACTCCAGGTAGGATTTTGCGATAAAGAAACAGCAGCCCTAATGGACATGTCCGTACTATCGAAACCCTGTGCGGCAATGCCTATCATTCCATCAAAGGTCCCTGTAGGGATTGTAAGAAGCCATTTTGTCGCGTCAAGCATCCCGTTCGCCACCTGCGACGCGGTATCCTGTGGAAGCCAATTAACGCCGGCGGATAGGGCGGACGTAACAATTGTGGGAATAATGCCCTGCGTCATCGGAGGAGTCCACCAAAACGGCGCGCCAGAGTTCTTCAGGGCAGCTGTCACGGCGTCTCCCATCATCTCAAAGGCGGCATTCGCCTGATATGCGTTTGATTCTGCTGTATGTAATTGCGCGTTTTGCTGGGTTTGCCACGCTTGTTGCGACTTTAATTCGCCATCCAGAACATTCAACTGACCCGGCACCCAGCCATCCTGACCGGATTCAGCCTTTAATTCCATCTCCTCAGGAGTCAGCGGGCCCACGAAATTGTTCCAGTAATAATAGGCGCTCATGTCGTCGTAACCACCGTTGATGTCGACCATCTGCAAAGTCTTGATGGCGGCCGGCAGGTTCTGAGGGAAGATGTAGTATGGATTGTTTTCATTCGTCACTAATTGATAATTCCGATACACGCTGCAGTTATTAACGCCATCGCACATAGAGGCCGCATAATCCATGGCCATGCGCATAGGGCTGACAAAATACGAGCTGCTGGGATCTAATATCGCCTGAGCGCTGCATCCGGAGTCACCATATTTGCATATGTCAGAGGCATACCACTGGGCCAGAGCCTCATCGGACCTGTAAAATGGGCTCTTCGGATACGAAATGAATTGGCCGTCTAATTGAGTGGTCGAATCGATATTGCAGGTCTTGCCGGCGCCGCACATCAACGTGGCGGCTACCGACTGAAGCGACATCCCTGTCGACAAAGCGCCAGGCTTCAATTGCTGAATATCAAAACACTGACCATCGACACAAACGTGCTTGGTTTCAGTGTCGCCTGCCGTCGGAAGTTTCGACATAAACTTACTGACCGCCTTGGCGTTATCCAGCAGCTCTTTGCTCATGACGGCCACTTGCGTGCGAACGCTCAGAATATCCAGCGTATGCTGCCATGCCGAGCTTGAGCCTGTCTTGCTCCCGTACAGCTTCATCTGGAGTCGCGCATAGCTTTTTTCGGCTTTGCCGGCGGTATCCTTCGTTTGGCCTAATTCCACTTTTAAGTTTGCATAGTCGGCGCCCCTCTGCTGTATTTCGGACAGTTGAGACTGCCTCGCTTGGGCGTTATTAACGACACTGGCAGCTATTACCCCTCCCGAATTGGCGCGCGCCGCGTTAATTCCTTTGACATCTGCAACGATCGTGTTGAAATCATCCTTAGCATTGTTCTTGACTGTCTCCCAGAATGAAGTTTTTGGCGGTGGGGGTTTGGGGGTTGATATTTCATTAAATGCTTTCGTTGTTTTATCTCGAATCGCAGATTCTTGCTGGCCAAGGGCATCTGACACCTTGATTAGAGGAGGCAGCTTATTCGGATCTGTGGGTCTACTTGCAGGGTTCGGATCCCACGTTTGATTAAGAGCCTGCGCAAACACCGGTTCGTTGCTGAATTTCGATTGCGCCGGCAGGAGGTAGTTGGTCTTTAGCTGGGTCAGGGATTGCTGGACTTGCGTCTCCCTATCGACAAGGCTCTTTTGGATAGCGATGAAACCGCTGTGCTGCGGGTCGTTCGCGTCCATGTCCTTGGGATATCCTCCACAACTCCCTTGCGTGGATCCCGGCGACATTGAAAACGTTCCTTGCCATGGGGCATCGGCCGCCGCACGACCACCGCCGCACAACTTCTGATTGACGGTATCCAGTTGACGTTGCCATTTCGCAATGTTCGCTTTCGCTTTCCCCAAAACTGTGCCAGGGCCATCGTTGTATTCGCCCGGGAGCTTTTCCGCCTCATCAACGATGGCCTGGGCCTTCTTGATTTCGGCCGTGAGTTTGACCCAGCCTGGCTGGGAATCGGATGCGCTGTTGATCAGGCCATCGATGATCTGATTGAGGCCTTCGGTCTTCGGCGTGGCCCCCGATCGATGCCCATAAACATGATTAAGCTCCCAGTCCAAAGAATATTCTCGCGATGACAAACTGACATAAAGGCTGTTAGCGAGGTAGATTTGCTGAGTAATCTGCGTAGTCAGTTGGCCCTCGAGCTCGTTCAAATTGTCAATAGTGTCTCCGACTGTTGCCGTCCCCCCCTTACTGAGGCCGTTGGAAATATCCGCTAAATATTTTGACTGGTTTGTGGCATTATCGCTGACTGACTTGAGGTACTCATCTGCGCCGGCGATCTGCGCGTCGAGTTCGGCCTGTCCCTGCAAACCACTGAGCAGATTTCCCATGTCATCATTCAGAAACAACTGCCGGCTGTAATCCCCCATATTCATTGCCAACTCATTCATCTGCATATCGGTAAAGTCTCCGATGGTGGATTTTTGGGTCACCCCTTGGGCATCTACATAGGTAATTGGCGTGTCCGCAAATGACGCCGGTTGATCATTTGTCTGGACATTCGGATGGACAATAGAGGCGAAGCCATTGATGACATCGCCGCCTCCCAGGAACCCAGTCATCATTCCCCCGACGCCCCGGTTCCCGGCAATGAGCGACCCGATCTGGCCGGCAATTTGCGCGAGCGCAGTGGCCGTCGCCAAGGGCGTTTCTGACGGGCTGGTGTTTTTCGTGGCTTGAGTGAGAGACCCATACGCTGCAGGATTATTAGAGTTAGGAGCGCCGCTATTGGAAGAGTTCGGTTTGGACGTCATAATAACGGCCGGCAGTGTCGTGTTTGAGGTGCCGCTATTGGTGATTGCCCAGCCGGTCGCGCCGGGCATGGTGAGGATCATCGAGGCGACGAGGCTGGTCGCGATGATTTTATTGACAAGAGTGGCGCGAACGCTGAAGCCCAAAAGGAGAACCTGCGACTTTCTCCCTCTCCCGCACTCAGGGTACCACCATCGCGCGAGGACGAATAGACCAAAAGAATCAATCCATTCTTCCTATGTTATTTGTGGGTCTGTTAGCCTGAATTTTGTAGGCCTGGAGGCCCTGTCGACGATAAACTCAGACGATATGGTGTTGATAAATGATGCGCCTGACCCCTGAATAGGTCCTTTGGACGGGGAGGAACAAAAGAAAGTGACTTAGGTCCTATAGCTGGGCCCTTGGGCCCCGACCTTGATCCTGCCCTGCGCGGGTTGGCGTCCGCCCTGAAATAAGGTAGAACTGTTGAAGGTAAAAAAAGAGACATTCCCTTCTCAGGGAATGTCTCAGTCATTACTTAGTTAACTAAATTAGCTAACTAAAGGGGTTTAGCGGGGAGAGAGGATGTCGCTGGCTTTGGCAAAGCCGAGAGCGACCAGTCCGACTCCGATCCAGATTCCGCTGAGTGCAAGCATGTCCATTGGATTCTCCTGGTGTGAGTCTAGCTTTAGAATGTTACGGGACGATGAACGGAGTGTTAACAGTGAGTAACGAGTTACGCAGGGCGCTGGGCCTTTTTTCCTGCACGATGCTCGTGGTGGGGAACATGATCGGGGTTGGCATCTTCACAACGCCCGGCCGCATCGCGACGCTTCTGCCTAGCTCCGGGCTTGTTTTCCTGGCATGGATTTTAGGAGCGGGGCTCGCGATCAGCGGGGCTTTATCCTACGCGGAGCTTGGCGCGGCTTACCCCGAAGCGGGGGGAAACTACGTTTTCCTGCGCGAATCCTATGGCCCTGTCTGGGGTTTTCTCTACGGCTGGTCCGCCGCCTTCATCACTCAATCCGGGACCGTCGCGATCCTCGCGGTCGGTTTTTCGAAGTATGCGGGCATTACGTCAACCTGGGCGGTCCAGGGCACGGCGATCGGATTGATTCTCGTCTTCGGGACGCTCAACTACATCGGCGTCAAAGTGGGGGCGGGGGTTGTGGACGCGATCACCTTTCTGAAGATGCTCGCGATCGTCGGTTTTGCCGGAGCCGCCGCCCTCTTCGGGCACGGGCATTTTTCCAATATCCATCCCATCCAGCCGGCGACCGGAGGTCTTTGGGTGATCTCCGGGGTTTCGATGGCGCTCATTCCGATCATGTACACCTATAGCGGCTGGAACGCGACGGTCTATGTCGGCAGCGAAGTGAAAAATCCGTCACGCACCATTCCTCTTTCGCTGATTCTCGGCGTGTGCCTGACGGCCGCGCTCTATCTTCTTTTGAATGCCGTCTACGTGTACGCGATGCCGGTGCCCCAGATGAAAGGCGTCATCGCCATCGCCAAAGACGCCGCCGGAGTCATGTTCAGCCCTCGGATCGCCAGCGGCATCACCTTCTTCATCGCCTTTTCCGTTCTCGGATGCTTGAACGCGACGCTTTTGACCGCGCCGCGCATCTCCTATGCCATGGCGCAGAGCGGCTACTTCTTCAAGCCTTTCGGCAAAGCACACCCTCGTTTTCAAACGCCGCATATGTCCATCCTGCTGCAGATGGGATGGGCGTCGCTCCTCGCGCTCTGGGGCGGCATCGATCACAAGAATTTCTATCGTTTGCTGGACGATTATGTGACGGTGCCGAGCCTCCTCATGAATGCCCTGACCGTGGGGGCTCTTTTTTATCTGCGCAAACACAAGCCCGATCTTCCGAGGCCCTACAAAACCTGGGGCTACCCGGTTCTTCCGGCTCTTTTCATTGTTTCAGTGCTCTGGATGGTATTCAATGAAACGCGGCAGGACGCGGTCTCGGCGATGGCCGGCATCGCCATGGTGGTGGCGGGCATCCCTTTTTATCTCTATTTTCGACAACGAGCTAAATCAAATGCGATCGGATATTAATTCGTCATCCCCCGCGGGTTCTGGCGGGGGACCCATGGATCCCCGACAGTGGCATTCGGGGATGACGATCATGTTATTTTGTGCGGCAATGGCTTTCTCTGCCGAACCGCCTGTTCTGAAAGGGCCGCCAAAAAATGCGGCACCCGTTTTTTTGGCCGCCCTGTCCTTTGACAAGGATTCCCTCGGCAAACCCCCTGCGGATTTTGTGTTCGCCGTGACGGGCGAAGGCCCGGCGGCCCGCTGGGAAGTCCAGCAGGATCCTTCCATTTCCACGCTTCATCATCTCCTTGTCCAAACAGGTCATACGGAGCCCGGAGATAACGCGGCGTTGGCCCTGCTCCATGGGTCGCTCCTCGAGCACGGCGAGGTCGTGGTCCGGTTCCGCGTGAACGGCGGGGAAGACGACCAATCGGCCGGAATCGTCTGGCGCTACCAGGATCCGCAGACGTATTACATGGCCCGCGCCAGCGCCAAAGATGACGCGTGCTCCGTTTATCTGGTCAAGAAGGGGAAAAGGAAGCTGCTCGACACCCAGCAGGTCGTGATTATCCCCTATACGTGGCATGAACTGCGGGTCGTCTTTGTTCAGAAGAGTTATTCGGTCTTTATCGATCACGAGCTGATCGTCGGCGGAAAAAATTCCGGCTTACCCGGCGCCGGCCAGATCGGCCTTTGCACCCTGTCCGATTCCGTGGTTCGTTTTGACGATTTCCGCTACTCCCGGTAGCGTTCTCAAAAAGTCTTGAAACCCGAGGGGTTCCGGACTATATAAAGGACGCCGTGGCGAAAATACTGGTCATCGAAGACGATCCCAACGCGATCGAGATGCTTCGTTTCCGTTTCGTGAAAGCGGGACATGAAGTGATCGAAGCGGTTGACGGGGATGATGGATTGATGAAAGCCCTGAGGAAGCCCGATCTCATTGTCCTGGATGTGCGCCTCCCCAAGATCGACGGGTGGGAACTCTGCCGGCTGATCAAGAACGAACCCCGCACCCGGAAGATTCCGATTGTGATGCTCACCGGGTGCAGCCAGCCGATCCAGGAAGCCTATGGCAAAGTCTGCGGGGCCGATGCGTACCTGACCAAGCCCTGGGAAGCCGGAGAATTGATGAAAATCACCAAACGTCTGCTCTCCCGCACTGGCGAATGACACCCTCACCCGGTCGCAATACAGATGGCGACCTGCCCTCTCCCTTAAGTATGGAGAGGGCGTTCGCGACGAGGGCGCAGCCAGAAATGCATTTCTATCCCTCCCCTCTCCATATTCAAGGGAGAGGGGTCGGGGGCGAGGGTGAGAAGCTATGACCCTTTCCCCAGAAGAATTTCATCCCTTGATCGAGCTGATGGCCGAGAAGGCCTGCGAGGGACTCCTGTGCCTCGAAACCGACGGCCGCATTCTGTACGCCAACGAGGCGGCGGCGCGGACCCTGGCGCAGCCGGCCACCGGGCTCGTGTCTCGAACCATATTCGAGATCGCTCCGGAGATGAGTCAGAGCCTCTGGAAGGAGCTTTGGAAGGAAATCCGCGAGCGTGCCGTTTTTGCCTTTGAATTTTCCCTGTCCGCCTCTGCGGAGCGCGTGGTGCCGGTCGAGGTGACCGTGCATTATCTGAAACCGGCGGCTCGGGAACTGGCGTGCCTGATGTTCCGGGACGTGGAAGAACGAAAACGTCTCAAACTCCTCCAGGAGGAATTTGTCAGCATGGCGTCTCATGAACTGCGCACGCCGATGACGGTCATCCGCGAAGGAGTGTCCCAGGTCCTGGAAGGCCTCCGGGGAGATATCAGCGAGACTCAACGCCGGGCGTTGACGATTGCCCTCAACGGGATTGACCGTCTGGGCCGGATCATTAACGAACTCCTGGATATCTCCAAAATTGAATCCGGAAAAGTCTCGCTCAAGCGCGAATGGACCGATTTAACCGTTCTCTCGCGAGAGGTCGCGGCCGGTTTTCAGAGCCAGGCCGATGACCGAGGCCTTTCCTTGCGCGTGACGGCGCCGGCACGCGCCGTGACCGTCTATGCGGATAAGGACCGGCTCGTCCAGGTGCTGACCAATCTCATCGGCAATGCCTTCAAATTTACCGCGAAGGGACGGATCGATCTTGAGGTTTCCGCCCGGGATGGCGAAGCGGAATGCGCCGTCACGGATACGGGAATCGGGCTGGTGCCCGAAGGCCTCGACCGGATTTTCAACAAATTCGAGCAGCTGGGCCAGGCCTCCGTCACAGGAGAAAAAGGGACGGGCCTGGGTCTTTCCATTTCGCGCGGGATCATCGAGCTGCACAAGGGGCGCATCTGGGTTGAGAGCGCAGGCCGCGGATGCGGAACGAGGGTCGCCTTTGCCATCCCCAGTCAAACCGGGCGCGAGATCTTTATCGAGCAGGTCACGCCTGTCCTTCATCTGGTCGCCCGCCGCGGGGGGAGCCTTTCGGTCGTGATCTTCCGTCTATCCCCTGGAGCCTCATCGTCTCTGAAAGATCTGGAGATCCTCGTTCGTGCACAGATTGCGCGGCGCGTCGACATCCTGATTCCGGATGGAAACGTTCTTTACCTCGCGCTCGAAGGCACCGTCCGTCGCGAGGCGATGCGCCTGGTCGGGCAGATCACCGCGGCCCTCCACGAGGCGACCGGAGGGAAGGGCGATCTTTCTTTCTCGGTGGCCTCGTTCCCGGAGGAAGAAGCGAACGAAGACACTTTCCTGTCTTTGGCCATCGCCCGGAGCCCGGCATGACGGCGGCGACCTGGCGTCTTCTCATCGTGGATGACGACGTCATGATTGTCGAACTTCTCTCGTTGCGCCTGGCCGTTCAGGGCTATGACGTCCGAACCGCCTCCGATGGGGCGCAAGGGTATGCCGCGGCATGCGACTTTAAGCCGCATCTCATTATCTGCGATGTCGTCATGCCCAATGTCGACGGACCGTCGTTCTGCCGCCGCATGCGCGAGGAAGGCCGCGATGTTCCCTTTCTATTCCTGACGGCGAAAGGTCAGCCGCGCGACAAAGTTGAAGTGCTGTCGGCCGGGGGGGATGATTATCTGGTCAAGCCTTTTGATCCCAAGGAACTGAACGCACGCATCGAAGCTATTCTCCGGCGCCACGCGCCAAATCCCTAATCAAGCCGCCAGACAATCGCCGTGACGTTGTCGCCGCTGCGCCGGCGGAGAGCATCCCCCACGAGGGCCTGCGCATCGGCCCCGTCACGGATCATCGCCGCCAGCCGCGTCATCTGGTCTTCGGCGCAAACGTCTCCCGGTCCCAGCAAGCCATCGGAACCGACCAGCACAATCCCCGGGCGCCCCAGGGAAATCGTGCCGATGTCGGGCTCGCGCTTGAGAACGCGCGCCAGATCGGCATCCCCTAAAGATCGAGCCATCTGAAGTCCGATTCCCGGTCGCTCGCGGTCCTCCAGGTACCCCGCGCGATAGACGCCCCCGCGTCGTTCGGCTTCCGCTCGCTCCTGAAGATTCGTGCGGACGTTATGCCCCAGGCTGATGTGGAGTGCGCCGGAGGGATTCATCATGACGATCGGCGAGTCTCCGAGGATAGCCCAGGTCGCCTGCTGCGCGACCGCCGGAACGAACACGGCCGAGGCTGTTGACCCGGAAACGTCGGTGCGCGTCAACCGGTGCAGGGCGCTGAACGTTTCCCGGAAACCTTCGGGGGCATTCCCCTGATTCAACTGCAGTTGGGATCGGAAAAGGTCAGGGAGCGCGGCCGACGCCTTGTCTGCCGTGGCCGCCCCGCGATGGCCGTCAAAAATGGCGAGGAGCCAGCCCGGGCTCAAGGGGAGATCAATCCAGGCCTGGACCCAGCGGTCTTCCTGGTGCGGCCGCGTTCCCTGGTCGGTCGCGACGGTCATGTGAGCCCCGTGTCCGCTTGTTGGCTTCATCAGGGATATGATACTTTTAACGAGGTGGACCTTCACCGACGAGTAGAGGTTTTCATGTGTAACAAAATCAGAAACTTCTTGATAACTGGATATAGTCCTGATAGGAACCAACTGAATGACCATTCCGCGCGTCATCGGTCTGGCGGCTTGCTGTCTCCTGGGGCTGACGTTGCAGGTCCCGGGGGACGTTGCGAACACCTCCGCTTCGATTCATGCGGAGGCGCCCCCGGCCATTCGCCGCGCCGATCTCAATGAAATGAAAGGCAAGCTCCAATCCAAGGGGAATGATCCGGCCACGCTCCGTATTCTGGTCGATGGGGGGTTCAATGTGGAGTTTACTTACGATCGAAAAACAACGATGATCAACGGGGGCAGCCCGATAACCGTGAATGACCTAAGTTATGGGGATGAGCTGGTGATTCGATATTCCGGGAAAGAGCTATACGCGGTTGAGGTCGAACGCGTAAGCCAAGCCCCGCGTCCGCTTTAAAGATGTGAATCGCAAAATCATTTCTTTCGTTCTCCTGCAGGCGGCTATTCTTTTTGCCCTCGTGTGGTTTATTGCCGGAAACGACCGTCTTTTCCGAAGCACCGTTCCGGTTGAGCAGCGCCTGATTTCCCGCAACGATTCCATCCGGAAGAAGGCACAGCAGGAGCTCCTGGGGCTCGATACGGACAGGAAAAAGAGCGTCGTGACCCGTCTGATCCCCGCGCTCGAACGGGAAGACGCGTTTGTGCGCAAATGGGCCGCCATCTCCCTGGCTCTCGTCGGGCCGGCCGCTCAGGAAGCCATTCCTTCCCTTCTTCAGGCCGTGAGCGACCGCCAGAAGGATGTCGGGCAGGCGGCGAGGGTCGCCCTATCCGAAATCGGGGCCCCGGATGCCCAGCAGCTGCCCTCACTCCTTCGGACGCTGGAAAATCCACGAGAACCTGTGATCTGCGAGGCGGCTCTCTCGATCGGGAAGATGGGGCCCGCCGCCGAACAGGCGGTCCCCGTGCTGATGGATTTTCTCCGGCGGCCGACGCCGACCCCTCCCTGCCTGGAGAACGCACTGGCCTCACTCGAGGGCAGCATGCCGGAGGTTCTGCCGCCCGTCCTTGAGCTCCTCGGAAACGGGAATGCCGCTGTCCGGCGCAAGGCCTCGCATATTCTTTCTCAGATCTCCATCAAGTCTCCGGACCAGGCCTCCCCGCTTCTGCGCGCGCTGGCCGTCGAAAAGGATCCCGAGGTGCGCAAATCCCTCGCCAAAGCGCTCTCCTTGCCGGACGCGCGCGAGACAGGCGCGGCCCCGTTGTTCAGTGCCGCGCTCCTTCGCTCGCGCAGCGACGTCGTCAGGCTGGCCGCGTTAGAGGGGCTGCGGCGCGGGCCCCTGCCTCCGGGCCCTCTCGAGCCGCTCTGGAGCGACGGGCTGCAGGATGGAAGCGCGGCGGTCCGCCAAGGCATCGCCCGCTGGATCCGCGAAAGCATTCCCAGGGGATCCAAACCCTTCTCGCTGGTGATGAAGATGCTGCGCGACCCGGAGCCTTCCATCCGCCGGCTGGGGCTTGAGACGATGCGGCGCTGCAATCTGCGCTCGACGGATTTAATGCGCCAGGTCGCCAAGGCGCAGCGGGATCCTGACGCGGGCGTCCGTTGCCGGGCATCGGAAACGCTGATCGAGGCGGGCTCGACGGACCGCGTCTCGATCGCCCTTCTGATCAGCGATCTCAGAAAAGATGAGGACACGGCCCGCTGCGCAGAAGATGTGCTCGGGCTGGCAGGGCTCTTTGATTCCGATGTCGTCCGGTCCATGACGCGCCTGATCCAGGAAGACAAAGATCCTGACATCCGCAGCCGGGCGGCCAGGGTGCTGATGCCTCTGGGCCCCCGGGCCCGCGAAGCCATCCCCGCTCTCCTCCATGCCCAGAAAGACGAAGTGCCCGGAGCCGCCATGGCGCTTAAGGCGATCAGGGCGTCTGTGGCCAAACGGCGGTAATTTTTACTCCTGTTAACGCCCCGAATTTTCCATTGACGACGAAATCGTTGCAGGACATACTTAGGCGATGCAGGACGCCTGTATATTCGCGCTCATGAAATTACCGGAGGCGGCACTCCGCAAGATCCTGCTGAAGGGGTCGATCCGGATGATCAAATCGCTGATCATCGCCTATCCTCAGGCGATGGGGGCGACCATTCTGGACGCCCTGGCCCCCGCGGTCAGCCCCGCGACGCTCAAAGTCCTCGTCGAGGAGGTCAGTAAAGGCCAGGTCCTCACGCCATCGCAGGTCAAGAACGCGGAGTGTGAGTTCATCAAGCTGGTCAACGACGAAAAAGTTCTCGCCTGCGTTCTTTCCTGTTGAGTCCCATGGGATACCTCGGATGACGAAACGGATTCTTCTGGTGGATGATGACGCCCACCTCCTTGAAACGGCGCACGATATTCTGGAGGCGGCCGGATATGACGTCCGGTCGGCCGAGTCCGGTTCCGCCGCCCTGCAGAAGCTGAAGGCGGCTCCCGTTCACCTGATGATCGTGGACTATAACCTTGATGACACCACGGGTGTTGAGCTGGCGCTCAAAGCCAGGGCCTTATTCCCGGACATCGTCATCTTTCTGATGACGGGCGAAATCAATATCGATCTGGCCGCTGCCAAGTCAGCCATTCAGGCTGTTCTTACCAAACCAGTAAATCCTGCCGAACTCATCAGCATGATCAAGCGGATGACTTGATAAATAATTTACATCTAATTCACAAGCATATTTAGATGCGAAACGATGGACAGGTTAAAGATTGTAAAAATCCATTGTAGTTGAGGCCATTTCCTACTATCCCCATAAGGTGAGAACCTCCCTCGAATTGTTCGGCTCCAAAGGACCGGCTTTTCCCTTTCCGCGGTGGATTCTACCCGGTCTTTTTATAGCGCTTGGAATCCTGTACGTTTTTCAAGCCAGATTGATTCTGAAGATCTCAGGAAGAGATTCCGCGGCAGGATCGACAGCCGATTCTATGCAGGTGCGCGCCAACGGAATTTCACTGGCCGTCATGTCCTATCTTCAAAACCATGATTCGGATTCTCTGGGGCGCATTGAATCCGAGGGCAAGGAAGAGAGCCGGCTTCTGGAAGAACTTCAGCAGGACGCCAGCCGACAGGACAACACCGATTTATGGGCCCCGTTTATCAAAGCCCACGAAGGCATGAGGCAGGCGACCCTGGATCTCCTCGCGGCGGACCATGAGCAGACGAACAGCCGCCAGACCTTGAATACCACCGGAGAATCCCTGATGGCCATTATGGTGTCCCGCGTGGAGCCTTCCATCAAGTCAAGCCAGCTGAATTCGTCAGCCAGACTGCAGTCTATCCTGGCGGCCGCGGCGGAGGCCCGGAGCGTCACCAGAAATCCGGACGACTTGAACGCGGTTCTGGCGAGCCAGAAGCGCTTTCACCGCGCCATTGAGAAATATGCCAATCTGTCAGGGACCCGCCGCGCCAGCCGCTGGGCGGAAGAAGCCGTCAGTCTTTTTGATCAATGTGTCAGCCAGGCGCAGGATCTGCAACGACTGGAAGAGCGCAAACAGGCAACGCTCACCGCCTACATGCAGAAGAAAAATGTTTTCGATGTCGTCCTCCAGGAAAGCCATACCTTTCGTGGCCAGGGCTTTTCGGTCAAGCAGGTTTTCTCTCCTGAAATCGCCTCCGTGGCCGCCGGCGCGTTCCTTCTGGTGATCGGGATGGCGCTGGCTCTCCGGCCGGGCCGGGAGCATCCCCTGTCTCCTCTGCCGAGGCTGGGCAATATCCTGAGCTGTGTTGAGGCGGCGGCGTCCGGCGATGTTTCCAGGGTCCCGGAAGTCGGACCGCCTGACGAGGTTGGCGGACTCTCGCGTGCGGTGGGGCGCCTGATTGCGGTTCTGGCGCGTTCTGAGAACCTGGTCTATCATCTGGCCGCGCTCGTGGAATCATCGGGCGATGCGATTATCAGCCATACGCTGGATGGGTCCGTCTTAAGCTGGAATAAAGGCGCCCAGCGCCTGTACGGATATTCCGCGGAAGAAATGAAAGGGCAATCCATCACGCTTCTGGCGCCGGACGCCGCGGCCGGCGAAGTGGAACGCTACCTTCAGAGGCTTCGTGACGGAGAACGTGTCCTGCCGTTTGAGATCGTGCACCGGGCGCGCAGCGGTCGTCCGGTGAGAGCCTTCGTCCGCGTGTCCGCCATTTTCGATTCCAGGCGCCGCATCATCGGAGCCTCGTTCTCAGCCCAGGAATTGACGGGCATCCCCGCGGGGACACGAACGGCCATCCGAGAAAACGGATTGATCTAATACAGGCTGGCAACGGAAGGTTCGCTGCAGCGGCGCTCGCAGACCACGGTGACCGCGGGGCAGGCGCTCCGATAGTTGCAGAGCGGTTCTTCAAACATATTGGAGCCGACTTCGGGGACCGCCTGCAGACAGTAGGATTCGTTTTGCGGCTCGACAAAGGCATTGTCCTGGAATGAGAAGGTCCCGCCCTGATCCGTGCAGGAGTCCTGGAAATGTTTCAGTTTGTTGTACCAGTCGGTGTAGGCGCGCAGGCGAGTGATCCGCCCATCCGGTCCGCAAAGCCCCCGAACCTGCTTGTCTTCCATGCAGGCCACTTTCACGCCATCTTCTCCATTGAATCCGATGCTGATCCCTCCGTTTTCGACACAGCGCGCCTCGGAGTCGATGACCGTCGCCTCATGCGGCAGGCATTGCCCGGTGGCCCAAAGCGAGCTCGCGATGAACACCGGCGCCAGGATGAAAAAGGACTGTTTCATTTCACTTCTAAGCTGCGCATTGTGAGGGAGGCCCGCAAGAGGGCACTTTGGATCAATTATCGTGTTAATGTTGATATTTCAGAGATGGCGAGCATCGCAAATCGTTCCGTATTATCGCGGTTAATTCAGCGGATGGTTAAGTCGTAATCCGGACTGGCACAGCATTAACAATCGCTAAGCGCTGTCGGCTCCTGAGATATAATAGTGAGCGTGTCTAAGCTTGTTCACGTCGCAGGCGGGGTGGTTCTGAACAGGAAAGGCCAGGTGCTCGTGGTCAACCAGAGGGGCCGCAGCTGGTCGCTCCCGAAAGGGCATATCGAGAAGGGCGAAAGCGTCCTCGAAGCGGCACGCCGCGAGATCTATGAGGAGTCCGGCGTGAAGAAGTTGAAATTTGTGAAGCTCCTGGGCTCCTATGAGCGTTCGCGCATGGGAGCCAACAGCGGCGAGGTTCAATCCCAACGCGATGGCGGAGCCAAAACGAAAAAATTGACCATTTTTCTGTTCGAAACGGACCACGAGGATCTGCAACCCATTGACCCGGATAACCCGGAAGCGAGATGGGTCGATCGCCAGGACGTGGCTGAACTTCTAACGCATCCCGGAGACCGTGAATTTTTTCTCCAGGTTCTTCCGCAAATCTAATTCCCCCAGGGTATATAATGAAAAGGTCACTATAAAAGGAGGTAATTGCCCATGCCTTACTCACCGCAGAACTTTGATCGTCTCATTGGAACTCCGGGGTTTTCCGACCAGCTGCTCAAAAACCATTTCACCCTTTACCAGGGGTACGTGACGAACACCAACAAAGTGTCAGACGTTCTGATGGCGCTCTCCAAAGAAGGAAAGCAGGCCACGCCCGAATTCGCCGAGCTCAAGCGCCGCTTCGGCTGGGAATTCAACGGGATGCGCCTTCACGAAATTTATTTCGGTAACATGATTAAAAGCCCTTCGGCCACGCCGAAAGATTCCGCGCTTCACAAATTGATCAGCGAGCAGTTCGGTTCTTTCGAAGCCTGGGAAAAGGACTTTAAAGGGACAGGGGCGATGCGCGGCATCGGCTGGGCGCTCCTGTATTTCGATCCCGTCGGCCAGCGGCTGTTCAACACGTGGGTCAATGAGCATGATGCGGGCCATCTTGCGGGCACGGTGCCTCTTCTCATTCTCGATGTCTTCGAGCATGCCTTCATGATTGATTATGGCTTGAAGCGCGCCGACTACATCGAGGCTTTCACCAAGGCGATTGACTGGGCCGTGGTCGCGCAGCGGTTTGAGACTAGCGCCAAGATCAAAGCGCTGGTCTAGGGCTATTTGATGATGCCAAAGCCCCTGAAAGGGAAGCCCCCTTTCAGGGGCTTTGTTGCATCTGCGCTAAGTCTAGGACTTGCCGGGTGTCTGGTCATCCCGGCACGAGCGCAGGACCATGGGAAATTACTGGCCTTTGATGTCGACAATCATTTGACGCTGGCCATAGGCAAATTCGAACCTGGGCACGGCTGGGTTCAGAGTGCTGATTTTTATGCGCCTCCACAGCCGGGCGACAGATTTACCCTCTATACGCCTGCCGGAAAGATAGCCACGGTCACGATTCAGGATAATCGCAGCCCCGTTCAAGACAGCGTCTTCGCGAGCTGGTCAGCACAGGTCAGCGGGTGGAATAGCCGCTCAAACCCTTACGCCCTGGCGGTGGCCGGCTCAGATCCTTTGGCGGCCGAACCTCTAGGGCCTATTTCTCCGGACAATCCCGAGTCCAGAGCCATCGTCTCACAATACCTGAAAACGCAGGGGCTCCATGTCGACCAGCCCTTGTTGACCCAGGCCTATACGATTGCGCGCGAAGGTCGCCGCCAGGACGCGGTGCTCCTGATCGCTCATTCCGACGCGAGTGCACTTTCCACGGAGCAGGAAGCGGCTGTCTATGCTGTCGCTCTTCTGCGCTGGAACGATCACGGAAAGGAAGCCATCCTGCCTCTGGCCAGCCAGACGTCCTTCAAGCCTGCCGGCCGGACACGCGAGGAACAGGAGCATCTTTATGGAACGCGCGATTTTCTACGCCTGGTCGCTGTGGTGGATATCGACGGCGATGGATGGAAGGAAATCGTTCTCTATGACGCCAAGGATGACGCGACTCAGATCAATGTGTTCTCGTTCAACGGCCGCCGCCTGCGCAAAGCTCTTTCCGTTTATAAACCGAATTACAACTAATACCCGATTTTGATGATGTTGCCGCGGGGAAGCTTGAGGTCTTTGCCGTCGACGGAAACGTGGACAATATACTCGCCCGGATCCACCTTGGCGTCGACGGCGATCCCCGCGATGATCGTAGTTGCATTCTGCCAATGAAGATCGGAAATCTGAAGCCCGTCCGTATCGGTGGTGGCCTGCAGCGTTTTCGCGAAATCCTGCGAAATATCCCGACCGGTGATTAATATCTGGCCGCTTGTCCCCGGAGCCAGCGGCGCCGCAAGTTTGACGGAGGCGAGCCAGTTGGGGGGGACAATCGCGAAGACGTTCGGCTGCTTTTCGACGACCTTCCCGCGACTGAGAATGCTGATGCCGTAGATCCCCACGGGCGCGTTCGCAGGAATCTGAAGGGACCCCTCCAGACGCCCCGCGGACACATACGTGAACGTCGATGGCCCCATGGCAAACTCATTGACTTCAGCGGAAAGGATCGACGCGACGTTCGGCACAAAGGCGCTTCCTGTCACCGTCAGCGTCAGCAGATCCCCAGGCCGGTGCGCCATCTCCACCGCGCGGACTTTTTCAATCGATCCCGTTTTGCCGACCGTGGGTTTCACCACATCCACCAGCGGATCCTGCCGCAGGAGCTCGCGTTTGCCCAAATAGGTGACGACTCCGTATTGGCCGTGCTTCAGTCCTTCCGAAATCATCACGACGCCGTCCACATAGAATGGGTACTGGGCCTTCACGTTGGACACTTCCAGCCGGGGATTGGTGGGTTCGACGCGGAACTTGGAAAAGAGGCCGTCATCCAGGTTTGTAATCACCCGGAATCGTCCCCATTGCCCGGTTTCATCGATGGAGGTGAGCAGGATATCGAGCACCTCTCCGCGGCGCACCACGCCGAACGGCTCCGGCGCCCGGAACACCGGGAGTGTGCGGATGATCACTTTGGGGTGAATGTATTGCGTTGTCGCTTCCGTGCCGACTTCGATCTGGCCATGGATCTGGTTGGTGGTGACGAGGCGAAGGTTTTTGACCGTCACATCGAGCGCGTCGGGATCGATGGAGATGATCTTGTAAAAGGACTCATCGAACCCCGAACCGACGATATCGAAGCCGAAGGTGGTTCCCGGCGCCACGACGTCGAGGTCATAGGAACAGGTTTCAATATGGATGTTTTTCGGGATGAGTTCGCGGTGCATCCCCTCCTGGCCGGGGGGAATCACAAAATACGTCGGGTTCTCGGTCGTCGGGATTGGGTCAGAGTCCGCCGGGCCCAGCCCGAAAATCAGAATAGCCGCCATGAATCCAAACCGCCGCTTCATTAGACGAGAATAGGGATTCCCAAGCCCCTTGTCAAATGGTAAAACTTTTCAAAACCATGGCCAAAAAAGACCTGCTAGTCTCACTTGGTGGACAGGCAGGTCGTGGAAGACCGTTTAAACCGAAGTATTTCGGGTCTGGTCGGAACCCCTTCGCCCTTCGAGGAAGAAGATGAAAAGATGCGCCGCGACTTGATATTACCTCTTGAAAGCGATCGGGATGCAGGACATAAGAGGTAGAATCGATTTGTCAGCCGAGTGGACCAAAGGAGCGACCATCGCTATGCGAGAAACAGAGAACGGTCACGAAGAATGGAAAGCGGCGATTGAGAAAGCCCAGGAGATCCTTGAAGAAGGGCGCAAGGAAATGGCCAAAGCCGCCCAGATGGCGAAGGAAAAGGGCCAGGAAGCCTGGGAAGCCGCGCAGGAAAAGAGCCGCGAAGCCTGGGACGATGTCCGGGCGGCGGGCCTGAACGCGATCGATGATGTTCGTGACAAGAGCGAAGAGCTGTGGGAAGACGCTGAAAAGATAGTCAAGAAACACCCCGCCCGCGCCATCGGGTTGACGCTTCTGGTTGGCGTGGTGATCGGCGCGCTCCTCACCCGCGACCGCGACTAAACGACCGTCCTTGCCCAAACACATGTTACTCATCCCCGTGGGGAGCCACGGGGATGTGAATCCCTTCATTGGAATCGGAGCCGCGCTGAAGAGGCGCGGTCACCGCGTTACCGTCCTCGCCAACGGCTATTTTGAAGATCTGGTCCGCAAAGAAGGGCTGGATTTCGTTGAGCTTGGCACCCGTGACGAGTTCCTCCGTCTGGTCAACCATCCGGATCTCTGGCATCCTATCCGCAGCTTTTTCCTGATCTACCGCGACGGTGTCTTGCCCGGCCTGCGCCAGATGTATAAGGCCGTGGAAGCGCATGCCGTGCCTGGACAAACCGTCGTCATCGGGTCGGTCCTGGCCATGGGGGCGCGCATCGCACAGGAAAAACTGGGGGTTCCGTTTGTGTCGGCGCATCTGCAGCCCGCCGTCTTCCGGAGTTACGCGAATCCGCCGCTTCTGCCCGGTCATCGCGTGATCCGCCACCTTCCTCCGTGGGCGGTGCGGGCCGTCTATCGTCTGGTGGACTGGGAGGTCGACCGTATGCTGGCTCCGGAGATCAATCGGTTCCGGGATGAATTGGGGCTGGCTCCCGTGCGCCGGATCATCGATCAATGGTGGCATTCACCCCAGCGCGTTCTCGGGCTTTTTCCGGAGTGGTTCGCGCCGGCGGCGCCGGATTGGCCGGCTCAAGTCCGGCTGACGCAATTTCCACTTTACGACGGAACGTTCACGGACCCCGCTCCTCCCGAGCTGGAAGAATTCCTGGACGCCGGGCCGCCGCCCGTTATTTTTACCCCCGGTTCCGCGATGAGCCAGGGGGCCTCCTTTTTCATGCAGTCCGTCAAAGCCTGCGAGATTCTCGGGTGCCGGGGGATCCTCCTGACCAAGTTCCCGGCCAGTGTTCCGGCGCGCCTTCCCGCGCATGTTCGCTGCTTCGGCTATGTTCCTTTCAGCCGCGTCCTGCCTCGCGCGGCGGCCTTCGTTCATCACGGGGGGATCGGGACGACGGCCCAGGCTCTTGCCGCCGGTGTTCCTCAGCTCATCATGCCTCTGGCCCATGATCAACCGGACAATGCCGAACGGGTCCGACTGATGGGCGCCGCTTTGGTGGTGAATTCCAAGCATTATGTGGCGAAAGAAATCGTGCTGAAATTGAAACAACTGCTCGATAATCCGATCTACCGGAAGAGGTGCCTGGCCATCCGTGAGCGCTTCACAGGCATCGATCCACTTGACGAAACGTGTCGTTTAATAGAAGCGATATAGAAATTATATTTTCCTTGTAATCGGGCCTTATCCGGGATAAGTTCTTGGCGTGAGAAAACAAGTCTTAACATGGGCTCTTCCCTTGCTCATCCTTCTTCCAGCCTGCCGGACCGCTTCGGCGCAGGACATCAAACTGGTGTTCTCTAAAGACCAGAATCTTGAAACAGCGGGGGCTCCCTACGCCCCGATGGATGTTTCCAGGTCTCCGGAAACGGGGTCCGATATGTCTTTGTCCAAGAGTCATCGCGCCGAGCTGTTAAGTCAGTTCAAAGGGCTGGTACACATGGGGCTGAAGAAAGCGACCTATGAAAAATGGGAAGGACGGGATATGGCGGACTGCATGAAGCCTGAGAAGCCGGACGCGCGCTGGAGTTATCGATGCGAGATTATTACCGGCGAAGGGACGGGAGACTATTATTTTTATCCCAGCGAATCGCGCCGGCTGGCGACTCTGCAGGAGCTGGACATTCGCGTGGACGCCGCGGATGAAAAAATCCTGGATGATTTCCGCCGCCCGGTACAGGATCTCTTCGGAAAAGGGACTCTCGTGGCAAAAACAACGGTCCAGTCTCAGGCGATAGGGCCCATCCGTCATTGGAACACCGGCGAGGATATCGCGGAACTCTTCATCGACCACAGTGTCCGGCCCGAAGGGGCCGTACGCTTTGTCTGGATGCGCTCGCCTTTGGTGGGGGGCACCCAGGCCCGCCTGCCGGACGGGCAGGCCTCGCTTAAATCTCAATAGGGGTAGTTGATGTCGACGAAAACGGCCGGCCCTTCCTTGCCGAAGCCCACTTCCACATCTCCCACGACATTCGGTTTGACGGCGACGCGAAACGCCCCGCCGGCCACGGGCCGGAAATACTTGCTCTTGACGTCCTGAATATCCGGGAAAACGCTCCCCACGTCGAAGAAGGGCGCCACTTCAAAGTTGGTCTTGATGCCCATCATCTCCATGGTCGTCAGGGTGATGCGATGCTCGACGTTAAACACCAGCCGCCCCCGGTCGATGAACCGTCCTTCGCCATATCCTCGCAGGCTGTTGCGGCCTCCCAGGCTGGGTAATTCATAAAACGGAATATTGGAACCGTTGGCCTTCTCGAAGAGGCCATGAACGACGGTCACGTATTTTGGATTTTTCCACAGGAAGAAACTCTTTCCTTCCAACCCGTAGCGCACGAAGTCCGAATCGCTGCCGAAGACGCCGTCCGTCTTTTCGACAAATATTTCACCGGAGCTGCCACGCGACGGCGTGATCGGCAGGTCGCGGTTGTCCCACAAGAGACGGAATTCGCCGGCCGTCGTGTTCTGGGCATCGATTCCCGGCGTCCCCGGGAACTGGGTTGCCATGTTGGGAATCCCGGGGATGATATTGTCTTCGGTCGTCATCCGGCGGACACGCGCTCCGAAGGTGGCGCGCCAATACTTGAAGAAATTGACGCCGGCCGCGGCCCGGAACGTCGAGTCCTGGGAGGTGTATCCGGATTCATCGCTTTTGCGGGATTCCGGCCCCAGGCCGAAGAAGCGCCGCGATCCATCGACGTCATAATAGGCCTCCGAACGAACATACAGAACCCCGTCCATCAAGGCTGTATTTTCATAGCGCATCTTGGCTTCCCGATTGGTGTGATGCGAATAACTCCCGATCGCCACGTACTGGCTGGTGTCGCTCGGATACCAGTAATAACGCATGGTACCGGTCTGGCCGAATAAGGAATTGTAGGTGTAGCTGGGCGCCAGCAGCTGACGGATATTATGCGTCACCGGATCCGCCAGGACGAGGACCGGCAGGACCCCATAGGTCGGTCCCGCATTCGGATCGGTGGAAATGGCGGGCAGCCAGACAAAAATGTTGCCATTCCAGCTTCTGGTCATCACTTTGGCGGCCCCGGCGAAAAATCGTTCGGCGGCGGTCCCCTGAGGCGGCGAGGGCGGAAGCATCGGCAAGGTCGGAGGGGAGGCCGGCATGGGAGAAAATTCGGGGGCCTGGACGCGCGGATTGGGGGATGTTTTTTTAATTCTCCTTTGGATTTGTTGGCGCATCTTTCTAAATTGGCGGATGGGAGGCTTGAGCGGCCGCTGCTTGCGCATCTGACGCAGCTGATAAGGGGTCGGTGTCGAAGGGGCCACCAGATAGCTGTCGTCCGAAGAGCTCCCCGTCAAAGGAGCGGTGGAGATATCGACGCCCCATGCCCCTCGGGCGAGCAAGAGACAAACGGCAGAAGCGACTCCCTTTTTCATTGGGTTATTCTAACAAAGCCGCCCAGTTCAAGGGTCCGCTGAAGGAACGGGCCCCTCTCTCGGGGCGGGTCAGCGGCTAATCGTAATACTCGATTCCCAGGTGGGTGATCAGCTCGGCGCCGCGCAGCCAGCGAAGCGTGTTCTTCAGTTTCATGAGCTGGATGAAAAGGTCATGCTCAGCGTGCAGTCCGGGAGCGGCCATCGGGCTCTTGAAATAGAAGGAGAGCCATTCCTGGATCCCCTGCATCGCGGACCGATGGGCCAGGTCCATGAAGAGCGCCAGGTCCAGCACAATCGGCGCCGCCAGGATGGAATCGCGGCAGAGGAAATTCACTTTGATCTGCATCGGATAGCCGAGCCATCCGAAGATGTCGATATTGTCCCAGCCCTCCTTGTTATCACCGCGCGGCGGATAGTAAACGATGCGCACGCGATGGTCCACGTTGCCGTAGAGTTCCGGATAGACTTCCGGCTGGAGGATGTGGTCCAGAACGGAAAGCTTGGATTCTTCTTTGGTTTTGAAGGCCTCGGGATCATCCAGCACTTCCCCGTCCCGGTTGCCCAGGATGTTCGCCGAGAACCAGCCGTTCATGCCCAAAAGCCGCGCCTTGAAGGCCGGCGCGAGCACCGTCTTCATGAAGGTCTGGCCGGTCTTGAAGTCCTTGCCGCTGATCGGAACGTGATGCCTGGCCGCCAGGTCCTGCATCGCAGGGATATCAACGGAAAGATTCGGCGCGCCGTTGGCGTAAGGAACGCCGCATTTGATGGCGGCGTAGGCGTAGATCTGGCTGGGAGAAATATCCGGCGAATTTTCCTGGAGCCCGCGCTCGAAAGCCGCCCAGCTCTGATGGACGGCCGCCTGGGACTGGTACTTTTCCGTCGAGCCGCACCAGACGACCACGATCCGGTCGCAGTGGTTGGCCTTTTTGAACTGCTGGATGTCGGCCATCAGTTGATGCGCCAGATCCATTTTTGAGGAGCCCTTTTTCACGTTGGGGCCGGAAATTCTGGACACGTAGTTGGAGTCGAAGACCGCCTTCATGGGTTTGATCTTTTTCAATTCCTTGCGCAGCGGCGCCAGGTGAGCATGTTCCAGGACTCCGGCTTTGCAGGCGGCCTGATACATGTTGTCCGGGAAAATGTCCCAGCCGCCGAAAACCAGATCGTTCAAATCGGCTAAAGGGACGAAATCTTTAATTTTTGGATTGTTATGCTCCGTGCGCTTCCCGATACGGATGGCTCCCATCTGCGTGAGAGAGCCGATCGGTTTACCGAGACCCCGGCGGGTCGACAGAACCCCGGCGATAAAGGTACTGGCAACAGCCCCCATTCCAGGCAACAGGATGCCCAGCTTCCCTTTAGCGGGCTTGATGGGGCGGGGCTTCGAGACGGTTGTATCGTAGAAGCGAATTTTCTTGGTCATAAGGGGCATTATATATGAAAAAGCCTCCGCCCCAAGGTATGCTGGCCGTCAGGGTCCCTGAATTTTAATGGGCCCACCAGACGGCAAAATGTAGCCTTTCCGACCATAGTTAAACAGTCGCATTCCCTCTAGAATTTATCCAGATATGCTTAAGTTTTGTCTGCGAACTTTGTCACTCCTGGTCATTTCTGCGCTCATTCTGGATCCGGGCACAGTTCATGCCTTTGCCTTTAATCCCCCGTCTCCCCGAGTTCATGCGGCTCCTTGCATGGAATCCTTTCAAGACCAGGCCCTTGAAGAAGCACTCGTCTTAGCCTATGCCCGAGAAGTGGTCCCTCTGGCCTCCCGGCTGCGGCGGCTCGGAAGACAGGCTTTGGAAGGATGGCAGTCCATTCCGGCGGCGTGGCGCACGGCCATTCAGGTCTCGGCAGCGGTGCTGGTGACCGCCGGTTTGGCCGCTTACGGGGTTCGATCATTTCAGCACATCCATTCGGCGCGCGGCATCGTAAAGCTCGCCTCCTTGATTTTCGTTTTTGGGGCCGTTTCGATTGATGACCTTTGGAATCTCGTTTTTGAAAAGCAGGGGCGCCAGTCCGAACTCGCCGATGAAATAGAAACGGCACAGGCACGGATCGCGACCGCCGAGCAAGACTTAAGAGCGGCACGGGCCGGGCTCGACAACGTCGGGCATCCGATTCGGGAACGGCTCATCGTCCTTCAAGGCAGGCTTCAAAAGATGGAGCTATCCGTGGCCGGCAGTCAGAGGCTCGCGGCGCAAATGCGGTCCATGAATGACATCCCGGCCGCTGAGGGGATTGAAAAAGGGATCGAGCAGCGGCTTGCCGGCGTTCAAGCCGAAATCGAAGCGGCCAAAGCCGAATTGCAGGAAGCGCTGGACATTGCCGTGAAGCCGCACGAAACCGCTCTGGCCGGCGCCAAGGCGCAGCTGGCAAGCCTCCTGGAAGAGACGCGCCGGATTACCCCTGAACTGGCGGAACTTGATCGACAGATCCATGAGGCGGCGGAACCTGCCAGGACGGCGCAGGCACCGGCGGCCGAACCCCAAAAAGTGGCTGCTCCCGCCCCGGCGGGCCCGAAGAAGGTGTCCGACGCGCAGCTTGATGAAATTCTTTCCCACTTTGAAGAGCCTGCACGATCGAGCACGCGTGCCCTCCTGCAGAGCGCGCGGGATGATGAAAAGCCGCGGGTGGAACTCGAAATCGCGGCTCTCATCGCCAATCTGAAGGATGACATTAAGCCGGACAAGGCCAGAATCGTCCTGACCGATTTGCAGCGTCGTGGAATGCCGTTCACAACTCTCAAGCGGGCCGCGATCTGGAAGCCCTTGATGAACGCGGCCGAAGACTCCCTCGTGCGTATCCAGTATGTGAGCGAGGTGCTGTCTGATTTCCAGGAGTACATGAACCGCGAATACATGCTTTTTCAATTTGACAAAGGCCGCACCCTGGAACCCGCCGTACGAGCCATCCGTCTGGCCAATAATACGCCCGAGGGGCTTGTGACCAGCTGGGATCTGGAAGTCATGCAAAAGCTCCTCGTCGGTCTTTATAAGGATAAGAACATCGGGCTGAAGTCCGTGCAGAAGAACCTGAAGGCGGATCTCGATGCTCGTGTGCTTGAACATAAGCGCGAATTCGAGAAAAAGCAGCAGCAACAGAAAGGCCAGCGGGTCGAGGACATGGAAAGAAAGATCCAAGCGACAGTGGCCGCTATCCGGGATCCAAGCATCGCGGATAATCCGGCAAAACGGGCCAAGGCGGCGCAAGTGCTGCGCGACCTGTTGGCGGTCGGCATGGACCCCGTCTATCTCGAGCAGGCCGCGAACTGGCGCTATATCAATCAAGCCGCCGAATCCATCCTGGAACGTTTTGGATTCCTCGAGCAAGTCACGACCGACATCTCGGGTTATGTTCCCGGCAAGCAGGAGGCGGACGAAAAACTCCCCAACTGGATGATTCTGGACTTCACGCTGGATCGCACGGAAGCGACAGCGCGGCTGGTGCGGACCATCTATCGGAAAGAGTCGGGATGGGTCCGGGTGCCCTCCCAGCTGTTTCGGGAACTGCTTCGCCTCAACACGGATATTCTGGGGGCTATTATCCAGATCGCCCGGGAAGAAGGATCCCCAATTGAGCGCGCTGCTGATCTAATTCCTCTTTACCGGGAATTGAACAATGCTGGAACGGCCGAGTGGGCCAGGATTTTGAGTGAACCTCCGGCCAAACAAAAGAGTGACAAAGAAATGAATCGCAGTCACAAGCCGATCCTCAGCCAGGCTTACGGGTGGCACGAAACAAAGACTCTTGAGGTCTTAAGAGGACTCTATCGCGGATTGGGGCGGCCGAAGGCAGCGCCGGGCGTCGCCGTGCCGGGGACTCCGGGCCGGACGCCCGAAACGGCCGAAGATACGTCGCAGACCAGGCAGGCCATTGACGAAGCCATTCGCATCGACCTGGACGGCCTTCAGAAGCGGCGAACGATCATTGACCAAAAATTGCTGAAAATTCCCTATCAGCTCCGAGAACGCGGCTATGAATTTGCCGTTCAACTCTATAAGGACATTCGAATGCAGGCCGAGGCGTCACGAGCGATTTTTGAGGATTTGGATGGATTTAGGCCATCTCCGGAGGTTCCGGATGCATTAAAGAAGGAATTTTTTGACGATGTCTTCAGCCTGGCCAATCAACAGTTGAAAGCCATTGATTTGATCATGCCGATTATCAAGAAGCGGAGTCTGCTGGCGGCATCCGAGAACCGGCCGTTCGAAGCCATCATGGATGATGTCGCAAGACCCAAGAAACTTACGGATCCCCAGGTGAAGACACTGGAAGGATGGGCGTTGGCCTTTCCCGAGCGTGAAAAGATCAAAAGGCTGGAACGCGACATTATGGCCCGGATGGAAAATGGAGAAATGGCCGTAAAGGTGGTTGAGGCGATTCGATATCTGATTTCGGACCCGGCTTTTCGTGAAGCCGAGCGGGAGCCCTTTCTGAAAGCTGTTCAAACGCGAAGCCGAGTGCCCGAATTTCGTACGGAGTTCGCCCGCGCATTCGATGCGGCCAATGAGAAAAGTCCTGTTCTGCCCGCCAAGCTGGATCCCGAAATAAAAGAGGCGGCCGAGGCCTTTTACGATGAAATTATTGATCTGCTCACCCGGCCGGAGCCTGTGGCGCCGCTGGATCTGGGCCAAGTCGGCCAGTTCCAGCAGGAACAAGAAAAGCTACAGCGAGTAAAATCCGAATCGGACGGCGACAAGGATCGGATGCGCACCGGATTACTGATCGAGAAGCTGCAGGTCTACGAAAGGGCTGTCCGCGACGTTGAGGACGCCATCCGGCGCTACGACAAACTTCTGAACAATCAGTATTTCTTGGGAATTCCGCTCATTCCGGAATTCGGCCGGGTCCCCGCGGAACGAATGACCTTTGGCCCGGCACTGGCCAAAGTCGATAAGCGGATTTTGGAGGGAGATCTGAAGGAATTCGAAGGGCTTGCGCAACAGGCGATCGAAGACCAAGTGGCGGATGTGCTGTCCCGTGATCCGCCCTTTGATATCAATCTCGACGAACTTCCACGGCTCGTCGTGGTCGTGTCCGCCAGGATCCTCGAAGCGACTCCGGGCGAGCTCGGGACCCGATTGGCCGGTGACTACAGGCCTCAATTGGAAAAAGCGATCGCTCACGAGCTTGAAACGCTCTCTCGCAAAGGACCCCGAATTGACGCGGTGGACAGGCAGATTCTAGAGGACGCGAGCATCCCAAAGAAATTGCTCGGCTCTTATAACAGGGCGCTTCGCGTTTTGGGTCTCAAGCCATTCGAGCTGTATGCTTCCGAAGTATTTCATCGAATTGTCGATGAATTCGGCGGGGAAAGAAAGATTACCTCCGATATTTCAATCGCTCTGAGCCAGATCAAGCAGGCCCTGACGGTTTTACGTCCGCTTCTTGGAGTTTATAAGAAAAAACCTGTTCGATGGAACGATGTCCTTCTGAAGGGAAGCATCTATCGCTACAGGACGTCGGCTTAGAGGATCTGACGTGGGCCGGGTCCTCCGAATTATCTTGGCCGCAAGCCTGATAGCCCCCTCGACGTCATCCCTGAAGGTTTTCCTGTCCGCGCAAAACCCAACTCCCATCACATCGGGCCGGAATAGCTGCTTTACGGCCGAAGCGTTGTCTGCTGTAGATCCCTGGGCATCGGGTGTTGACGCAGGACGACTGATCAGTTCCGGAGTCCGCGTGAGCCGTCACTTCGCGACGGCGATCGCCCGATCCCTGCTCTATTCGATGTATACGAAGGTTTTGCCGGAGATGACGGTCAATCCGAATTGGATTTATATGGGCGTGGCCGCCTTCATGGGTCATCCTGCCGCCGCCGGAGCTCTTTTCGCGGCGGGAATTCCGCTCGGTGGATCTTTGGGGCCGCTGAGATTTGACCGCAGCAAGCACCTGCGGCTTTCCGAAATCGAGGAGCGAAATGGCACCCTGAAAATCGGGTTCGCCAAAATCCGGGCTGAACTGGGCATGGCCAACCGGAACGCCAGGCGCCCTATTTCGTTCGGTGAAAACCTGGCGGCGGAATTCCTTGCCGTTCAAATGCCGTCCGGCGTCTGGGAATGGGGACTGGCGAAAGAGCAGGAGGCCAATGTGCGGCGGCTGGCCTGGACTCGCCAAATCGAAAAACCGGGGGCGAGGTCCGAAGCAGAGACCGCGGGATCGCCGGCGAAGAAGGGAGCGGCTGCTCCGGGCCGCAAAGTCGTTGTTCCCTCCGCGACGGAAGCCCGAAAAGCGGTCAGCGATTACGTTCAGGTGATCGCCCGGGGCGGGGACAATCCATTGATGGCGAAATCGGTTCAGGGGTTTATTGCCAAAACTCTGCCCGGCGACGGCCAGGGATCCCTCTTTCATCTGGCGGACATGTATGGCAATCCGATTTATATTCCGCTCCCGAATGTGGCGGCGGGAACGTCGCTGGCCTGCCGTCCCGTGAGGTCCCCCCGCAGCGGCCGGGTTTATTTTGTCCTGGTGACGGAAAACCGGAGCGTTCCGGCTGTGGCCCGCATCTCGATGGGGCCCGGATACGTGGATGTTGTGGACACCGCCAGAAGCATCAACGACATCGAGAACTCGGATGCCGTCGGGCGTGCCGAAGTGGCCGATTTCGTCGAGGCCCTGGCCAGGGGATCGCCCGCCGGCCGAAGGACTAACGATATCAAGCGGATCAAACTGAAAATGTCCGGCACGCGATATCAGGGTGGAGTCCGGCTCACCTTTGGAAATCCGCTGGGCGAACCTCTCTTCGCCGACCTCGAAGGGGCCGACCCGAACAGCAGTTTCGACATCACATTTGAAGGCGGCGAAACCACCCCCTTGCGCATGCACATTCAGGATCTCCGCGGGCATTCGTGGGACAGGGACTTCTCGCCGCAGTCGCCCTACCTCGGCGCCTCCTCCCCGCCGTGGGAAGATCCCGGCGAAACCGCCATCCCTGGCGGAGGATCCGCCAAGGTTGGAAAGAAGGGTAACGGTCACGGGGACCCGCCCAGGAGCCTGACGCCCCGGGACATTACCCTCATGATCGAAGATGAGCTCCGGGAGCTCCTCGACGATAAATATCTGGTGAGCGTCACGAACCGGTATGGGGTTGAGTTGATGGATTTCCTCTGGGGAGTCCTGAGTGCGCGTCTCAAGAACGCGATCAAAGATAAAGAGTTCTTCAAGAACCTGTTCGATATCACCAACATCCGCGTGATTGAAGAAGAAGTCGAGGAAGAAACGGAACCCGAACTGCTGGGCGTCGGCCCCACTGACCATGGCCAAAAAGGCAAACCCAGAGTTCTTGAGGATGAACCCAGAGATGAGGGGGAAATCGAAGCGCTGGGAGCCCGTATGCAGGAGCGGATCGAGCGGGCCGAACGCGAAGCCAGGCTGCAGGAAGGGTTTAACATGGCCATCATCGAAGCCATGAAGACGAGCGCGCGGGAAACTTTGCGACAAATGGAGGAGAACTATCTTTACCGAACGGCGGACCGCACGCGCCCGGGCGAAGAAGTGGCCAGGGAAGCGGTGGATATGCTGAAGCGATCCATCGCGGATGAGAAGCTCAAGATCCTTCGGGAGTCGAGACAAGACCTGCTGAAGGAAATCCAGGAAGCGGTCGACCTTCCGAAGAAATTGCATGCCGCCGGAATCAGGCGAACGGTGGATGGCAGACCCTTTCAGCCCCGGCTGTATCAACTCATGGACATCTTGCGGATCATCCGGGACAAACGAAAGGCCAACGGCAATCTCATGGGGATGGGAAAAACCTTTGAAATCATCGCCGCGTTCCTGCTTTCTGGCGAAAAAGAGTTCTTCATTTCAGGTCCTAAAAGGGCGCTCGACGCCTGGATGCGCGATTTTGGCCGATACACCGATATTTCTTTGGACGCCTATATTTTGGCGGACTCACCAGACCAGCCGGAATTCGCGGCCAACAGCAAGATCAATAAGTACCGCAGGGACACCACGGAAGAGCGCATCGAATGCCTCTTCAACGTTGAGCCGGATACAAAGGATCCTTTCCGGGGCAAAGGCCGGCCCGATATGGGCCGCAAGCGCGTCGTCATGATGAATTACGAGCTGATGCCCAAAGTGGATCAGTACCGCCAGGACCATGGTTCGCCTCAATTGAAGTTTCCCTTCGTTGCTCTGGATGAAGCGCATCAGCTTCGAACTCAAGGAGGAGCCACTTCTTCGTCCGTCTATGGCGGGGATAGTCCGGAGAGCGGCATAGAGGGCAAGTACAAGGTGCCTGCGTCCGGAACGTTTGTGGAAGGGGGACCCGAAGACCTCTTGCCTTTGCTGAAATGGCTTTGCCGCGGGGGGACCAGCGAAGTCGAGAAATATTTTGCAGAGACGCCTTATGAGGAATTGAGAAAGCGCGTCGGCCAGGCCGATCTGCACATGTTCGGGCTCATCCATAGCGCTTTAAAAATGATGATGCTGCGTCACCCTAAAGAACTCGTTCTGGCTGGACTTCCCCAGCGGCAGCGCCTGGTGGTTCACGTGAATATGCGCGCCGGAACCTTGCAGATCAACGGAGGAAAACCGATTGACCTGGTCCAATGGCTCGGGCGAAGTCGCGCATGGCCGGAGCAGGCGCGCCTCTATGAATTGGCGCTTCGCCACCCGCAGCTGTTCGAACAGTTGTACGGGAAGAAAGTGCCTTTGCCGACGGAGGAAGAGGAAGGTGTTCCCGAACCGGTCGACAATGCCACCGGCAACGGCAACGGGAATGGCCATGGAAGCGTCAACCCCAAGCTCCACCGCCCGACGCGTTTATCCCAAATCGGGGCGGGCGTATTTAACGATAAAGAAGAATCCATCAAATTTGCGGCCATTGCGTACCTCTTAGAGAACGTTTTCAAAAACGAGTCGTCGCTGATTTTCTCGCGCTATGTGCCGCCCATCGGGAACCTCCAGGCGTACCTGGCCGAGCACACCCAAGGGCGAAAGATTGAAGTGCTGCATGGCGCCGTCACGGACACGGCGGACGATCGGAAACGGTCAAATATCATTGACCGGTTTCAAGCTGGAGAACTCACCGACATTATCGGGCAGACGGATGTCATTGGCGAGTCGTTCGACGCCACGCAAGCCACGGTCGGTCTCTGGCTCAATGAGGAATTGCTGGATTCCACCAAAGAACAGGGGATCGGGCGATATTATCGTCCCGACACAAAAAGGTTCACCCCGGACAAAGTGGTGACGACGGTCGATATTTATATCGACCATCCGCACTCGGTTGACGTGGGATATGCCAAGCGCCGCCTCTGGCGAGCCCGGATCGCGCAGCTGTTTCTGGAAAGCCGTTTCAGTAAAGAGATTCTCAATGCGATCAATACCAAATATACGCGCATTCTTGAATTGCTGTCTCGAGAGGAAGAGCAAAAGGATGTTAAGCCGTACATGTTCCCCAATGAACATGAAACAAATCTCCTCCAGCTTCTTCGCCTGAAATTGGGCCAGATCCGGTCCGCCACCAATCCCGAAACGCTGCGTCGCCTGCTGGATGAGCTTGCGGATATCTATGCGCAGGTATGTCTCTACAAGTCCTCGTTTTTTGCCAACCGCGCGGGAATCAAAGTGCTCAGCCAGATGTTCCCGAATAAGACCTGGCGCATGGTGGATGTGGGGGCGGGCACCTCCCAGGGCTTTCAGGCGACGATGGCGGAAGAGAAGTCCCTTCCCCCAGGCTTCAAGCTCATTTGGACGGACCACGATATCAGTGAACGGATGCTGCGTTTTGGCGTATTCCGCGAAGGAAAGCAGGTCGTGGGTTCTATGGACCAGCTGGCGGAGGCTTATCCTCCGGGATCGCAAGATGGTTTTTGGTTTTCGTATTCGTGGCGTTATGCGAATGATCCCTTGAAAATGGTTCTCCAAATGCGCGAGATTTTGCCCGTAGGGGGCGTCATCGTGATCCTCCTGCCGCCGCGCAACAAGTTTACCGGCGACGATGACCCTGAAGAACTTGGCATGAAGCGGGGCTTTGAACAATTGGGATTGAAGCCGATCAATGAAGGCAAAGAAGTCCTGTTATCCGACATGGAGCCGGAGGACTATGACGTCCTTGTCAAACTGCATGGGAAATACATGGCGGATGAAATCAGGGCGCAAGCGAAGGGAAAATTTACGGCGCTCTTGGTTGAGAAACAAAAAGAAGGCACCGGTCCGCCGTACCTCAAAGGAATCACCTCCAAAACGTTCCGCATTTTGCAGGAACCGCGCCGCCACGCCGGCGAAGAAATCTTAAAAGGACTTGAGAACAATCCCGGCAGCCTGAGACTGTTCCCGGACGAATTTGCCGTCAAGGCAGAGCTCGTGGATTCCGGAGAAAGAGTACCGATGGAGAGTACGCTCAATCTGCGCCGGATCCTTAAGCCCTATCATCGCCTGATACTGCAGATTTCTCGCCTCGCCGAAGATCACCACAATCTCATAGCCCGATATGGGGAACATAAAGTGAGAGCTCAACTGGCGCAAATGGACAGGGAAATCAATAACCAATTTGACGAATTAGATGGTCTCATCAACGACCCTCGGATGATGCTGACCGCGCCGGCCAGGGCAAAACTTCTCAACGACCTTCGCCGGCTTAAGGACAGACCGATTGCGCGGGTTTTCCTCCGTCGTGACCTAAGAGTGGATGCCATGATCGCTAAGGTTGAGGGAAGATCCGGGGCAAAGGGGAATTCGCAAAAGAAAAACCCCGGACCGCCGTTGATGACTCCGCGTACGGAAATGATTATTGATCGGGCTTCCGCCCTCAGAGGACTGGCGCGGCCGTCCCAGTGGAAAAAGGCCTGGCTCGCCGCTCATATGGAGAAAGAACTCACACATCATTGGCGGCTTTGGTGGACTGAACATAAGCGGTCCTCGACGCTTGAGAAGCGCCTGACTCAGCTGGGGTTGATCGGCATCTGGGCCGGGACACTCGTGATTCCTGGCGCCATCATTACGGGTATTCTGCTGTTGGCGCCCTGGCTGCCCGGTATTAAGTGGCTTGTCGGAGTGCTTTCCGCTGGATTGGCTTGGACAACGACCCGGCGCTGGGCCAACATCGCAACACATGGCTTGATTAATACAGCCTGGGTTCTTATCCGCACGATCGGCGTAGCCTTATCAGGAAGCATGCAAACAATCACCCCACAGGTTTTGGCCGGGGGTCTGCTTCTCTTGGCATCCGAGTCCGTCGGGGGCGAGATCTCGGAATCTCACCACCCAGGATCGCCCGCTCTTGATGAATTTCTGTGGGCCTTCCCTCCGCTGCAAGGTTCGGAGGAACAGCAGCGCAGAGTCATCATGGATACCGGCGCGGATATGGAATGGATTGCGATGGCGGCGGGCGATGTCTTTCAGGAACTCGCTTTCGGCCAGCATAGCCGCGTCCTGGAAGTGGGTTCCGGGTCGAATGTCATGTCGGGGGCGGCCGCTTTGACGGGTGGTCAGGCCCTGATTGTCGAGCAGAACGAAGACGGCCGATGGGAAGAAGTCCGAAAGGCGTTGGAATGGCCCAGCGAGGATATGCTCTCGGAGGATGAGGCCGTCGCCGCCGGAATACTTTATCCTCGATTCCGTGATGTTCTATCGGAGAAAAGCGCTCGTCTACTGAACGCGTGGAATCAAGCCGGGGGTTCAGTAAAATCCGTAGAAGCGGATATCTTATCGGAAGAGGCGTCTGGAGCGATTGATCAATTTGCGCAGCGTCATGGGCCCATCAATACGATTTTGGCGACACATGTTGTGGGAACGGACCATCCGTCATCGATCCGCGTTATTTCCGATCCCGCCCAGCGGAAGGCGTTCTTTAAGAAACTCGCCGGCTGGGCGGATCCGGCGGGAACAATTTTCTATCTGAGTTTTTCGGTGCAAGAAATAGTGGAAGTATGGCCGCTCTTTGAGGAGTTTGAGGCGGCACTCCTTTCGGCTCAATTGCATATCGATGCCGTGGCGCCCGCCTCGGTGCCTTCGGAGCTCGGCAAGGTCGTCGGGGTAATCTATCGCGTCTCCCGATCGACCAAAGAGTCATATTTATCTGCTAAAAATGCATTAGCTCATCTGATTGATGAATATTCCGAACCCTACTTTGAACAGCCCGATGACCATCTCTCAGGCCTCGTCAGCCGCGATGCTTAAATTCAAGCTGATTTATATAGCAGTTTCACATACTGATCTACGGCCTACCGGAGTTAGTCGAAAGTCCCATTTTTAAATGGGCATTTTGACGCGAAATAACCGAACCAAAGCGTAACCAGCACGTAACATCCAATCGCTACATTTATCGTACGCGCGAGCGTATGATTGCCATGCGAAAAAACCTCCTATTTTCCATTATTTCTCTCCTCCTGATCGGCTCTCTGCTGGTCGATCCTCATCTGGCGCAGGCCGTCTCTTCTCCCGCCAGGTCTTCTGTCCCTCTCAGCGCGGTTCCGTTTGAACAATGTGCCCTCAATGAAAAGGCATTCTTTTTCAGTGCTTTCGACCTAATTTTCGGGAGGACATGGCGCCGGATCCGTTCCTCGGTGCCGGCTGAAGAAGCCAAACTCCTACGGTCAAAATCTCACTCTGTTTCATCGGGAGGCGTGCGATTTCTGACTCCGCCCAGCCGGGTTGAAAGGTTCGCCGAACTCTGGCAGACCCGTTTAGCTCCTTTCACTCCATGGGCCGTAGCCGTTTATTGTTCATTTCTCCTGGTCAGCCATTTTGCCGGAGGCCATTCCTGGGCGGCAGCGGCCCAGGGGGTAGCGTTGCCAGACAAAGCCGGTTTTCTCGTCCTCATCCCATTGGTTTTCTCCAGGCACACAGGAGCGCCCGCGACCGTTCTTTCCGAAGACGAATCCGCCCCCCCCTATGAAGCCTTAAGCGCCAGGCTCCGCAGAGAGGTTCAGGCTTTGCAGGAGTCTCTCGGTCAGCCACATGCCGACCTATCGATTGATCAGACGATTGCCCGTGACGGACAAGTCGAGGATCTCTGGAGTGGCATGCTGGAACGCTTCCTCGGTCAGTATGCGGAAACGGAGGACTTCCCGGAGATTTTTCTCATGGAGTTGCCGGAGCCTCAAGAATTCTTTGCCGAAGGAGATGGGTATTCCCCAGTTCATATAGACGGCCGAAGGGCCTATTTCTCTCTTCCTCTGCTGCGAGCCATCAAAGATTCCTCAGCGGAGTTCGGCCTGGATCCGGATGCGGCAAGGCGGAAGCTCGAAGACTACGCCTTTGCGCGCCTCGAGGGAAAAAGCCATGCGGAGATTGTGGCCGCCAACGAGAATGATGATACGAGCAATCTCGTGGACGCTTTCCTGCGCGTACGGCTTGACCTGCAGCTGAAAGAAGAAAAAGCCCAGGCGGACGCCCTCAAGGAAGACATCAGCGTGTCCGACCGCGAGAAGATTCTCAAACTCACCGAAGACGTGGCGCTCGTCCCGCGCTACACGGGGGCTTGGGTTGGTTGTGAAGAAGTGAAGAGGAAGATCGGCAAATCCCGGCGCGCCAAAAGCCGGCAAACCCCTGAGCAGAGGGCGCGCACGGGCGAAAGCGATCCTTTGAATTGGTTCCCGTGGCTTGAGGCCAAGGTCCTCGAACTGACCAATGAAGGAGCCGCGGAGCCGAAGTCGTTCGACGAGGCGATCAAAGAGTGGACCTTTGAATACAGCTTCTTCCCACATGTTACCGGCTACACCGCTTACGGGCACCCTATTTCGGAGGGCTACCATCTTGTACGCCGTCGTCCCGGGAAACGCGGCCAGCGCATCACCCTGGGCCCCGATGTGATTGGACGGAAAGACTTTGCGCCTCTCCCGCGGGTCCGCGTGGATGAGGCCACCGGGGTTGCGCGGGATCGATGGCAAGAGGCGATTGACGCCTATGAACAGCCCATTCGAGCGTCCAATGAAAAGCGTCCGGAACTGCGGCGGTTGCTCCTGCTCCTGCGCGATGTGGACACGATGGAGAAGTTGCTTCACGAAGGCGGGCTGTCCGATGCGGACCTCACCCAGCTCAGAGGGTTCGCCCGAGTGGCCGTCGCCGACCAATGGTTCTCCAAAATCGATGTCTTCGCCTGTGAAGTGAAAGTGGGGAGTGAAATACGCGTCCTTCTGTCCGAGGCGGCCCTGGAGCGCATCATGCAGACGGCGGATCGCCTCCTCGAAAAAGGAAAATTGAATCCGACGGCTCAGCGACGCCTGCTCTCTCCGGCGCAGCGCTTGCGCGGGCCTATCGGAGCGGCTTCGGAACGCGCTCGGGAAGGGGAAAAAGGGGACCCCAGGTTATGGAATTTGTGGGCGCAAGCCTACACTGAAATCGTCGAGCAGTTCGCTTCTTTCCCCATCAAATTTTTTGGGGTTGGACGGAATCTCTACTGGGCCAACAAGCAAGACCTTCCTTACACCCTGAAGGCCAATCAGATTAAAACAGTGGTCGCGGCCGGTTCTGGGCCGATGATCCTCCTTCGCGTATTTGAAAAACTTTGGGACTTTCTCGTCAAACTCGGAGTGATTCCGAACGAGATCCGCGTTTACAGCGTCGATTTCGCGCACCAGATGCTGGTTCATGGCGCCAGGGCCGCGCCATTCGTCCGGATCCGCAGCCAGCCGGTCACAGCCAACATCACGGACTCCCTGCCGTTTGCTTCCGGCTCAGTCGATTTCATGGAAACGGGCATCATGGGGACTCTCGGCGATGACGTCAACCGCGAGAAGGTTTCGAAGAAGATGCACTACTTTCTTGAGGCCAACCGCATCGTCCACGCGCCGGATTTCGATTCCTGCGACTTTGAGCCCGGAGAAATCGACGGTCGCGCCATCCAGGAGCGATTAACGGGGAGCGGCACCCTCAGCACCCTTATTCGCGAACGCCTGCAGGCAGGGCAACCCCTCCTCGAAATCATGAACGCGCTGCTCATCGATCGTGAACTGTATTTCCACTTCGGTTACGGCACCTTCGGATTGCCGGAGGACATACGCCGGCTGCTGCAAAAGGAACGCGAGGGAGAAAACGACGGATCAGTCCTCAATGATCTGGAGGTTCGCAAGCTCAATAAAGCGCTTCTGTACGTCGCTTTCCCGACAGGAATTCGCAAGCGACGGGAGTATTTTGAACTGGCCGATACCCACGGCCGCGGCGGGCTCCTCATGATCACCGTCAAAAATAAGCCCATCCCTGACGATTTCCAGAAGATGCTGGCGGAATTCGGTTTTGAAGTCGTCTCCGAACGCCGTCCGCGCCTGACGCTCCTGACGAGCCTCCTGGCCAAACTGGCCAAAGGGGAATTCGCCCGCGAAAAGATCGCCCACATCAAGACGCAGCTGAGCGGGGCCTCTTATCTGTATGCGGTCAAAACGCGGACGCTGACGCAGAAAGAAATGGCACGGCTTCGCACCCGGACAGATTCCACGGACCAGGCTGATGCTGAGGCATTGGCCGACATCGCGCGAATTCGCAAGGGCATGGAATACGACGATTCGCTGAAAGAACAGGAAAAGAAGCATCCGCATCCCGGAACCCGCCACTGGACCCAGCGCGGGATCGGCACGAAGGTGAAAGAGCTCAACTGGAATGATGTCGATCCCGATGAAATTGTCGCGCCCACGCTGACCCGAGCCCAGGCGCTCAGCGACTATCCGGATTTTTTGCCGTCGCTTGATCGCCTGGATGCCATCCGCACCTATCGCCCGGATCTCCTGGGTCCTGACCATGAGGCGATGTTCGATGAGATCAAAGCCGAATGGGACAACCCCGAGTCGAACGAGTTCTACGTGGAGGACATTCGCTGGGTCATGGAGCGCGTGAAAGGGGGACGCGGCTACCGCAACGGTCATCGCAAGCGCAAAGAGGGCACGACGACCGTCGATACTCCTGATGGACCAGGACCGGATGAAGGACCGGTCGAACCGCCCGAGGCGCCGACAGGGCCGGCCGCGCCGAAGGTCCGATCGCGCAAGTCGCTCGAAATATATGCCGATGAGCTCAATGCCAGGTACAACTATGCGCTGTTCCAGCGCTCTCAGAATGAGCAGGAACGGAAGAAACAGGCGGGCATTCTCGCCGCGATCGCCGCCGCGCATTTTATGGCGTCTCCGGAGGAGGCGCTGGAACAGTTGGCGTCGCTTTTCCCGGGGGCCTCTCTTTTCGTCTTCACTACGGAGGTCCTTGAAGATTGGTTTACACGTGGGGAGTCTCATCGATCCCGGCCGGACTTGCTGGCCCTGTTTGAAGAGGCAGGACTTCCATTGACGGTCGAACTGGAAGCGGCCGTCTGCGCCGTCTTCGGCGTCAAACCTCGCGATCTTAAACGCGAAGAGGAAGAAGCCAGAAGCGCAGCCGCGGCGGCCGCTGCCGAAGCGGCCCGGCTTGCCGAAGAGCAGGCTTATGCGCAAAAGCGCGAGGCCGCGGCCGTGGCCATCAAAGCGGTCGGGCAGGGACCGCGGGGCTGGGCCGCGAAGGTCAGTATCAGCGCTATTGTGGATGTTCTTAAAAAAACGGCAGATGGCAAATCATCCCTGGACGAATGGGCCACGCGAATCAATAAGGGGCTGCAAAGTAAGCTGTCGTTTGCCGTTCCGAAGAATGAACTCATGAGGATTCTCCGGGAAAAAGGGCTCTGGAAATCGCCGGCCGAAAAACCCAGGAGCTGGGAGACGGCGGCGCTCGACTTTCTCCGGAAAGTCAGTACCAAAGGGCAGCTGGAAAAGGCGGATTGGGATGCCGTCAAAGCAACGGTTGAGCCGCTTGTGGAGCCCTTCCCCCGAGAGCTTACGGAGGCGGCTGTGCGGGCGATGGATCCTGCGCTCAATGACGCCGAGCGCCTCAATCGCGCCGAGGACTTTCTGCAGGTTTTTAATACCGCTTATCTGAATCGACATCAGCTCTTTTATTATTTCCAGTTTGCGTCACAAGCCTCCAAGCGGGATCCCTTGCCGTTCGGGGCGGACAATCAAATGCTCCCGGTGGGAGATCCAATCGAAACCTGTTCCATTGATCGCGTGAATGAAAAGATTTCCGTCCTGCCGCTTCAGCCGTCTTTTTCTTCCCATCAAGACGAGATCTTTGTCGTGACAGGTGTTGGGCTTGTGGAGGGAAGCACGTTGGGCAGGACCTCCGCGGCGATCATTCAGAAACGCACGCAAGGAGCCATGGCTTTCGTCCGGATGAAAGGAGCGGGCTGGCAGGCAGACACACTCAAGTCCTGGTATGAGCGTGCTTTTAAGATCTCTCCGGAGGCCGCTTTACCCCCCTCAGGGACGTTGCTCACCATCCGGCAGCAGCAGCTGTTCTGGCTGGCAGCCCGGTCACTCGGCAAGGAGCTCTATCGCCGCGCGCAGCCCCAGGAAAAGCGTCAGTTCGAAGAGATGAGCACCTGGCTGGGAGAAGCGGCCGTCGCCTTTGCCGAGGCCTATCTCCGGGAATCAAGCTCGCTGCAAGCGTTTACCAAAAAGCTGATCGAATCCGGCGAAGATCCGGCCCGCCATCGCACGATTGTTGGCCAGGAGCTCATGGATCTGTTCGTCTTCCTGAACGCGCTGTCCGAAGCGGAAAGGCCATCGCAATTGCTCCTCGAATATTTCCAGGAGGTGCCGAGACGCCAAAATGGAGGGGAAGCTTCTCTCCATGAAAGGATCCTCGGGGGACTCATGCTTCAGCGGGGGGCGGCGGATCTGCTGCCTCCGGGGACAACGATGGACCAGGCCGTACTGGCTGATAATGACACTTTGATGCGTCTGGCCCAACGCCTGCTGGGCCATTCGGACGACGATCTCCGGACGATGGGGCGCCAACTTCTCCAAGATCATTTCAAGATTCAGCTGAATCTTAAGGCGGGGCGCATCGCCGTGCAAGATGTTGCAGAGCCGCACGAGGATCGTCGCGAGGCCCCCCAGGTGCTGGCGATGCTCGCGGGCCTGGAGTCCTGGATTCCGACGGAAAGCCTGGTCCGGTTTGCCGAGGAGCTGTCCCGCTGCTGGACGGCGGGGGAGATGCCCGCCACGCCGCAGGCTTTAATCGATATTCTGGTGGCCGCCGGTGTTGGGCGAACGCCCGGTCTGGAAGCCGCGGTCCTGCGCGTCCTTGGGTTGACGGTGGAGGCGGAAGCGGCGGCGTTTGCTATCTGGAGTCCTGAGGTAAAAGCGCTCTTAACGGAATCATTCGAGAAAAAAGCTCTGCAACGCGAGGCCTGGCAAAAAGCGCGCGCGGCGTTGATCGAGGCGTACGGTGAAAAATCAATCACCAGGGAGCTCGACGATGCCGCGACCGCCGCTTTGTCCCAGCCTTCTCCAGTCGCGGCCCATTTCTATCTCGATCTCTTTCTTGAAGCGCTCAATGTTCAACTTCTGAATAAACAGAGTTATTTCCTTAACTTGACTTATGCTCCCGGCGCCGCCGGACAAGGGCCCGTAGATGTCAATCTGCTGCCGTTGGGCCCGGTCCTGGAACGCTACCGGGTCGACCGCGTCAATGCGACTCTCTCCGTCTACGAGGCGACCCCAGGACCGGCCACCGAACCAGCATGGAAATGGGTTACCTTGCCGCAAGTGGGAGCTGTCCGGCATCCCCAAGGTGGCATTAAGAGTGCGGAGAACTATCGGGAAGCCGTTCGCCTCATGTCCGAAGGCGAACCCGGCGTCCTCCGGGCAGGCCGTCTCTTGAAGCAATGGATGGAAAAGGCCTATGGCACGGACGCGACGGATCATGATCTGCAAGAAGGGATCAGGCCGATGGAAAGCCGGGTGCGGCTTTCAGCCGTGATCGCAATGATGATGGGCCAGAAATCCTACCGTGAAGCGCCGCCTGACCGAAAGCGAATCTGGGAGGCGTCTGGCAAAGAACCGGCGTTTCAGGCATTTTTTCAAACGGTCGTGCGCCAGGACAGTCCCATGCACCAGTCTGAACCCAATGATGTGCTTGAAGCTTTCGCCTTTCTGGCGGAGCTTTCGCAGAGCGCCCGTCCATCCGTCAGTCTCTACGACTTTCTATCCGATGCCTTAAGTGCCGTGCTGTTGGTGAAGCGGCCGCTTTCGGATGCTGAGTTGCATGTCTTATCCGCGTTGGCCGAGCGTACCGATTCAGACCTGTTAACGGGCCAGAAACCTGGAGAAACCCATCAAGAAGTCGTCGAAACCTTACTGATTCCGCTCTTCGAACGGTTAGTCACTGCGCCGGAAGGGCACTTAACTGAGATTGCCCAGCTCGCGCTTCGAGATCATTTCAAGGTTGGCCTGGAATTCAAGGAAGGCCGGATCGATGTGGTGAATCTGCCCGAGCCTGAGACCCCACGTCAGATGAAAATAAACGAGGCGGCCGCGGAGATCCTGGAACTGATCCATACTGAAGCCATCTTCAATCGACGTTACAAAGACGTGAAACTTACTGATGTTATAGAGATCCTGAACAAATACAGCCAGGCAGGTGCTGTCGTGGCCCAGATTCAGAAGAAATTCGGCATAACCCTGTCGACTGACAAGGTGCGAAAAATTCTGGAGAAGTATTTCTCGGAACAACGGGGTCCGGGAGGAGTGGGAGAGGGCAATCAACCTGCTTGGGCGGGGCCGGCGACAGCCTTACTGCTGGCTTCACTCATGAAGGAGAGATTGGACAAAGATCTTTGGCAAAAGGCGCGCGGTGCTCTGTGGGCGGGGATCGGCCCGCTCCCCAACGGCGATTTGGATGCCCTGGCTCAGGAGGCTATCGATGAAGCCGACCGCCTGACGGGACCTGCCAGGCGCCAGGCCTTGCTGCGATTTGTGCAGCAACTGAATCGGCAATGGCTGGAAGCGGGGCAATATCAGGCCGGCGTATGGCTGAATCCGAGCGGCGGGACCACAGCGTTGACAGTTCGGATCATGCGCATCGATCCGAAAAGCGAGGAAATCCCTGTCCATATACTCGGGGAGCCCATCCTGCGAATTTATCAGACAAAAGAAGGCGCGTCCTTGCCGGAGCTTGGCGAGGCCAGCCGCGTCGTGTCTGCGCCTGGCTTTGTGCAATCGAAAGAGCAAGTTCGCCAACGGATCCTACGGTTAGCTCAAATCCACATGAATGTCATGGCTTTAAAAGAAGATTCCCGCGAATCGTCTAGACACCGACGAATGCGCCAGGGTCTATTTGAATGGATTGACTCCATGCGCGGATCACTCACGGTGGAGCAAATGACGCAGACCCTGCTGGAAGCTGATAAGGAGCGGCGAATCGCTTTGGAACTCGTGGAATTGGCTGGGAAAGAAGCTTATGAACATCTGGACTCCAGCCGTCAGTCTGTTATCGATGTGTCGATGAGTCAATACGGAGGTTACTCTGTTCCCTTTAATCTGGATAATGTGCGACCTGATAGCCCATTGAGAAATTTGCTGAATAATGCTTTACCCGGCCAACAAATATCGGAAGCTATTGAACCTGTGGCCGCGGGCGCCGCCGAAGCGTTCAGTATTCTCTCTGCCCTCCGGTCCGCCTCCCGGCCGACGTACGTTTTAGGAGAAATCTTTGAACGCCCTTTCAGCCTCGTAGTCGGCCAACACCGACCGCTCACTCGCGGACAGGAAATCGCGCTGGAATTGATTGGCCGGGTAGCCCTTCCGGAACTGGTCAAGGATGACCGTTTTGAACTGAACGAGACCCATCTGTTAACCCTCAGTGAGATGCTCCAGCCCAACGAGTCCCAGCTCAAGGCACTGGCCGAAGAAGTTCTGGAACAGAATTTCAAGACCGCTCCGGCGCGGGCAGCGGACGGTTCACGGGTGATGGAGAATCTGGTCCCCTCAGTTCCAGTGCGCCTGGGACCTTACAGGGCCATACGTTTTGTCAAGGAAGTCACACGCTATTTCGAGAAGGGCCAGATTGAATTCCCGGCATGGCTCGGCTTGTGGTCCGAAGTTCAGCCCACGTTTGGAGAAATGCCAACGGCGGTCGAAGAGAAAGCCCGGGCCGCCAGCGACATCTCTGGTCTTCCTGAATCGGAACGGTACGCCCGGCTCTACGCCTTTGTCGAAGCCCTGAATGATTTCCTCATCACCAAGCGCAGTTTGCTCCAGGTCAGCGGCGGCCATCGCGCAAAGGACGACTGGAAAGTTACCCTTCTGGAAATAGATCCGTCGGCTTCCGAAACTTATAAGGTCGTGGGCGTCGATTCCTCGCCGATTGAAGTCCATGATTTCACGCGTTCGCTCGCCGGAGAATCGCAGGCGCGCGGTTTTCGCCTGGCGAGCCGGCATCAGGCGCTCTCCCGTTCTCGAGTTGCCGACTCGACCCGGGAAATAGTGCAGAGCGCGCCCGGTGCCGCGCCCGGCTCCCGCGCGCGCCAGTGGTTTGATAAAAAATATTCGGCGGCGCTGAATCTCGAGCAATTCATCGACAATGATTATCGTCAGCTGAAGGATAACCTCCTTTGTCTTACCGGGCTGACTCTTCTGGGTCGCAAGGCGAAGGCCGAGGCCACCGAAGATCAATGGAAAGCCTGGGAAGCCGCCCAATCGGGCAAGAACGTCTCGACTTATATTCCATTTTCCGAATCCTTTCAGAATCCTGGCGGACCGCTAACTCGGGACCTGAAAGCACTCAATCCCCAACTCGCCCTCACGGGCACTCCGGCGGATCAATCGTTCAATATCGCAGAAGCCGTCAGCAATGCTTTCAGCTTGATCAGTACCCTGACTTTTTCCCCGCGACCTTCCGGGCGTTTGGCCGACGTCTTCGGGCCATTCCTCATCAGCCTCTCGAGGAGCAAAGGCGCCGTACGTGGTCTTGGCTTGCACGATGCGATCACTCTGTTCCTCCTGGCACAAGCGTTGGATCCCAAGTCGGCGCCCCGCCTGGAGGATTTTTACGATGGAGAAAAGATCCAGCGCCTCATGGAACGTCTGAGCGATCAATTCGTTCGCATGGAAGACAGCGAAATCCAGGACTTGGCGCAGAAGGCTCTCGAGCAGAACTTCCTGGCGCGCGTCCATGTGAAAGGGGCTGAGCTTGTCATTGAGGATCTGAGGCCGGAGCATAAGACCGATTGGCAAGGGACAGGAGGACGGTCAGGGAATCGGACAGTCGGAGAAGTGTTTCAGATGATCAAGGAAGCCGTCGGCGAAACGTTCGCACCGTTTGTCGAACTTGAATTTATCGTCATAGCATTGGGCGCCGCAGCAGGCGGACATCTTGAAGAGACGCTTGCCAAACTTCCGGAGCCGTTGCTCCCCGTCCGAGACATCATAGCTGGGATTCTCACAGCCGAAAGCCTGACCAATATGGCGGGCGTTCAGCGCTACGGAGCGGCGCCGAATTCTGAATGGGCTGATCCGCTGAAGAAACTCATGCGCGAATCCAGAGCGGCAGGCCATTTGATGAACGATTGGACGACGTTGAGCGGCATACTGGTCAAGCAGTTGGGATTTATTCCACCGGAAGTGGATCAGGCCGCCAATCGCGCGCTGGAGCCATCAGGTTTAAACGCTCCCGAGCGCGCCCTTCGTTTCGACGAATTCGTCGCGTCCCTCAATCGGTTCTATCTGGTTCCCCGATATCATTATTTTGCTGCCCTTATACCCAGCGGTGAAACAATGCTTGAGCGCGTTGATGAATCAGCCAGAGACTATACGGTCGATCGGGTCGGAAGCCCTTTGGCGGTTTATTCGATCACCCGCATCCCATCGGAGAGCGAACAGCTATGGACTTATGAGGTTCCCGGAGCCGGCATGGCCACCCATAAACCCTTCGCGACGCGCCTCGCCAATAAGCTGGTGGACTCTGTTGCCGCCATTCAGCAGAATGAGCCCTCGCAGGCGAAAGGAAGCGGTCTTCTTCTCGGTCGGTGGCTGGCCAAAGCTTTTGGTTCGCCGCTCAAAGCCGATCAGATTGTGCCGGCGCTTGAATCCCGAACGAACTTTGAATCGTTGACTTCCATGACCGCACGCTTGCTCGGTCGCCAGGCTTACCGCCAAGCACCCCTGGAAGCTAAACCCAGGTTAGAGGCATCGGTGAGCCCCGGAGAGGTGGAGATTCGAGCTTTCATCCTAAATCATTTCCGCGACCAAAGTGCATTACGTCAAGCGTACGAAATCATGTCATCACAGTCGGGGGCTGACCCTAAGACCTTAGACACCACGACGAGGATCATGCTGGAGACTTTTATATTTTTCAATACGCTCGCCACGGTTGAAAAGCCTTCTCAGGTACTGGCTCTCATCCTGACCGATGCTCTGAAGGAATTCCAGGCCTCAAACATGCGCAATCTGGTTGATGCAATGCGGCTAACGCCGCTGATGTTTACGGCGATTCCTGAGCTCAGGGCAAAGGTAACGACCCGGGAACATCTGCTGACATTGTTTACGCCCGAAAATGTTATGCGGCTTGCTAACCATTTGGAGCATTGTTCGGAAGCGCAACTCCATGACCTTGCCGAGCAGGCGCTCCAAGAGCATTTCAATATCCGGATTCATGTCGAGGGGGACCGGATTGAGGTGAAAGATCTTCCGGCCCCGGATCATCCCGGCGTTTCAGCCGAGCGGCAGGACGCTCTCAAGCAGCTGTCCGCCTGGCTTGAAGCCAGCTTTGCCGCGGGGAAACCCGATGCGGACGCGCTGGCCGGCATCTGGTCCAAGCTGGCCTCGCCGGCGGATGTTCCTGCCATGTTGAATTTTGTGCGCCAGATGGAAACGGACAGCGCGGGAACGACCTCACGACAGCAACTATCAGACCTTTATTCCCTTGTGCGGACGATGAACTGGAATCTGGGTCCCCAGGGAACGGTCCTGCAGGTTTATTTTGATGATGAACTCAAGCAGTGGCGGGCGAGCCGGCTGACCACGGAAGCGGGATCTCGGGAGATCTACAAGATCGACGAACTCGCGATCGCCGCTTACACCTTCCTGGATATTCCAAAAGGCACACCGGCCGCACTCCCCAACGAACAAATTGGGGTTGGGTGGCACCGCATGCGCAGGACGGCGGAACTTGTGCAGTTGGCCGCTCAAGAGGCCGCGCGCGAAAAGTCGAAAGAATCCAAGGCCGCCGTGACCCAGAAGATGGCGTCCGCCTCCCCAGGCATTGAGGAACTCGCCGCGCAGATGGAACGGCAGAAGCGCCTGTCCCAGCTGGCGATCGCGGTCGCGGCCAAAACGGTTCAAGAGCTTTTCCTGGAGGCGAAAGGAGAAGAGAAGGCGCTCTTCGAACGCGAAACCCCGGCGACTGAAGTCACCCCCTGGGTCGCCTTTGCCGAAAAAATGGTCCGGCCGGACTCGGTGGTCAAGTCCATCTATCAGCTGCTGACCGAACGCGCGTTTGAGCACCACCGGGAGCCGAAATTTAATATCGCGGAAGGCATCGTGGCTGCGTTCGGGAGCCTCAAGAGCATGACGCTTCTTTCCAATCCTCTGGTCGCCTTGAGGACGACCATCAGCCCCGGCGGTACCGGCAAAGAACTCTCGATAGACAGTATTCTGATATTGGGGGCGTTTGCCAAACAACTAGGAATGAACATCGAGATTGTGGACATTAATGCTCGCCAGGACGACATCTTGGATCGTCTGGCTGTCATGACTCCGGCGCAGCTGAACGTCCTGGCTGAGGAAGCGTTGAATTCCAATTTCCATCTGCAGGTGGATATGACCGACATCCGTAAGATCAAGACCCACCGCCTGTCCGAAGATGGGCCGATCCCATTGCGCACGAACCTAAGGGAGGAATTGTTGAAACAATTTGCGTCTCTATTCCAGCATGGGCGGCTCGACAAGAAATCCTACGGGCAGATCGTTCAACAGCTCGAAAGACAATTGGGTCCCCTGCCAGCTTCTTTGCGGGAGCCGCCGAAGGACCTGTTTGAATGGAACGGAGAAATTACCGAAGCCCGCTATCTCGGCATGCAACGCTTCGTGAAAGAATGGCAAACATCCTATCTCGATCAATATGGCTATTGGCTTGTCGTCGATTTCGGCGGGATGCTTCCTCTGAACTGGACGGCCCAGCTGATTCCACTCCGGCGGTCCAAGACCGTCACGACCCAGGTCCGGGGCGCGCGATCATTCCAATCCGTCCAGGTGGCGGATCAGGACCCCAAGGGGGAGCTACATGTGAATTCGATCAATCCATGGGGTGTCCTGGTTAACCCCGTCACAACGCAAGCAGTGGCGGCCAACCATCTCGAACTGGTTCGCCAGATGGAGCTCCAGATATCCGCGGCTTTGGGTATGCCGCTTCGTCAGGTCCGATTCGATGCCGCCCGAGCCATCATTGACTTGCGCCGCAAAGCTTATCCCGCCGATGTCAGCGAGCCGCGCGCGGGCGAACTATTGGCGGAAACCATGCTGCCCAAAAGCGCAGCCTTCATGGCTGCTATGCGTATGGCCGAGGTCGATCACGAAGTACTGAAAGCGACCGTCACGGGTGCGGAAAACCAAATACCGCCCTTTGCGATGAACTACCCCGCCGCCTTTGCGAGCCGCCATGTGCGGCCAGGCAGTCTGGTGGACGTCATTCGGAGAGCTGAAGAACCCTGGCATATTTTCGGAGAGAAGAACCCCATGTTTGCTCAATGGCGCGACCATACCATCGCGTCTCAAATCGCTCAAGTCTACGGTATGCTGGCCACTCTCTCCAGGCCGGATCAGCCCAAAGGGCAAACGTATCGGGATCTTTTCACGATTCTTTTGCCTTATCTCAGAGAAACAGTGACGGGTGAGAAAAATGACGTCGTCGACATCCTCAGTGGGATGTTTCTCACCCTTATGGCGCAAAAACTGCCGGGACTTGAGAAGACCACGTTCGAAGAGGTCCTTCTCCCAGATGACGAGTCGCCGCTCTTTTCGAAGATCAGCCAGGCTTTGATGGCCATGGAAGAGCAGGATATCAACCGTCTGGCGGATCAAATTCTCCGGGAAAACTTTAATGTTGTTCTCCGTATCCGCTCACCCCAGGAGATCGATGCTGAAAATCTCGTTTCTGACGATTATCAGAAGATTCTCGACCAGATTATGGCGAGACTCCCGGGTGTTGCCTCGAGCATTGTGCTGGAGCAATTGACCGAATCGTTCATCATGGGATGGCTGAGCGGAAAAGAAGAGCGAAGCCCCGAGTCAATCCAGACTAAACTCAGGGCGGCGGGCATCGCCGCCGGAGGGGATATCGAGTCAATTGCCCTGAGCATATTCGGATTTGGATCCACTGAACCGTCGGCGCCGAAGGACCCGCTGGAAACAAAGCGGCAGGAGGCGGCAATAAAGATTGCCGATGTGGCGGCGAAACGACAGACCGGAAAAACCCGAACGCCCATCAACGTGGCAAGAATTGTGGAGATCCTGGAAGAACTCACAGAGCCCGGAGTGATCGCCAACAGGGTCAATCAAGCTTTCAAGACGAGTGTGACAAAAGTTGAGATTGCCAAGATCCTCAAGGATACTGGACTGAAGAACGGCGCGAGGGCGCAGCTCTCAAGCCGAGAAGTCGCGCTAAATGAATTGACCGACTGGTTGCGAGCAGGCTTTGCGGGTCAAAAACTGGATCCGGCCGACTTCAAACGTGTTTGGTCTCAGATAGTGGCCAAGGAGTCATTTTATTCACAAGCGGCTTCCCACTTGGCTGAAACATTTGCCGCGCAGACGGGTGAAACAGATCGGGGTCGGTATCGCCTGATGTATTCCGTGATCTACATGATCAACCAGGCGTTAGGTCCGCAAGGCAGTCTCCTGCGCGCGGACAGGGCCACAGAAGGATGGAAGATTGTGCGGCTGTCGGTTGTTCCCGGCAAACAGGAAGCGTATCGGTTGAACGATAGCGAGATTAATGTCTACCGGTTCGAACGAATTCCTGAGAATCTGACGGCCAATCTGTCGAGCGACCAATATGGCATTGGCGTGGAGCCCAATGCGATACAGGTCAGAGCGGAAAGCCTGGCTGGAAAAACCCGAGAGCCAAAACCGGCCGCCGGGAACGCGGATGCCGCAGAAACACTCTGGTCCCAGGCCGTGTTCGGCCGGTCGGCGTCTCCCGCGACAGTGGCCAAGGCATTGGAAGAAAACCAGATTCTCAGCCAGTTGGCATGGATGGCCGCCGGCGCTGCATCGTCTGAGATCTATGCGCTATCCTCCGGCGAAGAGCGGGAGTCGTATGAACGGGAGACTCCCGAGGAACAACAGACGGTCATGGTGCCGTTTGGCGAGAAGCTCATTCGTCCGCGAAGCTATGCGGATCAGATCTACCGCGTCATGCGACCGGAATCCCGTCCCGATGCCCAATGGCGCAATCAGGCGGCCGCCAGCCTGATGATCGTCTTCGGCGATTTAGCGGCCATGGCGTATGCCCAGAATCCGCTTTTCGCTTTAAATCGGCTTATGGCGCCCAGCAAAGAAGTCATTGTGCGCTACGCCATCAATGCCACCACGGGGCTGATCGCCGATTATCTGAAAAACAGAACTGGCGATCATGCGACGGAAGACATTTGGACCCAGCTCCTCACCATGAGCCCGCAGGACTTGCGTATCATGGCTCAGGAGATCCTGAACGCCAATTTCCTGCTGCAGGTGGACATGTCCAATCCACGGCGTGTCACGACCAGCCGGATCGCGCCGGAAGCGCCAATTCCGCTGCGCCCGGCTCAGGCGGTGCAGTTAAAAAACCTTCTCCAGAACAGCCTGAAGCGGGGCGCCATCGATCCTCAGGAATACGCGAAGGTGGTCGGGGATCTCTCTCGCGCACTGGGGGGCCTGTCCCCTGAGTTGCGCGAAGTTCCTGTGAAACTCCAGGCTCCCGAACCCGGTGGGTCAAGCCATGACCGCTATAACCAACTTCATCAATGGTTTTCCGATCTTGACCGCGACTACTTGCGCGCGAAAGGTTACCGGCTTTTGTGGGATCTCAGCGAAGAAGTGACGGTTGCGAAGAAATGGGATATCGCGCTGGTTCCTCTGGATCACCGGAAGGCGCGTACGATCCGCGTGAAAAATAAGGAACTGCCAGACTTTACGTATGACGAGATCCTGCCAACCCAGGCAGATGACATCTCTAAAGTATTAGTGCCTAATCGCGTGGGAGTTACCCTGGATCAAGCGGGTCTTTTTGATATGGCGAAGCATCTGCCGGATTTTGGTCAGTCAGGCGAACTTGACAAGCACCCCGTGGGTCAAGTGATCATGCAGTGGTATCGCGCCAGTTTCCCGGTCCGCATGACGGAAACTGAGATGATCAGCACGCTTCCTCAGCATGAGCTCATGAAAGGTTTCGCGCTGCATGTCGCGCATATGCTGGGCCTGCAGGCGCAACCCGGCCTGCGCGAAATCCATCCGGAGATCGGCGGGGTGCTGACGCGCGGAAGCGATTCTCAAGCCGTGCCGTTTGTCGAAGCCCATATCGTCAAGGACAGCGTTGTCGATCGGATCTATCACAATGAAGAAGGAATGACCGGGACAAGATTAGATGACATAGAGAAAATAGGCAAGGACCCGCGCCAGGTTTATGCGGATCCCATCACCCAGGCCTTCGCCGAACTGACGGTCATGTCGCAATTCGATCCTCCCGCGCGGATGCTCTTCTGGCCCATCATGCAGCATCTGTCGCGTTACGCTCAGGCAGGCGAATCGAAAGAAATATTCCCCATGCGCGAGTCGCTCACGCTTTATCTTCTGGCCAGCAAGATCAAAGAGGCTCCGAAAGTCAGAATCATTGATCTGGTGGCGAAGGATACCAGCGCTCCCTCCATCCTGGCGCTGAGCGACGTCCTCTTGAAGCTGGATCCCAAGGAAATTCAGCGCATCGCCAGAGAGCTCATGGAAGAGAACTTTGACATCAGCCTGATCCTGGGCGAGGACGAAGTCGAAATCGTTCGCCGGTCGGAGAGAACGGCACCAGCTTCTGGTGGAAAGCCTGCTGGCCAGGGAGGTGGGCTTGGAAACGGGAAAACGTTGCCGATTCTGGCTGCCATCGGGACCGGGGTACTGACCGCCCTCCTCTCTCAGCTGCATCACGCGCCGGCCGCGGGCCAACAGCTGGCCGGCTTCCAGGACCCGCTACATATTTTCCTGACCTTGAGTATCTTCCTGCCATGGGCGACCAGCCTCTTCACGCAGAAACTTCCTCGTCCGGCCTTCCTTCGCCGGGCGGCCTAGCCGCGCCTATCTTCTAACGGCTCCCGGGGGGGACTTGACAGAAAACCGGTTTTCGCTATAAAAAATAGTCGCATAATGTCCGTACACGCTGTTACATTCTGGAGGATCCGATGGATCAGAGTATTCGCGCGATTCATGAAAAAGTAAAACAGGCGAGCGTTTTTGTGCAGGCGCTCAAGCAGGAAATCGGGAGGGTGATCGTCGGTCAGGACTATCTGATCGAACGCATGCTGATCGGTCTTTTGGCCGATGGGCACGTTCTCCTGGAAGGGGTTCCCGGCCTGGCCAAAACCCTGGCGGTGAGGACCCTCTCGAGGGCCGTGGATACGCACTTCCAGCGCATTCAATTTACCCCTGACCTTCTGCCGGCCGACCTCATCGGGACCCAGATCTATAATCCGAAAGACGGCCAGTTCACCGTCAAGAAAGGGCCGATCTTCACCAATCTCCTCCTGGCCGATGAAATCAACCGCGCCCCCTCCAAAGTCCAGAGCGCGTTACTCGAAGCCATGCAGGAACATCAGGTGACCCTGGGGGAGCAGACGTTCCCGCTGGCGGAGCCTTTTCTGGTCCTGGCTACGCAGAATCCCATCGAGCAGGAAGGGACCTATCCCCTGCCGGAAGCCCAGGTGGACCGGTTCATGCTCAAGCTCAAGGTCACCTACCCGACGCGCGACGAGGAGCGGATGATTCTTGACCGCATGACCACCGGGAAACCGATCGACATCAAGCCCGTCGTGCACCCGGACGAAATACTGGCGGCGCGCGCCATTGTCAACGAGATTTACGTCGACGATAAACTGAAAAACTATGTCCTGGATCTCGTCTTCGCCTCCCGTTCGCCGGAAAAGTTCAAGCTGGAATCGTTGAAACCCCTCATCGCTTACGGGGGATCTCCGCGGGCCACGATCTGCCTGACCCAGGCGGCCAAGGCCTATGCTTTCCTGCAGGGACGCGGCTATGTGACCCCGGAAGATGTGAAAACCGTCGGGCCGGACGTCCTGCGGCACCGGATTCTTCTGACGTATGAGGCCGAAGCGGAAAACACCACGTCCGAAGACATCATCACGAAATTATTCGCGGCGGTGGAGGTGCCGTGACACCCTCACCCCGGCTGCGCGGCCCTCTCCCTTGAATATGGAGAGGGTTGAGAATGCTATGACGATCTTGAATTACCATTGCTCCCCTCTCCATATTCAAGGGAGAGGGGTTGGGGGTGAGGGTGTATGTTAACCCGCGAACTCATCTCCCAGGTTCATCGCCTGGAAATTAAAACCCGGCGCCTGGTGAACGAAATCTTTTCGGGCCAGTACGAGAGCGTCTTTCGCGGCCTGGGGATGGAGTTCGCCGAGGTGCGCGAGTACGTGCCGGGGGACGAAATCCGCTGGATCGATTGGAACGTCACGGCCCGCATGGGCCATCCCTATGTGAAGAAGTTCGTGGCCGAGCGCGAAATGACCGTGGTGCTCATGGTGGACGGCAGCGCATCCATGCGGTTCGGGACGGCGGCCAAATGGAAATCGGAATTGGCCGCGGAGGTGGCCGCGGTGCTCGGCTTTTCCGCGATCCGCAATAACGACAAGGTGGGCCTGTGCCTGTTTTCAGACCATGTCGAAAAATTTATCCGTCCGCAGAAAGGCCGCACGCACACCCTCCGGTTGGTGCGGGATGTCCTGGAATTTTCGCCTCAACGCGTGGCCACCCACGTCGACGAGGCGCTCCGTTACTTGAACCGGGTCGTCAAGCACAAGGCGGTGGTCTTCCTCCTGACGGATTTCTACCAGGTCGATGAAAAGCTCCTGGCGGTGACGGCCAAACGGCATGACTTGATCGCCCTGCAGGTGCAGGATCCCCGCGAAGAGTCGCTCCCGAGCGCGGGGCTCCTGGAGTTCCGGGACGCGGAAACAGGAGAAACCCTCTGCGTCGATACTTCCGCCCGCGCCGTCCGCCGGCAATTCGAGGAAACCGCCCGCGAGCGTCAGAAGAATCTTGACGGCCTTCTGAGCCGGCATGGGATTGACCATATCATTCTCAGAACAGACCAGTCCTTCGTGATTCCACTGATGCGTTTCTTTCAAAGCCGTGTCAAACGAATTCGCTAATTTAGAAACACCATCCGTTCAGGCCCGGGTCGATCCCTCCACGGCGACCCTGGGGGATCTCATGGCCTTGAGCATCCGGGTGACACACCCGCAGGCGCTCCAGGTCGACCCGCCGGAATTACCAAAAAATCTAGGCACCTTTGAAGTATTTGCGAGCACCCGCCTGCCTGCCGGACAGGTCAGCGGGGATAAAGCGGTCGAGCAATTTCAGGTGTCGCTCCAGAATTTCGCGACCGGCCCGCAATTATTGCCGGGATTGGAGATTCCCTACCGTGACCCCATGGGGAACATTCATTCGGTCAAGACGCCGGATCTAACCGTGACCATCACGGAGCTCGCGCCGGGACCGAAGGATAAGGGAGACATCCGTGGCATCAAGGGCGTCATCGGTCCGACCGCCTGGTCTCCCTGGTGGTGGCTGCTGGCTGTTGTTGTGCTATCCGCCGTCGGCTATGTGTTATGGCGCCGGCGTAAGCTGGCGCTTGCGGGGCCTCCCCCACCGCCGCCGGTTCCCGCCGATGTCACCGCGATGGAGAAACTGCAGCGCCTGGCTCAGAGCGATTGGCTCACCGCCGGGAAAACCAAGGAGTATTACAGCGCCCTGTCGGATATTCTGCGCGAGTATCTGGAGGGAGGTTTCCACACCAGCGCGCTGGAGCGCACGACGAGCGAAATCCTGCGTGATTTACGGAAGGTGCCGGAAATGACCTCGGAGCACCAGATGGAACTGCGCGAGCTTCTGGATGCCTGCGACCTCGTCAAATTCGCCAAGTTCCGTCCGGACCTTGCGGAAGGAACAGCCGCGCATGCGGCCGCCGTCAAGTTTGTGGAAATGACGCGGTCCATCTTGAGGAAGGATGATGAGGAATTCGTACCCCTGGCGGGAGACCTGAAATTAAGGAAAAAATGAACTTCGCCAACCCCGCATTCTTGTTTCTTCTGTTTGTTCTTGGCCTTCTCGTCTGGCTTCGGGAGGCCAAGGGCCCGATCTTCAGGGCCCGCATGCCGTTCCCATCGCTTGGATTGGCGAAGTCCCTCTCCGGGACCTGGCGGACCCGTTCCCAGAGAACTACCGGCTGGATGATTTATGCCGGACTGGCTCTGGCGATTATGGCCCTGGCGCGTCCCCGCACGCTGCTGAAGGGGGAAGAAGCCAGAGCCCGCGGCATCGACATCATGATTGCGATCGATACTTCGGGGAGCATGCGCGCTCTCGATTTCAATCCCAAAGACCGCATGACCGTGGCCAAGCAGGCCACCAAGACCTTTATCTCGCACCGCCAGTTCGATCGGATCGGCCTGGTCGCCTTCGCCGGAGTCGCTGTTCTGCAATGTCCCTTGACGCTGGATTATGGGGCGCTTCTGGACTTTCTGGACCAGGTCGATGTCGGCGTCACGGCGACGGAGAACACGGCCATCGGGACCGCCATCGCCACCGCGGCGAACCATTTAAAGAAGAGCACGGCCAAAAGCAAGATCATCGTCCTGGTCACTGACGGCCGGAACAACTCGGGGGAAATCAATCCTTTGACGGCGGCGCAGGCGGCGGCCGGCTTGAACATCAGGATCTACACCATCGGCGTGGGAATCCGCGGAAATTCCGTGATTCCCGTCGACACCGCCTGGGGAAAACAGCTGGTTCCCATCCAGGAGGATCTCGATGAACCGGCGCTCGAAGAGATCGCGCGGACAACCGGCGGGCGGTATTACCGTGCCGCCAGCACTAAGGAATTTGACGAAATTTTCGGCGAGATTGATAAGCTGGAAAAAAGCGACATTAAAGGACCCTCCACCCACGAGTTCAACGACCATTATCTGGGATGGCTCCTGGCCGGGATGGTTCTGCTTTGCGCCGGCTATGGACTGCAGATGACCGTGTGGAGGACCATTCCATGATGAGCCCTCATCCGGCCTTCGGCCACCTTCTCCCGCGTCACCGCGGGAGAAGGCAGATCATCTTGGTCCTGCCCTCTCCCAGCATTAGCTGGGAGAGGGTGCCCGGAGGGCGGGTGAGGGCATGAGTTATTTCGCTTGTCCCTCGATGACGGGTTGGCTGGCGGTCGTGGTCGCGTTGTGGCTCAGCGCCGGCTGGCTCGCGCGCCGGAGAATGAAAGTCCTTGGAATCCTCGGGCAACCGCCTACGATCCAGCGCATGTTTCCGCCAAAACTGACGTTTCGCCGCCGCTGGGCCACAGGGCTGCGCATCCTGGGGCTATTCAGCGTGGCCGTGGCGCTCGCCGGGCCCCTGATCGGATCCAGACTTGTCGAATTCAAGCAGAAGGGGCTGGATATTTTTATCGCCGTGGACTGCTCGTTATCGATGCAGGCGGAGGATTTAAAACCCAATCGGATGGCGCATGCTAAATTGATCCTGGGGCAGCTCATCGACGGTCTGGCCGGCAGCCGGATCGGCCTGATCGCTTTCGCCGGACAGGCTTACGTCGAATGCCCTCTGACGGTTGACGAAAATGCCGCCCGGGATGTGCTGGAGACCATCGATGTCGGCGCGGTTCCCATCCCGGGGACGGTCATCGGGGACGCGATCCGGGTGGCGATCAAGGGGCTGAAGGCTGGCGAGGGGCAGAACCGCGTCTTGGTTCTCCTGACGGATGGGGAGGACCACCACAGCGATCCGCAGAGCGCGGCGAAAGAGGCGTCCAAAGTCGGCCTCAAAATTTTCCCGATCGGCATCGGAAGTTCCCAGGGAGAGCCCATTCCGGTGGTGGATGAGCAGGGACACCGCACAGGCTACAAGCGCGATAAGAAAGGGGAGGTTGTCTTAAGCCGGCTGGATGAGCAGACCTTGATTGATCTGGCGCACGAGACCGGCGGACAATATTTCCGGGCGACTCCGACCGGGGACGAAGCGGAAGATCTGGCACGCGCTCTCGAGCAGCTTCAACAGGGCGATCAGAAAACCAAGCTCTTTAACCGTTTCGAAAACCGCTACCAATGGCCGCTGGGGGTGGGGTTGATCCTCCTGCTCGCGAGCCTGGCGATTCCGGAGATGGGGTGGAGACGATGAAATCTGTAGGGGCGGGCTTTGTGCCGGCCCGAAAAGGCGATCGGGTTCGATCCGATTCCGTATTGAATCGTTTGATGTTGGCGGGCCGGCACAAGGCCGGCCCCTACATTTTCGTTTTTGCCACCATGCTCCTCCTATCTCCGTTGTATGCCTCTCAATCCCAACTGAAGGAAGGCAATCGCCAATTCAAGAACGGAAATTACGATAAGGCGATGGAGCTCTACCAGGACGCGCTGATCGACACCCCCTATTCCAGCGTTCTGCAATTTAATCTGGGCGATGCCCTGGCGATGAAAGGAGATCTTCCCAAGGCGGAGGTCTCTTTCATGGAGGCGGCCAAATCCGCGAATCCGCTGTTGAAAGGGGCCAGCCACTATAATCGCGGGAACGTCCTTTTCGCTCAGAGAAAATGGAGCGATGCCGTCGAAGCGTATAAAGACAGCCTGCGTTCCAACCCGCGCGACCAGGACGCCAAGTATAATCTGGGCATCGCTTTAAGGGCTCAGGCCAATCCGCCTCCTCCGAAAAAAGGGCAGGGAAAGCAGGACCAGAAACAGGGCAAAGGGGATCAAAAAAAGAGTGAGGGAGAGGGAGAGCGGAAGCCGGGGCAGATGAGCAAGGAAGACGCCGAACGCCTGATGGCGGCCGCCGGCGCGGGTGAAAAGAAGAAGGGGCAGCAGAAAGCGCCAAAAAACGAGGTGCCGCATCCCGATGAAGATTGGTAGAAATGGAAATATGTCAAACCTCGTAGGGGCCGGCCTTGTGCCGGCCCGAAAAGGTGATCGGGTTCGATCCGATTCCGTATTGAATCGTTTGATGTTGGCGGGCCGGCACAAGGCCGGCCCCTACATTCTTTTGTTTCTAACCTCTTTTGCCTTTGCCTCCGACTTTCAGATTTCCGCGTCTCTCGACCGCAATCGGATCGCGCTCAACGAACAGGCGGTGCTTGCCCTCACGATTTCGGGAAGCAGCAATAACCTGCCGCAGCCGCAACTTCCGGGTTTGACGGACTTCCAGATTTACAACGCCGGGCGGTCCCAGAATTTTACATGGATCAATGGAAAAGCGTCCGCGAGCATCACGTACAATTTCGTCCTCACCCCGCTCAGAGAGGGGCATTTTGTCATCCCCGCTCTCCGGATGCAGTTCGGGGCGGAGACGTCACAAACGGCACCGCTGGCACTGGACGTGGTCAAGGGAGATGCCTCCGCTGTCGCGCCGGGAATCGCGCGGGAAGAAGGCGCGCCGCGCCCCTCCACCGCTCGTGGATCGTCCCCTGTCTTCATCACCGGCTCGGTGGATAAGACGTCGGTGTACGTCGGGGAGCCGATCATTTACAATTTCCGTCTTTACAATCGCGTTCCGCTTCTGAGCCGGCCGAATTACCAGCCTCCCGAGATGACAGGGTTCTGGACGGAGGACCTTCCTCCGCAGCGGAATTTTACCGATAGCGTGAAAGGGCTTCCGTACAATGTGACCGAAGTCCGCACCGCGCTCTTTCCAAGTTCTCCGGGGAAGGCAAAAGTGGGTTCCGCCGCGCTTACGGTGAATCTGGAAAATTTCGGTTCCGATCCCTCCGGTGGCGATTTCTTCGCGCAGTTCTTCGGTCGGGGGGAAGAAAAAACCCTCAGAACCGATCCGATCGCGATCACCGTCAGGCCGCTTCCGGAACCCAGACCGGCGAGTTTCAAAGGAGCGGTGGGAGACTATTCGCTTACCGCCCAGTTGGACAAGGAGAAAATCGCTGTTGGCGATCCGCTCACGCTGACCTTGACCGTGTCCGGCCGCGGCAATATCAAGTCCCTGCCGGACCTGCCCATTCCCCCTCTGACCAACTTCCGTACCTTTGATGCCAATGCGGCCACCAATATTGAAAAAAAAGACGGCCAGGTGTCTGGTTCCAAGGTCTTTAAAACCGTGCTGATCCCGATCGCTTCGGGCGAATTAACGATTCCCCCGGTTCCTTTTGTGTTTTTTGATACTGGATCGCGCTCTTACCGTACCATCAAGTCGCGGCCGTTAACGGTGCATGTCGTCCCCGGGGCGGCCGGTTCTGCTGGCGCGGCGCCGAACTGGAGTCAGGCTCCGGCTTCAGCCGGCGGTTCCTCGACGGCAGTGCCCGGCATCAAGCTTCTCGGGGAAGACATCCGCTATATCCGGACGCCCGGATCCATCGCTCAGGAAGGGGAACCCCTCTATAAACGCGGCTGGTATCGATGGCTGCATCTTATCTTGCTCGGACTGCTCATGCTGGGGGGTGTCGCAAGGCTGTATTACCGGCTTTTCCTGTCGAATACGAAGCTTTACCGTTTCCGCAAGGCACGGGAAAGGGCCCTGGCTGCTATTGAAAAGGCGGACGATTTCCTGGTGAAAAACAACATCAAGGACGCCGGCGGGCACCTTGCCGATGCGCTTCAGGACTACCTGGCGGCCAAACTCGGGATCGAAAACCGCAGCGCGGCCTTGCGCGAAATTGTGGAGGGGCTTAAAACCCTCGGCCTTCTGGCTCATACCGGAGAAAAAGTCCGCAATATCTGGGAAACCTTCGATCTGTATCAATTCGCGCCGGCGCAGGTTCAGGTCTCCGAAGTCCGGGCGTCGGTGGAAACCTTGAAACATGTTATTGATGAAGTCGAAAAGGAAGTCACATGGAAAAATTGACCCTCATTCTCCTTTTTCTGGCCGCGCCTGTCCTGGCGGAGCCGGCCGGGGATCTCTATAAGGCGGGAAACCAGCAATACGCCGCGGGAAAATTTTCGGACGCTGTTAAAAAATATCAGGCCGCGGCGGATGAGGGGCTGCGCCACTGGGTCCTCGAATATAACCTGGGGAACGCCTATTTCCGGACCGGGCAGCTCGGCAAAGCCATCGTTCACTACGAGAGGGCATTCCGGACGAATTCCGGGCAGGCGGATGTGATTTACAACCTGAATTTTGCCACCACGAAAGCCGGGGATCCCGAACTTCCCTCGACCGCCCTGCCGGCCCTGGCGTGGAGGCTTTTTTATTTTCTGCCCGTGAACAGCCTGACGCTCCTCGTTTCGCTTTTCCTGATCTTCTTCTGTGCCGCAGGAGGGGCGGCCCTCACCGACAGGAACTTTCTGACAGGCGCATGGGCCCTCAGCCTGGGGATTCTTTTTATGGTGTTGTCTGGGTGGCTGGGGGCCCGGATCTCCCTGATCGAAAAACCCGTCGGGGTCGTGGTGACCAACGTCGCGGAAATTCGCTCCGGCCCCAACACCACGTATCCCGCCAACTTCACCGTTCCTGAAGGCCGCCGCGTTCTCATCCTCGAAGAGCAGGAGCCCATCCAGGGCTGGCTGGAAATCGGCGTGCCGCAGGAAGGCTTGAAAGGCTGGGTCCCCGAAGCTTCCGTCGAAGTCATTTGAACGCAAGCCCGTTGCTATAATCCTTTGACAAGACCATGATGAAAAACCCCGTTGATCAATTTGCGCAATGGTTCGACAAGGCCAGGCGCTGCAAAGCCATCGAAGACGCGACGGCGATGTGCCTGTCGACCTTGGATGCGGACGGTTTCCCGGACGGACGGATGGTCCTCTTAAAGAGCTTTGATGAGAGAGGATTTGTCTTCTATACCAACCTCCATTCTCCAAAGGGCCAAGCGCTCGCCCGGACGCCGCGGGCGGCCTTGATGTTTTATTGGGAAGCGCTCAAGCGCCAGGTGCGCGTGCAGGGAGAAACAGAGATCGTGTCGGATGCGCAAGCGGACGCCTACTGGAAGACGCGTGCGCGGCTGTCTCAACTTGGCGCCTGGGCCTCGAAGCAGAGCGACGAGCTTTCGACGCGGGCGATCCTCATTAAGGATGTCGCCAAGCTGGCGTTGAAGTATGGGACGGGACCGGTGCCGCGTCCTCCTTACTGGACGGGCGTGCGCGTCATCCCCCGCCAGATCGAGTTCTGGGAGGCGGGACTCAACCGCCTGCACGACCGGTTTCTCTACACCCGGAATGGGGACGAGTGGAAAATCCGAAGGTTATATCCATGAGAGATGTAGGGGCGCACCGCTGGCCCGTCCCCTATATAACTCAACTGTCGGGCCTGCCCCGACTATGAGAACATCGACAGGAGGACGGGGCTGTGCGCCCGGACGAAAGGTATAATTCGGCATGGGACACCCGGGAATTTTTCGCGAGCCAATTTCAAAAGCGGTCGTGCGCCGATTGGCGGATGAGACGTTTGGAGATATGATCAAATTCGTCGTCGATTTGCAGGAGAAAATCGTATGTGCGGGAGGAGGCCTGCATAGTGACGAAGAAAAGCTGTTGTTGGAAGAAGGCTGCCTGCAGACGAATTTATGGGGAGCCAATTATTATCCTGATTTGTCAGGAGAAGACCGATTCGAATACCAATCCATGATTAACGTCCGGCCATCCCAGGATAATCGCAAACAGCAAATTCAATCGGAAAAGATCCGCTCCGAAGTGCGGGAGCTGGCCATTCATTTTTTCGAGTCCTGACTATGCAAGCGCACCGATCTTTGCGACGGACGGACGTGACGAAATACCCAGCGACCCAAATCGCCCTGATGGTGGCCTCGGAGTTTCTAAGAGCCTCCAGCCGGGCGCAGTATCCTCAGATCGTCCATGGGTGCTTCGCGCGTGCGCGAGAGCTAATGGGAATCCTGGAAACCATCACCCTGGAAGAGAATGTCGCCGCGGATTTAAAACCGATCTATAAACTTTGCACAGAAGATAAGCTCATGGTTGCCGATCAACTTCCTGTCGAAGCCGTTCGGGCCATGAGCCAAGACCTCGCCCAATCCTTTGAACGTGCTTCGGAAGGACTAAAAGTACACCATGCTTGACATCAAATGGATCAGGGACAATCCCGAAGCGCTCAAAACCATGCTGGCCAACCGGCGGTCAAAGCTGGATGTGGCGCCCGTCTATGATCTGGACGCGCAGCGCCGCAAAATCCTTTCCGAGCTTGAGCAGCTTCAAGCCAGGAGGAACAAATCCGCCGAGCAGATCGGAAAGCTCAAAGCCCAGAAACAGGACGCCACGGCCGCTCTGAAAGAGGTCGAGGGGTTCAAGGGCAAGATCAAAGATCTGGAAGCAAAGCTGGCTGAGATCGAACCCAAACTGAACGATCTTCTCCTGCGGATCAATAACATTCCGGATTCTTCGGTTCCTGTCGGAGCCAGTGCGGCCGACAACAAAGTCATTCGGGAAGTCGGGAAGCCTGCGGCGTATCCATTTACGCCAAAATCACATCTGGAAATCGGCGAGGCGCTCGGAATCCTCGATTTTAAAGCCGGCGCGAAGCTCTCCGGTTCCGGGTTTCCCGTCCTGCGCGGGCAGGGGCCGGTGCTGGAGCGCGCGCTCATCAACTTCATGCTCGATGTCCATACGAAAGAGCACGGCTACGCCGAGATTTTTGCGCCGTATCTTGTGACACCGCAAACCATGCAGGGAACCGGACAGTTGCCCCGCTTCGAAGAAGAATTGTTCAGAGTCGAGCGGGACAACCTCTATCTCATTCCCACCGCGGAGGTATCGGTGACCAATCTCTACCGGGATGAGATCCTGGATGAAAAGCTCTTGCCGATCAAGCATGTCTGCTATTCCGCCTGTTTCCGCCGGGAGGCAGGTTCCTATGGGGCGGATACAAAAGGCTTGATCCGCAACCATCAGTTCAACAAAGTCGAGCTTGTGCAATTTGTGAAGCCGGAAGATTCGCTGGAGACGCTGGAACTTCTGACCGCCAGCGCTGAAAAGATTCTCTATAAGCTCAAGATTCCGTACCGCGTTGTTGCCCTGTGCACGGGAGACATTGGATTCGCTTCAGCAAAGACTTATGACCTGGAGGTCTGGATGCCTGGGGAGCCTTCAGAAGACAGCAAAGGGAAGGGACGCTGGCGGGAGATTTCATCCTGCACAACCTTCACCGATTTCCAGGCGCGGCGGATGAACATTAAACTTAAGCGCGCTGATGGCAGGAAAGAGTTTGTCCATACCTTGAACGGCTCCGGCGTCGCCATCGGCCGGACCTTCGCCGCCATCCTCGAAAACTTCCAGCAGGCCGATGGTTCTGTCCTGATCCCGGAAGTCTTACAGCCTTACGCCGGGTTTGACCGCCTGAATACCTCAAAATAAGCCAGCATTTTGTGTTTTCATGTTCGCCGGCGAACATCATACCCCTCCCGGAGGCACGTAGGATGCGCCTTATAGAAATGAGGGGTGGGAATGATGTTTAATGAATCCTACCATAGGCATGATCGCCCGAATGGCGATCAACTTGCCGATGGCCATCGCTACATAAATTAGATAAGGAGTCGATGGTGAAAAATGTGATTTTGTTTGGACCGCCGGGAGCTGGTAAGGGAACGCAGGCTGTGAAGCTGGTTGAACTTTTGAAGGTGCCGCATATCTCGACAGGAGACATGTTCCGGTACCACATCAAAAATCAAACCTCTCTCGGCAAAAAAGTGAAGGAATATACCGTGCAGGGACTCCTCGTCCCGGACGAAGTCACCATTGCGATGGTCCAGGAACGACTCTCCCAGCCCGATGTCAAAGCCGGCTACTTGCTCGACGGATTCCCGCGCAGCCTCCCGCAGGCCAAGGAGCTCGAACAGATCCTGAAGCTTTCAAGTCTTCCGATCAGCCACGTCGTCAACATTCAAGTTCCCGAGGAAGAAGTCCGCACCCGTCTCGCCAAACGCGCCACCATCGAAGGCCGCCCCGACGACGCCGACCCCAAAGTCATCCAGAAACGCATCGACACCTACAAAAGCCAAAGCGAACCCTGCTTGACCTATTACAGGCCTCTCGGTCTTGTACGAGATATTGATGGATTAGGGTCCATCGATGACGTTTTTGCACGGATCAAAAAAGTTTTCGCCTAATTCTGTTATTGAGTCGTGGCAGGCGAAGGGAAGTTGGCGTAGGTGTTGGCCGACTGTCTGAAGCCCTGGGCGGTGGAGATAGAGAGGATCCAGCGGTTGGATTGCTGTACCGGGCCGATCGCGTAGGCGAGGTCGACCCGGAAAACCGTCCCGTCGGCTGAACGCGAGAGCCCGAAGCGCATTCCCAGCCCCACATCCGCATGAGTCCCCTTCGCGTTGTAGCCGACCCCCTCCGGCTGGACCTGTCCGGCATCCAGAAAAATCGCTCCGCCCATGTAGGCCAGGTGTAAAAATTCCTGAGGAAAATAGAAGCGGTCTTCCATGTTGAAAAGGATGCTCTTGTTGCCGGTAAAGGAGTTTATCTTATAGCCGCGAAGCCCGGTGTCTCCGCCCAGAGACAGAACATTATCGGTGTCCGGGTTCTGGAGATAAGCGGATTCCAGGTGCACAACGCCGGTCATCGGGAAATCTTCCAGGAGATGCCGGTAATAATTGAAATTCGCGAAATAGATCGCGTTAAAAAGTCGCCCCGCCGTCTGTCCTTCGGTGTAGAGGCGGTACCGGCTGGATGTTCCGTAGGACACCAGACCGAACCATGGCCCGTTCCCTCCGAAGCCGAACCCATCGTTGACGGCAAAGGGAACGGAATTTTCCGTAGCGCCCAGGTTGCGGTCGACGTATCCGACCCCCGCGTAAGACTGGTGCCCGAGGTTGATGTCCTCCACGCGGCCTGCCCGATCGACAAATGTGTCCTTGATAAAGTCCGATTGGATAAAGGATGAGCTCATGATGGGCCCGGAAAGCGCCTTGGCGGCGGGCAGCGAACCGGGAGCCGTGATGCTCTGGGCGCGATAAACATCTTCCGTATATCGATAGTTCACCTGCAGACGGAGAACGTTCAAGGGATCGTTGTTCACCCAGAGTCCCGCGTAGGGGCTCAGGCTCAGGTGTTCCTGGTCGTACTGATTGATCTGTTGACCGCCCTGATAAATTTTTTGCAGCGCCTGCGAATGGTCGAAAGAGCCCCCGGCGGCGGCGCGCGTGGTCAAGGAGTAGAAGGGTCGCTCAAGTTTTACATCCTGAACATTTCCTGTCGGGATATCTTGAAAAGAAGACGTCAGGCGCATGCGTGTGTTTAGGAATTGAGGGTCGTTATATCCCAGGACATGGCTGAGGCCGTCCACATTCTTTTTGTAGAGATAGGTGACGTCCTTCCCGTAGCCGAGCAGGTTTACTTCCTCAAATCCCGCGGAGTAACTTGTCTGCCCGCCTTCTGAGGCGATATTCAGCTGCGGCTGTGTGGTCCAGGAATCCTGTGTTTTCACCAGAAGATCCACGGCGCCATCGGGGGTTGTCGTCTGGACAATGCGGGCTTCTTTGATGAAGGGCAGCGTACGCAAGTCGCGCTCCGATTCGGCGAGTCGTTCCAGGTCGGTCCAGTCGCCGGGATAGACCAACAGCTCCCTCCGGATGACAGACGGTTTGGTGGGGATATGAAGACTGTTGGCCATCCGGAAAAGCCAGTTGTTCTCGCCCGGGACCGAGGGATCAAAAACATTACGGACATCCACCGTGATGGCGTGGACCTTGATCGCTTTGAGGAATTTCCGGCGATGCTTTTTCTTCGCTTCGACGGGAAGGACACTCTGAAGGAAGATCAACAGGGCCAGCAAGATGCCCCTCCTGCCGAGGGCAGGACAGAATCTCGGGTTGAAAGCGTTAGGTCGACCTGTTACACTGGAATTAATGATTCTCAAAGGATACCGCATCGGGACGAGAGTGTCGAAGATTTTTCTTTGCGCGACAATCATGCCCGCGGTCCTCTTCGGCTACTCCTCGGATGCCGGCAGCGACGCCCTGAGCGCCTACACCAAGGGCGATTATAAAACAGCTTTCAAGCTTCTGAAGCCGATCGCGGAACAAGGAAATACGTTCGCCGAATTTACGATCGGCAAAATGTATGTCAATGGCGAGGGTGTCACGAAAGACCCGAAAAAGGGAGCCGCCCAGATTCAGTCTGCCGCGGACAAGGGCCTGGCGATCGCGCAGTATCATATGGGCCAGCTCTTCACGCAGGGAATGGGCGTGGATCGCGATCCCGTGAAAGCGGCGTTTTACTATCGCAAAGCGGCTGACCAGGGCGATGCCGATTCCCAGTTCATCCTGGGCATGGCTTATTTGAGCGGGGCGGGGGTGGCCAAAGATCCGGATAAGGCGGCTCCCTGGATTCAGAAAGCCGCTCAGCAGGGGCATACCCAGGCGCAGTATCAGCTCGGGGTTCTCTATCGGCAGGGTCTAGGGATTGTCAAAGAGCCCGCGCAATCCGCGGTTTGGTTTAAAAAGGCTTCAGAGCAGGGAAACGCGCAGGCGGAATACGATATGGCGGGCCTGTATCTTTCCGGGGAAGGTGTCGCCAAAGATACTTCGACAGCCATTTCGTGGCTTCAGAAGTCGGCTGATATCGGATACGCGCCCGCCCAGGTGCGATTGGCGGAATTCCTTGAGCCGGCCCAGGCCTCCGAATGGTTTTACAAGGCAGCGCGTCAAGGAAATGCCGAGGCCCAATACGAGCTGGCTGAACTTCTGGCGGCCGGCAAGGGTGTCCCGAAAGATTTCTCCACGGCTCTCGACTGGTATCGCAAAGCGGCCGACCAGAACCATCCGCGGGCCGAGTATCGCCTTGGCGTTTTTTATGCGAATGGCGCCGGTGTGACCAAAGATCCTGTTCAGGCGGTACGCTGGCTGAAAGCTTCGGCGGAACAAGGCGTGGCCGATGCGCAATATCAATTTGGAGTCATGCTGCATAGCGGCCAGGGAACGGCCAAAAATATTCCGGAGGCCATGCGCTGGTACCAGAAAGCCGCCGACCAGGGAATTCCCGAGGCACAATATAACCTGGCCGGGCTTTACAGTACGGGGGAAGGCGGGACCCGCAACGCCTCCGAGGCGGCGGCCTGGTATCGCAAAGCGGCTGAGGCGGGGATCGCGGAAGCTCAATATAATCTCGCGGTGATGTATGGAACCGGCGAGGGGGTCGTTAAAGATCCCGCGCAAGCCATGGAGTGGTACAAGAAAGCCGCGGAAAAAGGGAACGCGGACGCCCAGCTTTACGTCGGGGCCATGCTGGCCAATGGAACAAACACCAGCAAAGATCCCCGGCAGGCGGTCGACTATCTTCGTAAATCCGCGGAGCAGGGACAGCCCGAGGCCGAACTCTATTACGGTTTGATGCTTTTGAACGGCGAAGGAATCTCCAAGAGCCCGGTGGCCGCCTCCCGCTGGATCGCGAAGGCGGCGGAGAAGGGGAATCCCGATGCGCAGGTCCAGCTCGGGACTCTCTATCTCGAAGGCACCGGGGTCGCCAAAGATCCGGCTCAGGCCGCGACCTGGTTTCATAAAGCCGCGGACCAGGGAAGTTTGCAGGCCGAACTTCAGCTGGCGTTCCTCTATGAAACCGGCCAGGGTGTTCCAAAAGATGCCTCACAGGCGGTGTCCTGGTATCAGAAAGCGGCCGGCCAGGGCAACGTGGATGCACAGCTCAAGCTCGGTGTCATGTACTACCTTGGCGAGGGCATTCCTAAAGATCCGACGAAAACGGCTTATTGGTACGGCCTGGCGGCCGCGCAGGGGAATTTAGACGCGCAGTACCGTCTGGGAGTCATGTACGAGAGCGGCGTCGGCGTTTCAACAGATATCGCCCGCGCGGCTGAATGGTATGAAAAGGCGGCGGAGAAAGGGCAGGCTTCAGCCGCGCTCAATCTCGGCCAGCTGTATGCCCGCGGAGAAGGTGTTAAGAAAAGCAATCGCCGGGCGCTGGCCTGGATCAAACAATCCGCAGAAGAAGGCAACAAGAAAGCGATGGAGCTCCTGGGCCAGAGCTACGAATACGGCTGGCTGGGATTGACCGCCAGTGACTCCGAAGCCCGCAAATGGTACAGGAAAGCAAAACAAACCAAAGAATAGGGGCTCAACTCCTGATTCACGGACGCGTGCAGGGGGTCGGCTTTCGGTTTTTCGCGCAGGATCTCGCCCGTCAGTCCGGCCTCTCCGGCTGGGTCCGCAATCTCCCCGATGGAACGGTAGAGGCGCTTGTCGAAGGATCCCGCCAGGCCATCGAAGACTTCATTAAGAAACTGGAAGAGGGCCCTTCCATGGGGCGCGTGGACGACATCCGCATCCAATGGCAGCCCGCCGAAGGGCGAGCCTCGGATTTTTCGATCACCGGATAAAATTCTATCGGTCTTTGCTGAGGTCCGGATTTGACATCGAAAAGGCGTCCGGTGGCACTTCACCAGGAGTGAGCATTTGAGATTGAGGAGACATCGCCTTATTTTTGCGGTCGTTGAATGTCCAGTTATAAACGAAGACGCATTTCCGGTAGGCCGTGGCCAACAGCATTTTAATCCGTTCCCCGTCGCTGCGCTGATCCGGATTGAGCCGTGAGGTGATAAAGGCAGGGACTCCTCCCGTCTTCTGGAAATCCTTCTCATACCACTTAAAGACATTCGAGAGCTGCAGATGTCCCCGAATCTCCTGCACGTTCTGAGAATTCACAAAGGTTGAGGCCTCTTTCTCGAGCATCATGTCCAGAGTGTCGGCCGTGTAGGCGGCATTGCAAAGTTTCGGGCCGCCGAGAGTCCCGTCTGAAAGGGCAAAGAGAATTCGAGGATCGCCGCTTTTGCGCAGAAGATGCTTGATGTCAACGGGAGAAATCATCCGACCGGCCACTTTGCTGGGGAGTTCCAGAAGTCCCCAGGCCTGCGACATCTTCTTTAAACGCGGCTTTTGCGCCACCCGGTAAAGGACGCGCGCGTTGTAGGCATTGATCCAGAAAGCGGTCTGTTCGGGACGCGGCCAGCCGGCGAGGTCCGCATTCGCCAGGGTCTCGAAATAGCTTTCCAGAGCCGTCAGGCTGTTGAGCCGGATCCCGTCGTAATCCACAGTACCATCCTCGTCCACATAGTGGCGCAGAATGCCGTCGTAGGGGGAGTGATCGAAGTAGGCGGAGGACGCGGGAGCGGCAAACGCCAGAACAAGAGTCATGCCGAGGGCTGCTGGACATCCAACCTTCATGACATCTAGTTTAGTAAATCGGCAAGCGTGTTCACACTTTCGTAGAATCATTCCGTGATGCCGGATCAACCCCAACCGCACATTGAATATCCCTGTCTCTGGACTTATGCGATCATCGGGAATGATGAAGAGGAGCTTCTTCTGGTGATCGGTGAAACCCTTCAGGGACGGCCTCATCAGGTGTCATTTTCCAGGATGAGTTCCGGAAAAAAATACACCGCGATGCACCTGGAAATTCAGGTGGCCAGCCAGAAAGACCGTGACGATCTCTTCGTGGCGTTTCGGGCCCACCCGAAAGTCCGGTACGTCCTCTGACTTAACGGCGTCGGCGGTGTTTGTGTTTGCGGGGAGTCCCGGTGGACGCTTTGGCGGGAGAGTCTTCGGCGATCAGCTGAAAGTCCAGCTGGTGTTTAAGGACGTTGGCAGCGGCCAGGCGGATGTTGACTTTCTGTCCCATCGATAACGTCTGTCCGCTGCGGCGGCCGCGCAGGGTCATGCGGGCTTCATCAAACACGAAGAAATCTTTTCCGAGGGTCGTCACGTGGACGAGCCCTTCCACAAAAAATTCATTGAGCTGGACGAAGATGCCAAAGTTCGTCACGCTCGAGATGACTCCCGTGAACGTCTCGCCCACTCGCGATTCCATCAAACGGACCTTTTGAATATCGAGATATTCCCGTTCCGCCTCCACGGCGATGCGTTCGCGCCGCGACGTATGCAGGGCCAGGGTGGGCAGCTCTTTCTTCCAGTGCGCTTCCCGAAACTTGGAGTGGAGTCGTTCTTTGACGATGCGATGGACGATGAGATCGGGGTAACGGCGAATCGGAGAGGTGAAATGCGTGTAGCAGGCCGAGGCAAGGCCGAAATGGCCCTTGTTGACGGGGGAGTAGGCCGCCTGCTTGAGGCTGCGCAGCACCATCAGATGAACCATCGCCTGGGCCGGGGTGCCTTCGCTGGCTTTGATCACCGCCTGCAGCGCGGCCGGCTGGGCGGGATCAAAATGGCGCAGAATTTTCAGGCCCAGAACTTCCAGGGATTTGTGCAGCTTTTCGAGCTTCGCCGGGTCCGGCGTTTCGTGAACGCGGTAGAGGAAGGGATGGGTCTTCATGTGCCGGGCCACGGCTTCATTGGCCGCCAGCATGAAGTCCTCGACCAGGCGGTGGCTTTCCAGCCGCCCGCGCCGGCGGATGTCGAGCGGTTTCCCATCCAGTCCGGTCACGACTTCCGGTTCGGGGAAATCGAAATCAAGCGAACCGCGGGCGAAGCGCTTTTCGCGCAGGAGCTTCGCCAGGACGCCCATCTCCCGCACATCCGCGGCGATCGCCGGCGTGACGTTGTCGGGCATGCCGCCTTTGAGCAGTACCTCCACCTCGTCATAAGTGAACCGCCGCGCGCTGCGGATCGCGCTTTCGAAAATCCGCGCGTCGATGATTCGCCCTTCCCGGTCGATGTCCATCACGCAGGAAAGGGTCAGCCGGACCACCATGGGGCGCAGGCTGCAGAGATTGTCCGAGAGGGGAAAAGGCAGCATGGGAAGAACCGTTCCGCTCAGGTAGACGCTCGTGCCGCGGCGCCGGGCTTCCAGATCGAGCGGCGATCCATCCTTCACGTAGTGGGCCACGTCCGCAATATGGACGCCCAGCCGCCACCCGTGAGGCAAAACCTCAAGAGACACCGCGTCGTCGAAATCTTTGGCATCCGCTCCGTCGATTGTAAACAGGCGCTGGTCGAACAGCGTTTCGCGCCCGCTCCAGACGCTCTCCGGAACGTTCGCGCCGAAGGCGTCGGTTTCATGAATCACATCCGGAGGGAATGCGTCCGGCAGCTCATATTTCCGGACCAGGGTCTGCAGGTCGACGCCGGGGGCGTCCCGCGGACCGAGGACTTCGACCAAAATTCCCCTGGCGGCCTCTTTCGCGGTGGGCCATATGGTGATGCGCGCCGTGACCACATCCCCCACGTGAGGGACCAGACTCTGGAGATCCACCAGATGGACGAAAGCGCTTTCGTCTTCCGGAACCAGAACGGGAAGATTCCCCATCCGCTGGAAGGCTCCGACCACCGTCTGGTGAGCGTGCACGAGGACCTGGGTAATTTCCCCGGCGCGCCGAAGCTCGCCCGGAGCTGAAGTGACGCGCGCACGCACCCGGTCTCCGTTCATGGCCAGCCGAAGGCTCGGCCCCTGGATCAGGACGTCGCCCGCTTTTGGATCTTCGGACAGGACGAATCCGATCTTCCCCTTATGTTGGAGGACGCCTTCGGCCAGAACGGGGCTTCGATGCGGATGTTGTTTGGTCATAAATCCTTCAAATCAAATTCCGCCCAGAGAAAGGTGTGATCGGACGCCTTGGGTGCTTTGCGCGGTTCAAGGTCAACTTCCACCTGGACGCAGCGGCTCGCCAGCGGCGCCGTCGCTAGGATATGATCGATTCTCCAGCCCAGATTGGCCTCGAGCGACGTTTTACCGCTCGAGCGGAAACGATAATCCCAGAAAGTGAACTGCTGGCGGCCAGGATGCAATTTTAGAAAAACATCTTCAAATCCCCAGGCGAGCGTCTGCGCATAGGCCTTCTTGGCGTCTTCGTGGAAGCAGACGTGCGTCAGGTGCTTTTCGGGATGGTGCACGTCCATATCCCGCGGAGCGACGTTCATGTCCCCGCACCAGAGGACCGGATCTTTCGGCGAAAAATGTTTTTCAAAATAAGTGCGCAAACGCTTGAACCATTCCAGCTTATAGGCATACTTGGGCGACTCCAGCAGATAACCCTGAGGGATGTAGGTATTGATGACGGAGAATCCTCCAAAGCGGGCGCAGGCCAGCCGCGGCTCATCTGCTTCCGGAAGGTCTCCGAGCCCGTAGGAAATGGAATCCGGTTTTTCACGGCTGAGGATCGCGACCCCGTTATAGGATTTCATCCCGCGGACGTTGAGATGATAGCCCGCCTCTTCAAAGGACTCGCGCGGGAACTCATGGTCCTGAACTTTTGTTTCCTGAAGACAAAGGACGTCCGGGTGGTGTTGATTGAGCCAGTCGAGAATGGCATTTTGCCGCATCCGTACCGAATTCGCATTAAAGGTCGCCAATTTCATTCTAGAATCATAGTATGAAAAAAAGCCTGTGGGTGATCGGGGTTTGTGCGGTGACCGCTGCCGTCTGGGGCGCGGCGTCCGTCCGGGTCTATTCGGTGGCGAAGAAAGGATATATCACCGTGGAAAAAATTGTGAAGACCGATGAAGAGTGGAAGAAGATTTTAACGCCGGAGCAGTTCGAAATCACCCGGCAAAAGGGGACGGAACGATCCTGCTCAGGAGCTTTCTACAAGAACCATCAAGAAGGCATTTACCGCTGCGTCTGCTGCGGCACCGACCTCTTCCAATCGCATAAGAAATTCGATTCCGGAACGGGCTGGCCCAGCTTTTTCGATCCGGTGAATCCCGCCAACATCACGACTCACGCCGACAACAGCTTTGGGATGACCCGAAAAGAGGTCCTCTGTGCCCGCTGCGACGCCCACTTAGGCCATGTTTTCGACGACGGCCCCAAGCCGACCGGCCTGCGCTATTGCATCAACTCCGCGGCCCTCGTGTTCGTCCCCGCCGACAAAATCAAATAAACACCTCTCCACCATGCGGGGAGAGGCCGCGCCGAAGGCCGGGTGAGGGGGAAAAAACACGGCAAATTTCATCCGTCATCCCCCGCGGTCACTGGCGGGGACCCATGCAACGCCGCTCGGGTTGCCGCCTTCGCGCTCGCTGCGAGCGCTGGTCGCCGCCGCGGCTCCCGGTGCGTCCTCGCTCGCCGCAAAGGCAGCTCACCTCGCAAGAGATGAAGATGAGGAACAAATCAATTCCTTTGGAGCTGTAAGGGTGGCCAGCCGTAGTCTGATGATTTTCAAATAATCGTCGGCGAGATCGGACCCTCAGGGCTGGATTTCTTTTTCAATTCTTGAATATCCTGGATTAGCAGCCGGATGTCCGTTTCGTGCATTTCCACTTTTCCTTCGAGCTTTTCGACCTTGTGAGCGACCTCCTTGTTATGAAAAAAGGCGTGCTTCAGCTTTACGAATGCTCGCATGGTGGCAATATTCATCTGGATGGCATACTTACTACGGAGTACGGAAGACAACATCGCAATCCCCTGTTCTGTGAAAGCATAGGGTCGGTATTTAATGTTCTGCCCAGATTCCATGACCCCAAATTGTGATCTTGGATTCATGTAGACATTCAGCTCTAAATCGCTTAGTTGAAACATGAAATCCACGGGGAAACGCTCGATATTACGTTTCACCGCTTGCGTCAATGCCCGCGGCTCAACATGGTAAAGACGCGCCAGGTCATGGCTCAGCATGACTCTCTGCCCTCGAAGCCGATAGATTCTGGTTCGTACTTCTTCTTCCTTAAGTGGTTTATCCATAACTACCTCCTATCCCTTAGAGGAAAATCGGCCGAAAATATTCATGCCGCTCAATTGCTTTTGGAATCGCTCAAAGGTAAGATCGAGAGGTAGTGGGTTGTTGGTAAGGAAAACAGCACAAGGAGGCCAGACATGTCGCTTTTTTGCCCGATGAAAGGCTGTAAAGAACAGAAAGGTCCCTGCAAGTGCGAGAAGATCATGGGGGTCATCATCGTTCTGGTGGCTGTGGTGTTTCTCATCAAGCATTTCATCTAGAACGGATCTCACGAGCGCTGAAATATAGAAAGCCCATGGAGAAATCCGTGGGTTTTTTGTTGTTGTGTCCATCTGTTCCGAATTCCTGAGTCCGGCATAAGCTAAAATATTTCCATGAGCACATTGAGACCTGTAGGATTCATCGGACTCGGGATTATGGGGCTTCCGATGGCCAGGCATCTGGCCAAGGCAGGCTACCCTGTCACTGTTTTCAACCGAACGAAGGAGAAAACCAAGGCGGCCAGAAGTTTCGGGGCGAAAATCGCTGACACTTCGCAGGAGGCCGCGGAAGGAAAGCATTTTCTTATCACCATGCTCACGAATCCCGAGGCGATTCGTTCTGTCATGGAGGGTCCCAGAGGATTTCTGGCGGCCAGCGCTCCAGGCCTCACGTGGATCCAAATGAGCACGGTGGATGTCGACTCAACTCTCGAATTTGCGAAAGCGGCGAAGAGAAGAGGCTGGGATTTTATCGATTGCCCGGTTACGGGGAGCAAAAAACAAGTCGAAGCGGCTCAGCTGATCCTGGAAGCGGGCAGCGAGCCCGAGGTGCTGAAGCGGGCGCGGCCGCTGCTCACCTGCATGGGGAAGACCTTGATCCATGCCGGTCCGGTCGGCGCCGGGACCACGCTTAAGCTATGCATGAACCTGATCGTCGCGCAGATGACAACGGCGCTCGCGGAGTCCGCCGCCCTGGCCAAAGCCTCCGGACTTGATCCGGCCCGCATCTTTGAGGTCCTGCGGCAGAGCACCGCTCTCGATTGCGGTTATTACCGCATGAAAGAAGGCGCCATTCTGAACAGGGACTTCCAGCCGTCCTTCTCCCTGGACAACATGTTGAAGGACGTCCGGTTTATTCTGAAGGAAGCCGCCAAGCGGCAGCAGCCGCTGCCCGTCACGGAGAGGGCTTCGCAACTCTTTGAGAAGGCCAGCCGGGAAGGCCTGGGAAATCAGGATGTCAGCGCTGTTTATCTTGCGCTGGCGCGCCCTAAAGAGATTCTTCGCAACTGAGTCCGCTCAAACACAGGCTTTGGACCCCGACCACCCATCGAGTCGGAGCAGGAGGCTTGTATCGTCATGGGTAAAAGAAGGAAAATCAGTAAGATAGACACCCTATCCGGAGACCGGAGGGAGAAGGACCTGGCCGAAGAATAGTTGAAGTGTCGCGCGCGGAGGGATCGCATAGTGGTCTAGTGCGGCGGTTTGCTAAACCGCTATACGGGTTAAACCGTATCGAGGGTTCGAATCCCTCTCCCTCCGCACGCGACGCCTCCTCTAAGCCATGTCCTCGATACGCGAGGAACTAATGTCCAACGATCATATCAAATCCGAAATTTCGGCTTATCTGTCCGGAGGGCTGCCCGAAGCGCGCCTCCGCCAGATGGACGCGCATATGGCCATCTGCGAGAAATGCCGACAGGCCCTGAACAAAGCGCGGGCCAAACAAGCGCGCGTCAAGCGAGAGGCGCTTAAGAAAGCGTCCCCCGACCCCTTGCCGAACCTTTTTCTGGCGAGGCAGGGCAAGGATGCCGGGGTGGACCGGCCTTCTTCCAGAAGTCCCTGGGGACTGCTGATGGGGGTGGTTCTCGCGGGTGTGGTTTACGGACTCTACCGCCATTTTTCACCGGGTTTTCGCGCGCCGGAAACACCCGCTGTCACATCGGATCCATCCCTGGCTAACGTGAACATCGCGCCCATCGTCAGTTCCGCACCCGCCGCTCCTGTCGCGGCCCCTGTGCCGGCGGTTCCCGTGGTTCCCGCTCCGCCGGCACCCGTCCCCGTCGCCTTTGAAGTGAAGCAGGAATGGAAAGGCGCTGAAAGCGGGATTAAAACCAGCCGGATCGCCGTAATAAGAAGCTGGAAGGCCTGGGATAGATTATGGGCTGAGATGCAGGAAAAAGAACCGCTTCCAGCGGTCAATTTCGACCAGTATGTCGTGGTCTGCGTCTTTGGCGGAGGGCGCACCCCCAATGCTTCCGTGCAGTTGGGGCGGATCCATGAGCATAACGGGGAATTGATCATTCCTTACAGCGTCAGCGGTTCCGCGGCGGCGGTCTCCGTGTCCCCGGTGGTTGTTTCAACCCCCGCGGTAGGGGCCTCAAGTTCCTCCATAGTCGCCTCAAGCGCCACGGTAGTTCCCGCCACCTCCGTGATGGTCGCCCAGTCCCATCCTTATCTGTTATCGATGATTCCACGCAGCGACAAAAAACTTCGTGTGACTCAAAGGGAGATCCCATGACCCAGCCCATGCAGGAACTTCATCAATGCGGCCAGAGCGTCTGGCTTGATTTCATCACCCGGCAGTTCATGGCCGATGGAAAGCTGACGGCCCTGATCGCCAACGATGGGATCAGCGGGGTCACCTCCAATCCGACCATTTTTCAGAAAGCGATTACAGGAGGCAAAGAATACGATGTGACCATCTCCCGTCTTCTCCACGCGGGGAAAAACAGCGGCCAGATTTTTGATGCCCTGGCCATCGAAGACATTCAGAAAGCGTGTGATCTGTTCCGACCGGTGTACGACCGCACAAAAGGCGCCGATGGCTTTGTCTCTCTGGAGGTCAACCCTCATCTCGCGCGGGACACGCCGCAAACGCTGTCCGAAGCCCGGAGGCTTTTCCGGGCGGTCGGCCGCCCGAATGTGATGATCAAAATCCCGGGGACACGCGAAGGGTTGCCGGCCATCGAACAGACGCTCGGCGAGGGCATCAACATCAACGTGACGCTCATTTTTGCCCTCGAGCGGTATCAGGAAGTCATGAACGCCTGGCTCGCCGGCCTCGAGCGCCTCGATAAGTCCGGGAAACCACTCTCCTCCGTCGCCTCCGTCGCGAGTTTTTTCGTGAGCCGCGTCGACTCCCTGGTGGACGGCGTTCTCGAAAAACAGAAACCGGCGGCCTATGAAGCGCTGCTTGGAAAAGCGGCCATCGCCAATGCGCGTCTCGCTTATGCGATGTTTCTGAAGACCAAGGACACCCCGCGGTTTCGGGCGCTGGCCGCCAAAGGCGCGCGCGTGCAGCGTCCGCTCTGGGCCAGCACCAGCACGAAGAACCCGAAGTACCGCGATGTGATTTATGTGGAAGAACTGGTCGGGCCAGAAACCGTCAACACGCTGCCGTTGGCGACCGTGGAGGCGGTGCGCGACCACGCCAAGGTCCGGGTGGCGCTTCCGGGCGACGTGAGCGCGGCCGAAAAAGCCATTCAAGACCTCGCCAAAGCGGGCATCGCGATGGACCAGGTTACCCGGCAGCTGGAAGAAGACGGGCTCAAGCTTTTCTCCGCCTCCTACGATGACCTGATCAAAAGCCTGGATCAGAAGAAAGATACATTGAAGGTGACAGCCCGCTAGACTTGCAGGGGCGCACCACTGTGCGCCCGGAGGGAAAATGCAAATTGGATTGGTCGGACTTGGTCGCATGGGCCTGAACATGGGCCGCCGGTGGATCAAAGGCGGCCATGAGGTGGTCGCTTATAATCGCCATGAAGAGGTCACTCGCGAGCTGGCTCAGGAAGGGGCGAAGCCCGCCAGGACCCTTCAGGAACTGGTTAAAGGCCTGAAGACCCCGCGCGTCGTCTGGCTCATGTTGCCGGCCGGCGAGGTCACGAGCGAAAACCTCACCGCTCTGTCGGGGCTCCTTTCGCCCGGAGACCTTCTCGTTGACGGTTCCAACAATTATTACAAGGAAGATCTGCGGCACGCCGAAGAGCTGGGCCGGAAAAAAATCAAATTCGCCGATGCCGGAGTCTCGGGCGGAATCTGGGGACTGAAACTCGGCTACTGCACCATGGTCGGAGGCGACGCGGCTTGCGTCCAGCGTCTGAAACCGCTTCTGGATACTCTGGCGCCGAAGGATGGATGGCTTCATTGCGGCAACACAGGGGCTGGCCACTTCGTGAAGATGGTGCATAACGGAATCGAATACGGCATGATGCAGGCCTACGCCGAAGGTTTCGAAATTCTCCAGGCTTCGCCCTACAAGCCGGATTCTCAAAAGGTCGCGCATCTCTGGAACCAGGGAAGCGTCGTGCGGTCCTGGCTCCTGGAGCTGGCGGAAGAGGCGTTTTCCAAAGACCCGGACCTTTCAAACGTCGCGGGTTATGTCGAAGATTCCGGGGAAGGCCGCTGGACACTCCAGCAGGCCATCGACACGGGTGTTTCGGCTCCGGTGATTGCGGCGTCTATTTTCCAGCGTTTCGTTTCGCGCCAGGAGGACCCTTACAGCTTCAAGCTTCTGGCCGCCCTCCGCAATGAATTTGGCGGCCACGCGGTGCAGGCTCCCGGGCAGGCCAGGCGCGCCAGTGCCGCCGGCGCCGGAAAAATCCAGCCCGCCTCCGCGGTCAAGGACGCCAAGCCACGCTGATGCCGCCTGAAACCTTTTCTGCCCGAGGGGTGAGCGTTTCCCGCCTCATTACCAAAGAAGAGCTTTGCCTCCTGGAAGACACGGTGTTGTCCTGCGGCATCATCATCTTCGGCGCCTCCGGAGATTTGACCCATCGAAAACTTCTTCCCTCTCTTTTTTCGCTGGCCTTGGAAAATCTTCTCCCGAAACAGTTCTATATCATGGGGGTCGCACGAAGCCCGATGTCCGATGCCGTGTTCCAGGCGCGGGTGCTGGAAAGCCTGGGATCGACGGGCTCCGTCGCGGCGCGGCAGGAATTTATCCGGCACTTTGGCTACCTGTCCGGAGACTATCAGGACTCGCGGACCTATGAAGCCTTAAGCCAGCGGCTTTCCAGCCTTGACCGTACCTATGAGACGTCAGGCCGCCGGATTTTTTACCTGTCTACGCCGCCAGCCCTATACGGAACCATCGCCCATCATCTCGGCCAATCAGGATTTTCCGAACCCCGAAACGCGGACGGGTGGGTGCGCGTGGTGGTCGAAAAACCTTTCGGATCGGATCTCAAGACGGCGGAGCAGCTGAACCGCGATCTGCACCAGGTCTTTAAGGAAAAACAGATCTACCGTATCGACCATTATCTTGGGAAGGAGACCGTCCAGAACATCCTCATGTTCCGTTTTGCCAATGCGATCTATGAACCCGTCTGGAGCCAGAACTATATCGATCACGTCCAGATCACTGCCGCGGAATCCGCGGGCGTTGAGCATCGAGCGGGCTACTATGAGCAGGCCGGCGCGCTGCGTGACATGTTTCAAAACCACCTGTTCCAGCTGTTGTCCCTGGTCGCGATGGAGCCGCCGGCCTCGTTTTCCTCCGACGCGGTGCGGGACGAAAAGGCCAAGGTCCTGGCTTCTTTATGTTTTCCCAAAGGCTGCGACTGGGAAGACCGCGTGGTGAGGGGGCAATACGAGGCGGGCGCGATTGACGGGGCGGTCGTTCCGGGATACCGGCAGGAACCCGGAGTGAATCCGGAATCCAGCGCGGAGACGTACGCGGCGCTCAAAGTGGAGATCGACAACTGGCGCTGGCATGGCGTTCCTTTTTATCTGCGTTCGGGGAAAAGGCTGGCGGCCCGCACGACGGACATTCAGGTGGTCTTCAAGCATGTTCCGACGTCCATTTTTCGGCCGCTTCTGGCCGACCAGATCTCGCCCAACATCCTGCACTTCCGCATCCAGCCGAATGAGGGGATCGCGCTCCGGTTTGAAGCCAAGCATCCGGGCCCCAAGCTCTGCATGAGTTCGGTTACCATGCAGTTCGATTACGAGGACGCGTTCGGGATCCATCCACCGGAAGCCTACGCGCGGCTTTTCCATGACGTCATGGTCGGAGACCAGACGCTCTTTGCCCGTCAGGACTGGCTGGCCCATTCCTGGCGTTTCCTGGATCCTATTCTGGAAGGATGGGCCGCAGAGAAAGAGGAAGGGTTGGCTTTTTACCCGGCCGGATCCTGGGGACCCGCGCAGGCCGATGAGCTGGTTCAGAAGGACGGGCGGCAATGGCTGACTCCGTAATCGTCTCGGAAACTCCCGAAGCGCTGGCCGAGCGCGTCGCGGAAGATTTTTCCGCGCTCGTCCATGCCACCCTCGCGACACAGGAGAGATTCTCCATCGCGCTCGCCGGCGGCCAGACCCCCAGACAGTTCTACGCGCGGCTGGCGAAGGACCCGTATAAAACCTCGGTCCCATGGGAAAAACTCTGGTTTTTCTGGGGAGACGAACGCTGCGTCCCGAAGGAACACCCCGATTCGAATTTTAAAATGGCCGCTGAAGCGCTTCTGCAATTTATTCCCGTAGCCCCGGCGCACGTGCTGCGCATGCGCGGCGAAGATCCTCCTCCCCAGGCGGCCCAGGAGTATGAAAAGGCCATGCGCCAGTTCTTTCGCGACTCCGGCTTCTGGCCCCGCTTCGACCTCATCCTTCTCGGCATGGGCCCTGATGGGCACACCGCGTCTCTCGTTCCAGGCACTTCCGCGGTGATGAATCATGTGGACGAGGATTTCAGCGAAGAGCGCCGCCGGGCGGAGCCGGGAACGGATCAGCCCCCTCAGCCGCGATGGGTGATCCATAACGTGATCCGTTCCCTGCAGACCGTGCGGTTAACCGTGACGTACCCTGTGATCAATCAGGCGAAGAACATCTGGTTTCTGGTGACGGGCGCGAAGAAATCTGACGCTTTCAAAGAAGTTCGAAAAGGCCCCAATCCCGCCTGGCCGGCCAGTCTTGTTCAACCGGCAGGCGGAAACCTGACGTGGTATGTCGATAAAGCAGTCATCCAATAGGACCCGCGGCGGATGCGTTAATCGCCGCAGGTCCCGTCGAAAAGGAAATAGCGAACGGGAGGAATTATGGCAGACGTTAAAATTCAGGCATTAAAGAACGGACCCTTCATCGTGCAGGGAGCCGTCGACGTGATTGATTCCAAAGGCCAGCCGAAAACGCCGCCCCGGCCGAACATCGCACTTTGCCGCTGCGGCCATTCGGCCAATAAGCCCTTCTGCGACGGGGCCCACGCCAAGGCCGGATTCCAGGCGGAGTAGCGTCGGCGCGAGATTTAGGCGAGCGATACAAATAAGTATCATAATCGCCATTGTGAAGATTCTTTATTCCCGCTGGCGATGCAGCAGTTATGTCGCGGCCTTCCTCTTAGGGGTGGTTCCGCTGCGTGCCGCCCATGCCATACAGCCTGTGGTCAGCCAGTTCGACATGGAGGACTATACCGCGGCTTCCTCCTCGCATTCCTGGGCCCAGGCTCCCTCCGATCGACATCGCTTATATCTTGATGTTTACAATGTCACCGATTTTTTTGATGCCGAAACGGCCGGATTGGCCGGATTCGCGGATCATACCGTCCTGGCCGATACCATCCGTCCCACGGCGACGGTGCTGTGGGATGATCGTTTCCGGATCCAGGTCGGGCTCATCGCCGAGAAGGCTTATGGGAGTCGGCCCGGCTACGATTCTGTGGATCCCTGGCTGCAGCTCTTATGGAAACCGATTAAACCTCTGAGCGTCATTTTTGGCGATCTTGATACGCCTCACTATTACATGCCGGCTGTTTTTTATTCGATGAATTATTTTGAGCAGAACTTTGACCCCGCCAACGTGCCGAAGATTCCCCAGCTCAAGGCGCTCCCCTCCAATTACTTCACCCAATCGACGAATGAAACCGGCGCTCAGGTCATCCTGAAAAAACCTGAGGAATACGATGATTTATTTTTCAACTATGAAGATCAGGACATCCCAGGCCGCAACGAGAAATTTGTCCTTGGCTTTGTTCACCGGAACCATTTCTGGCGATGGCTGACATTCAATTACCAGGCCCACTGGCTGCACTATGGA
>Ga0182027_10000052_pt1 | contig 170130 bp, 162 predicted proteins | sample 712E1DmetaG_FD_121300 | JGI IMG/M metagenome (GOLD analysis project Ga0182027, IMG submission 121300) | Permafrost microbial communities from Stordalen Mire, Sweden - 712E1D metaG (Illumina Assembly) | ecosystem: Environmental > Terrestrial > Soil > Wetlands > Permafrost | place: Sweden...
ACTATACCCTAGTGGTTTTGATTTCTTAAGCGGCAGGGGCCGCTTTTTTGCATCGGGTGCCGAAGGTTTTTTCTTTATGTCGGGAATGCTGGTGGGTTTTGTGTATCGCCGCAAACTCGCCCAGGGTATGTACTTTGTATTTAAAAAAATGTGGCGGCGAGCTACGCAACTATATATTGCTGGAGCGGCCCTTACCCTGCTATTCACGTTCTTGGCAATAAAGTTAAGAGATCCAGGCGTAAAATACGGCCTGCCTAGCGTTGTTCACTGGCGTGAAATAGTTACCCAAACTCTTACCTTCAGATACTCATTTGGTTGGGCCGATTTCTTGCCACGTTTTGCGATTTTAACATTCATGGCACCCTTTGTTTTTTATCTAATATCGCGCGGCAAGTGGCCGATTGTGATATTGGGTAGTTTAGTAGCCTGGCACTTTAGGGGCACCAATTTCATTATGGCCTGGCAGCTAATCTTTAATGTGGCTATGGTGATAGGATTCTATTGGAATGAGATAAGGCAGAAGATAGACAGCTGGGGCAAACCTACGAAACTATGGTTCAAGAAAGGTGTTTACTCGCTCGCAGCTACAACCTTTGCTTTTAGCTATAGCGGTGTATATCTTTTATCTGCCATCGAAAAACATCCGGCATTTTTCCCAAATTGGATACAGCATCTGGGCTGGCATTGGTCTTTACTGAACGATACTATTTGGCAATACTGTCCTAAATGGACCCTGGGACCAGGTAGGATAGCATTTTTTATGATATGGTTTATTGCCCTTTATATACTAGTAGAGCGATACGAAAAGACCATCAGTAAATGCTCGTATGGAATTTTAGAGCTTCTTGGTAAAAATAGTTTGTTTGTTTACGTCACGCACGCATTTATTATTTTTGGGTTAATGGTACTGGTTCCAGCCCATACTAATTTTTATGAGAATTTTGCATTTACCCTGGTGGCTCTAGCCTCGATTATATTCATAACCAGCATATACAGATCCACGGCTGACGTTGTACATGTCAAATATGGATTAAAGCCCCATGAATTTGTACTGTGGCGGGCTAAATTACTGGTCTTTAGCGCCGACTAAGCTCACTGATACTCTCCAATTCTCAGGACGTACCCAGAATTATCTTTGCTTATGGTTATATAGGTGATAAAATTTAGTCATCTAAATAAGGAGAGAATCATGGCTGAGAAGACCAAAAAGCCAGGGGTTAAAAAGGAAGCAATAAAAAAAGAACCAAAACAAAAGTGGAGCTTGAAAAAGAAGCTTACGGTAATAGTCGGTTCATTTATAGGTGTACTTATAGTGCTGGTAATAATAGTCAGTGCGGCAACCAGCGCTCCGGTTAAGGTAAGTAACGATTTGGTTACGGATATTCAAGCTAAGAACTCCGTTGCGGCATACGCTTTGTTTTCAAGCCAAGCCAAGTCTGCTGTGAGCCAAGAGCGCCTTACAGCGGCCGTTGACCAAATAGGACCTATCCTCTCTGGAAAGCCAGACATGAAGAGTAAGGAAGTTAAGGGCGAGACCGGTTCAGCAGCTAGTGCCAAGGTTGTCTACGATATCAAGGGCACTGATGGAATAACGTACAAGTTCACCGTTAATCTAGTCAAAGACAATGGAGACTGGAAAGTCTTAAACTTTGACAGTGAAAAGTAATAAACACCCTATTTAAAGAAATCTCCGTTTAATATCTAATTAGCTTGACTACTGCCAGGCCGATTTGCGGCAGACGTGCGGCTGAACCCTGATAATAAAGATAGCGCGGCTCCCATTCTGGTTCGTATTTGGTTTTGTAACGATGAAGTCCCTTAAACGCAATAATTTTTTGGTTACTGTTGTACAGGGCTGCAATTAATTTATCGCTTGAACTGCTAGCGAATCCCTTGGCTGCTAGCGGCGATAAGCCCAGATTAAACTTATGGTAGCCCTCTTTTTGCAACGTCCTCATGAGCTCGATAAATAAATAATCCATCAGGTTGGTTGGAACTTTTTGGCGGTGACGCATCAGATCCACCGTTGCCTCCCCTTCTTTATAGCACGGTAGTTCGTTGGCGAATGCCAATGCGCAGCCTTTTGTATCGCGTACAACGAAAAGCGGTGTTTGCTGAAAATACACCCTAGAAAAGTGACCTGTGAAGAACCGCCATTGTTTGCGCCCCTCCCGGTTCATCCAGCTATTTGATACAGAATGGACTTCTTTTAATAACTCTGGCGAGTGCGGCGGTAGGTATCTGGAGGCTGTGAATCCGTTTTTTTCGAATCTGTTAATTATGTTACGGAAGTATTTATTTCGGCATGTTTTAGACAAAAACTGGTCAAGATTAATTACAGCATCGGCTCCAATTAACAGGCTATTGAAGTCTTCGTCTTTAAATTCATCAGCGAAGCGGTTGGTTGTCTGGGCAAATACAGCTAGCCAGCCATTTTCCATACAAAATATTTTGAATTGCCCCAAAAGAGGCCCAATGGATTCTGGGGCTCCGACTGGGGAGGCAAAACAGACCGCAACACCGCGTGCCACCCCGTAGGCCACAAATGCCTTTTTGTCATCGGAAAAAAAATACGATTTATCGGTTGGCCAGAGTTTGAAAAAGTCGTCCGTTTCGCCGCCATATCGTTCTAATAAGGCTCTAGCCTCATTACGTTCGCTGGGTAGTGTACTCAACCGGTTGCGTAGTGGTCTAAAAATACTAAATATGCCGTAGGTTAAGGTCAGACCACCAACAATTGCCAGTGAGTGCAAGAACCACCTGGCATAACGACTATGGGCAACCAAATCATTATTTCCAAGAAGTAAATAACTTTTGAAAGTACGGATGATAGCTTCGCCAAAGCTAAAAGACACACCAAAATCACGTTTATCGAGTAGCCAAAAACCAAGTACACCATATGCGATTGCAAACAATATGCTGAAAACAAGGATACGGAGTCCTTGCCAAAGATTGTCGGCGTGTACCCGGGAACGAAACTGATTCCTCGCGACCAGTAGTGTGACCAAGGTTAGTACGGCCACTCCTGCAGATAACAAACTTGGTGCCAATAGAGTGTGTAGGACCAGGTTGATTCCACCAAAAATTAATGCTAGCCACCAGGCTGCTCGTTTTCTTTTAGAGAGTTCGTAGCCCAAATACATCAGGGACAGCCCGAAACCCAAGAATAAGAAAGATGCCGTACCGGTTGCATCTACTGGCAAAAATGTATCTGTTATTTTATCTGGTAAGCGCTCGGCAATTGGCCTAGCAAAAGCCAAGAACCCAGCCAAGAATGTTAGCGCAGAGACCAGCCGAACTAATGATTGACCGTTGTTAAGGGCCAGGGACCGCGTATCTATTTCTTTTTGGGTCAAATTCTTCCTTCCAGTCTCATTAGCAACATTATAGAGCCATATAAACTATACTTGAATACGGTTAAAGCGATTGACCGCAAAATACGTACAAACGACCAAAGCAAGCACCATCACAACCACATCTTTTACTATCCCAAAGTGACTTTGATTAATTAGAGCCCAGCGCAACGCGTCGACGGAATAGCTTAAGGGGTTAATTGATGCCAAGATTCGCAAAAATGTCGGGGCATTCGTTAGCGGATATAGAGCACTCGATAAAAAGAATAGCGGGAATATCAAAAAGTTGTTTATGCCCTGAAAGCCCTGAAAATCGTCCACCATGGATGCAATACCAGCACCAAAGCTAGTAAGAGTAAGGCTCAACACTAGGACCATCAGGAAGGCAAGCGGTAAAAGCGCCCAGTTGTGGGGCTTAAAACCAAGAGCCAGTGAAATAACAAATACAAAGACGCCCTGAAGGAGTGAAATGGTTGCTCCGCCAAGGGCATTACCAAGCAGTACGATAAGACGAGATACTGGAGCTACAAGCATCTCTTTTAAAAAGCCGAAACGTTTATCAAACAGTATCTGTATACCCCAAAAGACGCCCGAAAATAACAGAGTTTGAATAATTATTCCTGGTACCAAAAACTGCAAATAACTACCCTCACCGGCTCGCTTGTAAACTGCACCCATCCCGTAGCCCAGTGCTAGCAAGAATAGAATTGGCTGGCCTATGGCGCCCAAAACCCTTGAGCGAGTTCGTACATATCGCTTCATTTGCCTTAACCACAGGATATATATTACGTCCATCCCGTTAGAGCTCCAGTTTACTACCAGCAAACTGGCAGATTTTATTTTCAATAAAATACTTAGTTCTAACGGGATCCATAATTACCTCAACCTATTGTTCCTATTGGTAAGCCGAACATTTAAGCCGTTGTTGGCTAGGGATTCGCTGTCACGCACGCCAGTACCAGTTAACTTAAGATAGGCCTCTTCCAGGGTTTTTGTTTCGGTCTGTCGGATTAGCTCCTTTGACGTGCCTTCAGCAATAATTTTGCCATGGTCAATGATAGCAATGCGCTTAGCTATAGCTTCAGCCTCGTCCAGGTAGTGAGTAGTAAAGAAGATGGTAGTTTTTTCCTTTTCGTTTAACCTTTTTACATAGTCCCAAAGCAGGTTGCGAGTTTGAGTGTCCAGCCCAAGCGTCGGCTCATCTAAAAATAATATTATGGGGTGGTGCAGCAGGCCTCGGGCGATTTCTAGACGTCGGCGCATGCCGCCTGAGTATGTCTTAACAAGCGACTTGCGCCGCCCCCAAAGATCTACCAAGCGAAGTAAATCTTCAATCCGCTGTTCTTGCTCGACTCGTGGGATTCCATACAGCACCGCATGGATTTTCATATTTTCATAAGCCGTCAGTTCTTCTTCAAGAGCCGGATCTTGGAAAACAATGCCAAAAGACTTGCGCGCCGAATCGCGTTCATGTGCCACGTCATGACCGTTAAGCATCAACCTACCTTTTGTGGGTCGTAGCATCGTTGTCAGCATACTAATTGTCGTGCTTTTACCTGCGCCGTTTGGACCTAAAAACGCGAATATTTCGCCTCGTTCAATATTGAAACTTATTCCATCAACGGCAACAATATCGCCAAAACGTTTGGTGACATTTTTTACAGAAATTATGGACCCAGACATAGACTTATATTTTACCAGGCAAGTAGTAATAAGTACGATAGTTTTGGCTTGATGATTACGCTAACTTCTCAACTTCTTGCGCGGAACTGCCAGGTTTATAGATGCGCAGGTCGTTGGACTGCGACTGCCAGTGGTCTAGAAGCGGTTGTAGTATTCTCCACGTTGTTAACACTTCTTCACTACTAGCGAAAATATTTTTTGATCCCCTCATGGCATCCACTAGGACCTGTTCGTAGGCTTCTGGAAGTTTATCGAAATGCTGTTCGTAGGCAAAACTTAGCGGCAGTTTTTGCAGGCGCCGGTCGTAACCCGGCTCTTTTACCCATAAATCAAATTCAATACCTTCCTTGGGCTGGATGCGAAGTCGGAGCATATTTGTCTGGGATTCTTGGGTTTTCTTGAAATATACGCTTATTTCAGTAAGTTTTTTATCTAGGCTTTTGCCGGTAGTCAGTTGCACGGGGACGGCTTCCCAGCGGAGGTCGTGTGAAGTAAGTACTAACGACACAAAAGTCTCTCTGGTTGATTCCGGTCTGCCAGCTTCCTGTTTATATCCTTCATACTGGCCCCTGACTACGCGCGACAGATCCGGCTGATTAATTCCCTGCAGAGCTTTGAGCCTGCGGTCAGCAATCTCTGATAGACTAAAGTTATCACTGCAAGGTTCCATCAACGTTAACGCAGCAAGCTGGAGAAGATGACTTTGAACGACATCGCGAAGGGCCCCTGTAGATTCATAAAATGCCACCCTGCCTTCTATGCCGATTTTTTCTGTGGCAACTATATTTATTTTTTCTATAAAACGGTTGTCCCAAACATTTCTAAACAAAGCGTTACTGCCAAGAAAAACCGTAATATTTTGGGCCATCTCTTTTGCTAAGTAGTGGTCTATGCGGTAAATCTGTTCTTCGCCAAAATGTTTGGCTGTCTGGCTAATTACGTCTTCTGCCGAGAGAAGGTCAATTCCGAACGGTTTTTCTAAAAGCAGCTTAATATTTGCCGTATTAAGCCCCGCCTCGCCCAAAAACCGAATAATATCAAGCGAGCTTTTTGGCGGTACGGCGAAGTGAAAGATTACTTGTGTGTTCTTGCCGAGGCTTGAGCATGAATTATCCAGGTGGTTTTTCAGCTTTTCGTAGTCTTTAGAGTTGGTAAGGTCCATGGTCAGAAGTTCAAAGTTATTTTTTAGAGCGTTTAGAGCTTCGACCGCCTTGCTACCAGACGGGCTTATTTTTATAAGGTCTTCAAACGAGATGTTCTGCCGAGTAACGCCAATTATTTTGTGCGCGTTTGGTAATTGCCTGGCGAGGCATATCTGATGCAGTGCCGGCAATAAAAACCGATGCGAGAGGTCTCCGGTTACTCCAAAGATAACAATTATTGTTGGTGGAATCTTAACTTCACTACTCATATATCTGCCTAGTATAGCTCAAGAAAGGGCACAGTTAAATTGCCGGCTCTTCGTCTGTACAGGCTTTACTCTGGAAGACTGTTAACAAAGCTGCGGATTCTACGGCACATCTCACCGGCCTCATCAGTCGGCACAACAAAAATTGGCCTGGAATGAGGCTGGCTTATCGTAGTAATTTTGGTCGGCCGCTCACACGCCTTGTTGGTTACCGGATCAATAACTAAATTTAGGTAATCTAGACCCGCGGTAATGCGCTGGCGAATCGTTACCGATCGCTCACCAACAGTCCCGGTAAATACTAACCCGTCGATACCATCTAGCGCCGCTACCATCTGACCGATGGTTTTACGAACTGTGTGGATGTAGGTTTCTAGAGCCAGGTTTGCCCTGCTGTCACCAGCAGCTTCTGACTGTATAAGTTCTGGTATTTCCGAAGATGTGCCGCTTAGGCCCAGCAGCCCACCTTTAGTATTTAAATACTCTTCCATGGATTCGTTATCGAAGCCAAGTTCATCGCGCAGCACACCTACCGCAACTGGGTCAATCGTTCCGCTGCGTGTTGCCATAACAAGACCTTCAAGCGGTGAATAGCCCATAGAATTGTCAACACTTTCACCGTCACGTATAGCCGTTACACTAGCTCCGCTACCAAGATGGCAAACTACCATCCGAGCCAGTAGTTTATGTTCTTTTTCCAGTAGGTTTGTGGCAGACGCCAGAGAAATTCCGTGATAACCATAGCGTTTAACTTCCAGGCGATCTGCGTCTTCAAGCGGCAATCCATAGTTCCAGGCGTAGCCGGGTTTGCTTTTATGAAAAGCGCTGTCCGAGATACCTATTAGCTTAACCCCGGGAAAATTCTGCTGTATAAGATGAATTTCTTCTAATGTTGCACTTATATGTAGTGGCGCTCTGGGCTTAAGAATCTCTAATCGCTTGATTACATCCTCGTCAATCAAATGGTCTTCTAAAAAGAAGTTCGACGGCGCAACTATGCGCATACCGGCGCTAACAATTGTTTCCGTTTCCTTCAAAGCGCCAGTGTCTTTTAGTATGGGCAGAATATGGTTTGTCGACTCGCTGATATCTGAAATGTCTACCGGAAATTCCCTTATTTTATCACCTACAGACACACTACAGACGTATTGGCCTTGGTTATGCTCGAAGTGCAGAGAGGCTAATTGAGCTCCGCCAGCGTAAAGGCCATATTTGCGGCTAGAACTGCCAGGATTATCAATTAGTGTTAGCGGTTCCATTGCCAGGCATCAATTTCAGGCATATCTATGCCGTGGGCCTTGATGTAAGCCGTGTTGTCATCTATCTTCTGTTGATATTTAGCCATCAAAATCTTAGCATCCTCTGCTGGCAAACGGCCACGAGCCGCAAGCATATTAAATGCCTCAATCACCAGGTGATAACGGCTTGTTTTATTACGAACGTGCATGTCAAATGGCGTTGTTGTAGAACCATGTTCAATATATCCGCGCACGCTAAAGCGACCTTGGGCACCCGGGTAATCAAAGAGGATTGCCGTAAGAGTCTGCGGGTAGCCATGGAAATTACAAACTACTGGCTTATCAGCCGTAAAGTGCTGATTAAACTCTTCTATAGAAATTGGCGTCCCGCCCTGCCCTATACCATTGCTTGTTAGCGACATAACATTTACACAGCGAAGACGTATATCTGGGCGTTCTCTCTCAAGAATGTCGATTGCCGCCAGCACTTCTTTGGTTGGATAATCACCAACACCAGCCAAAACAATATCCGGGTCCGGATTGCTAGCAAAATCCCAAGTAGCGATTCCCTTACTGAGCTGTTGGCGGGCATCTTCAAGTGTTAACCAGCGAGGCTCTAGGGTCTTGCCGGCAACAATTACGTTAAGTTGCCGCGTAGTTGCCAGACAATGCTCCAGTACGGCTAAGGTACTGTTGCCATCCGGAGGAAAATATACGTCTACAAAATCGCTTTGGCGCTGTAAGACATCGTCAATGAAGCCAGGGTTTTGATGGGAAAACCCATTGTGGTCCTGACGCCAGCCAGATGAGGTTAAGATATAATTTATTGATGGAATTGGTCCGCGCCAAGATACTTCCTTTGACTGGTTCAAGAATTTAGCATACTGATCAACCATGCTAGCTACTACCTGAACAAAAGCTTCGTACGAAGCAAAAACTGCGTGGCGGCCAGTTAGCACGTAGCCTTGGGCTAAACCCTGCATGTTGTGTTCACTAAGCATTTCCATGGCCCTTCCATCGTGCGACATGTCTTTGTCCCAGGGTTGGTGCGGCCATACCCATGCCCTCTGGGTTTGCTTAAAAATACCGTCTAACTTGTTAGAATAGGTCTCGTCCGGTGACATGAATCGAAAGTTTTTGGTTTCTTCGTTAAGCTTAAAGACTTCTGCTAAATACAAACCAGCACGGCGCATGCTACTGGAACCAATTGTTCCAGGCCTGGTTGCGTCTTCGGCAAACTGTGAGGCGTCGGGAAGCTGCAAGGGTTTGTAGACTCTGTTACCTCCATGCGCATGCCTACTAACCCCTAAGCACTTAGCGGGTTCGGGGAAAATCTCGTTCAAAAACGGGTCAGTGAACCCCTGCTCTTTACTAAATAGTTCCGAGAAATTATAAGAGCGTAGCCAGCTATCAAGCATTTTCAGCTGGTTGGGGTCGGTTTTTGCCTCCGTTAATACTACTTGGTGAGCCAGGCAGTTACCCTCTATCTTATTCCCATCAAGTTCCTTGGGACCAGTCCACCCCTTAAGAGTTCTCATAATTATCATAGGCATTCGTGGCGCCACAATTTCTGGATGTGACTTAATGTCTTGAATGGTCGCATAAGCATGCTCTAAGGTTTGTTCCATTTGTTGGTGCAGGTTATCGCCGCTAACAATATATGGCCTGTAGCCATAACCGCTAAATAATGCCATCAATTCCTCATCGCTCATGCGTCCGTAAATTGTCGGTGCTGAAATCTTATAGCCGTTTAGGTGAAGAATTGGCAGTACTGCGCCGTTGGTAGCTGGATTAACTAGTTTGTTTAAGTGCCAAGCACCAGCAGTTGGACCAGTTTCAGCTTCGCCGTCGCCAATCAGGCAAGCTACTATCAAGTTTGGATTATCCAGCACAGCGCCATAAGATGTTGCAAGTGAATAGCCAAGTTCGCCGCCTTCTAAAATAACGCCTGGAGTTCCCGGGTTGCTGTGGCTGGGAAATCCGTATGGCCAACTGAAGTTACGGCAGATATAGCCAATTCCGTCATAAGTTTTTTGGGCCTGTGGGTAGGCCCTAGCTAGTGTCCCCTCTAAAAATAGTCCAGCTTGCAAAGCTGGAAAGCCGTGTCCCGGACCTAACACAAACATCATGTCTTGGTCGTGCTTTTTTGCCAGATGGCTCAGGTGCGAATAAGAGAGGCTAATACCGGGCCCCGAACCCCAGTGACCAAGCAGGCGTGGTTTAACGTCGTCAAAGGTTAGCTCGCGCTCCAGTAAAAAGTTATCTTGTAAAAAGATTTGGGCAGCCGTTAAATAATTGGCCGCGCGCATATATTTTTCAAATTTCGATATGTCGGTTTCCATAGTTGCTACTTATTGTAACCTCAAATAGCATAAGCGGTAAAGAGGAAGGCTCTTAACTAATATATCCTACGGGATTATACTAAGCTTTATGAAGAAACTTAACGTGACCCAAAAATATTATTTAGTGTTAGTATTCGGAGGGTTGATGGGTTTTATTGCCTCGTTTTGGCAGCTGCTCGACAAGCTAGCTCTGCTGAAAAATAGCCATGCCGCCCTGAGTTGTAATCTTAATTCTGTATTTAATTGTTCCAACATTCTTAACGCCCACCAAAGTTCGGTCTTCGGTTTTCCTAATTCACTTTTATGCCTAATTTTATTCCTGATAGCCGTCGTTTTAGGCGTCACGGGTCTGACCGGCAGCAAAATTCATAAATGGGTACGAATCGCAGCGCAGGGAATGGCGTTGTTCACGGTTGGTTTTGGGTTGTGGTATTTATGGCAGAGCATTTTTAACATCGGAGCTTTTTGTATCTTCTGCATTTTTTGTTTCTCTGGCGTTTTAATAATCAACGCCGCATGGTTTAGACTAAACTATAAAGATTTAGGTTTTAGTGATAGATGGACAACTAAGGGTGTCGATTTCTTTGTCTGGTGTCTTATAGCTTTAGTCGTGGTCCTCGAAGCCTTAATCAAATTTGCTTAAGACCAAGTTTATTTTAGCTCCCCGACTGCTTGCTGTAATAGGTACTTATGTGATCCGAAAAGTACTGGTTCTTTAAAAGCGGTATCTAGCGAAATCCACGCTGCTGAATCAGCGTCGTCACCACCCTCGACGAATGCCTGAGAATCCGGAGCCAGCTTCATTAAAAACGCTGTTGTTTCTGCCCAGGCGTTAGCGGTAGTTCGAATATCCGCGACAGGACCCCGATAAATGCACTGGGGTCTCGCGGCATAGCCCAACACTAGTCCGGTCTCTTCTTTCAGCTCCCTAAAGGCAGCGTCGAGTGAATCTTCTTCCTTATCAACAAACCCGCCAGGCAAGGCCCAACTCCCTGTATCCTTGCGTCGAATCAAAAGTACTTTTTTTATACCCTGCTCTTCATTTATTACAATTGAGTCAGCGGTTTTATTTGGTCCCCAGTCCCAGTAAAAACCTTTGCCCGTTACTACCCCAATGTTTGGGTCCGATACCATCTGATAGAACCAGGGGTGAATAGGGCGGCCAACTGCATCGGTCTCAAAACCCATTTTATTAAAATTAAGCTGTGCCGGTCTATCTGGGAAATCATATTTTGTTCCTTTTAGGTTTACTTCCCATTCCCCGTCGCGCAAGATTAATACACCGTTGAAAGCCCTTTCTATTTCGTTTGGCCCTAAAATTAATCGCTTATCAAACGACGGATATTCGGGATAGTCACCAAGCTCTAAACCCTGGCGCATGGCCTCAAGGTGTGGGGTAAGATCGCTAAGCACATCTTTGGAATTATTAATTCGCTCTAAAGACATTCTCGTATCTCCTGATCTGTTCTTCTGAGCCAGTATGTTTGCCCGTGTTGTCGCTTAATTTAACGGTTTCTATACCGTTAACTTTTGTGGCTTTCATAACGATATTTAACGCTGGCAAACCGAGGTCATTGGTAAGTGTGGTTCCCCACCCAAACAACAGCCTTACACGCCCCTCAAAATGTTTGTGTAGTTCAACAATCGTGTCTATATCAAGCCCATCACTAAAGACAATAGTCTTGACGGTAGGATCGATGTCTAGGTTCTCATAAAACTTAATCACGTCTTCGCCAAATTTGTATGGATCTCCAGAATCGTGACGCATACCGCGCCATTTTCTGGCTTGCTCCGGTGTAAAATCAGCTAAGAAAAACTCGCTACCAAAAGTGTCAGTTAGGGCAATAGATAAATCTTCGCCGTAAAAATCAAACCAGTCATACAAAAATTTATTATGTGAAGCACGAATATCTTCGCCACGCTCGTCGGCTAGCCCTGCGTAAACCATCAGAGTTTCATGGGCAAATGTTCCAATCGGTCTTATATCTAACGAACGCGCCAGAGCGACATTAGAGGTTCCTACAATATTTTCGGGACATTCTTTTATCAAGCGTTCCAACACGTATTTTTGCCAACGTAAGCTAAAGTGGCGTCGTGTGCCAAAGTCCGCAAACTTTATATTGGGGTTTTGCTGCAGAATAGCGATCTTTTCGCTCAAGCGCTGATCGCCCTCCTCGTATACCTCTAGTGGATTTATCTCTTTGGCTAAAAGATAATTCTCGAAGTACATCTCATTTATTTCGCTCATTACAACTGTCTCCCAAAAAGTTACCATTGGCCATACACCAGTAGTGTTTACTGCGATATCATCAATCGCTTCGTCATAAGTTACGCTTACTGGCGGTAGTTCATGAGTGGCCAAATATTCAACAAATTCTGGTCCAAAAACCTGCGCCCCATCACTTTTTCTTAGATCAGCCAGATATTCTAGCTCGTCTTGGCTCCATCCATTTTCACGGAATTCATCCAGTCTTGCTCGTAAATCATCTAGGTTAATATAGTCCGCAAGACGTTGTTCGCCGCGGTTTTTTAGCGTGAAGGTTACTTCGGCATCAGGCTCCCGCTCAAGCGCAACCTGGCTCATTGTCGGTTTATAGTAGTCCAAGCCAGAGCTTAGTCGCCCTTGTTCAAACGGATTTTGTTCTATGGTCAATTGAGCCTTTTCTAAGTAGGTCATTTTTTTACCTTGCGATCTTTATTACTTCGCCTTCAAGAAGTTCCGCCAGGCCAATAAACTTAGCTCCGTTTGCTTTCATTTCATCTATAGCTTTTTCGCCATCATCCGGATTAATATTTACTGCACGTATCGCCTCTTCAACAATGTAAACGTCTACAATTCTGCCTTTCCTTGCTTCACGCCGGGCGAATTTCAACGCATCAAGGGTTGTTGCCTTTACGCAATAGTCAGTAGCCAAGCCACCAATAACCAAAGCTATTCTTTGAAGCCGGTCGGGATTAATCAGTTCTTCTAGGATTGTTCCGTCGTTAGTTCTGGCGTCAAAACCAGAATAGGCATCTTCATTGGGACCCATGCCTTTACTGACCACGGCATCATGACCATCAATTACCCGTAGGCCTTTATGAAATTCAGCGCCAACTGTATTTTGCTGGCAGTGATTAGGCCAGACGCCGAAGTGCGTAGTGTCAGCAGGATGCCAATCCCTGGTAAAAATTACGTCACCGTTGTTGTCCCGTACCCATTCGGCAGCTTGGTTAAATGGCTCAACAACTTCGTCTCCCTCGGCTACGGCTAAACTTCCGCCAGGACAAAAGTCGTTTTGAATATCAACGCCTATGGCTACCGTTCGATCGTATGTTTCTGGATTATACATATTAGTTCCTCCTTGTTCTTGTACTTTATACACTAAGTACTATGTAAAGATTACCTAATACTTAGTGTATTGTAAACACTAATATCAGATAGAGTAGGGACTAACACCTTAGAACGATGTTAATACTACAACTTACTCAAAGGATCTGGACAGTTCTTGGAGTCTCTGCTGCTTAAATTTATATAGCCTTGCAGGACGATGAGCCCCTTCTTTATAAATTTTCTGCGTCTTTTCTATAAGTTCCAAGGATAAAAACTTTTTTCTAAAGTTTCTCTTATCTAGTTCTTTACCCAAAATAGCCTCATACACTCCCTGTAACTGGGACAATGTAAATAGTTTTGGTAGCAGAGCAAATGCGGCATTCGTATAGGTAATCTTTGCTCTTAATCTCTCGTGTGAATATTTAATAATTTCATCATGGTCGTAGGCTAGCTCAGGTAATTGGGACACGGGAATAAATACAGGATTCTGAGCTCCCTTACTTTGTTTGATGGTTAAATCTTTACCAAGCCCCATATAGGTTACGCTGACGGCATGGCCTCTAGGATCTCTTGCGACTGTATCAAAAGTGTATAGTTGTTCAATTAAGCCAAGGCTGTCTGTACTTATGCCAGCTTTTGCCAGTAGGGTTCGCTTCATAGCCTCGTGGGTGGTCTCGCCTACGGCGTTATATCCGCCGGGCAAAGCCAGGGAGCCCCTAAATGGTTCCTGCGCCCTAGCTATTAATAATACGCATAGCTGCGCATTAATAATTTGAAAAATAACGCTGTCTACCGTTAGCGTGGGGGGAACATATTCACCCTTGTACATATTGTTCATTATACATTACTCCCAAAGACGAGTGTTTGGCAGATCGGAAGGCATCCGCCAATCGCCCCTTGGGCTTAAAGCTACTGAACCAACTTTGGGACCATCTGGCATAACCGAACGCTTAAATTGATTTTTAGTGAATCTATCAAAAAACACTCCTAGCCAGTGATTGATCTCTTCTGGCTCGTACAGATCTTTAAAGGCCTTTTCGGCCAGCAAGCGTATCTTTGCTGGCTCGTCTCCCCATCTTACTAGGTAAGTTAGGAAAAATTCATGCAAGATGTATGGTCCAACAATGTCTTCTGTTTTTTGGCTAATTTCCCCATCAGTGGCCTGGGTAAGTTCTGGTGAAATTGGTGTATCGATAATTTCTTGCAAAATCTCTTTAACATCACTAAATTCAGTCCGTTCGGACATAAAGCGAACCAGGTGGCGGACAAGTGTTTTGGGGATGGTTGTATTGACGTTGTAATGGCTCATGTGATCGCCGTTATAAGTACACCAGCCAATCGCACTTTCGCTTAAGTCGCCGGTGCCCAGCACCAAGCAATGATTTTTGTTGCCAAAGTTAAACAATAGCTCAGTGCGAGCCCTGGCCTGGACATTTTCATAAGTAACATCCTGGGTGGTGCCGTCATGGCTAAGTTTTTCTAGCTCTAGTTTGGCGATATCTTCAATATCAATAACCTCGTTCGGTATACCCAACTTATTTGCTAGACGCTGTGCGTTATTTTGAGTTTTATGTGTGCTGGCCATACCGGGCATTGTTAGTGTGTTAATAACTTCCCGGGGTTTTTTATTAATAATTGCAGCTGCCCTTGAGGCAATTAAAAGCGCTAACGTTGAATCTAGTCCACCAGATAAACCAAGCACAACCCTTTCGTTGCCAACGCTTTTCAGGCGTTGTGCCAGGCCAGTTGCTGCTATATCAATTATGCTTTGCAGTCGTTTTTCTCTACCCGCCGGCAACTCACCTTCGGGCCAGAATGGATCGGTAACCAAGTAGGGGCGAGGATCAATTTGGGATCGAGACGTAGCACATTTTATTACTTGCATACCAATTTTATTAACCCAGTTCGTATCCCTGCGGCGATCGTGCAAAGCATGGTCAATATCGACATCGGCAATTAACAGTCGACTGTCATCAGTGGCAAATGGCTCCCGCTCCGTCCTAATTTTCCCATTTTCGGCAATTAGTTGGTGGCCGCCCATTACTACATCCATGGTTGACTCACTGCTATCACTCCCCGCATAAGCGTACGCTGCCAGTATAAGCCTAGCGGATTGTTGAGCTACTAGCTCCTTCCGGTAAGTAGACTTGCCGACCAACTCGGGAGATGCCGAGGGGTTAGCAATAATAAGCGCTCCGTGTTGAGCCAGGTTACGGCTGGGCGGATCAGCCACCCATAGATCTTCGCAAATTTCTACACCAGTTTTTACACCAGCTATATCAAACAACAGATCTCTGCCAAACGGCACCTGCTTTGTTTCGCCGTTAGCCGTTAGCATTTCCACTGCTATGTTTGGGCCATGCCATGCCTGGTACCACCGCTTTTCATAAAATTCTCCGTAGGTTGGCATATTCTGCTTGGGCACCAAACCTTTCACCTCACCTTCTGCAACCACAGCAGCACAGTTGTAGACTGCTCCTTCGATTGCAACGGGCAATCCAACCACCATAGTTGTGGGCTGTTCTGCCGTTGTCCCAGCAAGCTCAGTTAAACCCTTGGCGGCCATATTCAATAAACGCCTATTTTGTACTAAGTCGCCGATTGTGTAGCCGGTTATAGAAAGCTCTGGAAATACTACCAGAGCGACATTTTTTTCCACAGCTTCTTGGTAGCATTCTTCAATTCTGGCTACATTTGTATCAACATCTGCTACTGCTACTTCTGGGCAGGCAGTAGCAACTCGCAAGTAGGAATCTGCTAGATTGTATTTTTCAGAAGACTTCATTTTGAATTTATCCTTAGTGTAAATATTACATTTACAAATGCAGTATAGCCTATTACAATACTAAGTGTCAATAGAACAATAACTATGAAGGAACAAGTATTAATATACGGAGGAACATTTAACCCTCCTACAAATGCTCACCAGGAGATAATCCGCAGGTGTCTTGCGCTTGATGAATTTAATGAACTCTGGGTAATGCCCTCCGGAGACAGGATTGATAAAGATAAGATGGCCGCAGATAAACATCGTTTGGCTATGCTTCGGCTGTTAAAACATGAGCGTTTTGCTGACGACAAACGTTTTATTATTTCCGACTTTGAGCTTAAGCTTCCCCGCCCCAACCAGACATATATAACCGTTGGTGCTTTGGCAATTAATTACCCGTCAAATGAATTCTGGTTTATCTACGGCGCCGACGCCTACAAAAATATGCCGCGCTGGCATAGCGGCGAAAAATTGCGCAGGTCACTAAACATGGTAATTTTTGAACGCGACGGAACTGTCGTCCCGCCGGCAGACAACATTATTTCGATGGGTAACGGAATCAAGGATATGTCGTCCAGTACTGTCCGCGAGGCAGTTAGTAATAATATGCCCGTTAACGCTTTTGTTTGTGCAAGCGTTAGGCAGTATATCGATAGGAATAAATTATACTTATGAGAATAGGCAACCGCACGCAAGAACTGTACTTAATCCGCCACGGCGAATCAAAAGCTAATACTGATCGCAGCATAATTGGTGGACGCTGTAATGAATCGCCGCTTACCGAAGATGGCATAGAACAAGCTAGGCTATTGGGCAGGCTTTTGCTTCAAAAGGAGATTATACCCGATCGAGTTTTTAGTTCGCCCGCGGTTAGGGCTCTTCAAACTGCAGAATATACCCTAAAAGCAATGGGGCTAGGTGTCGAGCCCGTAATTTGCGATGGGCTACAAGAACTTGACCAAGGTGACTGGACGGGAATGGATAGGGTAAACACATATAGTCCAACTACTCTGCTAGAGATTGCGCGGCGCGGTAAAGACTTTAAGGCTCCCGGCGGTGAATCCATGAATGATACCAGAGAGCGCATGGAAGGCTGGACGACTGACTATCTGGACCCGTACAGACCGGAGCGAGCTCTTGCCTTCGGGCACGGGCTGGCTATCCGCTGCCTTGTCTCACCGAGGCTCGGCTGGTCACAAAAAGATATTTTTAGAACTCAAACCCCTAACACCTCACTTACCCTCCTAGAACGCGATGGCCCAGGTGAGTGGGGCGTGGTTTATGCTGGCCAATTATTATCTGACCTTAACACATAGAGTTGCTGCACGCGGGAAAGATACTATACGTTCTAGTCGTTTGTAGATTCGAGCGGCTTTTTTTATTTTTATTTCTTGGACGCTTCTTTTTCTGAGGGACGATGTCCGGGCCACCAAATAATGTTCCCCAGCAGCGCAGTTATGCTTGGTATCAAAAACGGCGCTATTACAAAGGCTGCTAAAGATACGCCTATGGCCACGGAGGCACCAAGCTGGTTTAGGAAATTTATATTGCCCAGTATCAGTGAGGAAAAAGTAGCGGCCAGAATAAGGCCGGCAGAGGCAACTGTAGCGCTACTATGTTCAACGGTTAGGTCGGCTGCGGCCCTGGGGTCGTTACCCTGCTTAACCTCTTCGCGTAATCGTGTGATGGTTAGGATGTTATAGTCGGTGCCAATTGCGATGACAAAAATGTACATAAATATCGGTAAGAACGCAATCAGTCCTATCTCGTGAGCAAATGTCTGGAATATCAGGGTTGTAGCACCAAGCGTTGCCACGTAGCCAAGACTGACGCAAATTAGTAGGAAGATTGGCGCTACTAAGCTGCGCAGCAATATGGCCAAGATTACAAATATGAAAACGGCTGCAATAGGAAAGAGCACTTTAAGGTCACGGTTAATGGCAGACTGAACATCAGCAAAAATAGATGTAATTCCACCCACATGGACCTTTGTGGAACCGGAGTCAAAGCTGTGAGCTGTATCGTGTATGGAACCTTTCACATTACTTATAGCGGCGTTGCTGTAGGGATCATCCGCAAGCACAGCTGATACTATGGCTGTTTTTTTGTCCGATGTCAGTTGTGGAGGCAAAACCTGTGCCACGCCCTTGGTGTGACTTAGTTGCTTATTGAGGTTTTGAAGTAGCTCACTGCTTATCGGCGCATTACTGGTCACATAAACCGAGGTTGGGTTAATAATGCCAGCTGGAAATACCCTGTTAAGGTCCGCATATGCAGTTGCCGAGGGCGTATCCTTTGGCGGTTTACTAAACGAACTAAAATCGGCTTTGTAATTCAGCGCAAAGAGAGAGAAACCAACTAGAACAACAGTGACGAGCATTGTAACAGCGCCAGGACGTCGGGCTATTAGTCCACCTATCTTTTTTGACACAGTGTGTTTTTCGGGCTTGTTCATCCATGCCTTGCTTGGCCAGAATATTTTTTCCCCGATAATTGCCACTAGTGCTGGTACAAGAGTTAATGCCGCAAGCATCATCACTACTACACAGATAACTAGACCAGGTGCAAGCGATGAAAATATGCCAAACTGGGCAAACGAAAGAGCCGCAAAAGACGTTAGTACAACAAGAGCCGCCGATGCTATAGCCGCCCCCGCCCGCCCGAGCGCAAATGAAACAGCCCCCTTAGTATGGTCGCCGCTGCGAAGGCGTTCCCGATACCTAAATAGCAAGAATAAGATGTAGTCTGTACCAATGCCAAAAAGGACTACTGTGAACAAGATGCTTAGCTGTTGACTTACCGTGAAATGGAACAGGTGACCTGCGTCGGAAATTAGCGAGTTGGCAATCGAAAATACTGTGCCTACGGCCAGCACCGGAAAGATTCCCGCAAGTGGACTTTTGAAAATTATCATAGGCAGAATTAGAACCAGAAGAATAGTGCCAATACTTACAATCTTTAGTGCCCGGTTGGCAGAATCTTGGGTATCAAAGTTGATGGCCTCAGAACCAACCACGCCTGATTTTAATGAAGTCCCCTCTAGTTGTTTATTCAAGCTGTCTCGAACAACTTTTACGGCGTTCATCGTAGCGGTATCATCGCCGTTGCCCTTATAGGTAACGGTTGCCAACTGAGCCTGCTTATTTTGGGAAAGCTGCTCAGGACTAGTGACTATGCTGTCTACTCGGTCGATATGTTGGTTGGACAGGCTCTTTACGGTAGTTGTAACAGTAGATATCTCCTGCGGGCTTAGGGCAGAATGAGTTTTATTCTGGAAGATTATTACGTCTGTAGGGGCCTCACTATTGCCGGTAACATCTTTGGCAATTTTCGCGGCTTGCACTGACTCACTTTTGTCAGGAAGAAACTTACTTTGGTCGTTACTCTCTATGGTACTGATAGACGGCGATAAGCTAACAATTAATATGGCCGCTACTATCCACGTAGCCAATATCCACCATCGCCGTTTTACAATAAAATCTCCAAATTTTTGCATCATATCGTTTTTTCTTCCTCTACTATCACTTATATTGACATGTAGAGACATTGTAACAAAGGTTTAGCAACTAAACAACTTTTTTACTTATGCCTGTGGATTACTTGGTTTTTATATCTGTTCCGACAGCTTCGCTTATATTAGAAAAACCGTCACGTTCAAGCAGTTTTACTAACCCGCGATTAATCTGCCCCGCCAGCTGAGGCCCTTCATAAATCATTCCGGTAATTAATTGCACCAGGCTTGCCCCTAGGCGTATTTTTTTATAAGCATCTTCTGCGCTAAAAATACCTCCGCAACCGATAATTACATAATTACCTTTGGTCTTTTTGTAAACATAGGCTATTAAATCGTTTGCTAAATCTTCAACCACTTTGCCGCTAATACCACCCCACTCTGGTACGTCGGTCTCGCTTATCTTAGGATTACCACGTTTTTTGGTTAGGTTAGAACAGATAAGTCCATCTACTTTGTGTAATTTTATTACTTCTAGTATGTCATCAATCTCACTGTGTGATAAGTCGGGTGATATTTTTATAAGACGTGGTTTAGAGCTTTCAATTTTGTCTAGTTTTTTCAGTAATTTGTTCAGACGCTTACCGTCGTGGAATGGCTGTCCGCCGTAGGCGTTCGGGCAGCTAACGTTAATAGTATAATACGCGCCTATATCGGTAAATTCCTTAAAGCCTTTCACATAATCGGCAACTCCAGTAATGTCGGTACGGGTTTCTTTTGCGTTCGTTTTTGCAATACTCGTACCAACTGGGGTTGCAAATCTTTTCCCGCGCAGACGATTGCTAATAGCTTTTGCACCATCATTATTTAAGCCGTAATTTACCAGGATGGCTTTTGACTTTTTTAGCCGTACTAGCCGTGGCGGTACGTTACCTGGGCCGGCTTTGGCCGTAATGGAGCCCACCTCAATAAAGCCAAAGCCGAGCGCTGGGATTATGTCGGTTAGCTGGGCGTTTTTATCAAAACCAGCCGCTAGCCCCACCGGATTAGAAAAGTTAATCCCCAAAATTGTTTGTTCTAACTTAGGGGAAGAATAACTTAACGTACGTTTGGTAAACCACCTTAGTGGGGCTACTTTTCCAAAAAAAACAGCAAACTTTAGAGTCCTATCGTGTATTTTTTCGGGGTCCTGCAAAAACAGTACTGGTCTAACCAGACGCCTGTAGCTAGCGCCAACAAAACCAGCAATTAAGCTCCTACTATTTACCATACTCATCTATATAAGTATGTCATCAAGGACATACTTTAGACAATCCTACCGCTTGAGCGCTACATTTTTATAAGTGGTATGACGTGGTAGACCAAGAAGGCTGGCCAAAAGATAGCCTTAAATACACCAACGACACCTACCCCAAAGGTGGTAGCATGCCCGATGTAATAGACTGCCGCACCGATAATACCTAGGCCGTAAATGCCCCCGCCGGCGGCTCCGCCGCCACGACCACATTTAACTTTTCTAACTTTTTCCTTTTTTTCGTTCGCCATTTTGTCCTCCTAATATTATCTTACCTCGTTATAGATTCCGGTTGAAATCTAATGGTGTTAAAATAGGTCACATGAGCAAGCTATTTTTGAAAAAAAATCCAACTCTTATGGATATCCAGCGATACATACAAGAAATGGAAGAAAAACGCCATTTTACCAATGTAACATTACTTCAGACATATTTATTACTGGTAGAAGAGGTCGGTGAACTGGCTAAATCCATTCGAAAATCACACACAAATATGCGTACTGACGCTTCAAAACAATACGAAGAAAATGCAGCCCATGAAGTCGCTGATGTTTTCATGTTAATGACAGCCGTAGCAAATCGTTTGGGCGTGGATATCGAGAGTGCTTTACGTGAAAAAGAAGAACACAATAACCAACGCGTCTGGGAATAGTATAACCTTTAAACGCCTAGTCTAGGCCAGCATAAGTTTGCCAAGAACTGCAATAAAGTCGGACAAAACACGTTCTTTGTTTTGCTCACCGTCAACCACATCGAGCCCATAAAGCCTTCCCAGCTCTTTGATAACTGGATGAACTTCAAGGTTGTGCTCAACTACACGTTGGCCTGCCTTTACATACCCGTAGGACGGGTGACTATCCATGGACGTGCGCGTAATCTGTCTATTTACTGAAACATTATCGTTAACTGCGATATACACACATCCTTTAACAATTAACTTAGAGCAGTCGACTGCCTGTTCAATAATCGGGGTAAGGCAGGCTTCTCTGGGGTAGCCGTCGACTAGTGTCACTCCTGGTGTTTCGATATGGTCAAAATACTCCTCCACTATTTTGTGTATGAGTGTATGTGGCGGTAATGCCATACTTGCCACCTCTTCAGTTGAGCTAGCAACAAATTGTTGTACTTCTTCGGAATAGTCTGACGTAGTTCTACCTTCAAGAATCCCCCGAAAGCGATGATACAGATTAGTACAAGAGCTAGTATTAATTCTGTTATTCCAAAACCATCTTTGCGGTTTCTCATATTTTCTCCACCGTTAATATATCCAATTATGCCAGAACTTTACTGGATTTAAAATGCTTATACCTTGAAAGGGTGTGCCGGTCTGGAACTCTTCGGGCCATTGAGGTTAAGATACTGTTTTGTTTAGGGCTTTGAACTTTTCCTTCATTATCAATAACGATGCTGTCGCGGCAATTATAAAACCAACTGTTAGTACTGTCTTGGTTTCTAGGGTAAAAGTAAGTACAGCTAAAAGCCCCCAAAAAGCCAATCTTGACCCGCTCATCAACATTTCCATGGTGGTAAAATACGCCGCCCTTTTGCCGCCCAACGCATCTCCAGTATCGTACATCCCCTTTGTGTATGGCATTTGGTATGTTACTGTAACTCCTTCGTTGGCCGTGTTTACCAACAATGCTCCCGGGTATGTGGTTATGAATGGCCTAAACAGATGCAAAACAGCATTGGCGGTTGCACCAGCTCTAAGTAAGAAACGACCCTTGTGTTTATCTATCGACTGACCAATAGTAAACGCTGCAGCCATTGATGCCAATACAGAAATAGACGCAAGTACTCCCAGCTTGGCATAGGCGGCACTGCCGGCCAAGACAAATACGCCGAGCCATATCGGCCATAAAACGCCGGTAGCCGTTCCGTCTATCCCGTACATAGTGTAAGAAAGAATGTCTGATTTCATTTTTTTAAGGTTTATATCAAGAAGGTTTAACTTTCGATGGGTGGGCATAGGCTCGGCTGTTTTTAGCAGTGGCATACCGCTAACTATTAGTAGAATCATAGCCACCAAAAATATGTACTGTCCACCAAAAAGCGTTGCAACTATTCCGCCAACCAGTGGCCCTAAAATACCGCCAATTTTGCTCATTATATTTATATAACCAAGTTCCTTGCCGCCGTGTTCCTTGTGGTTGATCTTTGAAAAATCCGTATGAAAAGGAACCCAGAACATACTGCTGGAACCTCCGTAAGCCGCCCCAAGAAGCCAGATAGGCCAGTGTATATAAGGTAATGTCATAAAACCTGTTGTTGATAAGATAAGTAAGAAATTGCCATAAAGAATAGTATGCTTTGGGCCAATTCTAGACACTAAATACCCCGAAAAAACGTCAAAACAGCTAAATCTAGCAAAGAAGTACCAGAACTCAATCATTATGATATCTAGTGCCGGATAGCCAAGTTCAAGCATGTACAGTGGTATGAATATGCCGGTAAGGCTTAGTGACAAGCTTCTAAACATCATAACGACGTAAACTTCGCTTAGCTCATCAAAGTCTGCATCCCGCCAAAAGTGACGGTGACGCAGGAAACGGTGTACGATTTTCTTCAGCATTTTATATTTTCGGCTTATCTACCCAATATTATAGCAAGATTATAGCCGGAGCATGGTATCTGCTATCTACAAACAGGCTCTATCAAAATCAGATCCTTACGAATCTCTTATCACCTAAAAAGGGTTTTATCCCAGTTGCCCAGTCAACTACGGTCGGTATGGTTTCTATTTTTGGGTTGAAGTCTTTTAAACCATCCAGGCTAACCCACCTGTACTCAGAATATTCCTCGGTATTTATTCGAATTGCGCCTTTCTCATAAACAGCAATATAGTGTGGCAAAATCATACTGTTCCCGTCCTTTTTCCGAAAAAGGATGTTGTAGCTCAGCTCTGGACAAATCTTGATGGTTGCATCCTTTCCAACTTCTTCGTTTTTTTCACGGCTCAACCCTGCTAGGATGCTTTTGTCACTGTTTTCCATCTTTCCCCCAACAAAAGAAAAAACACCGTCGAAGTCAGCCTCTCCCATACGTTTTGCCAACAAAACTGAGTTAAAGTCTTTATTAAATAACACTATTTTTTGGCAATATTGGAATGAGTAATTAGTCATCATCAGTCAAATAATCCCTCTTTTGCGCATTTTGGTCAACTGTTGTTATTGTAGCCTTGAATCTTCTTGCACCACCCGGTGAGGACCTTTGTTGTTCAGATAATCAAGACCGTGCACATTCCCTAAAAAAGACTGCCTTATGCTGAGGTTTTCAGCAGGAGTATTTTCAACGGTCCTTTATACAACTCCCGTTTCTAAGGAGATTGTATCTTGACAACTAGATATTTGTCTCAAAATCAAAAGACCGATGAACAAATTGAGTCATTACGGGTAAAAATATCCTTTTAAATTACAGATCGTGGCTTCGGGCTATTGCCTTGTACTCTTCGTCAGTTGGCGCATCTTCTTGGTGGAGCACTATAACGCCAGGACCATTATGCTCGAGTTCGTGGAACGTGGCGGGCCTACCTAGCATTTCTGCTCTTGGGCACACCTGAATAAAATATGTCTCTGTTCCGCTTGACACTGATTTAGTCTCTACTAGTCCTGGACATCGTTCGCTATCTTTATCTTTGAGACCATTTTGTTGATGACACAAGCAGGCCCCACATGATTCAGCTGCTGACATAAGAACTCCTAATCATTAACTTCGATATATATTATACAAACATGTGTCTATAATAGCAAATTCTATTATGGTTTGGGTGGTAATATTTTTGGTATGAATCATATATTAAGACCTTATTGTTCGAATGTTTTTTATCTTATAATTTAACCCCCCGTGAAAGATAGGTCGACCATACAAGCCATGAAATGCTATTGCAACTCCAATTTATTATGTCAATGATCTGCCACGCATTGGATACGCCTATACGATCTTAGCGACTGACGTGCTAACCAAAAATACAGTAGAATCAGCCGGCATCGGCTACTTGGTTATCGAAAGATGAAGGTCGGAAGTGAACGCATCCGTATCTCGTGATAAGATAAGCTAATGAGTGTAAAAGCTGTTGGTGGTCTTGTCGATATATTGAAGGATGAGTATGGCTTAGTGCGCCCAGTTCTAGATGCAGCGGAAGATGGCCTAGAGAGTAATACATTCATCGTTACCGACGGCAAGCGTAGTAGGTGTGCCGCCAAGTTATATAACGATACGCAGCGAGCGGAGACGGTCGTCCGTTTTCAGTATTATCTGTCAGCGGCCCAATTACCGGTGCCAGCCATACTAACAACTAAGTCGGGAGGTCTTACGGCCAGATTGGGTAAGTGCACCGTGGTGCTTTTTGAGTTTATTGATGGTAAGCCGATCGGCTGGGGCAAAGAGTTCTCCTCTCTATCGAACGCACTCACCCTTAATATTGCCGATATTGTAGCTAACATGCATATAGTATCGCAATCCCTGCGTGCTGAGGGCAAGCTGGATCACGCACTGAGTGTGACACAGTTAATCGATAGACTCGATAATAGCTCATGCGTAAAGCTATCTAGAGATAGTCTTGCGCTTGTCAGGCAGACAATGATTCATGGTGATCTGGCAAGAGAAAACGTGTTTCTTACCAGGTCACAGGATTCCGTGAAGGCGATTATTGATTTTGGTGATGCGCATTATGACTACATAACATATGATATAGCCACGCTACTCACACAGGTATATGTTACGAAAAGCTGGGGTATTGACTTCCGGGGTATTGAAAAATTTCTGACGGCATATAACCAACTCAATATATTGCAGCCTGCTGAGCTGGAAACCATACTGCCTTTGATGGAGCTTCGTAACAAAGGCCTTATGCAGGAGATTAATCAGCGGCTGGTCAAGGACGGCGCCAATCGTACAAAACTGAAATCAATTAGACAGTCCCTGGAAGTCAAGCTAGAGCTACTGGAGAAGCACGGTCAACGCTTGAAGAACCTTATCATAAACTCTTAGCTTGCGGTATGCGATACGGTAAGGATACCTTTATCGAATAATCGTGCCCCAGTCCTGTCTACTTCGTCAAGTACACCACCAAATCGAAATGAAGGTATTCTTAGCATATCCTCTTTGCTAACAACTCCTTCGACATACAGGTTCATAATCTCATACTGAGTCATACAATAAGAGCAATCACGTTGCTTTTCGTCCGGGTCGTAGTTTGTAGCAGATCGGTGCTTGTTAAATACTTCGTCAACATTCTCAAGGACATTGCCCAACATAGGCATTGAACCCCCGCAAGAGCAAGTCTCGGCATTGCCGTAGTTGTCTACGCCTTGTACGAAGAATGGAACATAGCATCTATCCGAACGATACCCGTCCACCATCATCTTGACCAGTCTGTCTAGATATGGCTTTGGAGGTAAAATAGACCTGTATTCATCGTATCTATCGATAACCACTCCACGAAATGCCGCTAACTGTTCCTGTGTAAAGTTCAGCTGTTGTCTGCCGTCACCCCTTACCGGACGCGGAACAACAACTATATCGTCGATATCCTTGATGTCATTCGGAAAGTTGCACCATAAGTTATTGCTCTTTGTCTCGAGCATGGGCTTGTTCTGGGCTTCGGTATGCATGTATTGAACCAGGTACCAGTCTGTAGGCAGGTCTATTCTCTGGTTCATAAACCATAGGATTTGCTAGAACATTACCACAAGCAGAACATGCCAACGAACCTGCTTCTTTTATAGTAGCTGGTGTAATTTCTGTCTGTTTTTCAACAAGTTCGGGGGGCCAGACAATGCGATCAGCATAGTAGCGAAGTAATCGTCCAGAACCGTCTTTTTGATAAACCATAGCCGGTTCTTCGCAATTGCTGCACGCAATATATAAGAACCTGGAAGGCCCGCTACGGGATTTCTTATAGCTGTCTTTCCTGGGTTTAAATTTGTCCGCGGGGAATTCCATAGATGTACAATATAATAAATATGAGCTATAGACAACACTACCAGAGCAGAATTGCGTTTTATTTATCGTGAGATGCTTGGCTAAAGTATACCGGTCTGGACGTTCTCGCTACGGTCAAATAAGCAAATAGGGCTACTGATTATCTTTAGTACTTATAGTCCATGGCGATCATATGAGATGCGCCTAGCCTTTTGGGTCGCCACCTTGCGTATAGCATTTTCAGCCTGATGTAATCTTGCGGGTAGATTTTTGCTTTCGAGAACAATATGTGGCAGATCGTACAATTTGCAAATGTTTAGCCAGTATTCATCACTACCTTCACGGACATTACCCCCGTAACGCAAGGGGTCAGGCTCAAAAGGTATATTACTTTTCGTAACGATATATAGGTCCGATTTTAGCTTGAGGGCATCATTAATAAGGCGCTTTGGGCATGCGCCAAGTTTAGATTGCCAATGGGGAAACTGCCAGTAGCCAACCGTCGAAAAGAGGTCGGTGTCTTGGATTATGTATGGTTTATCGGGTAAATTTACTGCTTGCTTTTGGAGTGCTGCCTGGCCTTTCCAAATGGCTGTCATGGAGCGTGGTGTTATCTCGTTAATGGTACGCTCCAGGTAAGGACGGGCGTACTCGAACAGAAAGTAGCCACCGAGCGCCTTAGCTAGCTGCCGTGACAGCGTAGTTTTACCTGTAGATTCCGCACCGAAAATTGTTACAGTCGTGTGAAGATGTGGTTGGAATTCAGGTAATATTTCAACGAAATGCTCGAGGGGGTTGTCGCGTATCGGGGTGGCTTTGGCGGCGTTAAGGCTACGGTCGATATCATACGGAAAGAACTGCGCCCCAGTAATTTCAGCCAGACGCTGGCCATAGGGTTCGCTAGCGACGATATAATCCTGCGCTGTAACCCCATAGTTTTTTAACAACCGGCGCCACATATTCCAAAATCCTGGGGCCTTTGGGTCTTGTTCGATTGTTTTACGATAGTGTTTAATCGTAACGTCTTTAAGGCCGCGGTTAACGATTGCTTGCTTTAATGCACTCACACGCTCATTTACCATCGGTTCGTGCGGTTGAGTGTTTAAGATTACCACCACTCCGTTATCGGCAAGCAGATTAGCGAACTGGATAAGCTGCAAGTGCCCCGTAGTTGGCGGCATGGCCGTCATTAGAATGAATGCTTTCGGCATAATGTTTGCTCCTATTCCATATTATGTAGCCGTAAACGGTGTTACCCAGGAATAAGACATATTGTGCCGCAACCAGCGGCAATCCTGTTGTTGCGTAGGTATAGATGGCAAATATGTTTACGATTGCCCAAACAATCCAGTTTTCTAGCTTTTTGTTATCTAGCAGGAACTGCGCCAAGATTGTACCGGCTAGAATCACCGAGTCTGTCCAGGCCATAGCGCCCCCGAAATGTCGGCTAAGTAAGGCTGCACCGCTATAGCCTAAGCCTGCAACCAGTAGGTAGACTGGCATCCACCTGATGCCAATGTGTGCAACCGGACGTGTGTTTATATCTTTACGCCAGCGTAACCAGCCATAAATAAGCGTGGGGACAAGATAGGCGTTAAGAATTGTGCTAGCTAGCAGGCCGCTTTTATAGAACAAATAGGCATACGCGGCTGAGGAGATAGCGCCAATTGGATAGTTGATTCGCCGTTCTACCACACACAAATACGTGCAGGAATATGAGGTGAAAACGGCAAATACTTCAAGAAGTCTAATATCGTTGCCGGAAATCCAGCCGAATATGATTCCAGCTAAATAGGACAGCGCTGTAAGTACTACCCCAAGAATAATACTGATTTTAATATCGCGGACGTACTTGCCCTTGGGTCGTGGAGTTCGTTTAGGCATTTGTTTTACCCTTTCCTTTCTAGTGCAGGATAAGCCGATATGCCAACGCTTAGAGCCTGCAGGTTACTTAGTGTTACATTTACACTATATACTATGTAGGGTCTTATACAATAGTTTATGTAAAAATTACACTAACTAATTAAACTGTTAGAACTTAAAAACAAACCACCTTGACCTCCGTGGCTCGTTCGCCGGTCCCTAAAGAGTTCTCTTCCCTTCCTCGGATATGCAAAAAGCCGGATCAAAAAGACCCGACTCTTTGCATAGCTGAGCATACCGGTCAGGAACCTTTTCGGGTTGTGTTCGGCAGTACCGTAAGCGCTTCAATTTGATCTACAGTGCACTTGATTGAGCTAGAGTTATCAATTACGGCAAATCCAGTCGCTTTAAATTTTGGCCGTTCCTTATCAAGAATCTGTAGCTAGTCAACTAGCAGGCGGGAATTACACCTTATGTAAGGATCGATAGACTCTCAAGCCACGAATTCCTTACTAGATCTACTTACAATCTTCAGGCTTATTTTGTATACTCTCTTTTTGCCTAGCTGCACTACTGAACCCTGCTTCAAAGACGCCTGGTCATCTCCTGAAACTTTTTTGCCATCTAGTCGCATGCCTCCTGCCTCAATCAGTTGTCTAGCTTGTGACCTACTCATAGTCGGGTCTAGGGTAACCGCAAGATCAACTAGCATTGGATTATTGGATGACAACTCAACTACCGGCACATCATCAGCAATCTTATTGCTGGAAACGGTTTCAAGCCATTTATCGCGCGCCTTGTTGGCATCTTCCAAGGTATGATACATCCGTACAATTTCATGAGCGAGTTCCAACTTAACGTCTCTTGGATTTTCTCCTGAGTTCAATCGTCGCTTAGTGGCGTTTATTTCCCCTAAAGACATCCGGGTGCAGTCAATGTAGGCTTGGACTATGCTGTTGTCGGGTAATCTCATAACCCCTGCGAACATCTCGAACGGCTTTTCATTGAGAGCAATGCCAGTTCCTAGGCTCTTGCTCATCAACTTTTCGCCGGTCTCCGGGTTTTCAAATAATGTCGTAGTAATAACGATCTTTTCTTTATCCTTGTATCGCTTTAGCAGCGTTCTACCTGCAAGCATATTGAAGGTTTGATCCGTTCCTCCAACTTCAATATCTACATTCATGCTCACAGAGTCATAGCCTTGCATTATGGGGTAAAAGAATTCGTGGACATAGAGCGGCTTGTTATCGGCTAGTCGTTTTTGAAAGGTATCGCGCTCGATCATTTGCTGCACGGTAAAGTTGGATGCAAGCATAGCTACATCCTCAAATGTCATATCAGCCAGCCAACCTGAATTGAATTTGAACTCTATAGGGTTATTTCTATCTTCAAAGTCGAGAATTTTACCGATTTGCTTCTTGAATGAGGCTAAGTTTTTTACTACTTCTTCTCTTGTAAGCTGTTTGCGCGCCGACGATTTATCGCTGGGATCGCCGATCATTGCTGTGAAGTCGCCCACAAGTACGATAATCCGGTGGCCTAGTTTATGAAATCGCTCCAACAGCAGGTAGTTTGTGGAATGTCCCAGATGCACATAGTCAGCTGTCGGGTCAATTCCAACATAAATGACAAGTCGCTTACCTGACAGCAGTAATTTTTTCAATTCATTCTTGGTTGGATAAATCCTGTCCACCGAGCGAGTGAGAAGTTCGTTGATTTGCTGCTCGTCTGTAATTACTGGCATATAAAATAGAATCGTCAATCATTGTTAGGTTAATCTAGGGGTTATTATAACCTTGCCTTCAGTAATGATCAAATGTTAGTTACTCCGACGAGCCCAATCTGTTTATGGCACATTTACGCATGAATCGGGCGTATGCCCTAAGTTAGTGCCTGCGATACGTCCACATCTGGTCGGTGAACATCTCATCTCATCTCTTCTCTTCGCTTGCACCGAATATCAAAGGTTCAAAGCGTACCCGTCTCGGTCCTCCCCGTTGCTGCTTCGGGTTCTCCGCTATTCATACCATACAGTCCTTGGCATTGGATCTGATCGAGTGTGCCGGCTGGAACGGGTAGTCCGCGGGTTACTCCCTTTTGAAGACGCTCTCGCACAAGACTGGAACTTACTTCGAGCGGTTTTTGAGATTCCATTAAGAGAGACATGCGGGAGACCAGATCTATCTGCTCGGGACTGGCCGAGATGCCCTGAAGACTGGGATTTATTCTGGGTACGATAACGAATTCGTATAGGCCTTCATGCTCGGCGAGTTCAGTCCAGGTCAACATTTTGGGCAGCCAGTCGTCGCCCCGAACGGTGAACATGCGGACGCTTTCCGCCTCATGCGTGTACCGGTCTTTCAGGTACATGAGCGTCTCGAACGGTTCGGTCCAGTCATTCTTGCCCAATTCGTATTCGCAGGCCTCGAACCGAGATTCTCCCGCGATTGACGTCTGCAAGAGGGTTAGGCGAGCCGCCTCCGCGGCAAGGCCGGGTTTTGGGTAGTGGCTACTGCCAGGTACGTAGACTACTCGGTCGAAGGAATACTCCTCGAGGAGACAACGGCCGATAGCGATGTGCCCGACATGCACTGGATTGAACAAGCCACCGAAATGAGCGATCCACAGGCTTTCATCCCTTTCTTGTTTTTTCGTCAAGGCTCGCAGCGGCACTTCGTGTGTCACAGGGGATTCCTCCTGTGGAGCCGAACAACCTGCCGCCCCCCGTCGCACGTCGTCAATACTCCAAAATCACCGATGTCTCGTCGAATCAGCGTTGGCTGTTCCAACCCCAAAACTGAAACAAGGAGACGACCTGAGCCGTTCAGCGTGATCTTGCCTTCCGCTGACTCGACTTCGACGAGCACGTTTTCGAGCACGTCAAATTCATCGTTCCCATCTCCCTGAGCAGACAGTCCGATTGGGCCAGTGACGTCGGATAGGTAGAGGAATGGGTGAACCTCAAGTTGCGGGAATTGGGCCTTGATGGTGTCTAGCGCTTTTTGCGACGGGATCCCAGAGATATATAGAAGACTTCTAACGTCATCGAATTGTCCGACCATGTTGGCAGTAAACACCGAGTCGAGCGCATCGGCGGCGATGACGATGGTGTCGACATCGTAGGCATTACACAGCTGGGAGATATCCTGGCCGTCGACCGATCCTCCCAGTGGAAGCACTGACCAACCGCATTGCCGTACGACTTCATAAACAAGAGTGAATGTGCATGTCAAGCTACCTCGGGGAACCGCGATTAGGCAGGTGTGCGCCGTATCGAGCATCCCGCGATTTCTCAGAGCTTCGACGCCGGCTGCTACCCCCTTGTCCACGAGATCTAAGGGATGTCGGATGAGCTCTGGCTCTCCGGAGATTCCTTGTGTTCGTATTACGACAAACTGGTCGGAGTTGCTGATCTCGGTTGAGCTTGACTCCTCCGTAAGCCCCAGCTGCCTGATAGCGCAGTTCAGCACTTTGCTTGGAAAGACGTACCTGTTGTCGTTTTTCGCGCGACGGCTATACAGAGTCGCAGTATCGATGAGAATCCTGTGGTTAACCATATACTCTCCCATCTCGGCGGTCTGTGATCACGTTGACTACCTCAGCTAGACCGCGAATGTCGTCGTCGATGTGACTAGCGGAAATCGCCAATCTGATTATCGCGTGACCCAGCTTGACGGTCGGGTACATTGCTGCGGTGGCGGCGTAGCCATGTTCTTGCAACGTTTTCGCGGCATCTATGGCCGCGAACTCGTCACCTATCATAACACCTCGAATAGGTGAGGCCGAACCGGCGTTGATGCTTGGGGAAGTCAGCAGATCGTCGAGGAGGGCAGTATTCTCATGTAACTGACCTTGCAGCGTTCGTACAGTGCCATCCAGATGGAGGTGGGCCGAAGCAACAGCGGCTCCGATCGCGGGAAGTGAAGGCGGGCCGCTAAACGCATAAGGCATGCTGTACCGCTTAAGAAAAGAGGCAGCATCGGCGTTCGCGAGAGACACGAATCCTCCGTATGCACCGAAAGCCTTAGATAGTGAACCAGTCCAGATCGTTCTGCTCGAGAGGCGCCCTTCCGTGCTTGCCAGCACAAACCCCTCGCCTATGCTTCCGAAAGTTGAGGTACCGTGAGCATCATCGAAGTAGGTGAAGCCGCCCAGATTGTCGATAACTGTCGTGAGTGTGCGAACGTCGACGCTACCCCCCATCGAGCCCACACTGTCGCACAGCGCGATGACCGTTCGTCCGGATTTCGACAGGTCGCGGCAGACTGCCGCAACGCTCTCGAGGTCATGGAAGTCGGCCCGCACGGTATTGCCGAATTGATCCATGATGCCACGCAGGGACTGTAGTGAAGCGTGAGCCGAGTGGTCCATGACAAAGGCCGGGCCACCCGGGGCGATGGGATAGCCGGGCAACTCCCCTGCCGCCAGTATAGGGATGGTTGCCATATGCGCCGCGGACACCGAATTAAAGGTGACTGGACTCCACCCGTTGTTGATCTCGGTCAACAGCTCGTCCAACTCTCGGAAGGGCGATGCTCGCATCCGGGTCCGGGCAGCGGACATCTGCACACCAAAACTGTCTATAGCGACACGCGCTGCCTCTCGCAACTCGGGTCGCTGATCGAGGCCGAGGTATGAGCAACTCATAAACTCCGTCAGCTCTCGTCCGTCGACCAGCCTAAGTCGTTTCCCATCCACTTCCACGACGTCGAGTTCGTTAACTCCTTGATCCCAAATCGCGTCTTGATGTTCTCTCGACGCTTCGAGACGCCTCGCCAGGTAGTTCATGATGTGCTTTTTATCCCTTTATCATCATACGATTTAATAAAGAAACGCCGCTTGTCTGGTGAGATTCTCTTGGCCTCTTCGTCAGTGATCGAGAATACCTTAAAGCGACCTCGGAGCTGCTTAACGGGGAAGTCCTCATTGAATCGTTCCTCGAGCGCTGCCAGGTCGCGAGAGTCCTCAGATATGAGATTGATGTCGACGACGGTGCGGCGTTGGTTGTTGCGGATATGCACGATTAAATCATTATCCGCGTGTATGCCGCACTTCTTCAGAAACTCGACAAGCACGGACTTATACAATATGACACTGCCACCGATGGAATCGAGATGGAACTTGACGCTCATGTTTCCCCGTCCGCGTAGCTCAATAGTTTGCCGTCCCTCTCCGTCCGTTGTGAGTACGCCCACATCGCCAATTCGCCATCGAATAAGTTTCGGGTCTTCGAGACCCAAGGCAGATACTAAAATCTGACCAGATCCATTCAGCGTCACGCCGGCATCGTCACTATCAACTTCAAGGAGGACATTCTGCGGTACCTCGTAAGTAGTGTCGGAGCCATCCAAAGTAGGGATACCGATCGGACCTGTGTCATTCGAAGAGTAGATGAACGGACGTAGTTGAATGTGGGGAAAATCTCGATGAAGCCGATTTGCAAGACTCGGCGACGGCATCTCCCCGATATAGAGTAAATCTTTGACACTGTCGAAGCGTCCTGCCATGTTGCGTGTGAACGTTGCTCCGATGTTGTTGGGCGCCATAAAGACTGTATCGACGGAATGCATAGCGCAGAGATCAGCAAGATCATCCGGGTCATCCGAGGTTCCGAGCAGAAGGATCGACCAATCGCATCGGCGCACGACCTCGTAGGTGAACAGGAATCCACCGCTGAGGCGACCCCGTGAGATTGCAATCAAACACGTGTGAGGTGCATTGAGTAACCCTCGCCGCGAAAGTGCTTCGATACCGCTGTCCACCACTGACTCATGGAAGTCCATGGGATGACGCAGGAGTTTTGGTTCTCCGGTTGTCCCGCTTGTTCTCAACACGATGAACTGGGACGAGTTACGGATAGGGCTAGTGTCAGCTGCAGCATTAAAGCCTAACGCATTCAGGGCACCATCCAGCACATCCCGCGGGGCCACGTAGCGGTCATCTTCACGTGCGCGAACACGATAGGAGTTCGCCGTGTCGATCAACATCCTTCGTGATGCCATTCAAGAACTCCGTTTCGATGGGCTGGCTGGTATGTCGAACCCGTATCGCACAATACCAGGGTGAGACATCACCGCTCGGTAGTCCGATCGGGGCATGAAATGGTCATCCTGTGTTCCACCCACACTTCTAGTATTACTTGCCAGAACATCTGTGTAGTTTGTCGTTTCGTCGTGCCCGAATCTGCTCACCTGCATCATTGCATTTTTTATATCACATCTGGCCTGTATTTACAAGCACAACCGTCACTCCTCAAGAACACTAGGAATGAGCCTTGATAGTCAAGGTCAAGGAGAAACGCGCGTCTCCTGCGAACCCAGACACTTCCGAGAGTCAGGCCGAGTCAAGGTGCCATAAAAGATTACCTTCTTGGTCAAACTCGATATGGTTTAAACTTTTGACTTTTAAATAATTCTCCCAGACCATTTTATGCAATGTAGTCGCAGGAAATTGAGAGGTAGAAAAAGTCGTCTTCAGCGATATTCTCAGAATTGGCGTAAGTGGGGTTCTTTTCACCGAGAATCAAATCAATGGTTCGCATGACGTTGCTCTTACCGGAGTTATTCTTGCCTATAATGACGTTTTTGTGGGGAGAAAATTTAAGGTCTAGCTTTTTGATAGAGCGAAAGTTTTCTATATATAGGCGCGAAACATGCATGTCACATCTTTTCAGGTCAACTTAAATGTTGACTAACGTTATGGCTGATAAAGCTTTTACCTTGACCATAAAGCAAAGGATTAAGGTCACCTTTGGTGCTCATCGTGGCTGGGGAGGAGGGACTCGAACCCCCGATCCTGGGACCAGAACCCAGTGCCTTACCACTTGGCCACTCCCCATTAGTAGCACGGAGGTATTATAGCTAAAGTACCTCTGTTATTCAATCCTCTCCAGATAAACTGAAGAGGATAATCTTATTTTAGATTACTTGTTTTTTGGTGAAAGCTCGTCTTTGAGCAGGTCAATGGCGTACATGGACCAAGCTAACAATATTGTTGCCTCAACAATTGTCCACCAGCCGGGAGTCTGTTGTAAAAATCGTCCAAGATAGCCGCTGTTTTTTAGCGTATCAAGATAGCTGCCGCTTATTAAACGAACGGTCTCAATAAACCAAAAACCGCTTGCCAGTACTACCGCAGCAGCGGTGATTACTCTTGTCATATAGCTTAGGCCGATTTTGAACAGCCCAGTTGCCGCCAATACTTCAACAAGGATAATTATTACAGCCCAGGAACTAGCACCAGATATACCTGTTGCAGTCAGCCAATCCTTGAACACGCTGAAGCTCCACACTTGCAATACGGCCATTACCAAAAACACTATTCCAAGCAGACCGACGTTATTCCACTGTCGTTCGGTAAGCTTAGGTGGTTTTTGTGATTCTATTGCCCACCGCGTTAATAATTTTTGCGATATTTTCATTTAATAACCCTCCGAAGTTATACCCTTTTTATAATACGTTTTTGCTTATAAAGCAACGCAAAAAATGTTGTATTCGGTGCCTTTTGGTGGACAAGTATTATTTATGGTCAAGCAAATCGGGACGATTTTGTTTTGTCTTTTTTAGCGATTGCTCCTGGCGCCACTTAGCAATCTCGCCGTGGTTACCGTTTTGGAGCACACTGGGTACTTCCAAGCCCCGATATTCGGCCGGGCGAGTGTATTGCGGGTATTCTAGCAGGCCATTTTCAAAAGTTTCGTCTTTGGGGCTATTTTCGTCACCCAAAACGCCGGGGATTAGCCGCACAACACTATCAATAATTACCATCGCGGGTAATTCCCCACCAGTTAACACGTAGTCACCAATAGAAATTTGGTAATCAGCTAAACTCAAGATTCGTTCATCATATCCTTCATAATGGCCGCAAATTAAGATAAGGCCACGCAGTTTAGCTAGTTTTCGGGCAGTTTTTTGGGTATAGGGTTTCCCAGAAGGCGTCAAGACCACCACCTTAGAGTCTGGGTGTTCTTTTTTAGCCGATTCAACAGCTACGAAAACCGGCTCTGGCTTTAATACCATGCCTGCCCCGCCTCCATACGGCGTGTCATCAACTGTTTTTCTTTGACCCAACCCAAAATCCCTCAAGTTTATCAATTCATATTCAACAATGCCGTTTTTTTGAGCTTTCCAAAGCATGCTGGTACCCAGCACCTTTTCAAACATCTCCGGAAACAACGTAATAATCTGAATTTTCATCTTCTTAATCTTACCAGATAATTAATAGTCGGACTCGAGAAAACAGATGAAGATAAGCTGAACGAAAAACGAGTCCAGCCAAAACTTTGTCTCGCCACTCCTATGAAAAATGGCGAGACCGCTTGCCGTTGTTTTGGCGCGTTTTGAACCAGCTTATCTTCAATCTAGTTTTCGAATGTCCGAGAGTTTGGCGCCACCTTTTCGGTAAAAGGTGGTAAAAAAATTTAGTTCTCCGCCACGGCGGACAGGTTTGAAAGAACTATTTCCTGGATGTTTTAAACATCCAGATCGTCTAGCTCTTCTAATTCTTTTCGAGTCTGGCTAATCACATCATCATGCGCTGATGCTTTTTCTGGAATTTTAACTTCCTCGTCAACGTCGCCAACATCGTTGGCAGGCACGCTGGCGGGCTCATCAGCCTTGGCTTCTCCGGTTTGGGGTTCTGCTGGTGCATCTGTTTCTGCTGGAGCATCCGCTACTGGAGCTTCTTGGGCAGGCTGGCTATCGTCTCTGCGCTGCGGTGGTGGACCGGTATCCACAATTTTCAGGTTATAGCGGGCATCGTTTTTGGTGCCTAGGGCTCGGAGCAATGTTCGCAAACTTTGTGCTGTTGCGCCACGCTTGCCAATAACTCGACCCAAATCTTCCGGGTCAACAATAAGCTCTAGTAAAACTCCTTTTTCATCGATTCGGCGCTCTACTTTGACGGCATCTGGCTTTCCGACTAGTGACTTTACTATATATTCAATAAATTGCTGGTCGATACTGTTCATCGGTCTCTCCTTGTTGTTAATGAATTTTCTTACAAATTTTATTATAGCAGTTTAGGATTTTGCTTCGGGCTTGGATTCTTCTTTTTCTTCCTTGGCTGGTTTTAGTTCTTCTTCAGCTGGCTTCGCTTCCTCTTCGGCGACGGTTTCTTCGGCTTGAGCTTCCGGCTCAGGCTTTTCTTCAATTTTCGCGGTCTCTTCTGCGAGAGACTCTTCAACACTTGCCTCTTCTGCAGGTGCTTCTTCGGGGGTAACTTCTTCTGCTTCGGGTTTAACTTCGGGTGCCGGCTCGCCCGCTGGGCGGTTGCGGCGAAGTTTTTCAGGATGTTTTATAGCTTTTTTACTGGGTTTTGCTATCTTTACCCAGCTAGGAAGTTTAACGCTTTCTTTTTTAAGAAGAGCGGCAACGCGGGGTGATGGCTGTGCGCCATTACTCAAATATCCGGCGATTTTTTCTTTATCCATAGCGGCAACTTTGGTGTGCGGGTTGTAACTGCCAACGTAGGCAACTACTCGGCCGCTAGTTGGGCTAAAGCGGCTATCTTGAACAACCACACGAAATTGTGCATGGCCGCTACGTCCGGTTCGCTGCATGCGAATGGTCAACATCTAATTAAATAACTCCTTCTTGCATGTATTCCAAGATATTTTACAGATAAGATTTGTTTTAGTCAAGGTGTTAGCTCTCTGCTTCGTATGATTTCAGAGCAACTGTAGCCGCTGCGACTTGGGCGGCTTGCTTGCTTGGGCCGCTGCCTTCGCCCTTTAACTGACCGTTAACAAACACCCCCACAACAAAAACTTTGTCGTGGTCTGGACCCTCGTCGCTAATAACTTTATATACCGGCGTAAAACCGTCGCGGCTTTGCACACGCTCTTGCAAACACGACTTGGGATCCATCCACGAACCGGTGTCTAGGATATCTTTAAGTGTGGGCAAGAGCGACTGGCCAATAAAGTCCTTGGCCGCATCGTAACCTTTGTCTATGTATAGGGCGCCAACAACTGCCTCGTAACAATTGGCTAAAATTTGTTCGCGGGCTCTTTGGCTACCGCGTTTTTCGCCCCGGCTTAGGCGAAGAAGCGGTTCAAATTCACTTCTAGCCGCGGCCGCACTAATGCTCTCTGTTCTAACTAGTGCACTGCGCCAGTTGGTAAGTATTCCCTCTGGCTCATCATAATTTTTGTAAAGAAACTCGGTCACTACCAACTCTAATACCGCATCACCTAAAAATTCCAGTCGTTCGTTATGGCCGTTGGTGGTTTTTTTGTGCTCGTTTAGATACGAACGGTGAGTAAACGCCATGATTAATAAATCCAGGTCGCCAAATCCACCAAAGTGCGATATTGCGAAATTTTGATATTTTGATACGTCCATGGCCGTTAAACTACTCCTATTAATTATTACTTGTTCTAATTTTCTTTAATGCCAGCAAGATAAGTTTGCCAATATCTTCGTACTCAATTTTATCCAAGGCTTCGTTCGCCGGCAGCCACGCTAAGTTAGTCATCCATTCTTCGCATTTAACTTTGTTGGTGTCGCCCAGCGCCTTAACTAAAAATATCTCGGTGGTCATTAGCACCAAACTGTTGGCTCTGCGATATCGGAAGTTTATCTTTCCTAGCCAATCCAGGGTTTTCATTTCCTGCAAGCCAGTTTCTTCGGTGATTTCGCGCTCGGCAGTCTGGCGAGCAGTTTCGCCTTCTTCTATGTGCCCCTTGGGGATTGTCCAGCGACCCTTAGAATCGCGAATCATCAGTATTTCTACCTTACTTTTAGCCCCGTCAACTAAGCGGTAAATTATTCCGCCGGCGGTTGGTTCACGAACAACTTGCCTAATCGTAGGCCGGTGTTTTTGAGCAAATTGTTTAAAGCCTGAAATCGGCTTGGGTCGCTTTACCATCTACTTGGTTTCTTTCTTCTTAGCTTTTACGGGTTTTTTGGGTGTTTTTTTGGGTTTAGCCTGTTCTTCCATGTCGCGAAGCACTGTTCCAAGCACTCCGTTAATGAACTTGGATGAGTTATCTCCACCAAAAGCCTTCGCAAGTTCTACGGCTTCATTTATGGCCACTTTGGGCGGCGTGTCTTTTTCGAACATCAGCTCAAATACTCCCATGCGCAACACTATCCTATCCATACGTGCAATCTGCTCTATGGGCCATTCCGGAGCAACTGGACGAATAATGTCGTCTAGTTCTGTCTGCTTGGTCCCAACGCCCTGTACTAGTCTTTCGATAAAACTCTTATCATCAATAGTCTCACTATATCGGCTGATATTGCGCGCCAGAACATCCTTAGCAACAAGGGTATCATCGCCGCACTCCCTGCGAAAGTCCTCTTCGTACAGGGTTTGCAAGGCTACTATGCGGCCTAGGTGACGGTTAGCGCTCATTATATTTTTAAGTTCCTGTTATTTAACAAATGTGATTTAAAAACTAGCTACTCAAGTCTTTTTGGCAGATTCGCGTTTGGTTGTATAAACCTTTACTGGGCTATGCGAATTCACTTTGCGGGCTAGTTTTAATACTATATGGCTGCGACGAAGGCCAGTTTTACGAGCACTTGTCCGCTTTTTGGGCTTACCCATGCTTAATACTCCTTGTTGATGATTTGCACCTATTGTAACAGATTGGAGTAACGCTACAAAGGCTTTAGTGGTTTTATATTACAAGGTTAACCAGGCGACCAGGGACGTAAATTTCCCGTTTTATTTCTTTGCCGGCAATAAGTTCTTTGATTTTTTCGTCGGATTTGGCAGTTTCTATAATCTCTTTTTCACCTGCCTCACTAGCAACAACAATTTCTGCGCGGACCTTGCCGTTTATTTGTATGGCAATCGTAATGATGTCTTCAGCTACTAGTTTTTCATCCCAAGCCGGCCATTTACTGATATGAACCGATTCTCCATGGCCTAAGTCTTGCCATAACTCCTCCGTTACGTGCGGTGCGAATGGGGCCAGGATTAGCAAAAGTTTTTCTAGGTTCTGCTTCCAAACATCTTGTGCCAGAATAAAGTTATGTTCACCTTTAATCTTATAAAGTTCGTTAACACACTCCATTAGGGCTGCGATGGCAGTATTAAAACCAAGTTCTTCAATGTCTTTGCTGACCTTTTTGATCGCTTTATGGACTGGTCGGGAAATTTGTACTTCCAGTTCGGTATTATGAGCCTCGTTTGATCCTTTAGCTTCTGTGAATTCCTGAACTAACGTCCAAACACGCTGTAAGAACCTGAAGGTTCCGCCAAGGCCTTCAACACTCCAAGCTGCTGATTGATTCCAAGGGCCAATAAAGAGCTCCATCAGCCTAATGGCATCCGCGCCATAACCCTGTTCTATTAAGCCATCCGGTTCAATGGTATTGTTTTTACTTTTGCTCATTTTTTGGCCGTCTGGTGCCAAAATCATGCCGTGGTTCCTGAGTGAAGTGAACGGTTCGTCAAAGTCAATTAGCCCCTCGTCAAACATTACCTTCGTCCAAAATCGGGCATAAAGTAAGTGCATTACCGCATGTTCAGCACCCCCAATATAATCGTCAACCGGCAGCCAAAAATCGGCTTTGTCGCGGGAAAACGCATTTTCTTTATTGTGCGGATCGGCAAACCGTAGGAAATACCAGCTAGAGCAGGCAAAGCCGTCCATGGTGTCAGTTTCGCGCCGGGCTGGGCCACCGCAATTTGGGCAGGTAGCATTAGCAAACTCTGGCATCCGCGCTAAAGGACTCCGGCCGTCGTCGTTTGGCTCATAGCTTTTCATTTTTGGAAGTTCCACCGGCAACTGGCCTTCCGGAACAGGCACCAAGCCATCTTTGGGGCAATGAATTATAGGTATAGGAGCCCCCCAGTAGCGCTGGCGGCTAATCAACCAATCTCGTATCTTGTAGTTAATCTGTTCTTTGGCCGCTTTTTTGGTTTTTAGCCATGTAATTATCTTGTCTCTGGCGACCTCACTACGCATACCGCTAAATTCACCTGAATCAATCAAAATACCCTCGCCCGAGTAGCACTCGCCTTTGTATTCTTCGCCCTTTTTATGGGCCTCTACTGCTTTTTCTGCACGGTTACACATTTCAAGCCAGTGTTCTATGCCACCACCAAGTTTAGTGATACCGTCACGAATTTTTCCCATGTCCTGCCATTCGGGTTTAAAGGTCTCATGGGCTTCAGGAGTTGCCTTGATAACTTTTTTACTGTCCACAATAGCCAGATACGCTCGTGTAAACGCACGACGGTTAATTTTCTTTATGTCGTTAAAGTAGTGAGAGTAGTGTGGGTCGCCCAGCTGTATTAATTTCTCTATATGCTCAATACCCGCTTCTTCAGAAAGTTCACGTCTGGCGCATTTTTCAAATGTTTCTTCTTTCTCACGTCCACCACCCACAAGACCCGTACCTTTTGTCCAACCGCTCAATCCAAGAAATAAACCAGTGTTTGGGTCATAAGGTATTACCACACACCCTTCGACATATTGTTCGTTTTCAAGGGGTTTTCCAAAATCTTGAAGAACCGTGACGCGAGCTGGAATATTAAACTTCTTGATAAATTCAAAGTCGCGTTCGTCGTGGATGTCACCAAAAACTGCGCCGGTTCCATACCCACTAAGCACAAAGTCGGCCACCCAGATGGGTATCTTTTCTCCGTTGGCAGGATTAGTGGCATAGGACCCAGTAAATATGCCCGTCTTCTCTCGATCGGTTTCCATGCGATCTATCTCACTCTTACGTTCAGCTTCTTTAACGTACTTCTCTACTGCTGGCTTTTGGTCTGCGGTTGTTAGTGAACCAACCAGTGGATGCTCTGGTGCCAAAACAATGAATGCTGCACTAAAAATAGTGTCGGCTCGGGTAGTAAAGACTTTGATGATATCTTTAGAATCCGTTATTTTGAATTCAATTTCCGCACCGCGGCTTTTGCCCATCCAGTTGCGCTGCATGGTCTTTATAGACTCGGACCAGTCCAATTTCCCTAGGTCTGATTCCAGCCGGTCAGCATAGTCTGTAATCTTGAAGAACCACTGTTTTAGAGCTTTCTTTTCTACTTCATTACCACAGCGCCAGCAACGTCCGTCTTCAACCTGTTCGTTGGCTAGGACCGTTTTATCAAATGGGCACCACCATTGGAGACTCTCTTTCTGGTAGGCCAACCCGCGTTTGAACAAAAGCAAGAAAAGCCATTGCGTCCACTTGTAGTAATTGGGGTCTGAGCTATTAATTTCCCTAGCCCAATCGTAGCTGAAGCCCATTTGCATAAGTTGTCGTTTAAAGTTAGTAACATTTTCTGCAACTGCTTCTTGCGGGCTTATACCGGTTTTAATTGCGTAATTTTCGGCTGGCAGACCAAAAGCATCCCACCCCATAGGATGGAGAACGTTGTTGCCTTGCATGCGCATACTACGCGAAATTACGTCTCCAATTGTATAGTTTCTAACGTGCCCCACGTGCATAGCCACGCCGCTGGGATATGGAAAATACTCCAGCACATATTTTTTAGGTTTAGACTTATCCTCCGTAGCGTGATAAATCTTTGATTTTTCCCAAATTTGCTGCCATTTGGGCTCAATTTCCTTAGGATTGTACCGCTTCATATTGATTTTATTCTAACAGATACTAAACAGTCGTGCGCCAGGAGGAGTACTTGTTTGTAGTTCCGCGCTGGGCGGCTTCATAAATATCTGCAAGTTTTTTGGTGATTGGGCCAATTTTTCCATTACCGACTGGGCGCTTATCGACGGATATGACTGGTGAAATTCTGGCAGAGCTACCAGAGAGGAACATCTCGTCAGCAATATATAGTTCGCTTCTATCAACACTACGCTGGACGCATTTAACACCTTGGTCTTTGGCTATGGCCAAGATGCTGTTTCGTGTAATACCCTCCAAAATGTCAGTGGCTGGGTCTGGTGTAATTAGTTTACCGTCACGCACTATAAACAAGTTTGCTACCGTGCCTTCGTTCACGTGCCCGCTTATATCTAGAGCAATCGCGTCATCGTAACCATTCCTCAGCGCTTCGTTTTTCATCAAACTGTTGTTTGCATAAAGACCGTTCACTTTGGCTCTTGGCGGAATGACGTTATCCGGTGTGTGCAGCCAGCTGGATACGCAAAGGTGCGCACCGCTGGGCGGCAAAATTTCGCCCATCGGGTAGACAAATGCACTCAAAGAATTTTTAAGCCCGTGAATTTTTGTGCCGGCAACTACCTCATCTATAAAAACCGTAATTCGCACCAAAGCGTCTTCCTGGATTTTATTGCGTCTAACTAGCTCCAGCATAGTCTTTTCAAACCTAGCGTATGGCCAATCTTTAGCAAAAGAATCAAAATCCATAATCTTTGCCGAGTTAACCAGACGTTCGTAGTGGTCAGTAATTCTGAAGGCGTAAAGTTTCTTGTCTTTTTCGTTCCAGTTCACGTTAAAAACCGTATAAACACTCAGGCCGTAAAGTACCGGTGAGCTAGCAATGCTTAAATTTGCATCTTTAAACGGCACAAACTTATCTCTAATAAACGCTACTGATTCTTTATAATCCAGTTTTAGCATACGTTTTACATGACTCCTTAAATGTACTTCTTAAGTTTAAACTATCGTAGACTTATCTAAAAATCAGCCTGTGTTGAAGTCTCGCTTCACCATTTCAACGAACCGCTGTATGAGCCGGGGCATATTTATGCCAGTTACGGCAGCCGATTTTGGATACAAGCTTTGGCTTGTCATGCCGGGTATTGTGTTAATTTCTAGAATGACCAGTGAGTTGTTAGGACGAACAATAATGTCTACTCTCGAAAGGTGTCTGCAGTTCATGGTCTTATGGACATTTTCTGCTAAGATTTTGGCACTATTCTGAACTTCTTTTGATATTGACGTTGGTGGACAAATTTCCTGGGTCGCGCCGTTGTACTTATTCTCATAATCAAACTCACCACTTTCTGGTGGTTTTATCTCTATTACCGGGAGAGCTGATTTATCTAGAATTGGCACCGTTATCTCAATGCCTTGAACAAGCTCCTCTAAAAGAACCTGTTTGTCATTTTTGAATATTTCATTCACAGATACCTGATCTACTGTGGATGGATCTCTTATCATCAGAGTCCCAATGCTTGAGCCTCCGTGCAATATTTTAAGAACATGCGGCTTTTTGGATAATTCGTGCGTGGGGTATTCGGTTTGCGTCACCAAAGCGTTCTTAGCTACGTTTATATCAGCACGCTCTAATGATTTTTGCGTAATCCACTTATCAAAGCACCTGGCTGACGCCTTACCGTCTGATCCAAGATATGGCAAGCCGCGTTTCTCAAGTTCGGCTTGGATAGTTCCGTCCTCACCGCCACTTCCGTGCAAAATCGGAAAAACAATTGTTGACTTTTTCATGCCGTCGAGAGGTTCAAGACCCTGCGCGGGATCAACTTCAAGGACGATGAATCCGGCCTCTCTTGCTGCACGGGCTACAGCCTTCGCAGAACGCAAAGAAACTTCTCGTTCGTCAGACAGGCCGCCGCCAAGTACTACAACATCTATGTTCATTAATCGGCCTTCGAAAATGTCTTTTTCTTTTGATCCATCCAGTAGTCGCTTTGCCGAACCAGTTTAGCTTCGTCGGCTTTGTCTGCGAGCAGAATTTTTACAGTTTCTTCTGCAAAAACTCCATTCTGGGAACCTTTTACCAAAATTACTGCGTCTTTACCAACAATTGTTTTTAGATATTCGCCTATCTCATAGGGAGAATTAAAGGATTTCACATCGCAACCCTTCTCCTTGGCTTCCGACGCCAAATATTTATTGGAGTCAGGCCCAAGCGTTATTACCAAGTTAAGCCGCTTTGGGTCACAGAATTGACCAATTTCTTTGTGGGCAGACTGTGAATATGAGCCAAGTTCGTTCATGTTACCAAGTACAGCAATCTTCTGTGGTGCGTTTAGCCTGTAAAGTGTGTTTAGCGCGGCTTTCATTGCCTCTGGGCTGGCGTTATATGAATCATCAAGGATAGTTGAGCCATTCATTCCAGCTAGTCTTTGCATGCGGCCACTGACCGGGTGGATATTCTTTAGCCCGCTCTCAATTTCTTGAATACTCAAACCCATCTCTATCGCAACGGTAGCCGCAAGAGCGACCGAATAAAGTTGCGGCTCTGCAACTAGCTCATGGTCGGCATGCAAAATAATTTTTCCTGATTTTTCTACATCAAAACTACCTGTTTGGTCGCTAAAATTCACGTTTATTAACCGAATATCGGCAGGTTGATTCATGGCACAACTAATAGCCGGTATAGAGATGTTTTGCAGGTATTTATCAGCGCAGAAATCCTTATTAAAGATTAGTTTGTCCACCATCTTAGTAATATTTATTTCCTCTTGGGCCACGGCATCTAAATTAACAAAATACTCCATGTGTTCTGGTGCTATGGCGGTTAGCACCCCCACGTCCGCGTGTAGATATTGTTTGTAGCGAATGATATCGCCCGGTGTGTCTGTGCCTACTTCCACTATTACCAGATTGTATGGATAGGGCCTACGAAGTTGTTTTTCATTTTTTATAAATACGATTAACCAGGCTACCGGATTGAACAAACTTGGCATATTTTGTCCGAAAAATATTAGCGGGACACTAACTAAATCGTTGTAGTTACCTTCCTGGAAGCGGACTTTGTATTTTTGGTTTAAGATATTAGCTATCGCAAATTTGGTGCTAGTTTTACCGATACTGCCAGCAACCGCTACTACTTTGAACTGGTTCTTTTTATGCAGACGTCTAACTTGCCAACCTAACACGCTGGCAACCATGTTTTTTAATACAGTCTTCATCTCTTAACAGTATAGCAATTATTAGTGCTGGAGTGATTGAACTTCAGTATCAGATAAATCTCGCCATTGACCAGGTTTTAGGTCGCCTGTGGTTAGCACTGAGTATTTGGTGCGGTGAAGCTTGATAGTATCTAGGCCAATAGCGGTTAGCATTCGTTTAACTTGATGCTTGCGGCCTTCGTGAATGATAAGTTCAATTTTACTGTCGCTTAGTTTGTGCACTTTGGCTGGAGCGGTTACCCCATCTTCAAGATCCACACCATTACTTAACTTGTTAAGTATTTCCTGTGTGATACTTCCCCGCACCGTGGCTTCGTAGACTTTATTCACCTTAAAGCCAGGGTGCATGAGTTTGTGCGCCAGCTTGCCATCGTTTGTCAAAAGCAAGACACCTGTGGTGTTGTAGTCTAGCCTGCCCACCGGTACTACCCTCTCGGGGATATTAATTAAATCCACGACTTTCTTCCGACCTTGTGGATCATCCAGGGTCGTAACTATACCGACTGGTTTGTTGAGCAAGATATATCGGAGTTGTTGGGTTTGTACCGGCTTTCCGTCAAGTTTTACCTGGTCGCTGTCAGACACCCCAGTATTTAACTGGCCTGGTTGATCATTAACTGTCACTCGCCCGGTTTTAATAAGTTCGTCGGCATCTCGCCGTGAAGCCACCCCTCCCCTAGCTAAAAACGCATTCAACCTCATTTGTGAATTGCTAGATATAAAAACAGGCAACCAAGCAGAAAAAATATAACCATTCCTATGTGGTTGTTTCTGGGAGTATCAGGGATAAAACTAAGCCACGAGTGGCCAAAACTGGTATACCAATTTTTAACGCCTCTGTCTTGTAGGTGATCACGTATTAGGTGATCGAAGCAGAAGGCCGCTAGAATTATAAAAAATATTTTTTGCATGAAGAATTTTGGTGGAGCATAAGGGATTCGAACCCTTGACCTCTTCCATGCCATGGAAGCGCGCTAGCCAACTGCGCCAATGCCCCTCGTCGAAACTCGGCCTTTTAACTCGTCGCCGAGTATACTCAACGAGCTTCGTTTTATAGCCGATTCCTCCTCTCAATTTTGCGAAATACTGCTGCTATGCGGAATTTCACAAAATTGGACAAGAAGAACAGTAGCGATTATACAAAATCTTATCTGATAGTGCTAGTGATGGTGCATGTCATGGTTGCTGCCACCACGAGCCAAAACAAAGCGGTTCACTGGTACCGTAACTATGAACGCTATTGATAAAGACAGAGCCAACCCCCACCAAAAGCGGAATGAAACCAGCGTTACGGTTAGTGCTTTTGGGATAAGAAACTCAATGGTATTATCAATCAACTCCATAGAAGTTATGGAAATTGTATCAACAGTTAGGGCAAGCTTGGTGGCATCTTTGGCTGGTATTTCCTTTTTGCGTGCTCCCCAAAAAGTCAGACCATAACCAAACAAGAACGCCAAAGCCGTTGCCATGGCTACCCGATCAAACCTGTGCCAATGCAACGAGGCAGCGATAGCCATGCCTAACACCTCACCAATACTGCATCCGGTAAGACAATGCAGTGTGTGGGATATGGCTTGTTTAGTTGGTTGGCTCAATTGCACTATTCGTCCTCCTGGCTGGCTGGCAGGCCTTCAAAAAAGTGTTTATACATATCATCTTCCAGGGGGATTTTTAGCTCGGATGGGTCTATTCTTTTATCTATGAATTCAACTTCGGCATCCTCAATAACTGCTAGTGGGCGTTGCTCGTTACCTTCTCCCATAGTAGCAACAGCTGCAGCCGATAAACTGTCTGCCACGTTCATAGTCTCAAATACAAGTTTTCGCCCAAAAATATCTGGTTGTCCACGATAATCCCTAATGCCATTAAATCCTGCATACCCTGCAGCAATTCCTACGGCTCCTGCCCTGAGCGGTAATATCCGGCTATCAGTAATCAGAACGCCTAAACACTTTAGCTTGAACTGCTTCTTCAAGATACCAAGGAGCTCGGCGGCTGACACAAAACTATCTTTAGGTAGCAAAATGAGTTTTCCGTCAGCATTGGAAGCATCAATGCCTGCGTTAGCCATGACCATTCCGTCTTTAATTGAGAACCAAACGTATTTGGTTGGTACAGCAATAGTGCTTTCTCTTTTCACGAGTTCTGCTTTTTGTTGCTCATTTTCGTATGGAACGGTTCGTTTTTCTGCCAGGGCAACTATTTTTGAAGTTATTACGATTACGGAACCTTCTTTTAGAGAGTTCGCGTTTGCTTTAATAAAGTCGATTAGGTTTTCGCCCTCTTTAAAAACACGGGTTCTTATAGATTGTATTTTCATCATTTAACTCCTTAGAAACTTAAGTCCTACATAAGATAGTGGCATATATAGCATACCCATAGCAACTTTGTATAGCCACCAAGAGATTACCATTCCCACCAAGACATGGGAGGCGTAAACACCTGTAAATGCAATCGTCATAAATATCGTTGCGTCAAGTAGTTGCGACCACACATTAGATAATGTTGAGCGTAGCCAGAATTGCTTCTTACCCCAAATCTTACGAAAGAAGAAAAAGGATAAAACGTCTTGGTACTCCCCTATTGAGAAGGCTACGAGCGAGGCGATAGAGATACGTATCGATATCCCGTAGATTTGATTGTACCCGTTGCGAACATGTGCCCCTCCGGCTGACCACGGCATAGCTAGCGATAAAAGCGAATACGCGATAAAAAGGGCCGTGCAGATAAACCCGGCCAGTACAAAAAACTTGGCTGCTTTACGGCCATAAATTTCGCCCACTACATCAGTCATCAAAAACACTACTGGAAATGTGAAAACCGCTACCGAAAGATGAGAACCAAACAAGAAAGGCATAATCTTTAGACCCAGGGTATTAGATGCGACCAAAGAGGTTAAATATAGGCTTAGGGCTATGGCGAGCTTTTTGAATGATTTGTCGTTAATTTGCATGTTAAAAATCCTTTCATTAATTAAAAAACCGCCCGATAGGGCGGCTATATTTTAAAACAACTAAACCCTAACGGTCGGAAAATAAGATACCGTCAACGAAGCCAGACCAAGTTCGGACCCTATGATTGTGCAGCATAATACTGGTTCCCTGTTTTCATCATTGCAACATGTAGCTTACCATTTTTGCGAGGAAAAGCAGAGACTCCGTTTACCCCTGAGGATAAAGCAAACGTAAGGAGCAAAGCCGACTAAAAATAGGGGCCCCGCAACTTGAGGATAAGTTGCGGGGAGAAGGAGCAACAACGGTGAGCCCTGTAGCCAAAGAAAAAGAGCCTAAGCTATTTTTATTTGGCTCGGGCTCTATAGTTTGTTGCGACGTGGTGGAGCGTATCGGATTCGAACCGATGGTCTCCTGTGTGCGACACAGGCGCTTTACCAGCTAAGCTAACGCCCCAAGGCTACTAATTATAATACAGGGTTAGGATGGTTTTCTGCCTTTTAATTCGGTTATGAATGTAGTAATTGTGATAAACGCGCCAGACGATAGACCTAAGATCAAATCATTAGATAGTACACCCGCCGCCGCACCAGTAACCCCACCAATTTCTAGCGCGACCACGAAAGCACCGAGACACGTGTTACGCTCTCTACTGTTTTCGTCCTCTGGATTGCTATTCCTGGCCTCGTTCATTTAGCATATTATATCATATATATTATGAATATAAAAGACCGCTGCTTTAAATAGCGGTCTTTTATATGCCCTTTCGCCCAGTAGTGAGCTTTCGCGACTATCCGCCATAAGCGGATACTTTGATGAAACGCGAAAGTCTACTACTGGGTTCGCGCAGCCCACCCGTGGGCCCGGGCATAAATTATTTGTTTTGATTTTTATTTTCTAGGCACAGGCCCTTGTGCGCGAAACTGCCTATTATTACACGCTTATGTTTATCTTATGTCAACTATCGCTATTTACCGCTGATATCGGTGACGTACTGCGTGAACGGCTTTGAATTTTCAATTTTTTGGATTGATACATCGCCTGGTTTCTTTGCGACTATTTGACCCTTTATCTTTTTGTCAAAATTGGTGGCACTTGTGCCGGTAAAACTATTTACAAAAGTAGAGCAAGAATTGGGGAAATCTTTTGTTTCGGTCTTGAAAGAGCCGTCCTTACCTAGGGTAAGGTCCATGGTGACGCTGCTTTCACTCTCAAAAACGGAATCCATTATTTTATCTTGGCTACTTAGGTTGGGGAAGAGTGATTTTATGGCTTCGCTATACGCGCTTTTAGAAACTTCTACGGTGTATTTGTAAGTACTGCCCGACCTGGAGCTGGATTTGATGTTGAAGACTTTTTTATCTAATAGGGTCTGAGCTACAGACTTGGCATCGTGCCCTGGAGCCATGATACCATCTTCAAAAACATATATTCCGCTATCAAGCTGTGCCTTGGCCGAGGCACTGTCTTGGCTTGAATCGAGCTTGTACCAATTGCCCTTAACTTTGTTAAATATAGAACCTAGGTCTACCTGGGTACCGCCGGAGTTAACGGTGCCGGTTACATCTTTTATCTTAACTAGGGATGAAGCATTCTCTTGCTGAACCGCAAAATCCATCTTAACGCTACTACCACTTATTGTCGCGTCGCACGACATGTTTCCTAAAATCATAAGTGTTTTTTGAGGGATGTTTATTTTACCCTGTACATTAACCGTAGTCCCGGTACCAGAATAACTTTCCTCGTTCGCGTAGACGTTTGTTTTGGCTAGTTTTTCAAGGTGGTTTTTAAATACTGTTTCTGGTTTTGGATAACTTAGAAGTCCTATTAGCACCAGAATGGCAAATACGGCCACCACGGCGCCAACAATTATTTTAATTCTCTTCTTATTCACAGCGTCATCTCCCTCTTAAATTTATACCTATGGGGCATTATATTCTGGTAACTATATGAGAACAAGCTTATTTTGTGTCAAGTTCTGAAAGAAATTTTTTGATTTGTGGATATACGGTAGTGGTCCGAAGGGATTTTTTCTCTAGCTCTTCTTCGTCCATCTGGGCCAAAGTCTTTTCTGAGCCGTCTGGGATAAAAATAGGGTCAAAGCCAAAGCCACCACTACCCTTTGGTTTATCCGAAATTGATCCTGGCAGCTCTCCATTAAAAAACTTGATATTTTGTCCGTCAAAATAGGCAAAACATACGCTTGCTATGGCCTTGCGGCTTTCTAGGCTGTCAACCAGTTTACATATGCGCTCTAAGCCAAGCTCTATCTCAAACCATTTTATAAATGTCCCAGGTAGGCTACCTATTGATTCAAATACCAGGGATACATCCTCAACCAAAACGGGAGAATGAACGGCATTGTATGCCTGCCTCACCTTATGTTCTGCAATTTCGTTGAGATTGAGGGACTGAATTTCGTCCAAATCTATTTTTTGGTGAGCTATGGGGTGGTCTATGTGTTTGGCCAGAAAATCCGCCTTACCCTGGTTCCCAGTTATAAATATTACATTGGCCATATTAAATTTTTCCTTCCCACTCGGCATAAAATTCTTTAAGAAATTTCTCCATGTACACGTGCCGGTGCCTTGCCATTTGTTTACCTGTCTTGGTAAACATACGGTCTTGCAAGAGCAGAAGTTTTTCATAGAAGTGATGAATGACAGGAGTGTTTTCGGCCCTGGAGAGCTCGTAGGTGTAGTGCTTTAAATGCGGTTGGTCGGGGTCATAAATCAGTCGACCGTGGGCACCCCCAAAACTGAATGTACGGGCAATGCCTATTGCCCCAATTGCATCGATTTTATCGGCATCATGTACTATCTGTCCCTCGAGTGTGTTTAGCTCATTTTTTATATCTGCGGATTTAAATGAAATATTACGAACTATATTCTCAACATGAGCTATAGTTTGCTCATCCGCTCCTAAACTTTTTAGCCATGCTCGAGCCGCTACCGCCCCGGGTTCTGAGCTTCCATCGTGAAGTTTATGGTCCTCGATATCATGAAGGAGGGACGCCAACTCTACCACTAGCATGTTTGCTCCTTTTTCTTTAACGGCTATATATTTCGATAGTTGCCAAACGCGGTATATGTGCCACCAGTCGTGACCAGTCCCCTCGCGGGCAAATTTATTTTTAATAAAATCAGCGGTTTTTTCTATCAGTTTTTGGTCGTTCATCTTGAACCTAGTGCTTTTAGTAATTCTTTTTCGGAGATTTGTTTGGTGCCAAGTGTTTTAGCCTTGGCAAGTTTGCTTTCGCCAACGTTTATACCAACTACCAAGTAATCTGTGTCTTTGCCGACACTACTCTGAAAAGTACCGCCGAGAGTCCTGATGCGTTCTGCGGCCTCTTCCCGGCTCATAGACTCCAGCGAGCCGGTAATAGCGAATTTCTGTCCGCTTAAAGCACCACCCGCCGCAGTTGTTTGTTGCGGCTTTATACCATTATTATTGAATTTATTTAACAGTTTTTGGTTTAGCGGGTCGGCGAACCAAGTAACAATAGATTCCGCCACTACCTCGCCAATACCGTCGATCCCCGATAATTCTTCGAGTGTAGCCATGCCTAACTTTTCTAGCGAATCATAGTGGTTAGCTAAATCAACTGCTGTTTGGGCACCAATATGTCTGATGCCAAGGGCAAAAATAAATCTATGCAAGGGCGGCCGCTTCTTGTCGTGGACGGCATCAACGAGTTTGCTAGCGCTTACTTCTGCAAAACGGTCCAGTTTGAGCAAATCATCTTTTTTAATCGTGTAGATATCAGCCGAGTCTTTAATTAAACCGGCATCAAGAAGTGCCTGCACATTCTTTTCACCCATACCCTCAATGTCCAACGCGCCTTTAGAGGCAAAATGAATGATGTGCTTAGAGACTCGGCTGGGACAGTTTATGTTCGGGCACCGCCAAACAACTTCGTCCTTTTTAGATTTCACTAACCCAGTTCCGCATTCCGGACATTCTTTGGGCATAGTAAATTCATGCTCGGAACCGTCCCGCAGCTTCGGCAATGGGCCGATGACCTCCGGTATAACATCGCCGGCTTTTTGGATAATGACCGTATCGCCTATTAAAACGCCTTTTCGTTTAATTTCGTCCTCGTTATGAAGAGTTGCCATCTGTACGGTACTGCCCGCCACAACAACCGCCTCAAGAACGGCAACCGGCGTAGCCGCACCGGTACGACCAATACTTACAAAGATGTCTTTTAGTTTGGTCGTCGCCTGTTCTGCAGGATATTTATAAGCAACGGCACCGCGCGGGGCTTTGCCCACCACGCCAAGTTCCAAGAACACCTGCCTGTCGTTAATTTTGATAACCAAACCATCGGTATTAAATGGTAGGTTTTTGCGCTTATCTTCCCATTCATTGGCAAATTCCATAATTTGCTTAACTGATTGTGTGGTTTTAGCCATAGGGTTGGCTCTTATGCCAAGTGTGCGGAGTGCGTTATAGGCGAACTCATTTGTTGGCACCTCGCTGGCATTTTCGCGTAGTAAATCGTAAGCGTGGAATTGTAATGGGCGACCAGCAACAAGTTTTGGGTCAAGTTGGCGGATTGTGCCGGCCGCTAGGTTTCGTGGGTTCGCAAACAGGGGTAGTCCCTTTTTGGCTCGCTGTTCGTTAAGCTCGTTAAAGTCCTTTTTGTACATAACAATCTCTCCGCGGATTTCGGTGCGTCCTTTGGAAAAATCTATAAGCTTTTCATTTTGGCGCAACTTCAGCGGAACAGACTCAATGGTGCGAACGTTGGCCGTCACATCCTCGCCAACGTAACCATCGCCGCGCGTGACAGCTTGGGTGTATACACCGTCTTCATAAATAAGCGCGCAGGCCAGGCCATCCATCTTTATATCCATAAAGTACTCCAGGTCACGCACCGCCTGTCCCTGCCTGCCTGCAGAGCCGGCAGTACCGGCAGGCTCTTGGCGCATCGCTACGTCATCTGCTTGCGCAACTCTCTCACCGTATTTATGAATACGACTCGTTCGTTGCTCATGGCTTTCTTGCGCTGCATCCAAGTGCGAGACCTTGGAATCATCGGACGATAAACTAAGAATTTTTTTGACTCGCGTTACCCATGCGGACAGCTCTTCTTCGTCGAAGACGTCGTTTAGGCTTAACATTCGGTTGCTGTGGGAAACTTGCTTAAACCCTGGCAGCGGTTCGCCGGCTACGCGCTGGGTTGGAGAGTCGGGTGTTATTAGTTCTGGGTGCTGTGTTTCAATCTGGGTAAGCTCGTGCTTAAGGCTATCGGCAGCTGCTTCGCTCATTATTGATTCGTCAAGCACATGGTAGTGATAGCGATAGTCGTTGATTTGCTCTCGTAGTTTCTTGGCCCTGCCAGCCAAGTCGTCGCTCATTTTATAAGTTCCCTGTACAAACTGTATAGGTATGCATGAACAAATAAGATGGTCAGCATGCTAAGGACGTAAAACACCGGCACCACCAGGAATGTCGCGTATAAAATAAGCGGGATTATTAAGACACCCATAACCACGAGGATAAAAATCGGTAAAAATAGCATTTTACGAATTACCGGCCAGCGGCGGAAACGCACTAAGTTTTTAGCAGAACGCAACGCCTGGCGCGGCTGCATATCCGGCAGAGTTACAATGTAAAGCGCAAATATTGAGCCGCTAACCATGTATATAGACCAGGCTGCCATAAGAGCAAATAAAGTTCCAAAGATTAGTGTTACAAGGGGCCCGGTAGAAAACGCGCTGGTTAAAACCGCGCTCAAAACGGCTGCACCAAAGGTAATTGGCAAAAGCTGAATAATAATCATAAATATTACCAAAATAAACGGTATTAACGGAGTAGAGGAACGGTAGTAAGCCTGCTTAACTTTTATGGTCTCGTCGGCCAATAACTGACGCAGGGCCCAAATAATTACCAAGCTTTCTAGTACGATTAATACGCTCTGTAGAGCCGAGCCCGTAGTTGAGCTGCTAGCTCCAGAGCTACCTACCAGCGACCCAAAACCGCTAAATGCCGAGCTAAGATTAGTGCTCCCGCTGAGATTATCTTTCAGCGTGCTTACGGCACTACTAATGTTGCTAACACCGCTAGCAAAAACAATATTTAAAACCAGATAAACCAACACGATACCACCCAGTATTCTCCAGTGTTGTCTTAGCAGTTTTATTACCTGAGCAATTAATTTAAAACTTCCCGAAAGCGGCTGGCGCGAATTTACTTCTTTTTTTGCCTTAATACGTCTTTGCTTTTTTGTGAGATTACGCACCCGTGGACCAGAATTTACAGATTTAACCTCAGCCCTTTTAGTCGGTTTCTTCCCTTTTACCTTCTTTGCCATATCCCTATTATATCTGAATTAAGTCACTTAGTCCTCTTAAAAAGGCTTGCGTTCTTGGTTGGAGTGCAAGGAAAAAACGAGTAGTGAACCAAAGGCGTATTAGATTGATACGACGAGAGAGCAACGCAGTTTTTGACGCTGCAATACGCCAAGAACGCAAGCCGACTATAGTTTCATTGAGCGCAGAGCACTTACCCTTGCCTCTATGGGGGGATGCGTACTAAATAGGTTCAATAAGCTGTGACCTTTTAGGGGATTTACAAAAAACATGTGAGCCGTGGATGTATTCTGCTTCTTCAGGGGCCTGCCGGCTGTCTCAAGTTTTTCTAATGCACTAGCCAGGCCCTCTGGGTAACGGGTAGTTAGCGCTCCCGTGGCGTCCGCCAGATACTCGCGGCGCCTGCTAATGGCTAATTGCAACAAAGTCGCAGCTATAGGGGCAATAATTGCGGCAAAAATCGCCAAAACTATAGTAAGTTGGTTGTTGTTCTCTCTGTCATTGCCGCGCAAGCCTCCAAAGAAAGTTATTCGCAGGAAAAAGTCTGCAATCAGTGCAATGATGCCCACTAGAGCAAACGCCAGAGTATTAACCCTGATATCATAATTCTTAACATGCCCTAACTCATGGGCTATAACCCCTTCTAGCTCGGTATCATTCATTATTTGGAGTAAACCGGATGTAGCGCAAACTACGGAGTGGTTAGGGTCACGTCCTGTAGCAAAGGCGTTGGGGGCTGGATCATCCATGATGAATACTCTGGGCATCGGTAGGCCATCTGTTATAGAAAGATTTTCTACTGTACGCCAAAGCCGCGGGTCGTCAGATTTTTGTATTTCTTTGGCTCCGTTAACGGCCAGGGCCATTTTAGAACCAGCAAAATAACTGAAAATGGCATAACTGATGGCAAAAACACCTATGATAAACAGAAGGTCGGGTTGGCCGGCTGCTTTACTTATTACAAAAGCCAAACCGCCAAGTACCACCAAAAAGAAAAACATCAAGTAAATAGTGCGGCGTTTATTGCTAGAAATTTGTTCGTACATATCTAAAAGTATACTCTTTTCATCTTAAATGATTTGGCTGTCTTGGAAATAATGTAAATAGTATGGGGGCCTTTTCCCTGCCTCATATTCTTTCTGGAGATTGCTCCATTTTTTAACCCTTTGCGGATACCATTGTTGACCTTTTAGCATCTTGTCGCTCTTGTGTTTTTGATATATTTTCTCAAAGGTAACAGCCCAGTCTTCGTAGGTACTGTTAGAGACTAGCCCGTCCGTACCATAGCGTTGATGATACCGGTACAAAACTACAGGGACGTATAGAAATCCGTCCGGGTGTTTTTCACCAATCTGCATAGCAAACTCCCAGTCCTCCATACCGTGCAGGTTGCCATCCCATGCTATCCCCTCATCAAATATTGTTTTCAGATGCATGAATCCATTGGTTTCTACGTGAAGGTTTTTCATGAAAATATCATGTATGGTCAGGCTTGTTGGTGTGTCGTTGGAGCCGTCTATCTCTTTCACCAGTTTCCCATTTTCGTATAGTTCTAGGGTACGGTGTGCTCGCGGAAAAGCAAAAATAGCTTTTGGATAATCCCTGAGCCACTTGAACATAGTATCCAGGTAATTTGGCAGAAGCTCGTTATCGCTGTCTATGTATGCTATCCATTTACCTTTGGCTAAACGACCGGCACGATTGCGCGCTTTGGCGGGTCCCTGGTTATTTTGTTTGTGGTATCTGATTCTTTGGTCTTGATACGACTTCACTACTTCTTTGGTATTATCCGTCGAGCCATCATCAACAATTATTAACTCCCAGTTCGGATAGGTCTGATTTATTACGCTATCGATAGCATTTTTAATTATGTAAGCACGGTTATATGTGGGCGTGATAAGAGAAACCAGCGGGTCGTTCATGGGCTCAGTCTATTGATGAGATATTTTCTATGCCTTGGGTTTTGTGAAATCAACTTTTACGGGCTCTGCTACGGCGGCGGCTTCGTCGCCACCAACTTCAAAAAATTCTCGTTGCTTAGCGCCAGCCACACCGGCCAGTAAATTGGTTGGGAATGCTTGAATTTTAATGTTTAAATCACGAGCCGCGCCGTTATAAAAACGTCTGGCGGCCTGGATTTTATCCTCGGTATCTACAAGCTCACCCTGCAGTTGCTGGAAGCCTTGGTTTGCTTTTAGGTCTGGGTAGTTCTCGGCCACAGCGAACAGGCTCTTTAGGGCTTCCTGTATTTGATTGTCGGCTTTGGCGGTCTCGCCCACACCTTGGGCGTTCATAGCCTGCGCGCGAGTTTGGGTAACCTTTTCGAATACAGTTTTTTCGTGCGTGGCATAACCCTGCACAGTATTTACTAGATTAGGTATTAAATCGTAACGTCTTTTTAGCTGGACAGTGATGTCGCTCCAGGCTTCATCTACGCGAATTTTTACACGTATTAAACTGTTATAGATCATAGCAACAGCCGCCAGCAGGACTACTACCACGATGATAATTATTAGTGTCATTTGAACCTTCCTTTTAACTTTACCGGATATATTAATTATACATCAGTGCGCCCCAGAGGTATATTGGCTTTAAATACAGTATGATAGAGCTAGAAAAGAAGTTTATGAGTTATAAGCATTCCAAGCTATTGGTAACTGCCCTGGTGATAGTACTGGCCATGGGAATATTCCAATATTTACGACCATTACCCTTGATTACACCTGTTGCACAACTGCCCGCTGTGGCTAAGGCACCCCCAATATCGCTACCGTGGCCTAGCTATGGTCAATCAGCTTCTGGTGCAGTTGGATATGGGGTATTGGCCGAAAATGGTGGCCAAAAATCAGTGCCAATGGCTAGCGTCACAAAAATCGTTACAGCTCTTGCGGTGCTAAAACAAAGACCTTTAGCCCTGGACCAGCAAGGCCCAATTATTACCCTGGGTCAAGATGATGTGGCGATATTTAATAACTATTACTCCCAGAATGGCTCGGTCGTAAAAGTTACCGCCGAAGAACAGATAAGCGAATATCAAGCCCTACAGGCAATGTTGTTGCCCTCGGCAAACAACATGGCTGACAGTTTGGTAAGCTGGGCATTCGGCTCGCAAGAAAATTACGTAGTTTACGCAAACAATATGCTAAGCCAACTTGGTCTCAAGCAGACGCACATAGCTGATGCCAGCGGATTTTCGGCGCAAAGCGTTTCAAGTGCCCATGATTTAGTACTGCTGGGCGAAACCGCCTTGTCTAACCCAGTATTAGCTCAGGTTGTTAGCCAAAATACAGCAAACGTCCCTGTGGCCGGAGTCGTTACAAGCACGAATTCCCTGCTCGGAAAAAACGGGATAGTTGGGGTCAAGACCGGGTTCACTGACGAAGCTGGTGGTTGTTATCTTGTAGCATCCAGCCAGACGGTTGAAGGCCAAAAAATATCTCTAGTGGGGGCAATTTTGGGCGCACCAGACCTGGGAAGCGCCATGAACAGCTTGGCGACAGCTATCACCTCGTCCGTTAATGGATTTCAGAAAATTACTGCTATACGTGCCAATCAAGAGGTTGGGTATTACAAAGCTCCTTGGGGCAGTACTTCGCCCATTATAGCTATCCAAGACCTCTCCCTGTTGACTTGGAAGGGCGAAGACGTGAAACTAGCTCCTAACCTTCAATCCATAAAACTCTCCGCAGAAAAAGGCCAAAATATCGGGACTATTAGCGCCACTGCAGGTGAGAATTCACAAAAAGTTTCTGCTTTCTTAAAACAACCCCTTGCTGGCCCGTCCTGGCACTGGCGATTATTTAGATTTTGAGGGTCACAAAAAAAGCCGGTCAAAAACGACCAGCTCTTTTCGTGGTGGGAAGAGAGGGACTCGAACCCTCAAGCCTTTTGGGCATTTGATTTTAAGTCAAACGCGTATACCAATTCCGCCATCTTCCCAAATTGTGGAGGCGCGGACGAGATTCGCACTCGTGTACAGGGTTTTGCAGACCCTTGCCTAACTCCTCGGCCACCGCGCCATTTATACTTGACACATCAATTATACAAAATAAGAGGCGATAAGAGTTGATAAAACTTTTTAGCAGATGTATTCTTTAGGTGTAAATAAGGGGTGGGTAGAGGGAGTAAAGTTATGGATGTATGGAGTTGGGGCTCACCAATAGCCTTGGGTCTATTTCTGCTTATGGTAGCAGGTACGGTAGTGCTTTTAGGAGTAGCTTTTTGGTTGCTAGCTAAGGCTGTTAATATTTTTACCAATCTGCCAGGTGTCAAAGGGGTAACCCGCCGTAAACGGCGCTAATCTCTTTTAGAGACTATAGTATTTGCTGGGCTGTTTTTAGATATGCCTGTACCGGTAATAAAATCGTGCGACAACAACAAGATACAAAAGCCCTTGCACGCAGCCGGCTATTAGTGGTACTGAGCTTATTAGCAGAGCCTTAACGCTCGAGGAGGTGAGAACGTGTCCAACGGAAAGCCAGTGGTACGACCCATCGTACGAGTTGCTCCCAAGCCGAACATCGATGTTCGTAACAGTTGTCGGCGTCCCAGCAACTGCCACTAACACAACAAGGCCCGGGGGACGTTACGTCCCCTGGGCCATTTAATGTAAAATTACTATTATGGACCACCTAAAAAATATCAATTTGGAATCTATAATTACTAAATATTCCCAAAACAGTGACGTATTGGGTATTTTATTATTTGGCTCTGTCGCAAAAGGCAATATGGACGAGCTATCTGATATAGATATCTATGTTATTACCTCGAGGGCTCCTAGCAAAAGTCGTGAGCAGTTCATTCATGATGGCCGTGTTGTAGACGTATTGTTTGATAGCGTCAAAGAGATCAAACTACTAATAAAAGAAGAGGTGAACAGTGTGCATCGCAATGTATCTTCGATGATCGGAAGTTCACGAATATTGTATTCAAATTCTAATGACCCGCAAAACCTTATAGACTTGGCCTACCGGTCTCTGGCCACCAAAACTACATATTCCGATGATGAATTAATTATGCACCGATATTCCATAGACGATTATCTCTCTAATGCTAAACGAGAATGCAAAAACCGTAACCAAACAGGCTTCTACTTTAGTTGCTTTTACATTATCCAGAATTCAATGGATTTATTGCTGAAGATAAACGGCGATTACTACAGAAAACCTTCTGAATCCCAGTCAATTATCAACTCCATTGACGCTGATTTTATTAGCCTGCTGAATGATTTCTACGAAGCAAGTAGCTTAGATAAAAAATTAGGAGCCATTTCTCTTGTCGCTCAGCATGTTTTGCAAAAAACCGGAGGTTTACCTTTGGAGTGGCAAATTAAAAAATAGGCAGGCGCTAAGTTTTTTTAGTAAAATAATATCTATATCTATAGAGTTAATTTGCCGTGGTGCAGAACCGTGGCTGAAGTTGTAACTGTACTCAGGAGTCAGAATATTTCTGCGCTAAGCGTACAATAATTGCATGGACAATACATATCCCGATGAAGACACAATGAATCACGGAACAAATATGTCACCGGAACTAATCAAAGCTATGCAACTAGCTGAAAAAGCCGGTGAAATCCTTAAGAAATATCACGGCACCAGCTTTAAGGTTGATTATAAAAGAGACGAGTTTGATCCCGTAACCATAGCTGATAGAGAATCAGACAATCTACTACGTAATGGCATCAGTGAGGAGTTTCCAAATGACGAAATTTTGAGTGAAGAAAATTCCTTGCAGCCAAGTTCCTACGAAGGCCGTGTTTGGATGGTAGACCCGCTCGATGATACCAAAGGTTTTGTAGCCGGACGCGATACTCCTGGCGTGATGATAGGCCTCTTAGAAAAAGGAAAACCAGTTATGGGAGTGGTCTATCTACCATTTCTTAATGAATGGTATTACGGCGAAGCGGATGAAGGAGCGTTCCGAGTTAAGAATGGGGTGACTCAACAATTACGGGTACGCACAACGACTGATATTTCTGAATCGGTTTTAGCTGGTATCAATGAATTAAAGGGTGATGTTCGTCCGCTTGATGCTGCGGTTGCCCGACTCGGCTTTAAAGACGCACTCCCAGAAGCGTGTTTTGGCGCTGAAATTGGGCTGATTGCAGCGGGAGAAGCGGACGCCGGTATGCAAACTAGCACAAAAGCTGGAAAATGGGACACTTTAGCTGCGCAAGCCATCCTAACTGAGGCTGGTGGTGTCATGTGCGATATAGATGGTAATGCACTTGACTACACAAAGCTGGACAGTGGATGGGACAGATACGTTTTAGCAGCCGGTACACCCGAGCTATTACAAAAAATGCTTGGCATGTTAAATGAAATGAACAAAGCAACCCCTATATTTTAATAGTTGCATGACGAGTTATAACCTTCATTTCAATCTGTAAAATGGCAAATTTTGTCTCGTGAGGTCTACATATCCGGACGTAGGTTGAAACCGTTGGTCCGAACTATAAACAAAAAGCTCCCGGGTTATGGGAGCTTTTCTAGGTGTCAAATTGGTGCAGCATAGTTGCTGAAGTTGTAACCGTATTTACAGCTCAAACAGCACTTTAGAAGTTGCCCCGAAAAGCTTAGTAAGCTTTTGTTGCGCCGTCTTCTACTGCTTTTTCAGCAGTGTCTTTGGACATCATTGCACAAACAGTTGTTCCGCATTTCTCATGCTTCCCCTTGGCCATGAAGCCACCTGTTTTAGTTTGGACTATCTCTGGTGCTGACAATTCAACACCCTTTTCCTTGCACTTAACGCAATATCCTGTAACCATGTCTGTCTCCTCTTAAATTGATTGTTATTACGTATCTTGTTTCACCATAACGCCTGTCTAGTATATACCTTCCCTATAGAAAAAGGACACCGTGGTGTCCAAAATGATCAACTGGTGCAACATAGTTGACGCACTACAAACGGCAGCGATAGATGCTATCAATGATTATAAACCAAAACACCTTGTTGAGGTATTTCAATTATCAGGGAACTTACTGTGTGCTTAACCGGTGGAACTTGGCTAGTCACTCTGATTCTTTGAGCCTATTTAAGATTCCTCCATAGTTATACGGCGTAAACCTATCTCCTATGAATATAGGTAATGCTGGACTTTTAACTCCCAGTGCATTGGCAGTCTTGCTATCCATCGGCTGAAACGCTTTTAGGTTTTTACTTGGTAAGTCTAATCTATCTTTGTCGTCAAGCGACATACGATATACAAAACGGTATTTCCTAATACTGGGTGTGACACTAAAGTTATCTAGTTTACTTAACATCTTAATACGTTCATACCACAACTCTGGGCGGTCGAGCCGACCATTAAGGCTGATTTCAACTGACAGACAGTTGACCGCATATTTATTTATACAATCGTAGTCAGCAACGATTATATCTTTTATACCAAGCAGCCAAGCTGCGTTGTATAATCTTTGACTAGCATTTTCGCCAACAAAGCCACAATTATTATCTGGACAATATGTGTTGTGAAAATCCAAAACTACATCGTATTTCCTAGCTAACCTTAGGAGTTGAGCCGCTCTTTGCGACTCATAATTCTTGCTTTTGCTGCTGCCTGGGAATGAACGATTTAAATCTAGACCCATATAGCGACGCTTGGCAACAATTGCCTGCTCATTAGCAAGGACTGTACCAACACTTTTTATGGGCATACTGTGCAAGAGCTTCACGATTTTCAAACCCAACAGCTCATTGCCGTGCATACCGCCTATGATTAAGATACGCATCTACTGCTCCTTATCCAGCCTGATGATTATAAAATCACGTCTGTCTGGTACGTCTGTTTTACGATTAAAAATAGTGGCCACTTGCTTAAAATCACGTTTTGCTGCTGTTAGCATACGCGGCTCTTTTGTTCTGTAAGCTACAGTTTGAGCTTCTAACATCCCCGCCAGTCCAGTCACAAACTTACCGAAGTTTTGCAAATTACCTTGCGGTTTTAAGTTTTTATTGGCGAAAACTTCATCAAGCCAGATTATTTCGTTATCACCAGGATTTGCTTCTAGCCACCGCTCCATCACTGGAACATCTGGATATTTCTCTTCTGCTATGACTGACGGTGTTGCTTTCCACGCAATCGCAGCAAGTGTTAAGCCGTCACTGTTAATCTCCGTATACCAAGCCGTTGGACGTGAGTTGGCAAGTGTGTCAAAACGCTCTGTCAGTTCACCTGCCTCATAAGCAGGTTGCGTTAAACGATTGCCACACAGTTCACAGGTCGTACCAATCGCTAATGAAGATAGTCCACCGACACATCGCTTCAATTGGTCTGCACATTTACTAACTTCGTACCAAGGCTCCCCAGAAAATGCTGCCTGGTACGCTGGTACTATTTCGCCATAAAGAGGCCTGACCTCTTCGGGTGTATAAAAATTACATTCGCTCATTTCATTCCTTTCAAATTGATTAATAGCTAACTAAAAAACGCCGGAGCGATGTCCGGCGTTACAATCTAAAGGTAAAAGTTAACTAACCGACATACTCCGGCAATATATGAAGATGATGCTGATTAGTTTTGTTAAACATATGATTATACTAACAAATAATTATCGCACTTGTCAATGGTGCGGGTGAGGGGACTCTAACCCCTGGCCTCTTCCTTGGCAAGGAAGCGCTCTAAACAACTGAGCTACACCCGCATATTAACGACACGTATGATATCAAGGTTCTGCTGACTGACAAAGTTGCTTCCTTGGCCTGGCAAGGATAAGTCACGTCCCGCGACCCCGGAACTTCGTGATTGAAAACAAGTTTTCATCAGAAGATTCCCTTGCGAAATGCCACCGGCATTTCTCACTCTAAACAACTGAGCTACACCCGCGTGCATAACCCCGTAAAAGCAAGTTTTACGGGGACCCCGAATTTGGTGGCGCCTCTCGGACAGCGGTCGCTTACGCTCCCTATATTCGCTTGGTTCATGCTCAAAATACATTTTTGCGCGTGAACCTCGCTACACGAACCGACGGCTTCGCCGTAATTCGGTTCTTCGTCCGGTGAGGTAACAATAAAACTTTACTGGCCATAAGGCCACAAAAGTTTTATGGTGGCGCCTCTCGGACTCGAACCGAGGACACAAGGCTCTTCAAGCCTCTGCTCTACCGACTGAGCTAAAGCGCCATCTAAGATATTCTATCATCTGTTAACGTGGTGCGCGAGAGAGGACTTGAACCTCCAAGGGTTTTACCCCACCGGCCCCTCATGCCGGCGCGTCTACCAATTTCGCCACTCGCGCAAGTAACGCCTTATCAGCATAGGGGTCAGCCATTAAAAAATCAATAAATTTTGTACGTTTTCGGTTCAGAAACGGTAAATTTTGGTCATAATACATAAATTTAAATATTCTCTGTGAATCCAGTTTGGCATAGCTCAAACTCGATGCTCGGGTATTTGGTTTGATTCTTCCTCGCGTTATACCTACGAGTGTTTTATTTTTACCGTGGAGCCACTCAAGAAACTGCTTGCTCGCACTCGTGAATTCGGTATAGTACATTAAGCTATTCTTCCATCTTGGATCCCAGAAACCATAGACTGTGCCATCTCCGTCGAACAATCCTCGCAGGAAATCTCTATAGAAGATATCAGGGACATCCACTTTGAGTATGGTTTTACTTTTTGCAGGAGTTATCCCTGCGCGTTGCAGAAAATCATAGATTGCAACGTTGCTGAACTGAACGTAATAGCCATAACCTCCAAAACCATTCCGTTTCTTACCTATAGCACAGTTGAGAGAAAGAATAGTTTTTACTTCTTCGAGGAGATCAATATCTATAGAAGTTATGTTGATGTGCCGCCCGTCATTTACCAAACAGCCGTCTGCCGCTATGAGACCTGCCAAATATGCCAGTGAAGAGTCCCAGATATAAGATTTCTTGTATAAGTATCGGCTCATATGAAATAGTATACCATTTTGTGTGGTATAATCTCTTGTGTCAGGGCGCTTAGCTCAGTTGGCTAGAGCATCTCGTTTACACCGAGGAGGTCGGGGGTTCGAGTCCCTCAGCGCCCACCATCACAAAGCACGACTTTGTGGACAGAACCTAAACCAAAATTATCGTTATGGTTTAGGTTCTTGTCTTTTCAGTCGGCTTTGTTCCTTCCATTTGCCTTATCCTCAAGGCAAATGGAGTTTTTGGTTGGCTCTTCCTTTACCCCATTGTTTATCCTCAAACAATGGGGACCCCAATTGACGGAGCGGGATTGCTAAATGTTATAAAAAGTGGTACAATTGCAGTAAATAAGGAGTTTTTTATGAGTTTATATGGCAAGGGCGAGCGCCCATTCTTCCGTGAAGGTGAAGTTCCTCCCATGCTCGAGATTCCCCCTGCAGACGAGATAATAGATTCTAGACTAAGGATGGTCGCTGGAGATAGTTTGTTTGAACTGGGTGATGTAAGCGAAGAGACCCCTCAACAAACACCCGATATCCCACAGGATGCCGCTTAAAGTCTAGCTTCTTGGCAAATGTTCGTGGCGGTGGCCAAGGCCATAGTCGCCGCGCATCAAAGATTTAACCTCGTCCAAATTGGCTGTTTTAACTCCCGGATTTAAGATGCCCAGCGGGTCAAAAATTCGTTTAACCTGCATCATCAAATTATAGATGTCATCACCGTATAGGCCGCGAAGGTACGGGGCACGGACACGGCCATCACCAGCCGATGCCGTAATGGAGCCGCCTAGCTGAATTGCTAAAGAGTATATCTCGCTTGATAGTTTAAATAGCTTCTGGCGGTCACCAAGTTTGCCCAGGTCCAAAACTGGCTGCATACGAACCACCCCTTCTCCGGCATGGCCCCAAGCCGCGGCAGTTAATTCGCTGGCGGCGTAGATTTTTTCCGCCTGGTTCAAAAACTCCACCAAATTATTTATTGGTACACAAACATCCTCTGCCACCGGGACTGACTTGCTTTGGCCCTGCGGCTGAGTCAAAATGGTTGCTACACTGTGGCGAATTTTCCAAATTCGCTCCTGGTCTTCGGGGGTTGTTGCTATCTGGCAAATGCCGTCAATTTTTTCGATGATTTTCTGAAGTTGCTTTATGGATTTCTTCTGCGCGGCAGGTTTAGGATCATCAAATTCGACAAAAAGATGAATCGCGGCTTTTGTATCACTTAGAACATTAACGAGCTGATTGGGATTAATAGACAAAACCTGTCTAACAGCCTCGTGGTTAAGCATGTCGCAAATGCTTGGCTTAAGAGCCACTATTTTGGGCAGAATTTGCTGAAAGTCGTTTAGACTTTCTAGGCTAATCATTGCCAAAGATGTAATGGGATTATGGGGAACCACCTCTAGGGTCGCCTCTGTAATAATTCCTAGTGTTCCCAAAGAGCCAACAATTAGTGGCGTGAGGTCAAAAGAGTGTCCTTTTTTAACGTCAAAAATGTTATAGCCTGTTGCATTATGGGGCGCTCTTAAGCGTTTTTTACCCTCTGCTATTTGGGCTGAATTCTCTTCTAAAAGAGTGTCTAGAGCCCTGTATATTGCACCCTCTAGAGTTGTAAGACCCATTTTATGGTTGAGCTCGCGTTTACTAAGCTTGCCGGTATCAATAACTTCACCGTTAGCCAGTACCACCCTTAACTGCTTCACATAATTTATGGTGGTGCCGTACTTTATGGATTTTTCGCCTACTGCGTTAGTGGCCAATCCACCACCAATTGTGGAGTAATATAGCGCGCCCGGATATGGGGGGAGGAACAAGCCGTGGGTATATAAGGTTTGCTCCAATTTGTCGTAGATTACCCCTGGTTCTAGTATTACGGTTTCTTTTGCCGGGTCCATGGCAAGTATGCGGTTCATGTGCGCCGTAAAGGCCAGAACAATTCCGCTACCGATTGCCGAGCCAGAGGTGCTGCTGCCGCCGCCGCGAGCAGTAATGGGAATTGGCCTTCCCCGTTCAGCAAGTTGCCAAGCAAAGCGAGCAGTTTTTCTAATATCGCTTTCGTTTCTTGGATAAACAACAATTTGCGGAGCCAAACTCAAGATACTTGCGTCGAAGGCAAAGTGTTTGCGAACTTCGGGGCTAGCTGTAACCTCTCCTAATAAGTGCTCTTGTAAATAGTGTGCGATTTTACTCACTACGGCGAATATCCCTCCCGGACTAAGTATTAATAAACATTACGTTTATGATAACATGAACGGCTTGCCAGTAGCAGGCGTGCTAACGTACAATAACAGAGCAAAACAAGGGCGAATGGCGGAATTGGTAGACGCGCTACGTTCAGGACGTAGTGGGAGCAATCCCATGGAGGTTCAAGTCCTCTTTCGCCCACCACTAGAGGTTTTTGTGCTGTTGGCGAATCATCCAGTTTGATACGTTGTAAAATCGGTCAACCGCACCGTTAGCAGATTTACGTTCATAACCAAAAACCGGACCGTGTGTAATATATAAAAATCTAGGTTGATATAGAGCCAGGGCCGGCGCATCTTGAGACCAGGTTGTCGCGAAAGTTGTATACTTGACAGCCCGGACTGCTGGGTCTAGCCTGGTTCGACCTGCTTCTAGAGCCTGGTCGGCAACAGTGGACTTATATTCGCTTAGGTTCAGGTGGCCCTGTGAACCAGCGCTAGCTTGAGAACTGTCCCAGTATGCAAAAACGTCTGGGTCAACTCCGATATTAATTCCGTAAAGCAGTATGTCGTAATCGTGATTGGAAATAATTACGCTTTGTAAATCATCACTAGAGTAATAATGTACTACAACCTTAATGCCAAGAGCTCCCCACTGGTTTTGTAAGAACTTGGCAACGCGGCTATATATCTCTGTGTCTTGAGAGCTTAGCGAAAGCGCCAACTGTTTACCATCTTTGATGCGTTGACCACCCGGACCACGAACCCACCCAGCTTGATCAAGTAGCTGGTTGGCTTGCGCAGGATTATAGGCCAGTTGGGTTACTGACGGTGTATAACCAACCTGTCCCGGTAAGAGAGGACTGTTTAATGGGTTTACGGTATAAGGCAGTAATGGGACTATCTGACGACGGTCTACACCGCTAACTAGCGCTCGGCGGATACTTACGTCACTTAATAATGGACGAGAGTTGTTGAAGAAACTCATGACTTCGCTAGTCAGCGGGGTTGTGTATGTTTGAATGCTTTTATCACCAATAAGCTCGTCGGGTAATGTTTCAAACCCGCTGATGGCGTTAATCTGCTTACTTTTAAAAGCGTCTATTAAACGCTGGTCATCGTTAAAAGTTAGGATGCTAAAACCGTCTAGTTTTGGTTTGCCTGCCCAGTAGTGATTAAACGGCGCCAGACTAATACGCTGTTGCCGCAACGTACTGTCAGCCCCAGTTACTTCTACAAACTTCCACATAAAGGGTCCAGTACCTATTGGTTTGACGTTAAAGTCAGCGCTTCGTAACTGCTGTGCGGGAATTTTCTTAAGCAGGTGGGCTGGAACAATACCGTTTGTTAGGGCATATGGAAAAGAGCTTAGTGTGTTAGGTAAACTAAATACTACCGTGTTGGCGTTAGTAGCTGCAACCTTTATACCCTGCCAGCTCGTGTAAAGCGAAGACTGGGCTTCTGGTTTTTGTATGGTGTCATATGTAAACACTACGTCGGCAGAAGTAAGAGGGGTGCCATCGTGCCAAGTTAGCCCTTTTTTGAGCGTTACTGTATAAGTTTTTCCGCTTGGGTCAACCTGCCAGCCCTTAGCCAAATCACCCACGAGCCTATTGGACGTATCATATTTAAAAAGTCCTGAAAAAATTAGGTGGCTAATGGTCGAGTCGGCTGTTCCCGTAGCATATAACGGATTTGCGTTAGTGAAATTACCAATTAGCCCTTCGCTATACATGCCTCCTGGCACAGGCACAAGCTTTTGATAATGGGGGCTGAGTGCTCTTAGCTGAACGACCACACAAAAAAATAACAATGCGAACAGGGATACCCAAAGTAATACAAACCGTCTTACAGAAACCAGACTGTCAAACCGGCGAATTAGTAGACGATCTATTCGATCATCGGCTCGAGCACCCATTTCCTGAACATCATGCTGACGCCTGCGAAAAATACGCAGCCAGCGCCTCTTGGTTTTGATGTCAATACCTAACTTGGCCACCTGTTTTTAACACCCCGCCTATTTAGCTACGATTCCAATGATAATACTAGCCGCAAAGATAAATACTAAGATAATTGTAAGTTGGTGGAGGGTTTTGTCGGATCCACGGCGTACCGTATTTACTTCGCCTGCTCCACCTAAACCGGCACCCAGACTTGCTCCACGGGTTTGTATTAGTATCAATATTATTAATAGAACCACCGAGACGATTGTTATATATCCCCAAATACTCATGTTTTATATTCCTTTAAAATACGTGTTATTAAAAAATTCACTGCACCGATTATTAAACCAGCAACAATGGCGACCCCAAGATTTCTTACATACAGCGGATTATAAATCCAGCCTGCAATCAAGATTAGCAAACCATTGAGTATTAACATAAAAAGACCAATGGTAAGAAGCAGGGCCGGCAATGACAGAAGGATAAGCAGCGGCTTCAAAAACATATTAACCAGTGCTAAAAAGAACCCGGCAAAAACTACCGTAGTCCACCGGCCTCCAACAGATAGTCTGCTGGGGCCAAGCAAAGACGCGGCTATCCATAGGCCCAAACCAGACACCAACCATCTAAGAGCGAACTTTGTAAGAAAACTGTTCTTCACTAACATATATTTTACCTTAAAGATGTCCCTGCGCGCGATAAGTTTTTAACTTGTCGGCTAAATCCTGTCCGCGCTTATCGCCCAAAATAGCCTTTAGCTCGCTTGGTTGAGCCGCCAAAACTGCCTTAGCCGAGCCAAAGTGACGAATTAATTTTTTACGAGTCAGTGGGCCAACACCCGGAATTTCCTCTAGTAAACTTGCGGTTTGGCGGTGGCTTCTTAGGGAATGATGGTAGCTAACCGCAAAACGATGCGACTCATCCCGTACCCGTTGCAAAAATTTTACCGCGTGGCTGGTCTCCGGCAAGCTGAAAACAATAAACTTCTTATCCTCAACAACCCTAACCCCCATCCTCTCCGCCCCCGCAGAGGACGGTACTATATATTGGAGGTTTTGTGATGTGGTAGATCTTTTTATGATTATGTCGTCATATTTTTTAGCTATTCCAATCACGGGGATACCAAGACCAGCTTCATCGCGAGCCCTTAAGCCGGCTTCAAGCTGGCCTTTCCCGCCGTCTATTAAAATCAGGTCTGGGAGCTCCCATTTTCTTCGGTTAGTCTCGCTAAAGCGACGAGTTAGGGCTTCGTAGATATGAGCGAAATCGTCATTACCGGGAGTGTGCATTTTAAATTTTCGGTAGGCGATTTTATACGGAACGCCTCCCTTAAAAACCACCATACTGGCAACCGTATCGCTGCCCTGGAGGTGGCTGATATCAAAACCTTCTACTCTTTGCGGCGGTTTTGGAAGCCCCAATAGTTCGGTTAGTTGAGTTAGGGCGTGGTCTTGAGCAGCGTCGGCCAATTCGCGCTCGGCGAGTAGTGGTTGTTTGCTTAGTTCTTGAAGGGCCAGTAAACGGTTTCTCAAAATTGCTGCCTTTTCATAGTCTTTGGTTTTAGAGGCACTCATCATGTCTTTTTCAATTTGACGCGTCAGGGTTACACGCCCACCGCGCAGGTATTGCATCAGTTTTCGCAGATTTGCTTTATATTCAGCTAGGCTGGTTCGGTTTTCTTCTAACCCCGGGTCTAATCCAAGATGATAGTGTAAACTAACTCGTTTTTGACCCAAATGTCTGGCGGTAGCATATGGGAAGGCTCGCCTAAGGTAATGCAGGGCTTTTTTAACAGCTAAGCCGTTAATATACGGGCCAAAATATTCGGCTCCGTCGTCTAACGGACGCCTTATTAATCTTACGGTTGGGTAATCACTTTTATAGTCTATGCGTACAAATAATTGTGATTTGTCGTCACGCAGCAAAATATTAAATCTTGGCTGGTAGCGCCTAATCAGTTCTGCCTCCAAAAACAGGGCATCGGCTTCGGTTTCCAATTCGGTCCATTCAACATCGGCGATTTCACCAACAAGAACTTCCGTTTTTTGGTCAAATGCTCGGCTTTTCTGGAAATACTGGCGCACTCGGTTACGCAAATTGGAAGCTTTACCAATGTAAATAATCTCGCCCGATGCGTCTTTATAGAAATACACCCCGGGACTAGCTGGCAATTTTCTAAGTTTTGCTTTCACCTTGTCATTCATGGTCTACCTTTAGCCTAACAGGGAACAAAAAGTTTGTCATCAGATTGGCTATAGTGTTATAATTGCAAAATCATCAATTTAACAGGGAGAAAGGAGCGGCCACAATGGTATACAAACAAAATTTTCTGGTTAATATGGTCGCTTTTTCGACCTGTTAACCTATACAAACAAAAAGATCCACAAACAATTAGGAATAAACACGCAGCAGGAGGCTGCGGTCATGACAACTAAAAATACCGAAACTAGGCAGACCGTAACGTTTTATTGGCGTTGCGTTTGGAAATACCCCCGAGCAGTTATTGGGGTGCTGCTAACTGTACCCCTGACAGTCTTATTGAATCAGTTCCTCCCGCCACTCATCCTGGCCAACGTATTAAACCGACTGAGCACCAAAAACTATATTCCACACCAGGTTTGGAGCAGTTTCGGAGCCAGCTTGGTTGCTTATGCCTTGTTGGTCTTGTTTAGCGGAACCATAGCGTGGCGAGTTGTTGACAGAATTGCCTGGCGTCTGGAAGGCAATGTGGAGCGAGACATTGCCCAGAGGGTATTCGACCATCTAATAAATCAGAGTATGAATTTTCATTCTAACCGATTTTCGGGCTCTTTAGTCTCTCAGACAAACAAGCTCATGGGTTCGTATATTAGAATTGCCGATACCACAACCTATCAGGTCCTCCCTTTATTTGTAAGCTTAATATTCGCTGCCGTGATTCTTTCGCATAGGGCTCCCTTGTTCGTGGCGGTCTTGGTGCTATTTTCAATTTTTTATATCATCAGCGCGCTGTTTGTAACCCGTCCTGTCCGCCACCTTGGAGCCAGACAAGCCACAGCCGAGAGCGCCCAGACGGGATATTTGGCTGACGTGGTGGCAAATGTGACGAACGTCAAAAGTTTTGCTATGCGTTCATACGAAAAGCGCGAGTTTGCCAAGGCAACAAATGTCACCCGTGACAGGCTTTTGGCATTAATGCGCGGCCATCAAAAACAGCAAAGCTATTTTTCTATTGTAGTAAGCGTAATTTCGGCGGCGTCTTTAGCGTTGGCGGTAGTCAGCGTAGTAAGTTTTGGGGCAAATATTGGCACGGTGTTTCTTATCTTGAGCTACACGGCCAGCATTGTTAGCCAGCTATTCTCTTTCAGCAATAGCGCTCTAAGGAATTACAACCGTTCTCTTGGTGACGCCCGTGATATGGTGGCCATCTTGAATATAGTGCCAGAGGTACAGGACCCACAAAATCCTGAAAAAGTACGTATCACTAAGGGACTCATTGAATTTAATAACACCCAGTTTCGACACGACGGCGCAAATGATGCCATTTTTGACAATTTCAACCTACGAATAAACCCGGGCGAGAAAGTGGGCTTGGTGGGCCATTCTGGCTCTGGAAAAACAACCTTTACACGGGTACTTTTGAGATTCTCAGATATAAACAGCGGCCAGATATTAATCGATGGCCAAAATATCGTAAAAATTACTCAGGACGATTTGCGATCTAAAATCGCTTACGTTTCACAGGATCCCGTGCTGTTTCATCGCACTATTGCCGAGAACATTTTATACGGTAAGTTGGGCGCCAGCGAAGAAGAGATACTAGATGCGGCAAAGAAGGCAAACGCTACTGAATTTATTGAAAAACTCCCCCACGGTTATCAGACTTTAGTGGGCGAGCGAGGCGTAAAGCTATCTGGTGGCCAGCGCCAGCGCATAACAATTGCTCGGGCCATGCTTAAAAACGCTCCAATTTTGATGCTAGATGAGGCTACGAGTGCCCTAGACTCAGAAAGTGAAAAACTTATTCAAGACGCTCTGTGGAAACTCATGGAAGGACGCACCGCCATAGTTATTGCCCACCGCTTAAGCACTATTCAGCACATGGATAGAATCATAGTTTTGGACGATGGGAAAGTCATAGAAGACGGCTCTCACCAAGAACTTCTATCACAAAAAGGTGTGTATGCTAAGCTCTGGGCGCATCAATCCGGCGGCTTCCTCGAAGACTAAAGAGAGGTGCTTATGCTTGCAAAAGCCTGGGGTTGGAAGGAGAATTATTCCAAAGGAGCTGTTATGAGACCAGGTGAAGTTAAGGGCAATGTAGTGCTTGAAACCGCGGACGAGATTGAAATGTCCAAAAGGGCCATCAAGATATTGTCTCTTGGGGAACATGGTGATGATCAATTAGACGTCCTTGATGCAGAACCGCCTGTAGAAATTGACACTATTGATGTGCATCTGATCATGAGGGGCCTAGGGTCTATATCTTTGTTGTCCAATGCCGGGAACCCTATGAAAGCGAAAGCCGATAAACTTCTTGCAGACTTCGAAGCCAACATAAACCCAAAAAGCTCAGTTTAGTAAACTCAAACCACCGGGCTCCCGCCGCGAGCGGATGTCCCACTACTCCCTTTCCCCGTTTTTGATATTATTAGTCTATGAACTATGAGGGTGTGATTATTGAAGAAAGCCTTAGGGATAAGGCGGTTTTAGAACTGGTCAAAATTATATCTACAAAAGTTGAACCAATTACCAAAGAGCATAAAACCCCTTGGCTCAAACAATGGACGCTGCATACAGTAGAAATCCCCGAATATAATATCGATAAAATTGCCGAGGCTATAAGTAAAGCTCTTGAGCCAAACTATTGGTACGCCGATTTTAAAAATTCAGATGAACATATCATTATTTTCCCTAATAAAATCTCCAAAGTTGAGCGAAGTAAACCAGAACAATACAAAGAAGTGACCAAATACGGTATCAGTCTTGGGATCCCAGACTACCAGCTAGACTTCTCCCCCACCATCGCCCAATGGCAACGCCCCAAGAAGCAGTAGCCGCTCGCGCCCTCCCCAGCGTATAATCTGAGCTATGAAGAATGCTCTCGTGGTCGTTGATGTACAGAATCATTACGCTGTAGAAAAAGCCGCTGATTTACCGGAGAAAATACTTAAACACATCAAAAATACAAAATATGATTATGTAGTGTTTACGAAATTCAGAAATGATCCAAGTTCTAATTTTCATAAAATTCTGGAATACACGAAATCAATCGGACCACCATCCACCGATATTCACCCCGTACTGAGACCACTATCCAATAAGGGCAATACTTTCGAGAAACTTACTTATTCAGCTTTCAAAGCTCAAGAATTCGTAGATTTTTTGAAGCAACATAAAATCGAGGAACTTTTTATTTGTGGCATCAATATCGATGGCTGTGTTCTTGCAACAGCCTATGAAGCATTTGACCTTGGATACAAAGTTAAGATTCTTGAGGAATTGTCATCAGTAGCAAGCTTCAGAGATGACTACGAAGAAGCCGCCAAAACAATCATAGCACGCAACCTAAAACGCAAAATCCCAAAATAAACTCGGGCTCTATTCCCTTTTCCCCGCGGAAAAACAGAGGTGCTTATGCTTGCAATCAACTGTTCTAAATTTAATACTTATTTAAATGAGCGAGACAGAGGCGGCAAGTACCGAAAAAAAACGACTAATCCGTAAGTGGCCAACGATTTTACTTATGGGCGCGGTGGCTTCTGCAGGATTTGGTGCTGGCATGGAGGCAGGCGAGCTCTCTACGCGAACAGTCCAACCTATTCATCCTGCTTTACTTGAGGCGATTTATCGATCCCAGCATGGCAGGTTTAACGTCCGTGAAAATAATGCGTGTTTTGGCGGGCTACCTGAGGTTAGTTTTAGCCGGTCTACTCTGCTTGATTATCACAACTTAGTCAGGCAAGAAAACAATCTTCGAGATTTGGAAATTGACTCCTCACTTAATCAAACTGCTCAAGTTACCGCCGAGTATCTAGCAGAAAATTATCAAAAACCTTTTGAGCATCCAGATACACCAAATGCGGGTATTAAACTGCTTGAACAAAAGTTTGACGGAGATAGCGGCACCATAGCTATTGGTGAGAATCTGGCCTTCGGTAAAGCAAAAGACATGGCTGGAGATATGAGGTGTCTTATAGAGAGTCGGGAACATTACAAAAACATAACGGACCGGGCCTATGAATTCGTCGGCTTTGGTGATACCGTCGCTCCTAACGGACTTGAATATTTAGTAGTTCATTTTGCGAGCACAAGGTAACACCCCCGGCTCGATTCCCTTTCCCCCTCTGTTTTTTGGTATGATTCTTGTATGAAGACTCTGGGACGAGAAGAAGCGAACATTCTCTTTGACAAATACTGGGACGAAATGAGCCATGTGTGGTTCAAAGTTGAGGTTTTACAAGATTACGCCGGTGAGGACGATGGACCATCGCTTCAGAGTTGGATAAAGGGTGATAAACAGACAAGCATCGCTTTTATGAAAGAAGATGCCAGCCCTGAATGGGTGCAAAGTTGCCAAGAAAAGCTTAGAAATGATGTGAAACTTATTCGCCTTCATCTTGTCGAAGAACCTTATAGCCCCTACTTAGAATGGGAACTTGAATATTATAAAAATGTGAACATTCCAAAATGCGGCGAGCAAGTTTTTCTGGTCAAAAAGTCAGCTGTTAGCAATCTGCAGATACCCAAAGGAGATATGATGATATTTGACGACCAAATAGTAGTTGTCAACGGATATAACGACGGCGGCCGAATGATAAGCCAAAATTTTTACGACCAAACCGACAACATTAGTAGTTTTTTGAATCTAAAACAACAACTCCTTCGCCTCGCCAAACCCCTCTAACCATAAAAGTCAAGCTGGCTCCCGCCGCAGGCGGATGTCCCACTACTCCCTTTCCCCGTTTTTGATATTATTGGGGCATGAAGTTATTCGTTTGGGATTTTCATGGTGTGCTGGAAAAGGATAACGAGCTTGCTGTCTTGGAAATTTCTAACAAAGTCTTGCAATTACGGGGTTATAAAGAACGTTTTACCAAGACCGATAACTTAAAGCTCTACGGTTTAAAGTGGTATCAATATTTTGAATATTTACTACCGCACCTCAGCAAGAAAGATCACTTGGCCTTGCAGGCTGCCTGTCTTGATTATTCAGCCAAAAATTGGCATATACGCTCGAAATACATTAAGCCCAATGACCATGAGCTAGAGGTCTTGGCCGCCATCAAAAAAGCTGGGCACGACCAGATTGTTTTATCAAATACCAGGCCAGCCGCCTTAAGATGGTTTTTGCAATCCGTAAAAATAGACCAGTTCTTCCCGGAGGACAAGGCATTCGGCGTTAATGCACACCAAACAAAAGGCTCAAAGGCAGATTCACTTAAAAAATATCTAAAAGGCGAAAAAATCGATGCAATCGTGATAGTCGGGGATTCCGAAGGTGACATGAACCTAAAAAAGATTGCTGGCGGTACAACCTATTTTTACTGCCACCCATACTTAGCCACGAGCGGTCAAGTTAAGGCCGACCATTACATCACAGATTTACGCAAAGTTCTTCAGGAGCTTTAATTCTCCCACGGTCTCCCGCCACAGGCGGATGTCCCCCTATTCCCTTTCCTAATCTCTAGGAGACTTCTTCTGGCGTTGGTCCAAGAACAAGTGCACCAAGAGCTCTAACAAAAAATGCTTCTAGATCTTCAATATTCATCAGGCTTCGATAATCGCCACTTTCAGTCTTTGCTGTATGCGTCGCTCCTTTATGCTGTCTAAACCTTGCCTCATCTATGTGCAGGACACTAGATGCAATACAGATTTCTTGTGTACTATCGGGCTGGTTTACTACTTTCAGACCAAAGCTATCTCCTTTTTGGGTTTCAGCTTCACTAAACCCATCGAATATATGCCGGAATCGTCTTACGGACAGATCTACTGGCCCAAAGTCCCCTGTTTCTTCTACGGGAAATGGCAGCAGCACCGAAACCTCGTCATGTGTGGTTGATGAGCCCCAGCACCCGTGGATATAGCCTAAATTAGTTGCCCTTCCCGAAACAATCCGCCTACCATCGAGCACGTCGTCACTGATATCGCTGCCTTTTACGGCCTCAAACCGTTCGACAATAAGGTCGGCTGCCCTATGCATTGGTTCTATAATTCCTAGGTTACTGGGGGATAAATATTCAGCTTTACTCATGGTTATTGACATATCATAGATAATATATTGTTGCTATGCAAGCATGAGCAGTTTCGGTATTTTGGGCATCATGGCGAGCCCGAACAAGTATGTTAACCTGATGGACCCGTAATTACAAAGTCATAAAATAATTCACCAAAAGGAGTGATTTGTTGAACAGCCATAATATTACCCATGGTTGCATCAGTTATATTAATCAATCGATATGAGTGTAGTGAGTGCCAGGCGTCTTTCAGCTCAGTTTCTTCGTATTTCGATAGCTCTGGGAAGCTGGTTGAGTTTATATGCATTTCTCTAAACTGCTGCCTGTTACAATTTCTAAATATTACTCCAAATATTTCGGCTTCTTTGTCCGTCATCTGTTCAACTACAGAGTAAATTTTAGTATGAATGTCCTCGGGAATTGGTTTAGCACAGCCCACACTCAGAAGGAAATTTCTTAACCGTGCACGTTTGCTTTCAGCAGTCTCTCGGATGTGCATCTCCCAAACATTTAGAAACACCGCAATAAAATTAGGACTTTTGACTACTCTATCTACGAATTTTTCTTGATTTTCTTCTATGAATACCAGCAGTTCCCTTCCTCTATCCTCGGCCAGCTCACGAAAGGTGGCCAACAACCCAGTAGCAGAGGCAATTGCTAAACTCCAAGCTATTGGTAGCGTGCTAAACTGAGCGGCGAGCGCAGCAAGTGGGGCTGGTAAATTCTGAAGAGAGCTTCCGATAGTCTTTTTTACTCGAGTTTTACTCACCATATTTCTATTATCCTGCTTGCTAACTCCGGCGGTCAATAGTTTGGGTCCGGGCATCTGAAAAACAGAAGTTTGAACGAAGCTGGTAAGATGACGGCCAAACGCATGTTTAACCGAACGTAAGTGAGGGCGTTCGGCTTGGCCCACTTGCCAGCAAGAGAGGACGCTCCTAGTTTTTCAGCGTCCGGCGGTGGGCGCTACCTTGCCGTTCAAGGTAGCAAAAATTTGGTACTTTTCTAAAGTACATATTTTAAGTTCTTTACAAAGAACAATAAAGTAAAATTATCTATTCTTTTTTATTTTCTTTTGAAGAGTCATCAGACCCCTCTTTGCCTTCACCCTCAGCACTCTCACCGCCCTCTTCGCCTTCAACAGCTTCGCCTTCTTCACCCTCGCCAGCCTCAGCGGCCTCTTCTTCCTCGCTCATCATAGCCTTGGTTTCTACAACCGTAGAAATTGGATGGTCTAGCTCTGTAATAATGGTAACCCCAGTTGGTACAACCAAATCGGCAACGGTAATTTTATCGTGAAGTTCCACCAGTTTGGTGGCGTCAACTACTAGCTCGTCTGGCAAGTCTGTTGGCAAAGCTTCTATTTCTACCTCGTCTAGCTGATGCAAGACCATTAAGCCAACTTTTTCGGCTGGGATTTCGCCCTCTAGGCGGATAGGTACTGTAGCCTCTACCTTTTCATCGCTTTTAATAGCCTGAAAAACAACGTGCTGTAAGCGGCGTTTAACGGGGTTAATATGCGCGTCTTTAATAAGTGCTAAAAAGCTTTTGGAACCAACTTTTAAATTAAGTGGGTGGTGCTTACCGGCGGCTTTATAAATACTAACCAGCTCTTTTTCTGAGCCCATAACATGCAGTGACGGCTGGCCGTGATTATGAATAACAGCAGGTACTAAACCATCCTTGCGAATAGTGTTTAGCTGCTTACCAATAACTGTGCGCTCTTGTAATTTAACTGGCTCATCCAGGTTTGTCATAGCTACCTCTTAGATACAGTGTATTAGTATAACAAACTCATCTGTTAAATGGAATAGCCTGGTACAATTACTGTATGTTTGACGTAAACCACATAGTTGCCAGCGGCGGAATTTTGGCTGTTGCGCTAATTATTTTTGCCGAGACTGGTCTATTACTGGGCTTCTTTTTACCGGGAGATACATTGCTGATTGCTGCCGGCTTGCTTGCCGGACAGCATAAATTGCCAGTTCTGGTTTTATTGCCAGTGGTAGCTTTTGCGGCTATTGCCGGATATGAAGCAGGCTACCTAATTGGCAAACGTGCAGGACCAAGGTTTTTTAAGCGAAAAGACGGCCTGCTGTTCCGTGAAGAATACGTTTTGCGTGCCGAGAAGCTGGCTGAAAAACACGGGGGTAAATCTATATTAATTGCCCGGTTTATTGCCATAGTGCGCACCATCGTACCGCTGGTTGCCGGAATGGGAAAAATGCCCCGCAAAAAGTTTGTAATTTATAACATTATTGGTGGTGTAGCCTGGGTGTCCACAATAACTCTGGCCGCATTTTGGATTGGTAGCCGCGTACCAAACATAGATAGGGTTATCCTGCCGTTGGTTTTGTTGGCAATGGTTGTAACTTTTGCCGTGGTGATGTGGCAATTCGGTAGCAGTTCCCAAAAAAGACATGAACTGCGAGTGGCTTTGCGCGAAGAGTGGGACTATTTGTTCAACAAAAATAAATAAAAAAGACCCTGAGGGGTCTTGTGAATCTGATTATCCCAAAGGGGTGAGGACGCTTGCGCGTCCGCCACCCCTTTGGTTTACTCCCTAGGTTGCCACCGGAACGGTAGCGACGATCAGGAGAGCAACGGCCCAGCTGCCTAAAGATGCTAGACAGCCCGCTATGGCCAGAGCTTTAGCATGAGGGCCGTGAGTACGAGCGACCAGTATGGACAGACAGTATGCTGCTGTCCCTACGATTGCGGCCGTACCCGCTATTACCTGGAGGCGCCAGTCCATGGCGCATCTCCTTTCTGTCCGCTTTGGGCGGACGGTTGAAGCCTAGAGAAGGACGAAAAAGAAGCCGATTACGGCGAAGATGGCACAGAAGGTCAGCCATCCGAAGACATTGACGCGTTCGGAGCTGACCAACCGCTTACTGTAGGTCAGTCCGATCTGCAGTCCCGTAAAGAGCAGCAGTGCGCCGCCTAACCCGTGCATGAGTGTAATCACTGGGCATTCCTTTCTCAGTCGGAGAGTCCACTCCCGCTCGGGAAAGTGGTGCTGGCAGTTCTTAGTTGCTGACTCGCGGGAGGCGAGATAGCACGTCGACCGACCCGCACTCCTCGATGTTTGAGTGTACGAAGTCAGTGAGTACTTGTCTGAGGGTATCGAATAATCGTCCCTCGATATTCACCTCCGTGAGGGTGCCATCGATGAAGGCGATTACCTCTTCTCCCAGGCCCTCTGACAGCATGTCTTCTTGAGCGAAAACAAAAATTCGCTCTTTTGACAGGACGAAATCATTGATGCCGGCGAGGGCAACCGGAATCGTTTCCAACACCAGTTCTCTCAGCTCGGGAGTGTTCTGCAGCGTAGGCGGAAGACCGTGTAGTGTGATAACGATCATACTTGTTCACCCTTTCAAAGATACGATTGAATAACTAGAAGCGAACAAGAGACTTGTCTTAATCTCCAGTTCGCTCCTAGCTATACTGAGCTTCAAAGTATAAATGTGCTGTCCAACCACCTCCGTAAAAGTCATTGAACAGAATTATTTTAACATAAGTACTATAATAAATCAATACTAGAGGATTTTGGAGAGGAATTGGCCGGTATAGCTGCCTTTGGTTTTGGCTACTTTTTCTGGGGTACCGGTAGCAACAATTCCGCCGCCGGCTTCCCCGCCATCTGGGCCCATATCAATTATGTAGTCGGCAGATTTTATAACGTCTAGGTTGTGTTCAATAACAATCATGCTGTTGCCCGTTTCTACCAGGGCATGCAAAACGTCCAGCAGTTTGGCTATATCGGCCATATGCAACCCGGTGGTTGGCTCGTCTAAGATGTAAAGTGTGCGCCCTGTTGCCCGGCGTGACAGTTCGGTGGCCAGTTTTACACGCTGGGCTTCGCCACCAGAAAGCGTGGTGGCCGGCTGGCCAAGATTTATATAGCCCAAGCCCACATCTACCAGAGTTTGGAGTTTGCGTGAAATTGAAGGGATATTTTCAAAAAACTCCAGAGCTTGTTCGCAGGTCATGGCCAGAACATCGCTGATGGTTTTACCCTTGTAGTGGATTTCTAGAGCTTCGGGATTGTAGCGTTTACCATGGCAGACCTCGCAGGTCACGTAAACATCTGGCAAAAAGTGCATTTCTATCTTAATAACACCGTCACCGGCACAGTTTTCACAGCGCCCGCCCTTTACATTAAAGCTAAAACGTCCGGCTTGGTAGCCGCGAGTTCTGGCTTCTGGTGTTGCCGCAAACAGTTCGCGGATAGGTGTAAATAAGCCGGTGTAAGTTGCCGGGTTAGAGCGCGGAGTGCGGCCAATTGGTGACTGGTCTATAACAATGGCCTTATCTAGATGGTCAATGCCAACAATTTCGTCATGATGCCCAGGGTTTGTGTGAGCATGCATTAGCCTTGCGCTAAGTTCACGAGCTAAAATATCATTTATAAGGCTGGATTTACCGCTGCCGCTAACACCGCTGACTACCACCAATTGCCCTAGTGGAATATCCACTTCAATATTTTTTAGATTATGCTCACGGGCACCGCGGATAGTAAGTTTTTTGCCGTTGCCAGGGCGGCGTTTTTTAGGTGTAGGAATCATCTTTTCACCGCGCAAGAACTGGCCAGTAGTGCTGGCTGGGTCTTTAGCTACTTTATCTGGTGTACCAATTGATACAATTTCACCCCCATGGATGCCGGCACCCGGGCCCATATCTACCAAAAAGTCGGCACTGCGAATGGTTGATTCGTCGTGCTCTACCACAATAACTGTATTTCCCAGGTCTCGTAGTTTCTTTAAAGTGTCAATTAACCTCTTATTATCACGTTGATGCAGGCCAATACTTGGTTCATCTAAGACGTATAAAACACCCTGCAGGCCGGAGCCAATTTGGGTGGCCAAACGGATACGTTGAGCTTCGCCGCCGCTTAAAGTTGTGGCGCTGCGGGCTAAATCTAGATAGTTTAGGCCAACGTTCTGTAAAAAGCTTAGGCGGGCATTAATTTCTTTTAGAATCTGCTTGGCAATTTGAGCTTGGGTGTTATTTAGCTTAATGTTTTTGAAAAAGTCTGCCGCGGCATCGATACTTAGTTCGCAGATATCGATGATTGATTTATCGGCTACAGTGATAGCTAACACCTCTGGTTTTAGGCGCTTGCCCATACAAACCCGGCAAGGGCGTTCTTGCATAAACCGCTCTATATCGCGGCGCATAAAATCACTCCCAGTTTCTTTGTGCCGTCGTTCCAGGTTAGGGATTACACCCTCGTAGGTGGTTTCGTAGTACCTGCCGCTGCCCAGTGCCAGTTGGTATGTTTGCTCGCCCGTACCGTATAAAATTTTGTTCAGCTGGTCCTTGGTTAGTTCGCCGGTGGGTACTTGCAGGCTAAACCCGTAGGCGTCCGCCACAGCTTGTACTTTTTTGATATACCAAGCGTCTGGGTTAAAGCGGTTGTAGGGGCGAATAGCACCCTCGGCAATGGTTAAGCGGCCATTTGGTATAACCAGCTGTGGATCAACCTCTAAGCGGCTGCCAAGGCCTGTACAGACCGGACAGGCCCCTTGTGGAGCGTTAAAGCTGAAGGTTCTAGGCTCTAGTTCCGGAATATAGACATCCGGGTGGTCGATGCACGCATATTTGAGACTGTAGCTTTCATCGTTATTGGTGTCAGCATTATTTATAACCACTTTGTCATCGGCGATACTTAGAGCTTGTTCTACAGACTGACTGAGCCTGCCGCGAGATTGCTCGTCGTTAACTAGTCTATCAACTACAATTTCTATGGTGTGTTTGTAATTTTTGTCTAGTTCTGGAAATTCATCCAGCGCGTAAACTACCCCGTCTATGCGGGCCCTGGCAAAACCAGAGCGGACGAAGCGTTCTGGGATGTGCTCAAAAGCGCCCTTTTTAGCCTGAACTACAGGGGCCAACACCATGAGTTTGGCTTTGGGGTTATCCGCTACGATCTGGTTAATGGTATTTTGAGCAGTTTGGCGAGTTACGGGTTTTCCGCAGATTGGACAGTGCGGTGTGCCGGTGCGCGCATATAAAAGACGCAAATAATCATAAATTTCGGTTACTGTGGCCACAGTACTGCGCGGATTACGAGTAGTAGATTTTTGGTCGATGCTGATTGCTGGGCTAAGCCCGTCAATTTGGTCTACATCTGGCTTTTCCATAAGGCCCAAAAACTGGCGGGCGTAAGCACTTAAGGATTCCACGTAGCGGCGCTGGCCCTCGGCGTAAATAGTGTCAAAAGCTAAGGACGATTTGCCTGAGCCTGAGAGCCCGGTGATAACTGTTAGGGTATGCCTAGGAATCTCCAGACTAATATCCTTGAGATTGTGTTCCCGAGCCCCAGAAATTTTGATTACATCACTCATGAATTCGACCAGTTATTATAGAGGTTTTTATCTGTTTTGTACATACTCTAAGGCTTGATAATGCCCAATGTCCACAAAGCATAAGCTATACAAAGTAGTTGCTATTGTCGCAACTTAGTTGTACAATGCTGACACTAAATAGAGGTGGTTCAAGGCGAGATGTTCAACTTTTTTTGGGTTCTGGGCCAAATTCCAGGAACTGACTTCCAGCTTACCTTCACAGATATGTTGTGCGGGGTACTGTTTTGCTTGTGTGTATACCTTGCCCACCGCCACCGTACGGAGTTACGAGCCAAATATTTTCATCTTAGATTAACTGCACTGCTTGTACGTGGAAATGTCGCGCAACAGCTTCACCAAAAACATATACTCAAGCTTCCGGGACGACTAGCTGGCCATACAAGTTAAGCTCTTCTAGCAAATACTTGACTTGGTTGCTCAGGTTGGGCTGGGAACTAAGTTCGCTTATGCGTTTAAAGTAATACGCCGCGCGGCTTGAGTCGTCGCCGGCCAATAATCGCTGGCGGCGAAAATCTTCCCATGATTTTTGTTCATCAGCAGATAAAGATTGCGGAAAATTACGAGCTTTATAAAGAGGCAGCAACGCTTGAAGACGCTCATCGGCAAAGTCTAGGTGTAAATCGGCCAGCTTGTCTTCGTCGGCCGCCCGAATTACACTCATTTTGGTTTTATCTAAACCGTTAACAAATCCTTCGTAAAGTTGCCCGTCCACTTTTTGAGAGTCAACCACCATTTCGGGCTGGGTTTTAGGTTGTATAATCTCTACGGCTCTAATCAGTTTATCGCCAAAATCTTTGGTCTTCGAGAGTTTTGCTAGGTTGGCATCAATAATTTTGCTATCGATTTTAAGTCTCGCGGCGCTTGAACTATCTAAAACAGATAGCGGGGCGACAGCCGGACATCTGTTATATGAAAGGGTCTTTACGGGGAAGTATGGCACATCTTTGCCACGGGCTTGCCAAGCTAAAGCTAATTCTGCTGGCGCCAGTTTAGTAAATTCATTCGGATCAACCCGTAAATCGTAAACGATGGCGGCCTGTTTGAGGGGGTGGGCGGCTACCATTACTGCAATTGTGGTTTTTTCGTACTCACTGGGGTAATAGCCGCTAGTGTAAATAAATGGCTCGCCCTTGCCCACCAACGCGGCAACTTTAGTTTTATTGTGAATTTTCAAGAGATACTCAAACAGTTTGGGTTGTTTTTGTTTAATTAGTTTAGCGACGGCAATAGTTGCTCTAACATCGCTTAGGGCATCGTGGGCATCGGAATGCTCAAGCTTGTTAATAGAGCTTAGCAAGCCTAAGCGATTGCTGGGCTTACCGTCAGGGTCAAATGGCCATTTTATGCCATCTGGACGAAGTGCCCTGGTCATACGGGCCACATCTAAGATGTCCCAGCGGCCGCTGCTGTTTTTCCATTGCCACTCGTAAGCATCTGTGAAGTTACGCCAAAGCGTGAAGCGCATAAATTCGTCATCAAAACGAACGCTGTTAAAGCCAACAAAAATAGTGTTTGGTAGAAATACTTTGTCGCTTAGGTATTTTGTAAATTCAGCTTCGCTTAACCCGTCGGCATTTGCCCGTTGCGGTGAAATGCCGTGAACTAATACCGCATCTGGTTCCGGCAAGATATCATCTGTTAATTTAACCAATATGTTATCTGGTTTTCCTATGGGCTTGAGGTCCATGCTGGTTCTCTGCCCGCCAAACTGCATAATCCGCGCGTCCCTGGGATTGAACCCACTAGTTTCTAAGTCGTAGAAGTATAGATTCATACTTATTTTATTTTACAGTGCTTATACAGTTATAATAATGCTAATGGTTGAAAAACTGGGTGGTATATTCGTATGATGCCCAAAATCTATCAGGCGATTGAGGAGGCTATTGCTGGCGGCACGCCCCCGCAATATATTGCTGATTCGCTGATTCGCCAAGGCTGGCCGCCCGCGCTGGTTAATGAAGCCCTGAATGCTTGGCTAGCTAGCCATGGTCGGGCTCAGCAAAAAACAGGGTTTAAAGAGTGGTTGGCTAAATATAAACGCAAGGCATTGCCAGCTACCGCTACGGTGATATTTATTAGTGTAATTAGTTCATCTATTATGCTTCTTCGGCCGTGGCCTACCAAGATTATGGTGGACTCGGCCTTTGGCAATATTAAAGCGCCAGGCTTTATGGCCGCCTATACTCATAAACCGGTTTTGATACTAATAACATCGCTATTAACCATAGCGATTTTTTTGATGGGCACCCTTTTTGATGTAATCCGCAGTTATTTTGTGCTTAGGTTAGGTTTTTGGTTGAACCGCGGCATCAAAGAGGAGTCTTTTAGGCATATTTTGCATCTGCCGCTGTTTCACCAGGAACGACTGGCTAAGGGTGATTATATTTACCGCCAGAACATCTTAACTAACAGCCTCTCGGACCTAGTGCTGGACACGACGGCCTCTATTGCCCAGTCGGTGATAATGATTGTCGGTATCGTGTTAATTATGCTGACATTTGACGTAAAACTAACGATTATTGGTGTAGTAGTGATTCCGTTTTTATTTGTGCTGGTAAGGGTCTTTGGGCCGGTGCTTGGTAAAATTTCACGTCAGCTTACACAGGTGGCCAGCGATACTTCGTCAACCATTACCGAATCTGTAGATAATGCCGAAACCGTGCAGGCGTTCACCCTAGAAGAAAAACAGATTCAAAAAGCTAACAGTTTGTGGGGGCAAAATTATAAATTATCTAAAAGCGGTATGTGGTGGAGCCAGCTATACCGGTTTGGTAACAGTCTACTAATCATAGTTGCAACTTCTGCGGTGATGTACTTTGGCGGCACTGCGGCAATGCACGGCCAGATGACGTTGGGTCAGCTGCTAATATTTATGACCTACATGGGTTATCTTTTGGGACCGGTTGAATCTTTGGCAACCCAGATTGCCATGCGTAATCAAAAAATTGTGGATGTTAGCCGTATATACGAGGTATTAACCGACCATGAGGGCATAGAAAATTTGCGTCACGAAAATACATTCCCCATGGGCCAGGGTCGCATAGATTTTCAGAACGTAAGTTATTCGTATAACAACACGGTTGTCCTTGATAATATTAACCTTGCGGTAGAGCCCGGGCAAAAGGTTGGCATTATTGGCCCTAGCGGCAGTGGTAAAAGCACCTTGCTGAAGTTTTTACCGCTTTTTATTGAACCGAATTTAGGCCGTGTATTGATTGATAATATTGACATTCAGACTGTTTCTTTGCAAGAACTCCGCCAACACATAGCCTGGATTAGCCAATCACCCCAGTTATTTGGCGGTACTATTGCAGAAAACCTTAAAGACGGCAACGTTTATAAAGAAGTTGGCTTGCCAGAGATAGAACAAGCAATTACCGTTGCTAACGTAAAAGAGTTTACCGACCGTATGCCCATGGGCGTTGACTCACCAGCCGGAGAGGGGGGCAACAGTTTAAGCGGCGGCCAGAAACAGCGCATTGCCATTGCCCGTGGTTTACTAAAAAACGCGCCAATTGTTTGTATGGACGAGCCAACTGCCGCACTAGACAGTAAGAGCGAAAACTTTATTCGCGACTCCATCGCGCAGTTAATAACTGGTAAAACCGTATTAATGGTTACCCACCGCAAAGCTCTGCTAAGTTTAATGGATAAGATCTATGTTTTAGACGGTGGCAAACTGCGCGACGTAAAAGACTATGGCGGTCTGGATGCTTACTTACAAAAAATTACAGATACTGAGGCAGACAGTTCTAGGAATATTGGCTCCGACAATCAAGCGAGCGAGATGGAAAAAGACCAAATAATCGCCGAGCAACAGCGGCTAGCGGAGCTAGAGGCCGAGAATGCCCAACTTCAAGAAAGACTAACTGAATCTACCCAGCTACCTCCAACCGCACCGAATGACGGTACGGTTTATATCGACCATTAATTAATGTTCTAGTGAGGATGAGCCGGATCGCCACTGTATGCCGGTGTAAACTGCATCCCTGGATTATACGCAGAGGCGTTTTGGTTGGCGCTGCTACCTGGGGCGGCTGCTGGCATAGTAACGCCAGTACCGACATCATGTGCACCCGAGGTTACGGCATTTGGTAAATCCGTGCTGGTGACGGGGGTATTGGATGTAGCCGGAGGTGTATAACCACCAGTGCCAACATCATGTGCGCCCGAGGTTACGACGTTGGGTAGATGTGTGCCTATTGCAGGATTGCTTGTGGAAGGTGGCGTGGCTATGGGTCCACCGTGAGTGGGGTCCTGGGCGCCGCTGGTGGACAGACCGGAACCGGCCATGTCATCAGCAGGAGTTGAAGAACTACTAGAAGATGGGGGTGGAACAGTCCCAGTACCTACATTGTGGGCACCTGAGGAAACAGCATTTGGTAGAGTTGAGGTGGTATCTGTGGATGTAGTGGTGATGGGAGTAGGTGCTATTATCGTACCTGCCATATGGCTATTATCTTGGGCACCACTAGTGGGCAGACCAGAGCCGGCATTATCGTCAGCGGGAGTTGAAGAACTGCTGGAGGTAGGGTGAATAACTACTGGGTTGCCGTGGGTGGGATCTTGGGCACCTGAGGATATAACGTTTGGTAAAGGGGTTACCTCAGAAGACGTAGGTGTAGTTGACGGTGCAGAGCTGCCGGTACCTACATCGTGGGCGCCTGAGGAGGGGTTATTTGGCAAGGAACTATTGGTGCTACTGGCTGTAGTACTGCTTGAAGAGGGTGCAGTAGCTATGGGACCACCGTGAGTGGGGTCCTGGGCGCCGCTAACAGCTAGGCCTGAGCCCGCCATTGGATCCGCGAGGTTTGGTGGAGTATAAACCCTATAGGGTGTTTTTCCGGCCGCTTGTTCAATTTTTATACCGTTAGCTAGCTCGGTGATAGTAATTTTTTCGCCACCGGTGGTAACATATTTCACAGCAGCCACCGAAGAGCTTCCGTTGTTATAAGGGTCGGGATAACCTGAATCGGGCTTATTATTGATATTTGCTACGCTAAACACCGAATAATTATGTCCTGTATTATGGCTATCATCCTGTTGTGTTGGATGCGTTTTTCCCCAACCTATATTCATTTTTGTATTCCTTTTTGTTTATGTGCTTATGGCTATAAATTACAACAGATGTAGCTCCCGGTCAATAGCTTTCGTTGCTTTAGTATTCCAGTTCGCCGATTTTTGGGTCGCCGATTATGATTTTTTGACCGGGTTCGGCGCCCTGGTGCGTAATCTCGCGTATTATACGCATTTTGACCATGATGTCTCTTAGCCGTTGTTGGCCATGATAGTCTTCGAAGCGTGTACGCATAGCAAAGTGCTCAATCTTTTTACCTGTTACTATCCATGTCTTACCCCGTTTTTCTACTTTCCACTCCGATTCGTCTACTTTTAGGCTTATAACTGGCAGTTCGTCTTTTTTGGTCTCTTTGGCAATTTTTTTATGGAGTTTGGCAACAACCTTTGCGCTGGTCCTTAATAATTCTTTAACACCTTCGCTACTAACACTCGAGACGGCTAAAACAGGGGTCCCCTTTGGCACTAATTTATTTAAGATTTTTAGTTTGCGAGCTAGTTCTTTTTTGTCTAGCCCATCAATTTTTGTTAGAACAACAATTTGCGGACGCTTACTTAGGTCGGACTTATAGGCAGCAAGTTCGCCAATTATTGTTTGATATGCCTTTTTTAAATCGTCGTTATAGGCGTCTATAAGATGAATTAATACGCTAGTACGTTCTACATGGCGCAAGAATTCATCGCCCAATCCCTTGCCCTGGCTTGCCCCCGCGATTAACCCGGGGATATCGGCAAATAGTAAGCTGGTTTTTTTATCGAGGTCTACTACACCAAGGTTTGGATGAAGCGTTGTGAAGGGATAATCGGCAATTTCGGGTTTGGCATGGCTAACAATAGACAGTAATGTAGACTTCCCGGCATTTGGCAGACCTATTAGTCCCACATCAGCAATCATTTTAAGCTCTAAGGTTACAGCCTTTTCTTCGCCCTTTTCGCCCTTTTCGGCGATGCGGGGGGCTTGGCGGGTAGAGCTAGTAAAGTGGGCGTTTCCAAAACCGCCCTTGCCGCCACGCGCGACTATCACCTCTTGTCCATCATGTGTAAGATCGGCAATAGTCTCGCCTGAATCGTCAACCATGACTGTACCGATTGGCACTAAAATCTTTAGTGGAGCCGCGCTTTTACCATGACGCTTTGTTTGGGTGCCAGGTTGGCCATGCCCCGCCTTAAGAAGTTTTTTGTAACGAAAAGCTGCCAGAGTGTTTTCGTTGCGGCTGGCTACTAGAACAACATCGCCTCCGTTGCCGCCATCGCCGCCGTCTGGACCACCAAGAGGACGGAATTTTTGATGCTGAAAGCTCATGGCGCCGTTGCCGCCATCGCCGGCTTTTAATGAAACCTGTACTTTATCTACAAACATACGTTAACCCCTGCTTAGTAAATGTACCTGTAAGTTCCAGCCGCGCTTGCTGGTATAAGTTTCCAGTCTACTCTACCCCATCCACCGGTCGGGGTTGGGTCGGTCATGGATACTTGTCCGCCTGCGTTCATTTCGGATATCCAAAAACTGCCGTCTGAATTCACCTGTTCAACAACAGTTACATGGTTGCCGCTTTGGGCAACTGCGCCGTTTTGTGGAGTTAGGCCCGTTGGCACCCCCATGTTCTTGGCAACAATGTACCAAGTATAGGCGTTGCCAAGATTGCTAGGTACGGGGCGACCAAGTTGAGCACGTCTGTTAAAAGCATACCAAGTACACCACCCGTAATCGTAAGTGTTCCCGGCATATGTAGGCCCAGACCAGCCAGTTCCAAGACTATAGTATCCCGCCGTTGTATACCCTGTTGTATAGGTCACTACTGGCACGATAACGCCGCCGGGTATCCAGATATACTGGCCAACCGGCAGACCACCTTCGGCATCGTTGACTGTTACCAATAGACCTTTATCTACTCTGTATTTGGATGCAATGCTATCGGCTGAATCGCCTGATTTTACCTGATAAACTATGCCGTCGGCTGGTGGAATAAGAAGATTAACACCAACCTTAAGGCTGTCTCCCGCAAGATTGCCGTTAGACCAGCGAATACTATCGCCACTGATGCCAAATTTTGCAGCCAAGCTAGTTACCGTATCACCATTAGCTGTTACATAGTGAACGATGTTGCCTTTAGATTTTTGAGTGGTTGTAACAATCTGTGGTTTGGCTAAAATTGTCGTGTCGTTTGGTACTACTGAAAGCAGTGCAACTTCGGAGTCGGCCTGAGAGCGCACCGCAGCTACTTCTGGCATTCTGGTCATCTGGGCAGCTGCAAGAGCAATTTGCGCTGAAGACAGCTGATCTAAAGGGTTGGCTTGAGAGCTGGTTGTTGTAGTCGTGCCACTTACTGTGCTAAGACGGACCGTCTGGCTAGCCGAACGGTTGGTTAATACAAAAACACCAACAGTAATTAACAGGGCGACATTTCCGGTTATAATACCCCAACGAATCAGCTTCCGGCGTGAACGTTTACTGAGTTTCGAGGGAGCTGGCATCGCCGACAACGTTACCAGGCTGTTTGGGTTATCTGTAGAGATGAGATTCTTAATTGTTGGAATCCGAAATTTACGAATATCTAATCCTCGCGGTGAACTATTCTAACTTAGTGAAATGGCTTTAACAATCTAATAAACGTGCTATTTCACTTACCTTATTATACCAAAAAGTAATCACTTATAGTGGCTAGTGGGCACAGAGTTTTACGCAGAACTGGTCTATTGCGGCCTGGTGCTCCTCTTGGGTATGCGAAAAGTGCATGTCTCCGTTATCGCCAGCTATAAAGTACAGATAGTCCGTATTTGACGGATGGGCCACAGCACGCAAAGCACTAGCCGTTATGTTGCTGATTGGTCCGGGAGGCAACCCAGCTTGTTTATAGGTGTTGTAAGGAGAGACGATGTTCGTATCTCTGGGCTGGCCGGCTATATCTGAAGCATAAAATGCAGTGACATCAGACTGCAGAGCCATGCCCTGTTTTAATCTAAGCAAAAATACCTGGGCTATCGTGGGTTGGCTAGCGCTATCACCGCTTTCCTGGGTGACAATTGACGCTAAAGTAATTCCCTGGAAAACACTTAGACCCTGCTTTACAAGGCCAGCTTGAATGTCTTCGGTTAGGTGTGATTTCATTTCTTGTAGGGACTCACGAACAATAGTTTGTGCAGGAGTATTGGTAAGCTTTTGGAAAGAGTCAGGGTATAAATATCCCTCTAGTGACGAGCCAAACGGCAAACTGTCTAGGGCCGGTTCGTCGGCATACTGAGTAGGTTCAAAAGCCTTGTCTGCTTCTGCTTGGCTGTAGCCTGCTTTAATAAAAGTTTGCTTAATTTGGTCTAGCCGCTTGCCGGGCAGAATAGTTAGTAAATTCTTGGCCACATCACCAACCGCCAGGGCGTGGACTATCTGTTTTGTGTTCATTGACGGTGTTAAAGTGTATGTTCCTGCCTGCAGTATTTGCACCTCGTTTCCGCGCAAATATGTTTCGAAGGCCCCTGTATTACGAATTAAACCGGCCTTTTTTAGGTTCAGTGCTATTGTGTGCTTGCTGTCACCGCTATTTACCGTGAAATATACTGTTTTGCGACTGGTAGATACGGGGCTGAGATTGTGGTTATACCAAGTGTGCAACGTCCATACCCCGCCAATAAATAGAATTATTGCGACCGCCGCCAAAAGAATCCAAGTTTTTGGTGCGTGCCTGTTGCGTTTTTTAAGATTGTACTTATACATCTTTAACAACCTACCCTTATTGCTTCTGGTGTGTCCAGAAAGTCTTGCAGAATAATTGCGGCGGCCATCGCGTCGGTCCCCTGGGGAATTTTTTTACCTTTAGACAGCTGATGGGCCTCGGCCATTTTAGTAGTAAGGGCTTCGTCTTGCCAATAGAACTCAGTTGCTAGCTTTTTCTTGGCTTTATCTACCCAATGCCTAACCCACTCTGTTTGGGCGGTCTCGTCGCCCTGCAAGTTACGCGGCAAACCTACCACAATAATGCTATAGTTTTGTTCTTTTATTAGCTCGCCGAGTATCTTTATTAATTCGGCCGTTTCAACGGTTATTAATGGCTCTGCAATACGGGCCAAGCTAGATGCCCGGGCTATTCCCGTACGGGCTTTGCCAACATCCAATCCTAATAATTGTTCGTTTTCCATGCTAGAAATTAGTTTGATACCTGCTGTAATATAATTGTTATTTTACCAGTACTCTTGGGGGCTTTGCTTACCCAAAACGGACTCATCTTTACATTGGCATCTTTTACGCCAGGTATGCCGGTAACCAGGTCTTTTATGTTCGCGCTCTTTTGACCGCCAGTCTGTTTTTTAATTCCAGCCACGTCAATAATGGGCATGGCAGTAGTGTTTTCGCTGATATTTAAAGTGGCGACTGTTGGCGAGCCCTGGCTTTGCACAGTAACTGTTGCACCTTTAAGCGGGTCGTCGTTAGACAGCTTTTGCCGGCTAGAATCAATTTGTTTGTTTAGGGTATCGCCAATCATTTTTTGCAAATCGCTTTTTGTTACCGTTAGAACAGAGTAAGTAACTTTGATATTCACGGCCACGGTGCTGGCTGGTTGGCCAACGCCTGGGGTGGCCGTAATAACCGGGTCAGCTGGTTTTAGGGTCGAGGTAAGAACATAAAGACCCTGGTCGCTAAGAGTTTTTTCGAATTTACTGGTAAAGTCGTTGGCGGTCTGGGTAGAAATTGCGCTTTTTTTGGCATTATCTAAATCTTGCTGGCTAACTATTGTGACAACGCTATCAGTACCGCCTGTCATCTTTGATCCGTTACCTGTGATGGAAGAATAGCCAGCGACACTATAAAAACTGGCATCCGCGTTATACTTTGCTCCGGCACTTTGTGCTTTTACGTCTACGCTATTACTGGGCACGTCATTCTTGCAATTACTACCGTTAAAGTGACTAGGCGATACGTCGGCTGACTCAAGGGTAATATATGTGAGTCCATTTGCACTTATGCCCGTTCCTGCCGGAACTGTGTGAACTGTCCCGGACAGCGTATCATCCTTGTTGCAGTTAAAAAATACTACTGTGCCGGTGGCTTTTTGGCCGTTGTTTTGCTGGCCTGTAGCCTGGACCTGTTGGTTCGCAGTTTGGTCGGATGATTTTAAAACAGCTGGGATAATTTTCTTTGTCTCGTCAAGCGTCTTTGCACTATCTGAGGTGGTTAAATTAAAGTTGGCCGAAACCGGCATACTCTCGGTTTGTACGGTTATTGTGGCATGCGGCCACACAAAAAGTGCCAAGATTATAAAGGCAATTAAGCCCACAAACCCAACTATACCCAAGGCAATTAACAGTCGGAACTTCTCGAAATTGGGTATCTTAAGCTTTTTATCTTTTGGAGCGGCTGGTTTGCCGCTTGGCGTTTCTTCGCCGCCAGAAGCCTCGTCTTCGTCCCCTAGGGCTATAGTTTCTGGCTCTTCAACAGTATCTGCCGCGGCCAGCTCGCCCATAGACCGGTGGTAATCAAGTTTTGCAGGCTTAGCGTCTGTTTCCGTGTCTTCTTCGGTCTGTGCTAACTCTTCGCTGTCTGGCGCATTGGCACCAAAAGGTGCCGGTGGAACGCTTGGCTTACTTTGCAGGTTTTTAGCCACATGAAGCCCTGCAACACCAGCCAGCGGTAAAAGTGCTGCCTCGCTGGTAATTAGAACTACATTTTTTTCGGCGTTATCCGCACTGCGCTTTAAAAGACGCATATTTACAATACTTTGCAGGGTTGTGGTGCGTTTAGGTAAAACAAGAGCTACAATTTTTTGCTTAGAAGATTCAACTTTATCAATAATGGCGGTTATTTCGTCGTCAACATCTACATAAACCGTGTCTTTTGCCGGTTTTGCTACTTTGGGTGGGATTTTTGCTGGGCTCATGTTCTAAGTAACCTGTTTAACTTGTCTTTAACGGACGGGGTATCACTAATATTACTACTACTTAGGGTATCCATGCCAACCCGTAAAAGCCCCATAGCTGTTATATACGTGTGGTCGGTAACATCACCAGTTGTATCTGTTATGCCAACTACCTGGTCTGGCTGGAGATGCTGGATGGCTGGTTTTTTTGTGAAGGGTAGTTGTTTATACCAGTCGCTTTGCTCTAACTGATCCATAAGCATCTGCAATGACGACCCACCTCCGCACAATAATACCCGGTGAGGCAGGTGGTCTAATTTATCAAATTCAGATAGCGCCAAGTCTACGCCATTTACCCAAACGTTTAGGGTTTTTTCTATGGCTTTTTCTACACCAGCCTTTTGGTTAGCCGGTACTTTGTCTGCGGCTAGGCCAATTTTAAGGGACTCCGCCTTTGGAAAAGTAACGTCTAGCTGGCGCTCTATGGCATGAGTGAAGGCCCTGCCGGCTACGCCAAACATTTTAGTGCCCTCTACTCCGCCCTCGTTAATAACAGCGATATCGGTAGTGCCGCCGCCAACATCCATTAAAACCGCGCTCATGGCGACATTTGGATCGTCGCCAACTACTGAACGAGCTACGGCAAACGGTTCGGCCGCAACGGCTAGTAATTCTAAATCTAATTCGTTAGCTGTACGCTCCAGCGCACCTATGTGAATCATGGGCGCGAACGCGGTGTACATTTCTACCACGATGTCCCGCCCCTGAAAACCAACCGGATTTGTAACTTTATATCCGTCAATGTCAATTCTGGTTAATGCACTGTTTACCAAGCGGACTTCTACGTCTTTGCCGCCCAGCTCCCAGGCCAGTTGTTGGCGAGCCTTGGCTTCGGCTCGTTCTTGAACTAGTTCAACAATTCGCCCTACCTCATCAATGCTTAACTCTTTAGAGGGGTTTTTGCGGGTAAAACGCACCATACTGGTGGTTCCTTTAACTAGTTCGCCGGCGATTCCTATTATTGCTGTTCTTACACTAACACCAGCTTGTTGTTCAGCCGTTGCTAGTGCTTTGTCACAATTCGCTACTACTGCCGATATATCGGCAATGGCGCCGGCTTGCATATCTGTTAAGGCCTGGTGAGCACGGCCTACCCCAATAATTTCAACCTCGCCGCCAACAACGCGGCCTATAAGGGCTTTAATAAATTCTGTACCAACATCTAAAGCCACTAAATACTGTTCTAGCGGCTGGCCGCGGTTTGTACCCTTGCGCGGCAGACGTCCTTTTAGAGTCTTAACTTTATCAAGCATTATCAGATTGATTATAGCATGTAACTTCTTACGTGTGCGTCAAAGCTAGGTGCGACGGCGAGCCCTGCGGCCTATTCCTCTGAGCACTATTATTTCTTCCTTTTCTCCGAGTTCAAAGCTAAGCGCCATTAATGCCACTATTCCGTAGGCAGGCCACAAATATTTCAACAGGGATTCGTGGGCGCTAAAGAAGGATGATGACGGAGTATTATAAATACCCCCTGTTCCTGCTACTGGGGCAGTTTTTGGACTCACGATAATAAATACCTGCATGTATGCCTGCCTTCCCTCGGAGTCCGAAGCACTAATTTTTACGGGGTAACTTCCCTTATATCCACCTTTTGCTGTGTATACGTGCTCAATCGTAAAATTGCCGGGTTTGGTTATGCTGATGACGCTGTTTTTTCCATCACCCCAGTTAACGTTTACGGCGAAGGGTTTTGTGCCGCCAGTGATTTGAAGCTCCCATTTTACATTTTCACCTACATAATAACCCCTTACTTTAAAATCAGATGTTAGCGTGAGCGGCTCCACGTTGAGTGTGGGTTTATTTATAGAAATCTCTGGTGATGGCGAGGAGGGGTTAGTGGGCTGCTGGGGCACATTGTAATAAACCGTTGTCGTTAGGCCAACTGGACCTTCGTTATCTGTAATGTTAAAGACGTGGGGGACAAACTCATTTTTCCCAGCAAACAAATCCACCAGAAGTTGATAGGTATCGTCGGCTTGGCAGATTGCCGTTCCGCTAAGAACATTATCTCTGAATATTTCTACATAGTAGGTATTACCGGTGCAGGTGCCCGTAACATTAACTGGTACAGAGGTAAAACGTGCTCCGTTTAATGGGCTACTTATGGTCGCGGCCGTACTTGGCGGAGTATCTGGAACTGTAGCATGAACAGTAATGGAATCGGCGAAGGCGCTAAGAGTCCAGCAAGCCAAAAGCACCCCAGCACATAGGGTAACAAACGTTACCACTGGGTAATGTATAAGACGTTTTTGTTTGCGCCTTGATTTATGCAGGCCAAATATTCTAATTCGGTGTTTGGTTTTTTTGCGTGCCATTTTTGTGTTGTTTAACGACACCTAAACACTAGCACATTCGAAGAAGAAGTTAAAGGCTTTAACAGGTCACAATGTCGGTATTTTTAATTTTACATTGCAGGCGTAGAATCAAGCCCGGGTTTTGAACTCGTTTTTAAACCTTTTCGTAAAAAATAAAATACACAGCCAACAGTTAGTGCATCAGATAATAGCCCGTAAATCGGGCGTACATATAAAATCCCAAGGGATTTATTAGCTAAAGACATGATGCTGAATACGTAAGCTATGGATGCGATAACCCAAGGAAAAGCTGCCTCTGAGTCCGGATGTTTTTTTATCTTTAACAGCATCATGCTCGTGGCAAAAATATCTATCACAACCGTTAGCCAGATAGCAACGGATGGGTTTTTGGTAAGCGCCCAGATAACTATAGTTAATAGGCTCAAGATAAACAGCAGACGGTCCCAAGAGGAAGTGTTGCGTATTCCGTAACGCAGAGATAACAAAAAGTCTATGAAACTGGATATAAAAAAGACTAACGCTATTAATACTGAAGCCCGGCCCCCTTTTAGATATTGAGAAAGGAAAATAATTCCGTTCATTATTGTAAAAACTAGCCAAGTTAACTGATGTGGCTTTGTTCGGCCTGAGATGATGGAAAGGATGTAAGGGATAGTGCACCATACGGCTAAGACCACTGAGACTACACCACATATTGACACAAATAAATCTTTGCTCATTGTAAAACGGCTTTGATGCGGCGAACTCCGGCGGAGGAAGCCTCTTCTTTGATAATTTTGAACTTTTTATTGCCTTCGCCAATTTGGCCGGTGTGTTCTACGTGCGGGCCGCCGCAAACTTCGCGGCTAAACGGTTTGGCCGGGTCGCCAATTGTATAAACTTTTACTTTGTCGCCGTATTTGTCACCAAAGGCGCCGCTGGCGGTTTTTAGAGCCTCTGCTGTGCTTTCTTCTTTCCAGGTTACAGGCAAATCTTCGGCAATTGCTTGATTTACTATATCTTCTATCTGTTGTTGCTGTTCTGGGGTAACTTTTTCTGGGTTACTAAAGTCAAAACGGATTCTTTCTGCTGTGATGTTGCTACCGCGCTGAACCACATGATCACCTAGGACTTGTTTCAAGGCCTGATACATAAGATGTGTAGCGGTATGATATTTAACTACTTGCTCGGAGCTATCTGCCAAGCCGCCCTTAAAGACGCCCTTGCCTGCCGTACGACTTCTTTTTCTTTGTTCATCCATGAGTTTATTAAAATCTTGCTTTAGATTATCATCAATTTTCATCTTCAATCGCCTAGCTTCCTCAACTGAAAGCTCCACCGGGAAACCGTAAGTATCAAGTAGCGTAAAAGCAACTTCTCCCGTCAAGATAGCACCTGGCATTTCCATCAACTCCGCATTTATGAGTCTGTGGATTGGGGTTGGCTTTAAAACAATTTTTTCAAATTCTTTAAGCCCCCTTCGGAGGGTCTGGCGGAAGAGTTTTTCTTCGGCGATTAAGGCTTGGGTAACCTCTTTTTGTCGTTGTGCTGCCTCTGGATAATCCTCTCTAAAAATTTCTATTACTGTTGGGATAATTTGCTCAAAAAGATCTTGTTCAATACCAATTTCAAAAGAGTACCTTATGGCACGGCGAAGCAAACGACGCAAGACATATCCCTGTTGCTTATTACTGGGCATCACACCATCAATAGCTAAAAATGTTGCCGCGCGCATGTGGTCAGCAATTATCTGCATGCTTTTTTTGAATTGTTTATAATCCTTGCCGCTTATTTTTTCAAGATGGTCGAGTATGGGTTTTATTGTATTGATCTGAAACATGTCTGGATTATTGATGACGGCAGCCGTAATTCTTTCCATCCCACCGCCAAAGTCTACGTTTGGTTTAGCCAGTGGCTCAATACCGTTTTTGGTTCGTTTGTAAGACATAAATACGGAGTTGCCGATTTCTATAAAACGGCCGCAGTCACAATTGGGATGACATTTTTTATCCTTAAATTGCGAGCCTTCGTGGATTTTTAGCTCTTCGCCAAAATCATAAAATACTTCACTACTTGGACCACCGGGTTCTCCTTCAGCCATATTGTTGGGCCCGCCTTCGCGGCTCCACCAGTTTTTGCTAGCGTCGTAATAAAAAATCCTGGCGCCTTCGGTCATTTCTTGTTCTGGATTAAAATCAACGTCTTTAGCTTTAATACCCGAATCCGCAAACAACTTCTTCCAAATTTCAGCGCTTTCGGTATCTTTTGGAACGCCCGCTTTCTCATCACCAATAAAACAGGTCACGTATAGTTTTTTAGGGTCTAGATCAACAACTTTGGTTAAGAATTCCCAGAACCATGGCAGTTGTTCGGCTTTGAAATAATCTCCTAAGCTCCAATTACCTAGCATTTCAAAAAATGTGGTGTGGCGGTTGTCGCCAACTTCGTCCATGTCGTCTGCACGGAAACAGGTTTGACTATCTGTTAAACGCTTGCCTTCGGGATGTTCTTCGCCCAAAAGATACGGTATTAAAGCCTGCATGCCGCTGCCAGTGAACAAAGTAGTTGGGTCGTCTTGCGGCACCAAAAGAGCTCGCGGCAAAACTTTGTGGCCTTTGCCTGCGAAAAACTCCAGATATTTTTTTCTAATTTCCTGCGCTGTCATTTGTTTTTATTCTAACAGAGAGCTACTTATTCTTGGGAAAAATTTGCCTTGAAGTCCTCTTCGGACCTTACATACCGTGTACCTTCTGGGAATAACTCGCCGTCCTCCAGTTGAGAGTAGACTACGGCCTTTGAACCTAGATTGTGGAGACGTTCGTAACCAGTCAAGTTAAGCAAGAGTTCTTCAACTCTATATCTTAATTGACCTTCGTCGTGTATATATACCAAATTTTCTAAAACTTCTTCACAGGGCATAATTTATGTATATTATAGTAGATTTATTGAAAAAATCAAGTATAAAGCGCGTCTGGTCAGATTAACAGACTATTCCGCCACCTAAACACTCATTGCCAGAGTAAAAAACAGCGGATTGACCGGGAGTTAGAGCTCTAACGTCGTCCTCGAGTTCCACCGTCCATTGTAAGTTACTTAACTTGTTAAGTTTTTTGACGGGTATCAGTTTGGCACGGTGACGCATGCGAATCATAAGTTTCTGGTCCTGCGTGGGCTCACTAACTATCCAGTGCATATCCGAAAGTTTAGCTTCCCTGCTCCAGAGATTCTCATCCTGTAAATCGGTGGTTACATAAACTATGTTTTTCTTCATATCTTTGCCAGTTACGTAATATGGCAGACCGCCGCCAACTTCTAGACCGTGGCGCTGGCCGATTGTGTAAAAAATTGCCCCGTCGTGTTCGCCAATGACTTCTTTATGCTGGTTAATTATTTTGCCGGGCTTAGTTTTTACAAACTGCTGTAAGAACTCTTTTATGCCAACCTTGCCCACAAAACAAATACCCATACTTTCTGCCTTGGTGGCTGTGACTAGCTTGTGTTTTTTGGCCAGCACCCTAATTTGTGGCTTGGTTAAGTCACCTATTGGAAACAGAGTCTTTTTTAGTGCTTCTTTACTGACGCGGTACAAAAAATAAGTTTGGTCTTTGTTGGAATCTTTTGCCATAAAAAGATGACCATCTTTGGTTTTTGCGTAGTGGCCAGTAGCGATGTAGTCTGCGTCGTCTTCTAGCGCTGTATCCAAAAATAGTTTGAATTTAACTTCTTGATTGCACATAACATCCGGGTTGGGCGTGCGGCCTGCTTTAAACTCATCCAGCATATAATCTACCACTTTATGGCGGTACTCTTTTTGGAAATCGTACATTTTAAAATCTATGCCTAGCTGTACGGCAACGCGTTTGGCATCTTGATAATCTTCTTTCCAGGGGCATGGCATACCGGGCAAATCTTGGCTCCAGTTTTTCATGTACACACCAACCACCTCGTAGCCCTGCTGTTTTAGAAGCAAGGCGGCTACGGAGCTATCAACACCTCCAGATAAACCTACAAAGATTTTCTTCATATCTGATAGATATTATATGTTCTTTTCCAAAGAACCAAATACAATGTTCCATTTTGACTCGGCAAAACGGAACCCAAAAGCCGACGGACATTCGAAAACAATGACTGAACTTTAGCTACCTCGCACCGTAATGAAAGAACGCCCTAACGGTTAGACATGCTTTCATCAGCGGTTAGCTCGCTATACGCTAAAGTTCACCTGTTTTCTCGAGTCCGGATATAAGACCGTTCAGGCAAGATATGCACACCCACTTAAATTAACTTCTGCCTTTCAGATGTCTGAAACTAACAAATTATCTTTTTGAGTGATATGCTCGAGAACGATACGAGGAAGAATTGAGCAACTCTAGTGAGACGTATTGGAATACGTTGAATGAGTAGCGGAAATTCTGACAAAGTAGCGTGCCGAGAGTGCCGGCAGAGTTTGTGGCTCTGCCACAAAGCAGCCCGGTACGGCATATCACTCAAAAGGGTTGTTTGCCGTTGTGGATGCGTTTTTTGATAGTAGTTGTTTCGTGCCGTTTGCCCAGCCAAAACGCAACAATGGCCAGGATGAATAGTACTATTAGCGGCCACCACAGGATAATCTTCTTTGTAATAGTTGTTGTGGTTCCGGTCGTTTGGTTTGCATTTGTTGTTTGTTGAATCGGCCCGTTACCAATACCAACAACTTGCAGGTAGGCCGATTGGCCATTGGCGTCAGTTGCTTGAAAAATAACATTGTATGCACCCGAAGAATTGTATATGTGATTAAGGTCAAAACTCTCGGGTATTAACATGGTTGTAAGCTGTAAACGCGACTTGTCACCCCAGTCTGCGCTGATGGCATAGGGAGGCGTACCACTACTTACAGTCAGTGGCCAAGTGAGGGTTTCACCGGGGTTTGCGCCCCTTTTTGCGTAAGCGGTAAGCAACGAAACCCTAGGACCACTCGTGGGTACTGTGTTATTAAACGTTACGCTCACCATATTAGAGTCCGGTCCAGCCTGATTTAAAGAATCATAAACCCTTGCCACCAGGTCGTTTTTTCCGCTAAATAAATCGATTTGTAGTGAGTAACTTCCGCTTGCACACTGGACCGAACCGGCAAAAACATCGTTCTTGAATACTTCTACCAATAGTCCTTTGGGGCACAGACCAGCCACGTTTATTGGGACGCTGGAAAAGCTTTGTCCGGTTTTTGGCACCGTTATAGTAGCGGCTTGAGTTGGCGCAGAACCAGAGATAGTGCCTTCGACACCTACTGAACCTGACTGCTGGGTTAAGGCTCTAGCCTGTGAACTCACCACCAACAAACCACAAAAAGCTACAACGACCAAAGCCAATAGAGATTTGGGTGCAATTTTCAGTAGCTTTTTGCTGAGCATTGGTATCGGGCCAGCCGCGCTAGGCCCTATTCCTTACGACGATAGGCGCGTTTTACATCTTTGCGGTAATGTCGATAAGCTCGAAAGGCGAAAAGTCCAACAACAAGCAGGACGGCTAGTACAGCACCCAAGAACCACAGTGGAACATACCAGAAAGTTTTAGTAAGCGATATTACTTGTCCGTTGGAGCCATAGGCAACACTAGCAATTACGGTATAACGGCCTGGTCTAGAAATATTTTTGATTGGGTCTTTAAATACCCTAGAACTGGTTGGGAGTATGTTTGCCTTGGGATCATTTTTGTTCATTTGATAGCTAAAGACTTCATGTTTAAACATATTCTCAATTTCTATAGTTCCAAATGGTTGGCTAAAACCATTGCCTAGGTTTCTAATTGCTATGCCTGTCATCGTAGGCTTATCAATGAAAACAGATCCTTCGTGGGAGCCATTTTGGCCACTGTAGATATGGATACCGGTCAACTGTATTTGCTCACGTAGATTACCGGGCACTGTAATAAGAACAACTGCCCCAACGCTAGCCGTCAGAGCAACTTCGTTGTTCTGCGAAGTATTTAGGCCGGCAGGGACCGCTCTGTACCGGATGATGCCATAGTATGCGCCGGGGGGAGTATCGCTAGGAACTTTTATGGCAACGGTTTCCTGTTGTTGTTCATCCCTAACAAGTGGTACATCGCCGAGCCCAAAGAGGAAGTTTTTTATGCTGTTGGGGCTTTGTGGGCTTGAGTTAGTAAGAATTTTTGGGTTGCCTGTTTGATTGTCGGACTGAAAATCATTTACGTATACTTGGGCTGTTACATCACTGCCCGTGACGTTTCTTAGTGTAATTGTGAGGCTTTTGGATTCACCAGGATTAATGGTGTACTGAAAAAGCGTAGGCGAGATACTTAGCCCGCTTCCTCCACCGGTCTGTTGCGCTGCGACCGGAACGGTTCCCAAAAGTAAAGTAAGCGCAGTTATCGCTGCTATTAAACGCCTAAGTTGATACATATTACCTCCACTTATAATGCTTCTACTGCTTAAGCATTAGTATATCAAAATGTTAAATGAATCATGTTACTAAAATTGTACGGTCGCAACGTAGGTAAAGGTTGAGCTGTAAACTCCTACTGGCTGATTCACGTTTATATTTATTAAATACGACACCGTCATTCTGTTGTAGTCGGTTGAGAAATTGCTATTTGTAATAGCATCGCCAGAGTTAAACATAAAAAGGTTCGGTGCATTATAGTTTGCTGTTGGAAATCCTGTGCCCGCGCCAAGGGGATCCTTGCCGACTTGCGGACTAGTGTTAGCCCGTAGGTTAATGCCGAATTGGCTTTCGCCAGCTATGCCTATACTTGGAGATGTAAGGGCTGGGATGACGTTGTTCCCTGAGGTCATAGTTGTACCGAGCACGTTGATAACGTACCCATTTGGGTCGTTAGTCCCCGTAGAAAACTGAGACGTTGCGATATTAGCCTGCTTACTGGTTAGCTCTCCGAGTTTTATGCTATTTCCATTCATCGTTGAGCAGTCTGGAGCGACCGTTACGCCTACACAAAGACGCAGAAACGGAGGGACATAAGCTCCTACTGTTAGATTGCCAAGGACGGCAAAAGCAACCGAACCATTGTCGATAATGGGGCCAGAGGCATCTTTTGAGCCATAAGTTGTAATACGTACATATTCAGCGTGATTAGCTTCTGAGGTGTTAGTTATCCCGTCAAATCTATAGCTACTAGGAATCGGGTTGGCGGCGATTGGAGTACGGGACATGACAAGTCTGTTAGCCGTAGATTTACTACCATCGAAGCCAAAGTATACATTGCCACTTTGGCTAGTTAGGTGTACCGATGTTACGTCAAGACCCGCGGGTGCATCACAGGGCATATCAATAAGGGGCGAGTTGTCGCAATATTCGAACATTACCGAACCAACATCGTCGGTTGACATAAATGTAAACCTAAACGTGTTGCTCACGATTGTAGACGGTGTTGAAGAAGACACCTCTATGGATATAACATTTAGTTGTAGAGAGTCGGTTGATGTAAACGGCAACAGGAATATCCAGACAATTATTGCCGCACAACAAGAAATATATCCCCTATTTTTTAACCATACCTGACGTCGCAGAATCCACCCAATCCTCATACCACAATTTTACACTTATTAATACGAGGGGGTGGCGATAAAGTCGACGATGACTCTGTATACACCGGTTGGTGTTGAAACATTTGGTGTAGCGGCAAACTTTAGAATCATGGCTTCATAGTCAACGGCCGGGTTAGCTAAGGCCGAGTGAGCTATTTGCGTAGTGGCGGCTGCGTCGTTCCAAGCATATTTATCGGTAGTAGTACCAGTTACCTGGCCAGAGTTAGCGGGATAGGCATTTGCCGCACCGGGGGTGTAATCGGTCTCTCGTATTAGGTGACAGGTCCCCGCGGTGGAAGTACAGGCGTACCCGGTATATGCTCCATTAAGCCCAAGAGTCATGCCAAAGTTTTCTGTACCGGTAACCATGGTGGCTTCGGTCGTTCCTATGGAGTGGAAACACTGGTCGAGTGAATCATTACCAGCATCACACTGCGCGTTGGCTACCTTAAGAGAGCCATGATGGCCATTGCCGCCTCCGTCTGTGTCTTGAATGGCATCATACGAAACCGTAACACCATTGGCAGAGTTGGTTTGGAGCATCAGCAAACCGTTCTTGCCGTCACCCCCGTAGGTAGAAGATATCGGCGACACATTTGTATGGGTTGAGTCTAGCGTGCCGATACTTAGTGAGGAGGCTGAGATATTGGTGCAGTATGGGCTGGCCGGCAAACCAGTGGTGCCTGTTGCGGCATCAGCCGTTGTACTCCCGGCACAGAACACCAAGATTTCTGATACAACTGCATTTACTTGTAGCTGGTAGACTACTGCGCCGGCTACAGTACCTGCATCAAGAGAGGTACTATCACCAGTGGTAGCGTAGAAATACATGCCTATGAAAAAGGCGGAGTTGGCGGTACTTGGGTTTGTTATGGTATTAAATACAATCGTATGAGCGGTGTTGGTGGTCTCAGAAGTTGGGGCGGTTGCTCTGCTTGCGCAAAGGACATTAGCGGCCGGAGTGCAGTACGTGGAGCCGGTACCATCTCTGGCGAATGCGTTGGCGTTGTCGGCAAAACCGGTTTGACTAGACCATGCTGCGGCGTTTAATACCAGCCCAGTTGGTGCGGCGCCAGAGGCACACGTGCTACTGGCATCTCGCCCGTAAGTTCCAATGGCAGTATCACACGCAATAAATTTAATGCCCTTGATGGCTGTGGTAGATACGTTTTTCCATGAGAATGTATAGGTCGAGCCAGTCTTGCTGGGTATACCGGAAGACATCGCAAGAGACCTAACGGTAATTTGACCAGCAGCGGCGGCGTTACGAGCTGTTAAAAACGGCAATAAAGAAAATCCCAAAACAGTAACAATCATTGTCAAATACAACAATTCCTTTGCGGGGTTGCGCAAATATTTCTTACTGATAAATCTCATTGTGGACTTCCTTTTTGTTTTTAAGAGGCTTATTGCTAATATTCCTAAGGTCTATCTAACCATAAGAGTTTACACTTGGCAACAAATAAATAATAAGGTTCGAAAAAGTTATCCACAGCTCGACAGGCTCACTGTAAAAGATTCTGTTGGTCTAGTATGTAACCACGGCCACCAGGTCATGAATCATCGTATAGCTACCGGATGGCGTGGAAACACTTGCATTGGCTACATACGAGATTGTGTAATTGGTCGCCCCCCAGCCAGAGATATTTGTTTGAGCAATAACGTCTCCAACGCTGTATTTAAATTGGTTTGCGGCGTTATACGCTGGCGCAGCTTGCCCGGTAGCAAAGTTGCTGTCTGGTTGTGGAGCCGGATTGGCACCGAATGTCGTAGGTGAGGTATTTGCGACCAAGTTTATTCCAAATTGTTCTATCCCCGGTGTTGGTGTAATAGAGTTACAGTTAGGGCTGGACATAGCACACAGGGTATGGGTGGCCGAACCACTGGTCATTGCTGGAGGTTGGCTAACAGTTTGTACTGTATAGCCGCTGTCCAAATAGGCGCGTACATGAAAAATTGCCGTTCCAGTTCTAGTGCTAGACGGATCTAAATTACCAAGATTTACTGAGGTGCTGTCTATGCCCATTTCTAAAAACACCTCGTTAGGGGTCAGAAATCCTGAGAAGGCCTTGTAGTTGGTGCTGCTTACATCTCCTACACCAGTGGAGCCAACACTAACTTGAGCCTTGTAGCTACTGGATTGTTGCTGAGGGTCCCCGCCAATTCCAAATTGAATTTCATTAGCGGAGTAGTTGGCCGATGAATATGCAGCATTTGCGGAGCTAGCGGTAGCGACCCAAGTAGTAAATCCAAGGACAGCACAAGCCAACCACAAGCGTTTCATCACCGTAAGTATAACATAGCTCTACCGTCTGAGCTTTTGATTCAGAGAGTCTGAAAACTGCTGGCAATATTCATAAGTGGGGTGAAGTCTGAGCTACCAGTTTGGTCTAGAAAAGTAATAACATATTGTGCCTGGGTACCATTAGGCCTTTGTAAGTGAAATCGGTAGTCACCACCAATCTGCGTGAGAACAACCGAGAGTTCTGGGGTGGTGGGACTACAAAGCATATTTGCACCGCTTACAGAGACTTCTTTAACTTGTTGAATGTCGTGAGGGCCATAAAACTGCAGGCAGGGCGCGGAAACACCCGTTGGATCAAAGCTATTGCCATTAACAATTCTCACCGGCAAAGCACGTGAACTTTGAAGATACAGGGGAATGGGTGTTTCGTTTACGTAGACACTCAAATGGTATAGCGGGGCGATGCCATGCCACTTATTGAAAAGATACATGGTTTTCGTGCTTGATACAGTGTTTAGAACCCACTTACCAGTGTCCTGAAATTTAAAGTAGGGTGTGCTAAAAGTATTCATTGTTGGAGCAATTTGTTTGTTCTCGGCCTGCGACGAAATGGGTTTTTGTGTGGCAGTATGCCGTGAGCTATAAAATAGCCAGACACCAGCAAGAATTGCCACTATAATCACAAAGATAAGAATCCGAAAGCGACGTAAAAAAATGGCGTAACGCGGTTTACGTACCGGCCTCTGAAAGATGTACTTTTCTATCATAATTACCTAATTTACACTTTAGCTTCAAATTAGCATAAGTACAATCCGCCCTAACGCGTTAAGGGGTTTACGCTTGTTGTGCTTATGTATACTATGAGTGTAATAAGAAGATTTATTTAGACGATGGCAAACAGCAACCAAAAAGACTCTGCCGAGGTTTCCGAGACAACGGATGTTTTCGACGATTCCGCAACACTTGAAACACCAACCACCTCCGGAGGCCAGGTCATCAAACCTGAAGCTAGCGGTACGTACCCAGCTAAGAACCCGCAACCCAAGTTAGAGGGCTCAGAAAGTAACGCCGACATAGACACGACAGACGAACTGGACAGCGGTCCCGACCAAGGTCAAGAACCAGACGCCCCCCAAGACGATAAAAAATCAGACAAGCCCGTTAAAGAAAATGAGAAACAATCTTCATTCCCACAACTTCCTAGCTTTGTAAATATCTACTTTGTTATCTTTTTAATACTGTTAGCCGGAGCAGGTGTAATAATATTTATTGCGTTTAGGTCTAGCGAGAGTAACACACCAAAAACTTCTAGTGTGGAGTCTTTAAATGATAAGCAGCTAGCGGCGCTTAACGGAAATACAACCCTTGTTGGAGACAGCAAACACACCCTAGACATACAAAGCAATTCGGTGTTTGAGGGTCAAGTTTTGATGCGCAGCGATTTGAACATTGCCGGCTCAATTAAGGTTGGCGGTACGTTGTCTTTGTCTTCTGTAACGGTTGGAGGGACTAGCAATCTTGGCCAGCTACAAGTGGGCGGTACGTTGTCTGTGGCCGGTAATACGACAATTCAGGGACAGGTTAGCATTCAAAAAAATCTTAATGTAGCGGGTTCTGGAAGTTTTGGCGGCAGTCTGTCGGCTTCGCAATTAACGGTTGGGTCCTTGCAGATTAGTGGTGATTTTTCGCCCGCCCGGCATATAGCCCCATCGGGAAGAACGCCTGGCAAAACAGATGGCGGTGCACTAGGCGGAGGCGGAACAGCATCAGTTAGCGGCTCGGATACGTCCGGGACTGTTACTATTAACACCGGTTCGGGACCTGCGGCGGGTTGTTTTATAAGTGTCAATTTCGTGAATGGCTTTAATACGACGCCCCACGTTGTGATTAGCCCTAGCAATTCTAATGCGGGCAATATTAGCTACTATGTTAATAGAAGCGCCGCATCTTTTAGTGTTTGCACGGCTACGGTCCCAGCCGGTGCAACTACATATCTTTTTGACTACATAGTATTCGACTAAATAACTGCTGATTGGCAGGAACGTTAGGCACAGCTCCTGCTAAACGTCCAAAAAGACGGTCACTTGGTCAGCTTTGACATGCATAACCCCACGGGTAACTTTTAGCGTGAAGTTTGGCTTGTCTAGTATGCGGATAGTTAGCTCGCATGGTTGTAGTAGTGTCATAAAATTTTTGTGGTGGGGCAGAATATCAAAAGGCCCTGTTTCGTTAACTGCCGATAAACTAACAGCTGGCCCGTCAAAATATACTCTAAACGGAGCATGGACTCTGACCTGCATTGTTGGCTCACTGCTCATGACGGTTTATTTACGATTGCCTCTATGCCTTTTAAGGTTTCTTCGCGGCTTATAAAGGCTCCCGTTCTGCCGGCGATAGATTCAGCCACAAACATGTCTTGCGAGAAAAACGTAATTAGTTCGCGGGCTTTGGCAAAGTCGCCGCGGTCTGCCGGGCTGAGCTCATTTTCACCAATAATTGCAATAATATTTTTGAGTGTCTCGTGTTTTTGTAAAAGAGCCTGAACACGTACGCTCAAATTATAATGTCTGGCACCAACGATGTCTGGGCTAAGCAGGCTTGAGCTTGTGCGAATAAGATCAACGGCTGGTCGGATTCCCTGCTCGGCTACTTTGCGGCTTAGCACAATGGTACTGTCCAGCTCGTGTTGAATCATCTGCACGGCCGGATCGCCTAAATCGTCAGCTGGTACGTAAATGGTTTGTACGGCGGTAATGGAGCCGTTCTCATTAGAGCTTAAGCGGTCTTGCAGCATTTTTACATCGCTGAAGATAGTAGGTTCATAGCCGCCTTCGTTTGGTATCTGCTCCAGGATTGTTGAGAGTTCGTTATGCGCCTGGACATATCGGTACATGTTGTCTGCAAAGAAAAGAATGTCGCGTTTGGTTTCGTCCCGAAAATATTCCGCGCTGGCTACCGCGCTGAGCCCCACAAGCACTCGCTGAACTGGGTTTTGGTCCATCTGGCCAAAAAACATGACTGTGTTTTTTAATAGGCCCCGCTCCTTTAGGGTTTCATATAACTCGTGGCCTTCCCTGATACGTTCGCCGATGCCGGCAAAGAAACTCAGACCTTGCCCGCTTTTCGCGACATTATGAATGAGCTCCATGGTCAATACGGTTTTACCAACACCCGCACCTCCTATGATGCCAATCTTACGGCCCTTTACAAACGGGGTAAAGAAATCAATTACCTTTATGCCGGTTTCTAATACTTCGGCTTTAGTCGCTTTAAACGATGTGCCACGCGGCGGAATTTGCATGATGTCTTTAAAGTGCAAATCAGGACTGCTATTTAAAGGCAGCCCATCTAGTGGCCGCCCCAATGCGTCAAAAGTTCGTCCAATTGTAGGCGCACCAACGGGTATGTTAATACCCTTACCAGTTCTCTCGGCCGGCATATTTTTTTGAATCGTGTTGTCCCCAAAGACATTTAGGCAAATTGCTACGTTGTTTGTCCTTAACTGGTTAACTAGAAGCGGGCTCCGCTTAGGTCCCACTACGATTATTTCTCCGATGTCGGGACCGTCTTCGTCAAACTGAACCGTCACCACAATATCTTTTACGCCGCGTACTGAGCCGCTACTCATACGTAAACCCTCCGTAACCCATTGACGACTTCTTTTAGGCGCTCATCTTTTAGCTGCCGCCAAGCTCTGCCATACATCATTGTCAAATCGTCTAATGACTCATTGGATTTGTCGTGGGCCACGGTCATAGCACGAAACCTGGAAGCGTACTGAGCTAATTTAGATTCCAAAATAACTTCAGAAAGTGCAATTTGCATCATGGAACGCTCTAGGTGGTCAACCACGGCATGGGTGCTTGGCTCGAAAATATAGGTTTGCTCACTTATTATTTCACTGCCTGTTTTAACTTTTTTACCAAGTTCGGCAACTGCTGCGCTTAACTTAATCTGCCTAACCTCTTGGCTCATTAAGGAGACATAATTTTGGTAATAAACAGTGGTTGAGGCATACCTTTGGACCGCCCTAAGAACTGGTTCAACATTAATGTTGCGGTCCTTGATCGGTAGTTTAAAGCTTTTTACGTAAGGAATGTTGGCCTGAGCTAGCTGAACAGCGCCGTGGTGTCCGATTACCAAAATGTCATTGGCTGCTTCATGATAGTGGCCAAGAGCCTCTTTGACTAGTCTTTGGTCTATGTCACCACTGAAACTGCCCTCTGAGGTAATTAAAATCAAGAGCTCCTTACCAATAATTTCTCCGCCTGATTGGCCTCTTCCAAAATGAAATAACTCATCTACGCGAATCTGGCTATAAATACGCCAAAGCTCAGCAAAAAATTTCTGCGAGCTTAGTACCTGGTCTTTGATTTGTGAAATGCGCAAGCTGGCGATTCCTTCAAAAGCACTAGTTAGTTCAACCATGGTTTCTACGGCTTCGCGCTCGTGTGCAATTTCATTAAGTTGTCTCATTTAGTAAGCACCGCCTTATAAACTTGGCTTTTTAGCTGAGCTAGGGATTGATCGAAACTATCTTCAGACTTGGTAAGTTCGGGGTTTTCGGTAATTAATTTTTTAAGTAACTGGACATCAGCGGAGTTACCAGTTTCGGGGTCAAGTAGTATTCCAAGCATTAGTTGCTGGGCAAGCACGCCGTAAGTCTCCCCTGGAATTTGCGTTAAAAGCTCGTGCAGTTTCTTGCCCTTAACGATGTCTTTCTGGACACCAAGAGCTAGCTCAGAGCCAAAATGTGCAAATTCTTCAGCCCTAGCAAAACCGGTTAATGCCATTAGAGCTTCTTCGCGTTGGGATTTTTGGCGTTTATTGTGTCCGCGGTCACCAACACGCGTGACACTCAGGCCAACATTCATAGCTGGACGTAAGCCCTTGCGGAAAACGTCCATATCTAATATCCACTGACCATCGGTAATTGACATGATGTTCGTAGGAAGATAAGCCGTTATGTCACCGCCATCAACTAGGACCAGCGGAATGGCAGTCAAGCGTTTGTGATTTCTTTTCAGGCTTCCTGCCCGCTCCAGCAAAGATGAGTGAGCATGAAACATATCGCCAGGATAGGAATCGCGTCCCGGGCTAACTCCAGACAGTAAGGCTATTTCACGATGAGCATGGGCATGAGCCGTTAAGTCGTCATAGATAACAACCGTGTCCATACCTTCTTGCTGCCATAAATATTCCGCGAGAGCACATCCTATATAGGGCGCCAAGTAACTTACTACTAGTGATTCAAAAATTGTCGAGACAACTACGATGGCCTTGTCTAGGGCCTTATTGTCGTTAAGGCGATTTAATAGCATATCTACATCACTACGTCGTTTGGCGATTAACACGTAAACAACAACCTGGTCAGTGTTGCGCTGGTTAATAGCAATCTGGGTTGCTAGTGTAGATTTGCCAGACTTGCTGTCTCCCAACATAGCCATGCGTTGTCCGCGGACAACGGGAAATAGCGTATCTATTGACGTCACCCCGGTTTCTAGCTGAGTTTCCAAAAGTTCTCGCTCAGCAATCGGCGGAGCGTTATTAAAAACCGGCCACGTACCATCCGCGGCTATTGCACCCTTACCATCTAACGGGTCGCCCATAACAGATATAACTCTGCCAATAAAATCTTTGCCAACATTGGCGACCAATTCTTTGTGCTGGACGACAACCATTGAGCCGACCCGAAGTTTGGAGCTACCAAGATGCAAGACAAGCACGCGGTCTTCTAGGATTTGGTGCACAAAACCCTTGCTGCCGTCTTCGAATACTACCAATGCCTTTATGTTCACCGGCTGTAGGCCACGAACCTCAACCAAGAAGCTGTTTATGGCAATTATTTCACCTACCGGATTACCAGAATCTACGAACCTTTGGAAATGTTGATGTTCGTTACTCATACGTTGGTCGCTCCGCGAATTAACTCAACCAAGTACGGTTCCTGTTTGCTTAGGTGTTCGCGAAGACTCATATCAAAGACTTTGTTGGCAGTTCTTAGTACACAACCCGCCGCTATGGTTGGCTGAAGCCCGACTCTTAGCAAAATAAGCGGGTGGATGTTTTCACGCAACCATCTCAAAACCTGTTCAAGGGCTTTGGGTGACGGCTCAGAAGCAAAGCTTATATGGACTGACGGTGCTGATTTTTTTAGTTCCTCCAGCTGGGCGGCAAGTTCTTGGCGCTCGTTTTCTTGCAAAAGATTATATTTATTAGCAAGGGCAACATCATTTAATAGTCTGGTTATGCGAGGCGGCTGAGTGCTACCGCCTGGTGTGCGAGCTTCTGCCGTGACAAAAAAGTCGTCAATTGCGTTTATCTCGCGCAATAATCGTGTTATATCTATGTCCCCAATTAGGGTCAGGGGCAATACAAATTCTTTATGTTCCACGTTTGATGTCCTCTATCATAGCCTGCTTGCTTGCCTCCATCTCGGCTAGGATATAATCCAGCTGGTCTCCTAGGTCTATTTGACTGCCAATGGCCCTTAGAATGTAGTGGTTGATAATACTGGCCATCTCTGTTTCAAATTGCGTGAGAATGCGGTCTTTTTGGGCCTGGAATTGCGTCTGTAGCTGCTGTTTTAGGAATTGGCGCTGCTGCTCAATCGTCATGGTTGTTTTTTCTATGGAGTCCAGGGCTATTTGTTTGGCGTCAGTAATTGATTGCTCGTACTTTTTAAATTCTTCCTGCAAGGTACGGGTAATTTCTTCCCGCATATATTCGTTAAGCTGGCTGGTGGTTTCGCGCAAATCTTGTTGCAAAAACATGGCGTTTTCACCGATGATTTTTTCAAAGTGCAGACGGCCGCGATTACGTAATTCTTCCCTGAATTCGTCATTAAAAATATGTTCAACGTCTTCTTTGGCGGCGCTTTCTAGTTTGGTGCCTCCTGGCCCTGTTTTAGCTGCAGGCCGTCCAGCACTATTAGTAATACGCCGGGCCAGCCAAATAAAAGCGGCCGTTGCCGAGAGCAACGTACCTACTACCAAAATTAGCCCACCCGTATTCATATTTAAATATTTATCCTATATCCTCAGTAATAAATATATCCCAAAAAGCCCTATTATAAAAACCGCCGCCGCCATTACCACAACCTGTCCAAGGCCAGCCATCACCAAATGCCGGCTCAATGGATTGCGTCCAATAGCCGTAATACTGCTTCGTACACCAATCCAAAGCAGGGCGGCCGCTATTAGCGCGGCAATTAAAAATATAGACAGGGCGGCATAAATACGAATAGCTGAAATTGGTTTTCCGGCAATTGATTCCCCAATTTTCATCAAAGGGGCTGGTACACCGGTGTTCGCTTTAAGCAGTGGGCTCTGGCCGGGAGTTATGGTTGTCATCGTCCGTCCAATGGCCGTCTTATCGTCTGAGGAAGTCGTGATTACGTTACTCTTCCCATCAAAGGCGGCTCTAGCTATACCTATAATAAATCTCTGGTCGTCGGATGCTTTGGCGGCTATCCCGCTGATTGAGGAAATAGCCAGATAATCACCGGTGTGGATGCTGCCATTTTGAGTGCTGACCAATACTGGGTAGTCCCCACCACTAGCTACAAAAACCTGTTGATCCTGGCTGTTAAGGGTAAAAGGTGCGTCACTAGGATCAATAACAACACCGTAGGCGCTCTCACTACTGTTGCCTGGCGTTGCAGCAACTGTATCGCTTGCTGATTTACTGATTGACACAACCCATCCTGGCTGCAAATTACCCTGGCTTTTAAAGCCTTTTACGTAACTTTCGGCACCCAAGCGAGGCACGGCGAACATGACCAAAAATACCAATAACACCGCCGGTAAGGAAAACTTCAGCCACTTCATGCTTATTAAAAAGTATAGCGCTTTTGGCTATAAATTCCTATCTGTTACTTAAGAGATTAATTGGGTCAGTATTCTGATGGTTTTTTTAATTTGGCTGCGGTTCGTTTGTCTGCCAAGGCTAAAGCGCAGGGTAGAGCGAGCCCGTTCTTCATTTAAGCCGATTGCCGCTAGTACATGCGAAGGTTCATTATTAGTAGCACTACATGCACTACCAACTGCGCAGATTATTCCTGCCTCATCAAGCTGCATCATCAATCGCTCGTTATCCACCCCTGGAAAAGTTACGCTTACAATATGTGGAGCTTGGTAATTACTTGACATGTTAAGTATTGCGCCTGGAATATTTTTTTCTATTCCGCTAGCGAAAAAATCCTTAAGCGTGTTTACTCTTCGGGCCTCTGCTTCACGGTTACTTTGTGCCAAACCCAAGGCACTAGCCAGCCCTACTGCCCCGGCTAAATTTTCGGTTCCACTACGCATGCCAAATTCTTGACTACCACCTAAAATTAACGGTTTTAGTTTTACGCCAGCCCTTATAAACAATGCACCGCTTTGTTTGGGACCGTATATTTTAACCCCGTTAATAGTCAGTAAGTCCACGCCCAGCCGGCTGGTTTTTAGCTCAAAGTAATTTCCGGCTTGGGCACCGTCACTATGCAGATAAAGCGGTAACGTATTACCAAATTTTTGGCGTGACTTGAGTACTTCCTTGATGGTTGCCGCCATTTCACGCAAGGGCTGAATGGTGCCAATTTCATTGTTGACCATCATCACGCTGATTAGTACTGTGTCGTCTGAAATTTTTTTCTTCAAATCGGCTAAGTCTACTATGCCACTAGGACTAACTTTGATTTGTTTGGATTTAAATAAGCCGGCCGGAGCCAAGATGGACTCATGTTCGATGGCACTTACCAACAGTTCTTTGCCTGGGAAAGTATTCATGACGCCCTGAATTGCTAGGTTGTTGGCCTCGGTGGCACCAGACGTGAATATGATTTCAGCAGGTTTTGTCCCTAAACACCTTGCAATATCTGCCCTAGCCTCACCAAGTTTTTGACGCACTCCCCGAGCAGCTAAATACGATGCTGATGGATTGTAAAAATCTTTGGTAAAATATGGCTCCATCACTTTTAGAACTCTAGGGTCCAGGGGTGTCGCAGCAGCATAATCTAAGTAAATTTGTTTGCTCATTTCATGTCTCCAGCCCAAACAAATTAGTGGCGTTTTGAGTGGTAATTCTTGCAAGGTGTTCTGGTTCTTCGCCACGTAAATTCGCCAAAAAATCGGCTATTACCGCTACGTGTTTAGGCTCGCATGTCTTGCCACGAAACGGCACTGGTGCCAAAAAAGGCGCGTCGGTTTCAATGACTAACTTATTTAGCGGCACAGCTTTTGCTGCTTCGAGCTGGGATTCGTTTTTTGTAAAGGTCATTATGCCGTTTAGCGCAACGTATAATCCGCGGGTTAACACTTTGTCCAGGTCGGCCAACCCAGAATTGAAGCTATGTGCAACACCCGCAATTCCCTTATAGTCGTCAATTATTTTCCAAAAGTCGGACCAGGCGTCGCGAACGTGAAACACAAAAGGCAGGCCCATTTTTAGGCCGGTTTCCAGCTGGGCCCTTAAGGCCTTTTCCTGATCCTCTTTCGGCGAACGGTTGCGGTAATAATCTAGGCCAATTTCTCCAACAGCCACAACTTTTGGCTGAGATAGCAATCGCTCGAGGATTTTAACAGAATTTACCTGGGCTAAAAAATTGCTAGCATCGTGGGGGTGTACGCCGGCGGTCGCCCATACACCGTCTTCACTTTGAGCGAAATTAACCGCTTTTTTACTGTCTTTCAGGCTTGTACCGATATTTATCAACCGGGTTACACCAGCTTCTTTTGCGGCGGCTACAACTTTATTGGGCTCGGTAAAGTAATCAGCAAAGTGCAGGTGACAGTGTGTATCAACTAGTTCCATTTTTGGCTTTTAACCTCAGGGTTTTTTAACTTGGTCAGTTTTTTCTGCTTCATGTTTTGGAAACAGCGAGCCGGTAAGCGGTTTTAGTATGCCGGTACCAAATACGCCTTGAATTTTTCCAGCAGTATCGGGCATAAAAGGCACCAATAACGAAGCAATCTCCAACAGACAGGCCACCATGTAGGCTAAAACTTCGCGCATATGCTCTTGGTCACCAGTTTTGGCAATCTCCCACGGTTTTGACTCGTCAATATATTGGTTCAGTCCTTTAACCTGTTCCCAGGTTTCGTCTAGGGCGCGGTCAAAATGACAGTCCATAATGGCTTGGCGATACTGGGCTACGTCGTGTTCGGGTTCTGGGATATCGCCTATCATTCCGTTTTGATATTTAGCTATCATTGCCGCAACACGGCTTACGGCGTTGCCTAGCTGGTCGGCTAGTTCATTATTGTAAGCCGCTTCAATACGCTCCCACGTGAAATCTCCGTCTTCGTAGGATGGGATATGGCGCAAGAAAAAGTAACGGAAAGTGTCGGCGCCGTATTTATTAACAACGTCTTTGGGCGCGACTGTATTACCAAGAGACTTGCTAATCTTTTTGTCGTCTATGGTTATAAACCCGTGCACGTATAGTATCCCGGGCAACGGCAAACCAAGAGCCATTAGCATCCCTGGCCAGATAATTGAGTGGAAGCGGGAAATATCTTTACCTACAACCTGTACGTCAGCTGGCCAAAACTTTTTGAAATCTTCGTGCTCTGGGTAGCCCAGCACGGTAATATAGTTCATCAAAGCTTCGAACCAGACATACATTACTTGGGATGGATCCTTAGGTACCGGAATACCCCATGCGAGTTTTTCTTTAGGCCGGCTTATGCTGATGTCTTCAAGCCCACTATTAATAAGTGATAGAGCCTCGTTTTTTCGAGTCGTTGGGATAATACGCAGACTGTCAGTTTCAATTGCTTGTTTAATCTTCGCTGTGAAAGAACTTAATTTGAAGAAGTAATTTTCTTCTTCCAGTTTTTCGTATGGACGGTTATGTAGCGGGCAAATACCCTTATTCTCTTTGACGATGTTATCTGGATAGTAAGATTCACAGCCTGTGCAGTACCAACCCACATAGGAACTTTTATAGATGTAGGGGCTCAAATTGTTCCAGATACGCTGGGCTCTTTGTTGATGAGCAACATCAGTTGTGCGAATGAAACGGTCATTGCTGATATTCAAAAGTGGTAATATTTCGCGAAAACTTTGACTCACCTTGTCGGCATATTGTTTGGGCGTAATTTTAGCCTCTTGTGCCTTTTCAACTATTTTACCTCCGTGCTCATCGGTGCCGGTGCTGTAAATAACGGGTGTTTTACGTTGGCGCATATAGCGTGCCAGTACGTCAGCCATTACTGCTTCCATACCAAAGCCGATGTGAGGATTATCGTTTACGTACGGAATAGATGTTGTTACATAAAAATTACTCATCCGTTCAATTGTACCCTGCCGACAGAAGTTTTTAAAACAGTTTGGGCTATTTGGATCTAAAGTGTTGGGCTAAATTCAGCCTCTTTTACCGCACCGCTTTATGACCACTTCTTCTTGCGGTTTGTTTTTTCTTTTTTGGCAAAAGCTTTTTCTAAATCAACCCCCAGATTGTTACATATGTCAATTAATACCCAAAAAACATCGGCTGCCTCTTCTTCGATGCCATGGGGTATAGATTCCTTAGACATAGAAATTCCACTGACTTTTCGGGCGGCCTTCGCAAACTCTCCGGACTCTTCCAGTAGCAGCATGAATTTTTGACCAATTGTTTCACTGTCAAACCCGCGTTCTTTGGCTAGCTTTTTGATTATTAACTGGTACTGCGGCAGTGTAGTTTTTGAAGATATTGTTTGTGTTTTTTTCATATAGGCTCCAGAATGATTACTGATTCTGGGCAATTATTGGCGAAAGTTGCGCCAGTGCCTTATCAAAACCTGGCCATATTTTTACCGACTGTATGTCCCCAGGAGCACACCATCGGGACTTCTGGTTGCTCCAGTCTAGATGAAAGTTCTCATTTTTAACAATTACTAAAACCGGCATCATTAGCCAGGTTTTGTTATATTGGGGTGCCTCTACCGTTACCACGGTGCCGCGCTGCATGCTTACAACGTCTCCGCGCTGTAAACCAAGTTCCGTATTAAGCTGCTCAATGGTTCTGTCTTCTATGCTCATGTCGCCGTCTAAATATCCGGTAATACCGTTCCAGTATCCTGGGTAAAAGCGCATTTTGTCCGAACGTTGAGTCAGTAAAACAGCTCCGTCTTTAGCAACAACGGCATTAATAATCGGTGCGTAGCGGATATTACTATAATTTACGCGGCCTGGTTTTGGCTCTTTTTCCAGTTTCTCTTCTATTTGTTCATCCACGGTCTGACCTCCCTAACTGAGACTATTATATCAAGATGTCAAACTGGTGGGGCTGAAGGGACTCGAACCCCCGACTTCAGCAATGTGAATGCTGCGCTCTAGCCAGCTGAGCTACAACCCCAATCTTACAAAATGATTATAGCTGATTCACTGCTTATCTATAAATTCTTGGCAAAAGCGTTCAAAAACGGCATTAGTCCAGCCAAAGCCTTTTTGCGAGGGATACAACCCCCTTGCGGCCGGTTTGTCAGGCTGAACAACGTTATATTTTTCTAAAAACTCGCCGTGGGTGTTGAACCAGTCCAGGTTTGTTTTAAGCCACTTCGTAGCAATGCGCCTGGCATCTTGGGTGTAGCCGTAACGCTGCAAACCCTTAACCACCATGAAGTGTAACGGTGCCCAGCCATTTGGATATGCCCACTGCACGGGTGGTGCACCAGGTATATGGTTAGTAATGGTCATGTTGTCCGTAACGCTAAGTCCGCCCTTGTGCTCAAAATGCCTTAAGGCTCTGACTAGCTTTTTTGCCTTATCGTGGCTAGCCAGCCCTGCCCACATACTGTAATACGCTGCCAGCGATACAACTCGCCCGTGGTGCTCCTTTACAAAGTTATAGTCATAATAAAAACCCCTCATTTCGCTCCACATCAGCTTGTCTATGGTTGATTGGCGGTGCTTGGCGGCTTTTTCCCAGACAAGAGCCTCTATCTCATCACCCAACAATCGAGCCGTGTAGGCAAAATCTATTTCGTATTTATAAAGTAGGCAGTTCAGGTCGATTGGAAGATAGTTTAAGCAGTGGCGATTAAACCGCGGCGTGGCATCCCAGCCGCTCTCGGCTTCAGCCAGCTCGTCCAGATAGTTTACGTCGTAGTAGCGGCTCAGACCCCGGTAGACCTTGCGGGCGTTTGGCTTCTCAACCCCCATCCATACGGTTTTATACTCGTCTTTGGCAACCTGCATTATATCGTCTAGCCATTGTCTGTCTAAATTGTAGGCGTGGTAAACGTCTAAAATAAAACTGGTTAAAAATGGCGGTTGTGAGCGCCCAGTTAGATAGACCTTGGAGGCGTTGGGGATTATTTTGAATCTATCAAACAAGTCAACCAAATCTTCCAAAATTCCCAGTACTAGCTCTTTATGCTGTTCATACAGCATCCCCTGAACCATAAAATAACTATCCCAGTAATACAGCTCTTCAAAGTTAAACTCGCCCTTTGTCCCGTGAGACGGTACTAGATATGGTTTGGGGAGTCCAATTAACTCTTCTTTATCCTCAGGATTAAAGCGTTTTAGTTTGGGCCAATACTCGGCAATATAGTGCCGGGCATGAGCCACGTCATGCGGCGAAAGCTCTTTTTTGCGCCCCGCTAAAATATTGGTAAGCATAGCAGTTTCAGCGTATGCCAACCAGTATATATAGTCAACGCAACGTACAAGACATTTACAGGCTAATGCGTCTGAGGAACTTTGATTTTACAAACTCAACCGCTACAGCGTAAGCCAGCAAGGCTGATGCCAAAAAGACCCAAGCTTTAAGTGGCGGCGGGGTGAAGTTTAGCGAGTGAGCCAGTGATGAATATGGCAGTAATATGGCCAGGGCTAAAATACCCAAGCAACCTATTGCCAACCACTTACTGGGGCGGCTACGCCAGAATGGCACCCTTGTGGTGCGCACTATAAGTACCACTACCATTTCGGTGGTTATGGCTTCTAAAAACACGACTGTCTGGAACAGCGCCGTGTCAGCATGCAAAACATGCCTCAAGAATATGAAGGTAGCTATAGCCCATAGCGCGCTTAAGGCTCCAAAAACCAGCATGAATTTATAAATCATTTTTATATCCCAGTGCTTTGGTTTTATTAGGTTCTCTTCGTCAACATTGTCCGAGGCAATTGGTAGTTGTGACGTATCATATAGACCGTTCTCTATTAAAATCTGAGCCGGGCTCATTGGTAAGAATGGCAGGAAAAATGAGGCTCCAGCCATGGAAGCCATCTCGCCAAAATTGGAGCCAGTCCCCATTAGAATATATTTTATGGTGTTCATAAAAGTTCTACGTCCTTCGGTTATGCCACCCGCAATAACCTCTAGACCTTGCCGGAGCAACACCACCTGAGCGGCTTCTTTGGCTACATCAATAGCCGTATTTACAGATATGCCAACGTCTGCGTTATGAAGCGACGGCACATCATTAACACCATCACCCATAAAACCTACTGTGTGGCCATTGCGCTGCAAAGCCTGGATGATGCGCAGCTTGTGCTCGGGTGTCACCCGAGCAAATACGTTGGCCTCTTCTACAATCTGCTCTAATTCTTTATCGCTACACTTTTCTATCTCGCTACCCAGAACTAGTCGATGAATTTTCATATCTACTTCTTGACAAACTTTCCCAGTAACAACTGGGTTATCGCCAGTGATTATCTTCATGTGGACGTTTAGCTTATGAAGTTTTTCCCTGGCTGCTCTGGCAGACACTTTTGGTACGTCCATAAAGGTTATAAAGCCTTCAAAGTGCAGGTTGTCGGCGTCCTTCCAGTCGTAGTCTTTTTTGGACTCAACCTTTTTGGTGGCAATGGCTATTACTCGGTAACCATCACTGCTAAGCTCCTGGAATGTCTTCTCTTGCTCAGCGTGGTTACCGATGCAAGCGGCTAAAACTACTTCTGGAGCTCCTTTAGCTATCAAAATATCACCTTCTGCGTGTTTGGCGACGCAGTACATAAAACGGTGGTCATAATTAAAGGGCTCTTCGTAGATTTTTTTATAACTGGTATCAAGATTTACCTTTTCGTCCAGGGCATGTTGCCACAGCGCCACATCAATGGAGTTACCAATTGGCCTATGGTGCACTACGGCCGAGTTGCACAATATAGACATCTGCAAAAGTTCTGGTTTGTTCTTGCCGTCGGCATCAACATAGCTGGTGACTTTAATTTCCCCTTCAGTCAGCGTACCGGTTTTGTCGCTGCATAAAATGTCCATGTTGCCCAGGTTCTCTATAGCAACAAGTTGTTTAGAAATAACATGCTGCTTGGCCAGCTTGCCGGCACCGTGAGCCAGCCCGACTGTAACTACTACAGGCAAAAGTTCCGGGGTGAGGCCTACCGCTACCGCAAGAGCAAATAAAATAGAGTTTAAAGATCCGTGCCCCAACAGTAAATTGCCAGCAAATATAACTGCCGTCATAGCAATAATGACTTTTACTATCATTCCGCCAAAACCAGCCAGCCCCTCTTGGAATTTAGTCCTTGGGCGACCAAAGGAAGCAATTTCGGCTATTTTGCCAAATTCGGCACTATTGCCGGTGGCAATTACAACGCCAGCTCCCCAGCCGTCCACAACGGTAGTGCCCATAAAACCAATATTCTCTAGGTTGGACAGTGTGCTCGTTTTTGCCGCGTCTAGTCTGCCAGCAGACTTGTGAACCGTCTTTGATTCACCAGTTAGTGCCGACTCATTAATCTCTAGGTTGTCGCATTGGATTAGCCTAAGATCTGCCGGGATAATATTGCCCGGTGCCAGCAAAACTATATCGCCAGGCACAATATGCGAGACTTCTACCTCTGTTTTTTGGCCATTTCTGAGTACCACAGTTTGGAGAGTAATTTTTTTCAGCAAGATATTTATGGTTCGCTCGGCCGAGAACTCATTCCAAAAACCCAGCACGATAGCCACAAGAATCATCACCAAAACATATAGTCCGGTATTTCTATCTCCAGTAAGAAAGGCCACCAATGCGGCAGCGGCCAAAATTAGACTCAATGGGTTGCCCGATATTTGACGCCAAAAAATACCCAGCCAACTGACCCGGCGTTTTTTAAAAGTATTTAAACCGTAGGTTTTTAGGCGGCGTTCGGCCTCTTGCACGCTAAGACCATGCTCATTAGACGCCAAAGATTCATAAGTATCATCAATATTTAGACCGGCGTATTTAGATGGTGAGTTGAGTTGCTTTTGCATATGCTAATCATATGCATTTTAACATCTTACGAGAGTGCGGTTTAGATTTCTCAGCTATCCTTAATTATAACCAGGCGGAGCAAGGCGTCTGTAGGTGAAGCCTCAGGGTCATCAGGGTAATTAACATGGGCTACTATTTCCATAACGGGCGTGCCGGGCTCTAGATCTTTTAGATCCTCCCCAAACTCCTTAATCTCAATGTCGGCGCGTTTATAGGGGTCTTCTGGGTAATCACTAATGTCCGCGTCATAGACTTCGCGGAGTAAACTGCCATCATAAACACCTATACACGGAGCATCCCATCCCTCGGCATATTTTGCCGGGCATTGATGTTCTGCCTTAAGGGCTTCTCTCCAGCCCGCCTCGTTCATAGCAAAAGTGCCAGGACCCCTAGGACATGGTTTGTGTTCCTCTATGAACGAACCGTCAAAACCACTATAAACCAGCCTGCTTGTGTCCAGCCCGTCCACCTTAAGAAGATTTTGCAGTGCGTCAAGAAACTCCGGATCGTCTGTTCTTTGGTATCCCTCAAGAGAAATTTCTAGGACTTTTGCTGTAGTACTTTTTTCCTTTTCATGCATATCGTTCATATTGATAAGTTAACATAAAAAGTTACCATTCTCGCCATACCAGAACAGGCAAAAACAAAAACGCCCCTTTTGAAGGGGGCGCTTTTAGTTACATCTACTAAAATTTAGTAGCGTCGGTCGTTGCGAGGTCGATCTTCTTTTGGTCGAGCCTCTGCTACTGTAATTGCACGGCCGTCTAGCTCTTTACCGTTAAGCTGTTTAACAGCTTCTGCGGCTTCTGCGTCGCTACTCATCTCTACAAAGCCAAAGCCTTTTGAGCGGTTTGAATCGCGATCGGTAATAACATTAGCCGATACGACTGTTCCTGCTACAGCGAAAGCTTCTTTGAGCTGGTCGTCATTGACGTTCCAGGACAGAGATCCTACAAATAGTTTAGTTGCCATTTAGCACTCCTTTTTCGGTCCGGAGATAATCTGGCAACAAAGTCCAGTCAGCTGCTCTCCAAGAACACACTTATTGTTAATTTCTAGAATTCACTTAAAAGTTACTTAGCAGCCTTTTCTAGTACCGTTACTATAACACATCAGCCCGATAATGTAACGCGCTTATGCGAAACTCCTTCAGAATGTCTGGCTAGAGATTGAAGTAATGGCTGAAGTACTAATTACGGTTTAGCCACAGAGAAGCCTGAAATACCGTTACCAGTTGCCTGGCCGTTAGAATCGCCAGTAAAGGTATATAGCGGCATGCCCTTATAGGCATATTGTTTAGAACCGTCCGAACGCGTGAGGATTGTAACGTTTGCAGGTAGTGTGTCCGTGGAGCCGGTTGCGGCATAGACAGGCCAGCTAGTAAGACAAGAACCAGTACAGTTACTTACGCCCGCGGTATCACCGCTGTATGTATACAGAGCGTTGCCGTTAGAATCAGCCAGGAATTGCATTCCTGATTCGGTCTCGGTTTGAACAATGTCACCGCTAGAGGTAGTCTTGTTTGAATTGGATGATGGGTTGTTTGTGGCAGTTGAGCTTGGTGTTGCAGTTGTGGCTGTGGTCTTAGGCGACTTATGGAATATGGCATAACCACCTACCGCGGCTACAACCACTACCACTATCGCTGTCAAAATCCACATATTCTTCTTTTGCATAATATCTCCTCCTCAATTAACTAATATATATTATACACCGTCAAATGCACGCTAGACGTCTGTTGCCATGATATGTCTTTTTTGGTGGAGCTTATCAGGCTTAACTAATTTTTATCAACTTATTTAAAATTAAGTGAGTTAAGCATTTTTATTACTTCTTTGAAGCTTTGCGATTGCTCGAATAAACTTAGGTTGGCGATTCGAATACCGGGTGCGTCATTATCAGCTACCTCTGCCCAGATATTTATAGTGTTAGAACCTACGGTTAAGTCCGTACCTAGCTTTGTTGCCCCAACTTTGGCACTGTTGTCGGTAGTGACACTCAAAGCAGAAGGCGGGGTAGTAGGGTCGCCACCAAGGTTCGCGTCACTTGTGACAGCAAGCTTTGCGCTAGGCAATTGCTGCATATCCAGTTTTTTTAAATCGTATATTTTACTGTTTAGGGTATTCTGTCCGGCTTTGGAGTTTTTAAATATCGTCAAAATAACACTAGCCTTATCGCTTGCTTCAATTCCTGTACTCTTGGCTATAACCGTATCATTGGGTCCTCTTAGCTTTAACTCCATCGTGCCTGGCAAACTGGTATTATCGTCGCGAACAGCGGCCCATGTTCCAGGATATTTTAGCGAAACAAAATCATCACTATACGATTTCCAGCCAGCGTATGGATTTGTACTAATCGAACCGGAGTTTTTTGTTGTATTGTTATAGGTCGAGTCCGTGTTATTTTTTGCGTGATAAACGTAATAGCCGACAAAGCCAACTATCAGTACAATAATGACTATCAGTAAACTTTCAACTACACCGAAGCCTTTTTGATTTTTTTTCATAAGATTCCTTATATTACTTATGCTTAATTATGCATGAGCATCCAAAAAACACCAACGCAAGGTTGATGTTTTTACGATGGAAGTTATCTGGGATTGTTGATGTACGGGTATTGGCTTATGCTTAATGTTTATGATATAATAAGGGGTATTGGGGCTGATATTTAGCTCGACGGTTGTTCTTTAACAAGCTTGAATGGCAGGTCGGTTCGCACTGAACGTTATCCGGTGCAACCATATAAATGCAAACGCATTTACACGCGTAAAGGATTTTGTAGCCAGTGCTTTCGCACCAGCTGCGTTTTCTTTCGCACCAGCTGTAGCTTAATTTCTACAGCCACGCTTAGAAACAACATCAGATAGTTTTTGTAGCGTGTCATATTATCTGGTCGCGCTTGGTTATGGTGGTCCGCCGTAACTGGGCAAAGTTTAACGGACTTTAGCCGATTTGCTTTTGATCGTTTCTATAAGTCGGTTTAAGAAATTTTAAACGATATAAACCTGTAGTCATCAAGCATGTTATCAATCGGACGAGGGTGCAATTCCCTCCAGCTCCACCAAAAATGCCCGAGTTTTGTGCTCGGGTTTTTTTGATGACCGTAATCACTAGATTGGGCGAATGGTGTGCCAGTTATAGCGCAGAACACGGCATAAGAGTATAAAAATGTAGATTGATGCTGTGCTGGCCAGGATACTACCTAAAACATCAGCTAGGCCTTGATAATGAGAGGGGTTGTATAGCCCGTTATAAAACAGTTTTGAAAAACCTGGCAATAAAAACCTAATATACAAAATTGTGTAAATTATTATACTGATGGCTGATGTTAATACCAGTAGGTTTGTTGCCATGACCGACTGCCAATAATTGATAGGGCTGGACTCATTAGTGTGCGTAAAGTGTGATTCTTTTGCTTCTCTTTTTGAAATAGTTATGGCGTATTGTATGCCCGCAACAATACCGTAAGCAACACAGCCAATAAGTATCCAGAACAGATAAACGAAGGGTGTGTCTAGCTTACTTTGCACGGAATTAAATACATCAGTTAATGGTGCAACATCTTGACTAGTTATGGGTCCCGCAGCGGGACTGATGAAAACATTCCATAACCCACGCAAGTTCAAAATACTCAGCAGAACTAGGCTGACCAGCAAAAACAAGGACATGACTAAAGACGATGAGATAAGGTGGCTTACTAGTTTATTCGAGGTGTTAGATTTTGGCGACCGCATATTTTCCAATTGTTTCTGTGAGCTTATTTATCTAAGAGCTTTGTGCTTTAAGTTGGTTCCCACATTAAGTGCCATCAGTAAGTTTGCAGTTGCGTGTTCAAAAGACTTGAGCTCGTTTTTGCCCAAGAGTTTAAAAAGTTCGTTCTGCTGCATGGATAATATTTTTACTGCGCAGAGATACCTGTTATTGCCTTTTGCGGTCAGTTTAACGTCGCGTTGGCGGGCGTCTTTCTTATTTTTCGTGATACTTACTAAACCGTATTTGTGCATGACTTTCAACTGGCGGCTAACGTTGGCTTCGGTTTGCTGCAGCACGTGCGCAATGGCACGCTGTGAACGGGGCACAGAACTATTTAATACGCTCATTATCCTAGTTTGGCTAAGCCCTACACCGACCTCGGTTAACAGCTTATCATCTGATAACTGTTGTAAAACATACGTCAAGTGGAGCAGGGGACTAAACGAACTTTTTTGGCTTTCTTTCATAATTTCCTCCACTTTAAAGATAGGCTCAAATACTTAACTAGTCAAGTATTTCTGCCTGGGGAGCAGGGGACCTGATATTATTAATCCATGAGGAAATATAGGTCAGCCGCAATTGTCATCCGTAACAACAAGATACTTGTTATAAAGCGAGACAAACATGGCGAGAAGTACTATTGCCTCCCCGGCGGCGGCATTGAAGACGGTGAAAACCCAAGGCAAACCGTAGCTCGGGAGATATTAGAGGAGACTTCACTCAAAATTAAGGTTGGTTCAGAGGTTTACGAACACCGTTACGAGACAGGTCAAAGGCACTACTACTTTTTATGTGAATATATTTCGGGAAAGGTTAAATTCGTTGGTGACGCCATGGAGATTGCAGCAAATCTTGCCGGTGATACTCATAAGCCTATGTGGTTCCCCTTGGCGAAATTACCAGAAACCCTGCTTTATCCACTCGAAATACGAGACTGGCTAATTGAGGATTTAGAAGGCGGTTTTCCTAAAAAACCGCGCATTGCAGAGTTGCAAATCAGCGACCTCCGCCAAAGTTTATAGAATTTTACATATCTTATGCCAGTCTTCCAGGGAAAGTTCCTGGGCACGGAGACTGCCGTCGATCTTTGCTCTGGCAAGGAGCTTGTCGGCCTCGTCTTTACTGATGTGCAAGCCGCCGCTTAAAGAACTGCGGAGTTTTTTACGCCTGCCGGAAAACCCGGCTTTGACTACTTGGAAGAACCTTTTACTGTCCAAATCATTAAACAATGGCTCCTCGTGAAGGGTTAGGCCGATGACTTGGGAATCTACTTTTGGCGGAGGAACGAACAATTTTGCAGGGACAATTTGGCCAAGCTTAGCGGTGTAATATAGTTGCACGCTAACGGACAGCACGCTCATGCTTCCAGGGCTGGCAGCAATACGCTGGGCAACTTCTTTTTGCACCAACAAAGCCATCTTAGCTGGTGGATTTGAGGATTCACATATAACGCGTAATAAATTACTGGTCAAATAGTACGGAATATTAGCCACAATCTTGTAGTTGGGCGGCATCAAAGTTAAATCAAATTTTAAAATATCCCCCTGCACCACCTCTAACCCACTGCACGCAGGACCGTCCTCTGTGTGGGGGGAAATGTGGTGTGGTAGGTTTTCTGCAAGGTTTTCGTCGAGCTCGATGGCTATCACGTGAGCCCCGCATTGGAGCAACTTATTGGTCAGACTGCCTTGTCCGGGCCCAATTTCTAAAACATGGTCGCCGTCTTGCACGTCGGCTGCATCACAAATTGCATTTAGCGATGTTTCGTCGTTGAGCCAGTGTTGACCTAGAGATTTTTTGGCGCTAGGTTCTTGCATGTCTACCACCAGCCGTGGCTTAGCCAGAAATTATAGGCACCGCCCCAACCCCCGTATCGGCTAGCGTAACCGGTAAAGTAGTGAAGTTGGCATACGGCATCTACTTGCCACGCTGGACATGAGGCGGCAAGTTTAGCGCCCGGACAGGCCTGCCCCAGCCCGGCACAACCAGCACCATTAAGACTGGCCGGATTCCAGTTGGACTCACGGCTAATCACGTAATTAACGTATCCGTAATCGCTGCTGCTAATACCGGCAGAGGCCATGACGCCAGTTCTGTTGCCGCTGATATCAACCGTGCTGCCTCGGGCAATAATTTGCGGTACAGGTTCCAGAGTGACAACTTGCTGAATAACCGTGCGGCTAGCCTCTACACCATTTTTGGTCTCGATTTGATAAGTAACTGTTCTTTTTCCAGCGGCTCCGGCTTGGCGAACTACAGTTGTGCCAAAACTCAGGCTAGAATCTTGGATTATCTGGGTAGGTGGAGCAATGGCCTCTTCGGCAGTAACAATTTGCACGCCGTTACGAACAAGAAAAACCTGTAAATTAGTGGTGATAGGAGTGTTGGAGCTTGGGAGGACGGTGTCATCACTTGCTACCTTGATTTGTTTCTCGGCCAACAAATTTGCCACTGTTTTGGTGTGTGTTCGTACCGTAATTGGAGTGCCGTAAAGATTTAGCAGTACCGGTGTAGCGCGATCTATCGTTACCTTTTCGCCGATAATGTTTTCCTTGATACTGCCCGGAGTAAAGCTGACTGTGTCCTCTGGATAAACTTTTACCCCGGCGTCTGTAGCCACCACACGAGGGCTTTTTTGGGCAGTAAGTGTAACCGTTTTCACGCCGCCGTCAACCACCGTGACGGGTCTAGCACGATAGATATTAACTCGGAAGTTATCCTCAACAATCAAAGTGTTTTTTGCCGGCTCAACAACGTCTTGCGGCTGGAGATTTAGCGGCATTTTCGCTAGTAAATCACCAACGGTTGACGCTCGAGTATCTAGTGTTTGGCGGCTACCTTTGTCATACAAGAAAACAACGTGCGAGTTAGTAGGATGAAGAGTGTGTCCTTTGTGGGTCACCAAGACACCGGCAACAATTACAACACCTAGAAACAGACCAAAAAGTGGTAACAAATAAGGCCGGCGGTACAGGTGCCTGCGACCGCTTTTATGAACTTGTTGATAAGTCTCGGCTAGTTTATGTCGTCTAAATTTCATTAAAATGCTTTTTGGTGACTACGCGTGTCAACAGATTAAAAGCAACCTATATTGTAACAGACTGGTTGACACTTATTCTACCTTGACGATGGGAGCGAAGGCTAAATTTATGGTTTTGGCGCCGCTGTTTTTGAAAAAGATAATCGCGTTGTCGCCTTCTAGCGATGCCACCGTGCCCAGGCCAAACGTCCCATGTTTCACTGTGTCCCCTTCTGCAAGTTCTGGGATATAGCGCGGTTCGCTTGCCGGCTGGGGGGGTTGGCTTGGACGGTCAGTATCAATCGCACTGCCAACAACCGCTTCAATGTCGGCCAAAAATCGGCTGGGAGGGTTGGCTTGGCGGCCGCCATAAAGTGTTCTCTCAATCGCGTAAATCAGATAGAGTTCTTCTTTAGCACGGGTCATGCCAACGTACATCAAGCGGCGTTCTTCTTCCATCTCTCCGGCATCGTAAAGTGAACGGCTATGCGGAAAAAGTGTTTCCTCTAGGCCTGTAATAAAAACCGCTGGAAATTCCAGACCTTTAGCCGAGTGCAGGGTCATTAAGGTTACTACATTACTGCCAAAATCCGCTTTTTCTAAATCAGTAATTAGCGATATCTCTTCTAAAAAACCAGCCAGCCCAACGTCTTGGTATTCCACGGCAACACTTAGTAGCTCACGGACGTTTTCAACTCTAGCCTCCCCTTGGGGGGTTCCGTCTTCAAGAAAATGCAGATAATCCAAACGGCGAATTAGGCTGTCAATAAGACTGGCTGGCGTAAGTTCTTCTAGCTGCACACGAAAACTATCAATCAAATCAGCCAGTTTGGTTAGGCTAATTTTGGCCTGCCTGGTTAGCTCTTCACAATCGTTAGCCCGCTGCATAGCCTCGAGTAGGGTGTATTTTTTCTGAACTCGCCACACGGCAAAAACCTGTAAGGATTTGAGTCCGACACCACGCGTTGGCACATTAACGATACGGTCAAAACTAGCTTGGTCTTCCGACTGATAGATGAGCCGTAGATAGGCCAGGATATCCTTAATTTCCTTGCGGTCGTAAAACCGCACGCCGCCAACCACACGATATGGCAAACTCCGATGCAAAAAAACTTCTTCAATAGCCCTGCTCTGGGCATTTGTACGGTAAAGCACTACGAAGTCACGATAGTTTCTTTTGCCAGAGTCAACGGCAGCCTGAATAATGCGGGCTATCGTGCTTGCTTCGTCGCGTTCACTACCAGTTTGTATAATCTGAACAGGTGTTCCCTCACCTAAAGTTGCCTGCAGTTTTTTATCGCTGCGCTGACGGTTATGAATAATTATCTCGTGGGCCGCGTCTAAAATATTGCTGGAACTACGATAGTTTTGCTCCAACTTAATAACGGTTGATTTTGGGTAGTCTTTTTCAAAATTTAAGATGTTGCGAAAATCGGCGCCCCGCCAGCTATAAATGCTCTGCCAGTCATCTCCCACCACAGCAATATTGTGATGCGGCCCGGTAAGCAAACGTACTAGTTGATACTGCGCCGCGTTGGTATCTTGGTATTCGTCAATCATTACGTGGCTAAACTGGTTTTGCCATTTTTTACGGATTTGCTCTTGAGTTTTAAGCAGATAAACCGTACGCCCAATTAAATCATCAAAGTCTAGAGCCTTGGCGTCACGTAGTGATTTCTCATAAGACGGAAAAATCTTTGCGGCGGCCCGGTTGGCTGGCGAATTTCCAGCAAGGGCGGCAAACTCATCTGGGCTAACCATCTCGTTTTTAGCTCCGCTTATCAAAGATGTTAGCAAGCGAGCTGGAAAGCTTTTTTCGTCTATACCTGCCTGGCGACTCACCTGTTTTACTGCCGCTAGGCGGTCGGTTTCGTCCCATATTACAAAGTTTCTGGGTATCCCAACATGCTCGCCATCTTGGCGAAGAAGCCTAACGCAAATACTATGAAAAGTCCCTAAGTAGGGCATGAATACGCGGTTGCTGGGATCCTTGCCAAGAAGGTGTGCCACCCGTTGGCGCATTTCGCCAGCGGCTTTATTGGTAAATGTAACCGCCAAAACATTAAAGGGCGTGGCTTTTTTAGTAGCTAATAAATAGGCCATGCGATGCGTCAGGGTTTTGGTTTTGCCGCTACCAGCGCCCGCCAAAATTAATAATGGTCCATCGGTAGTAATAACTGCGCGCTTTTGCTCAGGATTTAACTCTTTTAGCAAGCCCTCCGCGTCCAAACCCGGACTATCTATCGACATCTATCAATTGTAACAAACCAGAGATACCAAAAGTGCTATTTGACAAAATATTTAACAGCCAGAAGTGCTATTAGCGCGATAACGACGAGCAATATTACAGCCAGCCCTATTTGGTTTCTGGCGTGTTCTTGACTGGCTGCGCCAGCTGGTACATGCAGCGGGCTTTCTGGAATGGGTTGCTGTGGCATAACCGGCAGGCCAATATCTGGTTTTTGGCTTGTTGCGCCTGGAATCTCTGATTCAAATGTTGGAGCTAGTGATGTTTGTTGGTGCTCCACGGATGGCTGTTCGGCTGGTTGTTCAGGGGATTGCTGGGGCGCTCCGTAGGTTGTATAAGCCTTTTCTACTGAAGGCTCTCCAGAAGTTTGGTTATCGCTTGGCGGACTTATTGATGTCCGTTGTGGAATACTTCCCGAAGCTACAGGTGAGGGCGCTTGAACTGCTGGTTGCTCGTCGGGCTGTGGGCTTAACGGTTTGGGATGGCGATATCTTTCCTCTAGGACCATAGGGTCGGCCATAATTGGATGGTGACCAACAATTATCGGCCTGGAAGAAGAGCTGGGTGTAATTTTATGCGGCTTGCTTACGTCAAAAACTTTAGGATTTTCGTCACTGCCTTGGGGCATATTATTCTTCCCCTTTTTCGCGCTGCCAGTTGTGGGCGGCCTTCACAATTCCAGCAAAACTTTCGTAGTTCAAGCTGGCGCCTCCCACTAAGAAACCGTCCACGCCATCTATATCTAAAAAGCCGTGGATTACGTCTGGCACTACACTCCCTCCGTATAATATGCGCAAATTGTTTGCCGCCTTAGGACCAAAAACATCTTTTACATAACCCCGGATGTAAGTAGCCGCTTCTTCCACCTGGGCTGGCTTGGCAATGTCGCCAGTACCAATTGCCCAAACCGGCTCGTAAGAAATAACAATGTTGCGTACTTCTCCGGCTGTTAAGTCGCTTAAAGCCGTCATAAGCTGGTCGTGCAAAACTTGCTTAGTTTCTGCGTCGGCACGCTCGTTTTTAGTCTCCCCAACACAAAGGATTGGGGTTATTTCGTTACGCACGGCCGCCGCCACTTTGTTGCGGATTGTATCTAGCTCCTCGTGAAAAATGTGCCGGCGCTCACTATGACCAACGAGGCAATAGTGTACTAAATCGCGCAGCATGGTAAAGCTGACTTCACCGGTAAAGGCGCCTTCATCCCGCCAATAGGCGTTTTGGGCGCTTAAGCGGAATTTACGACGATCAAGTTGAATGCTCAAGGGTTGCAGGGTAAGCATTGGCGGAGCTAGAACAACTTCTATGTCGCGATAGATTTTAATACGCTCTTGTAGGCGGTGTACCAACAAGCTGGCCTGTGATGCATTAAGATGCATCTTCCAGTTTCCGACTATTAAGATTTTTCTCATTTCCACCCTTATTTTATCGCTTAAGCTTATTGTACACGAAATTATTCATGCTTATCTAGTAGAGCTTCAACTCCAGGGAGTTTTTTACCAGCCAGTAAGTCCAGATAGGCTCCCCCACCGGTTGATATATAGTCAAAATCATCAAGCTGGCCTTGGCTCTCTATGTAGCCAACCGTATCGCCTCCGCCTACAAGCGTAAATGGTTTATTGGCGTGATGGCGGCTTGTACTAATCATAGCTTCAACTATGGTCCTGGTACCGTGAGAAAACGGGTCATGTGCACCAGCTATCCCCTTTGTTTCGGTAACTCCGCATGTGCCGTTCCAAATAACCGTTTTAGCCATTTTAATTGCGCCCGATACAACTCCCGCACTAACCGGACCGATGTCCAAAATCATTTCTTTAGCACCTATGGAATATAATGGTGGTCGCGGGATTTTCGGGTAAGACTGAATATCTGCCAGTGAATAATTGGTAAGGTCTATTACTTTGGTTGGAGCCAATCCATTTATTGCGGTAGACACAACCACGTCAACCGGCAGAAGAAACTGAAAAGACCTGGCTTTTTCGGCCCTGCGGACTTTTGTCAGAATATCGTGCGCTATATCTATCGCGCCTGGCTCTGCCAGGCTTTTGCCTAGTTTTGAACCGTTTGCTAGCAAAAAAGTATTGGCTATGCCGCCGGCAACGGCAACACAATCCGTCAGGTCAATTAAGTGGTTGAGCAGATCTATTTTATCACTAACTTTTGCCCCTCCTAGTACGGCCATAAGGGGTCTTTTGGGTTCTTGCATAACCTTTTCAATGGCTTGAACCTCCTTTTCCACAAGCAACCCAGCCACAGAGGGTAACATTTTAGTAATTGCGTTTGTACTAGCATGTTTGCGGTGTACTACACCAAAACCATCTTGTACAAAAATTTTGGCCTGGGTAGAATCAGCAATTGCCCTGGCAAAGTCTGGGTTATTTTGTTTCTCCTCTTCGTAAAAACGCAGATTTTCTAATAGTAGTACTTCGCCGGGTTTTAACTCGCTAGTAGCTATCTTTACCTTATCTCCCACACAATCATCAACAAAACCTACCGGTTGACCCAAGAGTTCTCCCAGGTATTCAGCTACAGGTTCTAAACTAAGTTTTTTGTCGCCTGATGTTGGCCGCCCAAGGTGCGAGATAATTACTAGGCTTGTCCCTGGCTGGTCTAGAATGTATCTAATTGTTGGCAGGGATTGTTTTATACGGAAATCACTCTGCACCCGCCCATCTTTTACGGGCACGCTGTAGTCGGCGCGCATCAAGATACGCTTATTTGTTAGGTCTATATCTCGAACCGTTTTTTTACTAAACAAAATGACCCCACCAAAGATTAATAACTGCTTTTAGTATGTCAAATCTCAATATGAAATTCTAGGTATAATGGTGACCCCAAGGGGAATTGAACCCCTGTTGCCAGGATGAAAACCTGGTGTCCTAGGCCACTAGACGATGGGGCCATGCTGCCAAGAACAGATGAATTGTAGCATATTTACTATCTGTTGGCACCAAAAATCCCCCGCCTTGTCTTCTCTACCAAAAACACAAGACAAGTAGTTGTCTTGCCTGTGTTTTTGAGAGGAGCAATCTAGCCTTAGGCGAAGCTTTTGACTTGCCAAAAGGCAAGTCAAAACTAAGCTCAGGCGTCAATTGCGACGACGAGCAGGGGATCTTGATGTGTCAAATTTTTGTTTTTAAGAGCGGTCAGTCGGTGCTCTATCACCTTAGACGTTAGCACAATTGCGCTGTTTTCGCAATTGCTTATCCACAGGTTTAGCTTTGTCGGCGGCGGCTAACCACATAGTGGCCAGCTGCACCAAGAGCACTAACACCAGCAAACAGGGCAACTACGTCACCAGGGCCTGTATTTGGCAAAGTGGTGGTAGATAGAACCTGCGGAGGTGTGACTGGGGGGGTTGAAGTGACAGTTACACCAGCTTCACACTTACCAACTTCTGTAGTGCCTTTATTGGTATGGATTACAGCCGTAATGGTGTAGGTACCAACCGTAGACTGGTTGAAGTGGTAAATCGCGCTTAAAGCGCTGGTGTTGACAGTTTTTGTATCAACAACCTTGCCATTTGCATCTCTTACAGTAAACACGTAGCTGTTAACTGTTGCATTCTGAACTTCGGCATACGCCGTAAAGTCAAAATGTGTTCGGTCTATTTGCTTAACATCCGCTCCCTTACAAGCAAAACTTACTTGAGGTGGGGGAGTTGGGCAGCCAATGTTGGCCTGGAACTGTACAAAACGGATTTGTCCTAAAGATACTCCGACGCCATTAGGAACGTTTACACCGCTACCAACAATACCGTCGGGTAGGTTTTGTAGAACTGCATTGTTTGGATCAAGCAACTGAGTTGAACCGGCTTTGTAGCCGATTGTATATGCAGCGGGAAGTTTTACTCCTGCTGTATCAGTCCTGCTTGTTGGGTTAGCATTTACGGCACTGACGGTCACTAGTGAACTAATGCTTGTTGAGGCAGTAGAGGGCAAGGTTGCCTTTACCGTAACACCTGTTAGTGGGTCGGGACCCGGGTTATGAATGCGTACTTTAAACTGTACGGTTTCACATTTGTCGGCATTTACCGGATCAGCGAAAGAACCATTTTCTGTGACGTTACGAACGCGGTAAATATCACCACCTTCGATCTGTCCAGCAGCGGCTGCTAAAACAGCAGAGCTACTAAGTGCTACCACAGGAACTACAAGTAGTGCTGAGGCAGTTTTGAAAAGTCTTAACATTATACTTTTCTCCTTTTTAAATTAATTATTTACTTAATTAGTACAAACTAGATAGTTATTGGGCTTTTAAATTTGTTGTTTAACCGTCGGAAACTCAATCTGCCTGAGGCAGAGAATTTCCGACGGTCGGATTGGGGCGCCCTATAGGAGCGACGCCCCACCGACTACGTTTTGTCCGAGGACCTTAGAAGACGACCTCGGGCCTAATCGGGACCGTCACTTCTGTTGAACCGTTCGTTGTAGAACCGGTTGAGAAGATGGCGGAGACCTTGAACTCCACGACCAGGTCGCCCAGCGTCGAGCCGGCCCACAGGTGGGCTCGGTAACACTGTCTCCCGGCCGGGCAAGGTGTGAGGTCCCAGCGAACGTCGGACGGAATAAGTCCGTTGACGGTCGCATCGGATGGACCGCTCACCTTTTGCATTGTCTCGCCTGCGATTGTCGCGCCGCTCGGCACGACTACCTCGCAGTAGAGAAACACGTCCCCACCCACCTGTAGGTGGGCAGCCGATCCGAAGCAGACGGGAGCCGGCTGCGGATTTGCTGGGGGAGGAGTTACTGGCGGAGGTGTCGTGACTGAGCAACTCGCTGCTGCCGCGGACGATGCTGCGGAAGCAGCAGAAGCAACCGCGTCTGCGGCAAGCTCCTGAGCTCTTTTGTTCGCCTCCTTGAGCGCCTTGTCGTAGGCCTTTTTATAGGCCTTTTTATAGGTCGCTCCGGTTGCTGTTTCTGTCACGCTGGCTGATACGGAAGCAACGACTGTTGCCGAGGCAGCAGAAGCAGCCGAAGCTGCTGCGGCTGTGTTCCCCGGACAGGCTGCTGCTGCCGCGGACGATGCTGCGGAAGCCGCACTTGCCGCCACAGGGATTGTAACCGTGGCGGTCGCCGTTGCCGAGACCAGCTTTTTCACTGGATGTTTCGGCTTGACAGGCTTCGAAGGCGATCTGACCCAGAGCCACATGAGGACCCTGTTGGAGTCCCCATTCCAGCATGACGTTGGAAACGCCTTGCGAACCACGATGGTGATGCGCTTACACCCCTTTGCGTGGGGCACGCACACCTTTCGAGGCTCGATGTTGGCAGGACGCCGAGTGGCAGCCTTCTCGCCCTTGGTAAGCAAGCGGTTCTTGGCGTTGAAGTAGCGGCCACCGGAGCAGCCACGATTCTTCATCCAAGTGGCTTGCGCCACTTCGCCCATTACCAGGCCGTTCTTCATCTGTGCCTTGAGGCTGCCGTTCACGGCACTGAAGCCCATGAACGACGCACTCACGGCAAGGTTGCCGTGGCCAGTGAGACTGTCAACGCCCTGTGTGATACTGGTCGTGCCGTCACCACACGCACCACGATGGAACGTGCTGACCGCGAGCGCTGGGCTCGCGAAGAACAACGCAGAAGCTACCCCGACCGTAGTCAGGGTGACGAGCACACGTATAAAACGCATGGAAATCACCTTCCCTTCGATCGGAGGCTAAAAAGAGCGGAGTACCGGCCGATCGTAACCGGTACCTCGCGCTTCTTAAAGCCAAGCATTGCTTAGCCCAGAGGCGCGAGATACCGTAATGTTAACAATCTTGCCAGGTATCCGTCTTCAATTAAGTAGTCGGTGGGTCTTAAAGACCCTATAACTATCTAGTTTGCTTATCGTTTTAAAGATAACAAACTTTTTCTCGACCAATTTGTTAAACTCCTTCTCGCCTGCCTGGCATTTTTATATCCACTTTTTAACAGATATAAATTTCAAGATTTTCACCCCGTCGCCAGAAAGCGAAGATGGCTTTACTTTACCACAAGCTGTCAATCTTGTCAATACCCTTATGCTATATTCATTAATAAAAGAAAGCCCCTGCTCGTCCGGCTGGACAAGCGAGGGGTAGTGATAGTTCTGTGATTCAACCGCTAGGTGGCCCGTAGGGCCGGCTTACTAGGCATACGCAGAGGGATCTGAGGTTGCACACCCCTGCGCATCTGTGCCAGTAGCCGGCCCACGAGCCTCGGGAGTTCACAGGGCTCCCTCTTCTCACTCCACCGGGGGGGTGGGTGAGAGCTTGCCGCCCATCGGGTGTTGCTAACGCGCCAACGTTCGCATCCCATCTTGCGGACAGCTCTTGCGCGCACAGAGAAAGTCTGTGCGCGAATTGTAGCCCGCGGGCTGGCGGTGGCCGTGAAGTCAGAGGGATGTCCCCCAACATCCATCTGTGGCCGCCGCCATTAAAACGCACCCACGGGTTCTTATATACGAGCCAACACCTCAGAGCTTCACCTGGAGGGTAATGTCCCCAAGACTATTAACCTGAGCGTGGCGTACACCACGGCCTGTACTAGGACTTTTGTGTTGGCTCGTAAGCCTTTGGGGGTTTAGCTAAGGGTCTCTTATCCGCGTGGATTCGACCCCTGCTCTAACCCCTTAGGGCGGCACTAGGAAGTGCTTGCTTCCTCTTTGCGTGCCGCTGAGCGGACTTACAGCCAGCTTTCCAGCCTCGCCTACCGCTCTTAAATTTTAGGAAGATATCAGCCAAAACACCTTTAAATCACAATATTCTAGCTGATACCTTCCACTTCTCTAGCAGTTTAAAGTACAAGGGAGCAACGATCCGCCTAGGCGGAGTGCTCTACCCCTATCACGAAGAACGATTATACTATCTGATGCCTAACTTATCAACGGTAGATATTACTTCTTAGCCTCAACTTTGTCCCTGGGGAACGTAAAGCCGAAGGTACTCCCCTGGCCTTCGGTACTTCTAAAGATGATATCTCCTCCCTGAGCTGTTATCACCTTCTTGGCCATGAACAGCCCGAGTCCCGTCCCATCTGGGCGCGTTTTACGAGCGTTATCTGTTCTGTAGAATTTAGCAAACAGGCGATGCTGGTCTTCTTTTGGCACCCCTATCCCCGTATCTGTTACGGTGTAGGTAATATCTTTATCTGTAGCCTCCAGGCTTGTTACTATCTTGCCTCCAACAGGGGTGTAATAGATAGCGTTATCTAAGAAGTTCATGATTACCTGGCGAACCTTGGTCTCATCTAACATTAGTCTGGGGAAATTGGTTGGTTTTTTATAGGTGAGCGTAAGGTGTCTGGCCTCTGCTGTATCTTTTAGTTGATTTACCTCTGTAGATACCACTTCTGGCAGATTGGTCAACTTGTTCTCGATGACAAACTTACCTGTTTGGAGGCGCGAAACGTTAAGAAGGTCTGCTATCAGATAGACCATTCGTTGCGTACCGTTAAATGAACGCTTTATTAGGTCTTTTTGGTTCTTGTTGATATCTCCCGCATCTCCCTCTAATACCATGCTTAGATACCCCTTTACGGCGGTTAGCGGAGTGCGCAACTGGTGACTCGCCATGCTTATAAACTCATCCTTAGCCGCATCTAGCGCTTTTAGGCGCTCGTTGGCCACCTGAAGTTCCTTGGTAGCCTCTTCAACTTTTTGCTGTAAGGTGATGTTAAAGTGTGATATCTCTTCAAACCGCAGAGCATTTTGGATTGCTATAGAAACTTCATTTGAGATTATTTCTAATATCTGACAATCGGCTATAGAAATAGGGTTTCCGCTCTTCTTGCTACCTACAGCGAGAAACCCAATATTATTATCTTGAAACAGCATTCTCGAGAGAGCAGCTATTTCATATTCATTCAGTAGTGTTTTCAGTTTTTGGTGATTATCATCCAACTCATCTGTAATAATAGTTTTTCTCCTCAACTGCGAACTTGTGGTCATTAGGTAATCGCTGTCTTCGTCTAGAAGTTTTTTTTGGGTGTTCCCGGCGACATGTCTAGGGACGCTCCTTGTTGGTTTAGTTACAAAGGTGCACGATGTCAATTTGAGGTGATTTGCTACACTGGTGGCGCTCTTTTTCATAATCTCATCAATATCAATGTTTGCAACTAGAACCTTATTCAGGTCATCAATAACTTCTTTAGCGTCATATGCATCACGATAAAAAACTCTATTAGATACCTTATCGAAAACGTCTTTAACGGGTTTAAAGGTTATGGCCGCCAATGAACTAACCGCAACAAAAATTAAGGCTTGGCCAGTGTCAATTTGACTCCCGGCAATTCCCCTAATCAGCCCAAAAGCGACGACCGAGAAGAATAAGATCAAGGTTGATAGAGAAAGAATATATCCTACCGATCTTGCCACAATAGCTTGGAAGTTAAGGAAGCGTTGACGAAATATACTATAAAAAAGCGACCCCGTGAAAATATAAGGCGTGAAATAACCCAAAAATATAAAAGAGTCGTTATGCACCAACGGTGGTAGGACCATGATAATCAGGATAGCTAGTGCAGTAGTGGCAAAGAGACCAGACAAGACAGTCCTGGCCTGCATCTTAACGATGGGATCGCTTGCTCTACGAAGAGAGGATATCTGTATCCTGATGGACAAAATTGATATAACAATGAAATAAATTAGGATTAATAAGGTCAGATTAGAGTATTGATATTGGGGTGGTTTTCCAGAGGATTGTAGGGCATAAGATCCAGATACAGCCGGCAGTAACGCAAGAAACCCCGTAATGACGCCCCAGAGCGTTATGATACTCGAGGCTCTTGATTCCTTCTGCTCTAGAGGGAAGACAAGAACAAGTCTGTATAGACAGACCAGAGTTATAGTCCCACTAAAAAATCCAATCTGGTTGGCCCAGTTTAATAGAAGTAGGCTGGAACCTGGCTGAGAAGAAAAATTATTTAGGGTGTAATCAAGAATGATATTTGCAAGAGTCCAAATAAACAGAATCCCAGCAAATAGCATGAAAAGTCGGCTGACGCGTGACTTCTTTTTATAACTAAGGGTGGCGCTTAATAAGACTTGGAGCAGTGCAAGAAGCACAAGCGGTATATACTTCATGTCCTAAATTGTAACAGCATCAACGATTTTGATGGGCATGGGTACCTATTGGCTGAAGTAGAGGGGAACGTGATGATTGGCGATTAGTTTGGTAAAGGGTTTATCTGGATTGGCCACTGTAAAGACATTGATATTGTGATTATTATATGGGATAACAACGGCTAGATAATCTTGATCATAGTCGGTCTTACTCCCCGGGTCAGGAAGGTGGAACTCCTCCCCCCCCAACAAATCACACTGTAAATCGAGCCTTCCCAAAGATTTAATTGCCAGCCTATTCAAATAAGCAAAAAAGGCAGTGGTACCTTTTGCCATCCCCAGTTCAAACATTGCTTTATAGCTCATTAAACTATAGGGTTTGTCGCGTGATGGTTCTACCTCTTTATTGGCCATGTTGGTTGTCAAATTAAGACAGTTATCAGCAGCTCCAATCCCGTGATGGTCTAGGGCTGTTTGAAGGTCAACCCATTCTCTGGCTAACTCTGTGGTTAATCTGTCATCGACGACTTCTATACCTGTCAGGCCGGTCGTATCCCTTTCGCACTTGGGCTTCGGACCTACTGCTCTCTTAATGTGAGCCACTCTACTTAGACCAAGATCTACTGTGTAGACAAAAGTAGTAAAGGGTTCATATGATTGCATTGCGTGATGAAAGTCATAGCCTGTGAATGTTTTGGTCTCGGTAGTTCTACCAAAATTAGCTAGTTCGTCATTGCCCTTCACTGCGAGAGCTACCACATCACTATCATCACCATGTTGACCTAGGGCCTCAGTTACAATTCCCCGTTCTAGGAGGTCTAGTTGCTCTTTAGACAGATGGTACGATTCTAGGCTAATACTGTCCCTTATATCTTCGGGGTGACCGGTCGGAAAAAACTCTGAGGGCGCACCCATTTTAGAACTCCTCGAACTCTACATGTTCCATCCGTTTAATTTTGAAAAAATCCTTTGTGTATTTTACTGCATCGTTTACGTCAAACGCCTTACAGGTGTATATATCAACACTGAAGAATAGCTTTGGCGTATCCCAGGCATAAAAATGAGCCCCCGAAGACTCCCAGTGAATCCAGCCAGCTTCTCCAAACTTCGGCGACCTATGAACTACTGGATCAATAAGGGCTTTCATTTTAAGAATCTTTGACAGCCCTTTAAGATACGCCCTGATATCATCGGCCACAATATTTTTTAGAGGATATCCTTCTATAACTGCTCTTTGACGATGTATTTCTGGTGCCAAGTCCTTCATAGCCCCCCTTTTTTTAAATTATTAAAATAGTGCTCCCAGCGCGAGAACAACAGATGAAATACTGCTTTAAGATTATGATTTACGCTTATGCTTAAGTCAACTAGACTGCGTTTTTGATACGTTGTAATATAAAGCTAATGGCAAAAGTAGCAATTGTTGAGGATGATTTAGCTATCGCCCAAATGTATCTCATGAAATTTGAGAACGAAGGGTACGATGTTGAGATAGCCGAAAACGGTAAGATGGGCCTTGAGTTGTGTGAAAAAATGGAACCAGATATCGTATTACTCGATCTTATGATGCCAGAGATGAACGGTGACGAAGTGCTAGAAAAGATGCGTAAATCCGATTGGGGTAAGAAAATTAAGGTGGTTATCTTAACCAATGTGGGTGAGCAAGAAGCGCCCGATTCACTAAAGGATCTTGACGTAAGTTGCTACATCGTGAAAGCCGAGATGACACCCCATCAAGTGGTAGATTTAGTCAGGCAAAAACTTGCTGGGTGATAGAGCCGTTCATGAATTCCATCGCAGCGAATAAAACAGACGCCATAAGACAACATCTAGATATACTACTTTCAATATCAAATGATAATTGTTGGTTCACGGGGTTTTAATGTTATGAAAATAGGAATTGTCGGTTGGGGTATTGAGGGTCAGAGCGTTTATCGCTACTTCGGCCCTGAGCACGATTATCTAATAGTTAATGAGCACCCCAGGGATGATTTCCCCCCTGTCTCCGATAAGGTGCAGGTTCGATTCATTAAAGATGAGCGTGCGCCGGGATTAACTGGCGGTGTCCGAGATCTAAGATACCTCAACGGGATAGATGACTGCGATAAAATTATATATTCGGTTACCTCTTACAATAACCTTGTTAGCTTCTTTGGTGATGATAAGAACTTCTGGAACAAAGCCCAGACTGTTCAGCACATTTTTTTTGAAACCTGCAAAAGCAGAAATGTTATTGGTGTAACCGGTACCAAGGGTAAAGGCACAACGTGCACTCTAATCCATCGCATGCTACAAACAGCCGGGAAGAAGGTGTTTATTGGAGGTAATATCGGCAACAGTGTTCTAGATTTCGTACGCGATGTTCAACCAGATGATTGGGTGGTGCTGGAATTATCTAACTTTCAACTGCGTCACTTCCCCTATAGCCCGCATATTGCAGTTTGCTTAATGGTAGTCCCAGAACATCTAGAATGGCATGAAAGCTATAAAGATTACATAAAAGCTAAGCAGAATATCTGTCAGCACCAAGTGTCTGGCGATACAGTTATCTTCAATGCACTGAGCGATGGTTCTAGGCAACTGGTCAGTGTCTCGCCGGCAACCACTAAAATAGGTTACGAAGTACCGGCTCCAGGTGTTACGCCCGGCCATAAGGATGGTGCATGCGTAGATAACGACACTATTTATTTCGCCAATACACCGGTTTGCAAGGTCAGTGAAGTTACTTTGCTTGGCCGCTTTAATTTAGAAAATATCTGTGCTGCAATAAGTGCTGTGTGGGATATTACCAACGGTGATGTAAGGTCCATAAAAAAAGTTGTTACAAACTTTAGCGGGCTGGCGCACCGTTTGGAATTTGTGCGAGAGTTCAAGGGTGTTAAATACTACGATGATTCGTTTGGTACTACGCCTGAGACCGCAATTGTTGCTTTAAAATCTTTTGACCAACCGAAGGTTATGATTCTAGGGGGCTATGACAAAGGACTCCCCTTTGACGCAATGACTGACGAGGTTGTTAAAAGCAACGTCCGCCACGCTATTTTAATTGGAGATACTGCACCGGCCATAGAGACTTTGCTGAAAGACCGTGGCTTTACCGCTATAACAGACGGTCTAAAAGACATGACAGCTATTATTAACAACGCCAAACGAGTTACTCAACCTGGCGATGTGGTTCTGCTCAGTACTGGTTGCGCTAGTTTTGGAATGTTTAAAGACTACCAGGAACGCGGTGATGAGTTCAAGAAAGCTGTTCTAGAACTCGCTTAAGTTGGGCAATTACCGGAATTTCTGGCTGCATTACGACGGCTCGCTGTTTGGCAAGTTCTCTTATTAATTTTTCTATCCAGTGATAATGCGTACATCCTAGTACTATCTGGTCGGCCCCAGACCTGCAGGAATCATTAATAATTTTTGCGACTTTTTCGCGGTCTACTCTGTTATTCTCTATCATATAGCTCCATTCGCTGCAATCTGGTTCTAACACCTTAACACCTTTGGCGTATTGTTGTTTCAGCCACTGGTATCTGGGACTGGAAAGTGTCATGGGGGTGGCACAAACCGCAATTACCCCTGTTTTGGTGGCGATGGCTGCGGGTTTAACCATCGGCTCCATCCCAACAAGCGGCACGCTTATCTCGCCGCGTAATCGCATGATAATGTTAGTGGTAACAGTATTGCAGGCAATAACTATCACCTTACAGCCGTCGCCAACAAGTTTTTGCAAAATAGGCTTAGTGAATTTATAAATTTCCTCTATGGAACGAGCTCCGTATGGTACGTGCTGCTCGTCGTTTCTAAATATTACCTCCAGTTCTGGAAGCTCATCTTGGATAGCACGTACAACCGACATGCCGCCGACACCTGAGTCAAAAACACCAATTTTCATGTCTAACTAACTTGGCCCACTCTAAGAGGGACATACCTTTGCACCAACGACTCGACCTCGAAAGGAAAGTTCTTAATAGAGGCGGGGTGGCTTCTGTCCCAAATTACGCCGGCGACGGCTACTTTATTAACAAATTCAGAGGTTTTTGACACTTCTGATAACGCACTACCAGTTCGGAAGACATCATCAACCAAACCAATAGCGTCTGCATTAACTATTCTTAGGCGATCCTTTTCGCTCTTAAAGCCATATTCGTCCCTGGACAGTTTTTTAAGGGTTACGCAACCAATTCCCATTTCCTTAGCTATCATCTCACCCAACAAATTTGCTCCCGCAGGCACTGGTACGATAATTTCTGGTTGGTAAGTTTCGAGCCTAACAGCTAGTCGGCAAGCTATTTCACCGGCAAGTTTTGGATTGGCTTTTAAAAATTCACCGTCTAATTCGAGTTTACAGTTGCCCGATTCACCAGCATGAGAAGTGAATTCTTCAACCTTTACCGCACCCCTTTTCTTTATGGCTCTTTCAAGATTTGTCATTGTGCCGCCCGAATGACGTTTTCAAACAAAGCACAGACTGTTAACGGCCCTACACCACCCCTGCTAGGAGTAATTGTTATGTCGTCACGCTCATAGAGCTCTGGCGCCGCGTTACCAACAGTTTTTCCCTCTTCGTTAGCCGTACCGGCATCAACAACAACCGCTCCCGGCTTAACCATGTCAGATTTTAGAATACCGGGGACATTGGCGGCTGCAACAATTACATCTGCGGCTAGAGTCATTGCCTTTAAGTCATCAACACCACGGTGGCCGATTTTTGGTTGAATACCGTCTTTCTCAAGCAAATTCTTCAGGGGTGCGCCTACTAGCTTGCCACGGCCAATAATAACCACTTCTTTATCTTTCAAATCAATGTCATATCCGGCTAGCAACCACAGTATAGCCGTGGGTGTTGCCGGGTTAAACGGGGCATCTTGCCCTAGAGCATCTACATCTTTTGCTGGGGCTATCAGGTTAACGATTTCTTCAGTCTGACTAGGCTCCACCAGGGGCAACTGGACAATCATCCCGTGGACTGACTCGTCTTTATTAAGTATGTCTATCAGCTTTGGCACATCTGTTTGTTTGGGGGTATAAAGGTCCGCAATTGCGCCAATGTCGGCTCCGTATTTCCGTTTCAAGCGTACATAGGTATTAATTACCGGATCATCGTTCACTTGGATAATTGCCAGTTTTGGATGGACGCCAGCCTCAAGAAGTTTGCCCACTTCCTGGGTGTGGCGGTCTTTGATGCCAGCAACCAGCTCTGCGCTATTTAGTAATCTCATATTCTTCTATACTAACAAATCTTGGTAGAATGTCTTTAAGAGGGGAGCTATAGAAAAATGAGAACCGCGCTTTTATCGGTTTACGATAAGAAAGGGATTATAGATTTTGCTAAGGGGCTTTTGGCACTGGGGAATTGGCAGATTATGGCCTCTGGTGGTACAGCCTTGACGCTAAAGGGAGCCGGCATCGCCGTTAAAGACGTTGCAGATTTAGTCGGCGGGGGTGCAATTCTAGGCCACCGGGTAGTCACTCTATCCAGGGAGGTCCATGCTGGGCTTTTGGCTCAGCCAACAAAGGCTGACCTTAAGGAGCTGAGAAACCTGGGGATTCCATTTATCGACCTTGTCTGCGTCGATTTATACCCGTTAGCTGAAGAGGTCGCCAAGCCAAGCGCAACAATGGAATCAGTTATTGAAAAGACAGATATCGGCGGCCCCACTATGCTTCGCTCGGCCGCTAAGGGAAGGCGCATTGTTATATCACAACCAAGCCAAAGGAACCAAGTGCTGGCATGGCTAAAAGCCGGTGAACCAGATAGCAAAAATTTCCTAGATAAACTAGCAGCAGATGCCGAGGCCGTGATAGCAGATTACTGCATAGATTCAGCCAGATATAGTTCCGGCGGAACTTACGATGGATTTGTTGGTAAAGCCACGACACAATGTAAGTACGGTGAAAACGCCCCACAGGCCCCTGCTCGATTATTTTCAGTTAGCGATGACCCGTTGTCGCCAAGCAAATTAAATCTTTTGTCTGGTACAGAGCCAAGCTTTAATAACCTGGCCGAGATAGACCGGCAACTACAAACAATTACCCACATAGCCGCCAGTTTTGATAAAAATTTTGGCAAAACACCACTGATAGCTCTTGGTACAAAGCACGGAAACCCTTGTGGAGCAGCAGTTGGTGATGACTCAGTAAAAGTCATTCGTAAGATGGTAATGGGCGACCCACGAGCCATTTTTGGCGGGTTGGTAATGCTAAACTTCCCTGTTGATAAGAAAGTAGCAGAAGAACTTTTAGCGTACGGTATGAGTGGTGGCCGCCGCTTGCTTGATGGCATTAGCGCACCGGCATTTAGCAAAGATGCTATTAAGATGATGGAGCGTAAGGGCGATAAATGCCGGTTTCTAGCTAATCCAAACTTAAAAAGACTTGGCAAAAACTCTTTAGATAAAGCCCCGCGTTTTCGTTACGTACGTGGTGGATTCTTACAACAGCCAAATTACACCTTTGTTTTGAACCTTAATAGTAAAGATGTAGCTACGAACGGTAGACTTACCCAGACACAAAAACGTGGCATCATCCTGGCTTGGGCCATTTGCGCAACTAGTAATAGCAACACTATTACATTAGTTAAAAATGATCAGTTAGTCGGTAACGGTGTTGGTCAACAAGACCGGGTTTCCTGTTGTGAGTTGGCCATCAAGCGTGCTCGTGATGCTGGGCACGATGTAGAAGACGCAGTTGCGGCCAGTGATAGTTTTTTCCCATTTCCTGACGGCCCAGAAACCTTAGCCAAGGCCGGCATTAAAACCATTTGGACAACCAGCGGATCAGTCCGTGACACCGATACGGAAGCACTTTGCAAAAAGAAGGGTGTGACACTTTGCTGGGCACCTGACGCTATCGCCCGCGGTTTCTTTGGCCATTAAAGTCGAGGACGTTAACTACTAGCTACTGGTGGGGTTGCTGGCGGATCGGCAGGTGGAGGAGTAGGCACAGCTGGGGCGACTGGTTCTGGTTGGGCTGGTGCTGGTGAATTATTGTCCGCGACAACTGCGGCATCAAGGTTATTGAAGGTATCTTGGATTATTGCCTCGCCAATCATGCCAAGAAGCATTAAGAGGATAAAGGCAATTATTTTTTCCATTTTTCCCTTTGTTATGTGCTCAACACCTTCAGAATACTTCCAGTACCACCAAATACTACCCACTAACGGTATAAGCCATATCCATGCTGTTGGAATTTGTTCCCCCAATTTATTCATTTCCCCTTTTGTCTTGACTGCCCAGTACCAAGAATAGATACCAAAAGTTACAAAAGGCAGAAGCAATACTGCTGCCGGACTTCGTTTTTTCATTTCGTTCTCCGTTTAATTACTTACTCTAAGCTTACGGTTATTTTCTAATATTGGCAAACAGAGATTAATCACAAAAAAAGCCAACCACAGGGGTTGACTCTTTTTATGGAGGACCAGGAGGGACTTGACTCACTTCCAGCGAGCCCGCAACTACCTCCATCAAAACAAGTTTTGAGGAGTAGGTTGCCTTGCGAATTGCCACAGGCAATTCTCACCTCTCCACCCTCCGGGCGTCTCGGGTTCAAGTCCCAGCCTTACCAAAGAAAATACCCGACGCAAAGTCGGGCTTTTTCTTTGGAGGGCCAGGAGGGACTTGAACCCTCGACATTCTGCTTAAGAGGCAGACGCTCTAACCAGCTGAGCTACTGGCCCATTTTGAACTATCAAATATTAGCACGCCCACCCCTGTTTTGTAAACGATGTTACAATGCTGGTATGAGTACCAGCAAGGACGACTTGAGAGAACAACTTAAAAAACAGCGTATTGGTTTGAGTTCGCAGCAGGTTGAAGAATACAGCAAAAGTATTAATGACCAACTTACAGAAATACTTAACAAGTTAAGTATTTCTGCTATGCATGCCTACTTACCGATAGAAAAACAAAATGAAATTAGCACCTGGCCGCTATTGAAATATGTCTGGCAAAATTTCCCAGAAGTCCGGACCGCCACCTGGCAAAAGACGGCAGATGGCCAATTTCAATCTGTTTATATACAGCCCGAAACAAAGTATGAAATTGATAAAAGTGGCTTTTGGCAGCCCCAAAACGTTAAACCGTTCGTAAGAAATACTAAATTTGATTTGATTATTGTTCCCCTGCTAGGTTTTGACGATAATGGCCATCGACTGGGTTATGGCGGAGGTTATTACGACCGCTTTTTGAAGACCCAAGAACAAGCCCAAACCGTGGGACTGTGCTATGAGCTCGGACATCTAAAAACGCCAATTCCCTCTGAAGCCCATGACTTTCCTCTGAAAACGGTTATCACCGAAAGGAAAGTTTACTTTTACAAATCTAACTGAGTGTAAATATAAATACCCACTATGCCACCAACTGTGCTACCCAAAATCCCCCACAGAGAAAGATAACTGGCGCCCAGCCAAGTGGGAACTAGGCCGCCAATTATTCCCCCCAGTCCCACCAAAAGCCAAAGTACTGATTTCATTACTTGCATTATAACAATACCACCTCGACACAGATAAGGGCCTACAAAGGAAGATTAATAGTGCCTAGCAGCTTCCTGCGACTCGTATCGCCGTTTGGTTGCATGTCAACAATTGATATTGCGTCGACGGCTACTTTGTCTCCTGAATGTAGTCTGTGCTTTCTCTGGATGGTGACGTGTGGTCTAAAGCCCCCCTGGGCAAATTCTGGGCTCACTAGGGGGGCTCCGTATTTTTCTAGGAGGCCGATCAATTTATTATGCAGGGACATCAGTTCTGGAGTTGTTTTAATGATAGTAACTGGGGTGTCCTTTGACGGACCCATGAGGTCGTCGTTTTGTGCAACCGTTTTAACGGGCTGTTGGCCGGCCAGCAGTTCCTTCAATTTCTTGTGGAATTCTGGCTCATTTAAATCAATAAAAAAATCATCAACAAGCGTTAGGTGCAGAGGCCAAGTTCCCCAGGAAAATTCATAGTCTGTTTGCTTATTTTCTAGTAGCTTTATAAGTGTATATTTCCGCATATTATAATGTGGTACGCCCGGCAAGATTCGAACTTGCGACCCCTTGGTTCGAAGCCAAGTACTCTAATCCACTGAGCTACGGGCGCTTAACAGACACATTGTAACAGATTACAGCCAAGATGTGGCTCCATAGTTTAAGCATAAACAGTGTATTATTAAATCGATAATGGAGCACCTAAGTTCGATACTAGCGTTTGTTCTGTTCGCGTCTATTACCTGGATCGCGGGCGTATGGCTAATGCGTACAACCGATGCAATTGACACCAAATATAAACTAGGCAGTGCTTTTGGCGGATTATTAATTCTTGGTATTGCTACTAGTTTGCCCGAGATAGCCATCTCTGTTTCGGCCGCCCTCAACCACCGCTACGACATAATTATAGGGACACTGATTGGAGGTATAGCCATTCAAACCGCGGTTATTAGTTTATTTGACGCCCGGATGCGAACTAGGTCGCCATTAACCTTTGCCGCCGCTTCTCTTACACTGGTCCTAGAAGCAACGGTGGTAATTTTAGTAACGGTAGCTGCGATTTTAGCCATCCGAACACCCGTAATAGTTCCAGGGACCAGTATTAGCCTGGTCTCTGTTTTAATTTTCCTGCTCTGGTTGGGCGGATTATGGCTAGCGTACCACGCCCGTGCGGGCCTGCCATGGCGTAGTGAAGCTATCGCGGCGGCGCCTGGTAGAGAGCATCATGAACGACGCGCAACTATTAATCATCCATACTTGCGAAAAACTTCAAATTTCAAGATTTTTATGATTTTTACATTGGCCGCAATAGCAACGTTAATAGCTGGTGTTGGCTTACAGGCAGCTGGCAGTGGTATAGCTACTAATTATGGAATAGGTTCCGGGTTGTTCGCTGCTACTTTTATTGCCCTGGCTGCGGCTCTTCCAGATATTAGCACCGGTTTCAGCTCAATCAGTATTGGTGACTATAAGCTGGCAATGAGTGATATTTTCGGCGGTAATGCTTTTATGCCTGCATTGTTTTTAATCTGTGATATTTTGGCCGGACATTCGGTGCTTCAGCATGCCACGCCAACTGACGTATGGTTCGCTGCGCTAGGTGTTTTACTTACCGGAATATATATACTTGGGTTAATTATGCGGCCGCGAAAACAACATTTTAGAATGGGTATAGACTCAATATCTGTGGTAGCGCTATACGTTATTGGTGTCGTTGTTTTGTCTATTACCGGTGGTTAGGCTCTAGGCGTCAGAGTTGTTGTCGGGCGTGATGATACGTTTTGATATATTAGGGTGCTGTTCGGTGCGAGCTAGCGTGATTTGCAAAATATTCAAGATACTTTTGGCGTGCTCGCGACTCATGCCAACCTTAGCAACGGCTGTTGGCTGTGAGCCCTTGCCAGGTGTTTGCATAAAGTTCATGACCACCCCATGATTGTTGGCGATAATATCAACCGTATCTGTAAATAATACCGGTTCGCCTGCTTTCTCTTGCTGGGGCTGATTTGAATCAATCACCTGAACGGCGACGCCTCCCAAACCATAGCCGGCTAGTTGCCACAGTTGGATAGCTTCGTTCTCGCGCACCTTAAAATGGCTGATTAGAAGAAGAAGTATGTCTTCGCTGGGGCGAGTGTGGCCAAGCTCGTAAGCAGCTAGCTGTTTTACATCGACTTCAACTGCGTCAGAAGTATCAGCCAGTGTCTCTTGAGCCTTAACTCTAAGAGTTTTAAGTTGTCTGCCAAGCGGGTGGAAGGAGTTTTGTGATTGGTTTTCGCTCATACCTATATTCTACTATAATAAAGCTAATGAATGTTCAAGAGTATGTTGATTTAAAAAAATTCAGTACCATGCGTTTGGGCGGAAAAGCCCGCTGGCTAGCTGAAGCTGCTAACGACAAAGACGTACAAGATTTAGTGCTCTGGGCACGCCAAAAGAATGCACCGGTTGTGATGATTGGCGATGGTAGCAATGTTATCTGGCGCGACGAGGGCTTCGAGGGACTGGTTATTGTTAATCGCATACTCGGCCGTGAGGTTCTTCAAGAAAATGCCAACGGTGCGGTTGTGCGAGTTGGCGCAGGTGAGGTTTGGGACGACATAGTTGGATGGACGGTTGATAAAGGTCTAAGCGGTATTGAATTTCTGTCATTAATACCCGGCAAAGTTGGCGCCGCACCCGTTCAAAACATCGGCGCTTATGGTAAAGAGATATCGAGTGTGTTAATGGGCGTAGGAGCGTATGACACCAAAAACGACTCGTTTGACACGGTATTAGCTAGTGGCAGTGGGTTTTCTTATAGGGACAGCCGGTTTAAGTCGACTGACCGGGGTCGATTTTTGATTACATCTGTTACGATGCGGTTATTTAATACTAAGCCAGAGCCGCCATTTTACGCGTCGCTAACAGACTATTTGAATGAGCATGGCATCACCGATTTTACTCCAGCTGCAATTCGAGAAGCTGTTACGGCCATACGTAAGGGCAAATTACCCGACCCAACGCAAGTGGCCAACAATGGTTCGTTTTTTATAAATCCAGTTATTGGTCAGTCAAAACTAGAACAAATTCGTCAAAAATATCCCGATGCTGTAAGCTGGCCGGCTAGTGAAGGTAAAACGAAAATCTCGGCGGGCTGGATGATAGAAAAGGCTGGATTTAAAGGATATCACGATCAGCTGACAGGCATGGGTGTTTGGCCAAATTCCGCACTAATTGTAATCAACGAGCACGCCAAAACTACCGCTGATTTGCTGGCTTTCAAGCAAAAAATTGTTGATAAGATTAAAACCGAGTTTGATATCGAGCTAGTCCAGGAACCCGAAATCTTACCTTGATTATTTATCGCTGGGCAGTGGGAATTTTAGGCTAAATTCGGTAACTTCTTGGCGCATCTTCTTTAGTTTGGCATCATTGTTGCGTGCTTTTATGGATTGCGTCATCCACTCGGCAACCGTTTCCATATCTTTTTCTTTTAGGCCTCGTGTAGTGATGGCCGGCGTGCCAAGCCTTAGCCCGCTTGGTCTAAATGGCGGCAATGGATCATCGGGGATTGCGTTGCAGTTAGCGCTTAAACCAATCTTATCAAGGATATCTTGGGCCTCTCTACCAGTTATTTTATAGCTAGTCATCATGTCCACCTGAATCATATGGTTATCTGTGCCGTTGGTAACCAGTTTAAAGCCGCGCTTCATTAGTTCGTCTGCTAGCCGCTTGGCATTCTTGAGTATTTGTTGAGCGTAATCTTTAAATTCCGGTTTCATTGCTTCGCCTAAGGCCACGGCCTTGGCGGCTGTGTTGTTCATGTGCGGACCACCTTGGAAGCCGGGGAACACCTCCCTGTCAATCAATGTCGGTAGGTTTTCCAAGGTTTTTTCTACTTTTTGTAAGGGGTTGCCCACCGTGCCTTTTGTTAAAATCATGGCGCCGCGCGGGCCGCGCAGGGTTTTGTGGGTAGTAGTGGTAATTATGTGGAAGCCGTAATCAAAGGGGTTGGGCAAAGCTTTTCCGGCTATAAGCCCAGCAATATGGGCCATATCGGCCATGAGCAGTGCGCCGACTTCGTTGCCGATTTCGGCAAACTTAGCATAGTCTAAATTACGGGGGTAGCCAGAAAATCCGGCCAGAATAATTTTTGGCTTGGTCTTTTTTGCTACTGCCCGCATTTCTTCATAGTCAATTTCGCCGGTTTCGGGATCTTTCATACCGTAACGCACAAAGTTGTAAAGCTGGGCCATGGTAGTAACTGGATGCCCATGGGTTAAGTGACCGCCTTGGTCGAGTTTCATGCCCATGACTGTGTCGCCAGGCTGCAGCCAGGCGAAATATACAGCCACGTTGGCTGGTGCCCCAGAATGAAGCTGGACGTTGGCGTGGTCGCAGTTAAAGATAGTTTTAGCTCGGTCTATGGCTAGTTGCTCAACCTTATCGGTGAATTCTTGGCCGCCATAGTAACGTTTGCCCGGATAGCCTTCAGAGTATTTGTTGGTAAATTCGCTGCCTAGTGCTTTTAAAACATCTCGGCTAACATAATTTTCACTAGGAATCAGTTCTAATCCCTCGCTCTGCCTTTCGTGCTCGGCAAGTATTAGTTTCTCAACTATTTTGTCCTTCATTTTTTACGACCTCCAACTTGCTGGCCACCACCGTAATCTGGCTAGCTTAATTACTAGTTTTACATCTTTATTGTAACAACCCTGGTCAAGAAATTTAGTTGTAAAATAAGCCGTTAGACCCCGTGGACATCTTTATACTTTATGTGGTATCTTTATTAGGTTAATGCACGAAACTAACCGTAAGATTGGCAATCTTATTTACCAAATTAGGCAAGAGCGTGGCCTGACCCAGGCAGCCTTTGCCCGCAAGCTTGGCACAAGCCAATCAGCTGTTAATCGTATTGAGCACGGGAAACAAAATCTTAGCCTAGAGACTCTTGGCCGTATTAGTGATGTTTTGAACAAACAAATTATCAGTTTGGGATCCGAGGCCATTAATTTACGTATTGAGGGCGGCCACCGTCTGCACGGCGATATCACAGTAAGGCCCTCCAAAAATGCTACGGTTGCTCTGCTTTGTGCCAGTTTACTAAATAAAGGCACCACTAGATTAAAAAATATTCCGAAAATTGAAGAGGTCAATCGTATTGTTGAAGTTCTGGTTAGCATCGGAGTGCATGTACGCTGGTCTAGTGAAAATGACCTAGAAATTAAAGTCCCGCGTAATTTGAAACTTGAGAATATGGATAAAAATGCTGCTCGTAAAACACGTACGGTCATTATGTTAGTTGGCGCACTTATGCATGATAGCGGGTCGTTCAAAATTCCTTATCCTGGGGGCTGTGAGTTGGGACGCCGAACAATCTTGCCTCACATTTATGCTTTAGAGGAGTTTGGTGCAAAAGTTGTAGCCCACACTGGGTATTATGACGTCAAAGTAAAGCGCTCTTTGCCAAAAAGACCCGTAGTTCTTTATGAACTCAGCGAAACAACGACCGAAAATGCCATCATGGCTGCTGCGCGCATTGAGGGCGAAACTGTTCTAGAGCTAGCCAGCTTTAATTATATGGTCCAAGATTTATGTTATTTCTTGCAAAAATTAGGGGTTAAAATTGACGGAATTGGCACTAACACCCTACGAATCCGGGGAGTACGTTATATCAAAAAGAGCGTTTCTTACTCGCCCAGCGAGGACCCTGTGGAAGCCATGACTTTCATATCGGCCGCTGTTACGACCAACTCTTCAATAACCATTAAACGTGCGCCAGTTGATACTCTTAAGCTAGAGCTGTTGAAATTAGAGAAAATGGGTTTAAGTTTTAAGTTAAGTAAAACCTACAAAGCCGAAAATGGCCAGATTAATTTGGCAGATTTAACTATCCAGCAGCATAATGGAAAATTACGCGCACCGGAAGAGAAAATACATCCACTGCCCAGTCAGGGCATTAATATTGATAATCTGCCCTACTTTATACCTATTGTAGCCGTGGCCAGGGGCCGTACGCTTATTCACGACTGGGTCTACGAAGACCGTGCTTTGATGTACACCGAGATGAAGAAAATCGGTGTAAGTATGGAGCTTGCTGATCCCCACCGCGTATTTATTGATGGGCCTACAAAATGGCAGGCTGCAGATGTTGTCTGTCCTAACGGTCTTCGCCCAGCGGTAATGCTGTTGATAGGCATGCTGGCTGCCCCCGGTGTTTCCATGCTGCGCAATGTTTATACAATCAATCGCGGTTATGAAGATTTGGCCAAGCGGCTAAACGACCTCGGCGCCCATATTCAAGTTGCCTATGAAGCTTAGTTTAATTGAGGTAGTAGGTCATTAAGAGCCGTATCAACAGTCTTAACAGCTACGCCGCTACTTTTTAGGTAAGTCATCTCGGTTTTAAAATCGGACGGTTTACGGTTGTATGTCCAGGTACTATTTTTGTCTACCTCGTGATATGTGAGAACAAGCCATGTATTACTTTGCTTAGCCTGATCTATGAGAGATTCAACCGTTGCGACCGGAGTTGTGTACTCAATCATATATGACTTGATGCGATACTGGTCAAAACTATCCTTGGAATTAAATCCTGCATCAATAGTCCTGTGTGAGCGGTAAAGAGGCTTAATGGCGTTGATAACGGCGTCATTGTAGTCCCCGTAAGGTGAGGCGAAGTTGTTAATTGGTCCTGTGAAATATGACGCTAAAACGTCGCGAGAATTAAGCAGCTCGGTTTGTAGTTTCTTTGCAGTCACCGTGGTTAAATACGGATGAGTCACTGTATGGGAGGCAATCTCGTTGCCCTGTGTCTTCATGGTACTAAGCATACTTTTGGTCATGTAGCCGCTTTTGCCAATATCATTCGTGATGATATACAGGGTAGAATTCTCTCCAAGTGGTCTTGTTATTGGCAGAGCCTGGTTGTATACAGAATTATATCCATCGTCAAAAGTAATCGATACCAAAGGGTGGCTAAATGTCTGTGGTGTGTACGCGCTTAGGCTATAGTCGTCTGTCTGCAAGGTACCATTAGTATTTATGAGATGGAGTATGGTCATTTTGCTGACGCCGGCAGGCACAGCAAAGGTAAATCGTGCTTGTACCCATAAAGTCGAAGGTCCAACATCACCAAACCATTTATAGGTATAGCCACCGCTGGCCATTTGGTACTCTGCCAGCACAGCCGTTGTGGCACTAGATTTATAATAATCCGTGAACTGATAAGTTGAGCCAGGACTAACAGGAACGTGTTCAAAAAACCACTTAGAGTCACCACTTGAGTAGTTGCTAACAGAAACGAGCAAACTATGATTGCCGGTATGTCCATCGTCTGCATATGTGAAACTAGAAGTACTGGTTCCAGTTTGGTGTTTATACCACCCAGACGGCTGGCCGCTGGTATCGGATTGTTCCGCAGATGGGTTAGCAATCAAATTAACTGACAGGGCTTTAACCGAAGCCGCCGAAATGACAGTAAAAGCAAAAAGCCATAGCGCCAAACTTGCGGCAAACACCCTCCTAATCTTTAAGTTGTTAAATGTGCTCATACGTACCTCCTTAACCTATTCTTTCCGGCGAAATATATGCGCCAGTTATATATTTATTACCATTACCAATAAGCTGATTAACATTTCTAACACACTTGGTCGCGGCCAATATCTGTATCACGGTCATTAGATAAAAAATTAGATACATCGTGGGAGCATAGAAACTCAAGCGTAACCGATAACGAAAACTGTGGTGTTCGTCCGACCATATCGCAACAAATAGCAGGCTCGAGATAGTTATGGTAGCCACCGCAAATAGCGTGGGATTTCTATACACAATAGCGAGATATAAGAAATAGGTAAGCAGAACTGGTTCAATCAGCAACATTAGCTCTGAAATGAGAAGATATGGGAGCCTGACCCAGCTCAAAAACATGGAGTGTTTGCGATCAAAACTAAATAGTAACCTTCTGTGAGACCAAATGGCCTGCAAACTGCCAAACTTCCATCGGTAACGTTGTTTAAACAAGCTCTTGTAACTTGGGACTGGCTCGGTGTGAACAACAACATCACTGGCATAAACCAGTCTATGTTTTTTGCTGCCCAAAACACGAGCTATACGGAGGCTAAGTTCAATATCTTCGGTCTGCATAGTGTGATCGAATCCCCGGATTTTCTTCAACGTCTCGGTTCGGTAAGTTGCCCCGGCACCCCCAACTATATGCTCGCACTTAAACATTGTATTAACTTTTTTGGAACGGAAGCTAGACAAATAATCAAATTCTTGCAAGAGGCTTACCACGGTATCTGACTTAATTATCCTGATATTCGCCGCAACAGCCACCACCTCTTTATCGATAAAGTGTCTAACCATATTGCGCAGTGCAAGCCTGTCAACAACACAGTCTGCATCAAGTGCCATTACTAGTTCTCCTGAGGTTTTTGAAAGGCCAGCATCAATGGCTGCTCCGCGACCTCCGTTCTTCCATTTGGCCACGAGTTTTATATCAAAACGAGGATTCTCAGTAATAAAGTCTTTAACAACCCGTTTAGTCCCGTCAGTCGAGGCATCGTCTGCGACAATAATTTCTATTTTTCTATAGGTGCTTTTTATTAGCGCAGACAAGCATCGTTTGATAACGGCTTCTTCGTTGTGGGCAGGGATGATAATACTTAGTGTGGGACGGTAATCTCTATACTTGCGTAAATAAGGATGTTTTTTCTTGTCTTTTTCTTTTAACGTTTCGGATAAATCATAGTAGATTGCCCCAAATTGTGAGAATAGCGTAAAGAATAGAGTCGTAATAACTCCGAAGATAAAGATGTCTATCAATATTCTTTGAGCCAACATACTATGCCTTTTCTACCTTTACAAAATCAAAAACAAGTAAATGCCTGTTTTCATACCAACTTCCCGAACAAGTCTGGACCGTTAAGATTGGCTTACCACTGTATGCAAAGAGAGATACATCATTTGGCTTAACATCTTTTACTTCCTTGAGGACATAGTGGAAGTTATATCCGTTATCGGTTGTAATAATCGCTTCAGCCCCTATTTGGCTAAAATTCTCTAGTTTTGAGAAAACCCGTTTGGTGGCATGTCCATAGATAAATGTGTTGCCCTGATAGTTGTTAGCTGGTGCTGTCATGACCGCGTATTGAGCCTTGTCATCGGAAAGGGTCCAGCTTTGGTGCGTGGAATCATATTTACCGTCTATAATACCCATGCTAAGCGCTAACTGGGGCAAAGAGATATTTACGGGCTTACCGCTCGTAACCTTGATGCTGGGTTGTACTGGGGCCGCAACAGCCACAGGAAAAACCAGCCGTTGTGTTTGCTCGCGAAAAACAGACGGAAAAAAACTAAAAATAATAACAAAAATAAGACCGGCGTTTACAAATAATGCCAGCAAAGGTAAACGAAAGCTAGTCGCTCTTGCCGACCTAGTCATTTAAAGATTCCTTCTAACTAACGTCGACGCAAAGAAAGACGGTACAGGGTTACGCTTAGTTGCAAAACCAGGGCTGTAGTTCCCAGTACGATTGCCGTAATAGCAACGTAGCCAAGGATAGTATGACCGCCTGTATTTGGCAACACAGCTATGCCTCCCGCTACGGGGGTTACTGCTGATAATACTTTTGGTGTTTCGCCTGACATATGACTTCCTTAATCCTCACCCCATTAATATTATTACTAACTTATGGTGAAGGTTTGGTGGATTCGCTATTAGCTAACTTGTCTTAAGCGACCAGTTCCTACCCGGACAAGTGTCAAAGCTCAAACTCTTCTACTAGTAGTAGTAAACTAAACTTTCTTTGTTGTAAAGTATATTATACTGTTTATGCTTTTTTTTAAATTTTCTGGTATAATCACCGGTGTTAGCGTTAGCATGCGGGATTCGTATATCGGCTAATATATCAGTTTTCCAAACTGAGGAGACCGGTTCGACTCCGGTATCCCGCACCACGTCCTAGCAAACTATAGCCCCGCTTGCTGTCCGGCAATCAAGTGGCCAAACAGTAAGCGGGGCCTTCGTTGCCACTCCTTTTCCCCAAAAAGTAAAACTTTTCGGTGACCCCATTTTTTGGGCGCAAAAGAGGAGTTTATCCTATAATGTGTTTGCGCCCCGGTAGCTCAGTGGATAGAGCAAGACGGTTCTAACGTCGAGGTCGTAGGTTCGAATCCTTCCCGGGGTACCAACGGTAGCTAGATGACCTTTATGGTCGTCGAGTTACCGTTTTTGTATTTCCAGGGAGGATAAGAACCGTAGGTTCGGCGAACGAGGAGAGAAGGACAAGAATGTGTTTACATATTCTTGCCGAGCACCGCAGGAAGGAGCGCGAGTGAAACGAGTGCGATATCCTTCCCGGGGTACCAATAAAAATACCCTTCTTTTGAGGGGTATTTTTATTGGCTATCCTTGGTGAAGAATCCGAACCGTTGTTGCGAAGCAACAGGTTCGGTGGAGCGAGGACACGCGCAGGAGTTTACTCCGAGCATGCCACAGCGGAAAAGGACGGAGTCCGCTATCCTTTCCGCGGGGAGTGCGATATCCTTCCCGGAAGCCCGACACCATCCTTCCCTCCAGAAGACGAGTGCGCTATCCTTCCCGGGGTATTCTAAATCCAAAGCCGCATGGTAAATGGTCTGAATATTTGAGCCAGGGCTAAAGAAAGCCGGTTCTTTTTTTGAACCGGTGGTTTTGGCTGTGGGTAAACTTGCCCGTACTTTAGCAAATTTACTTGCTTAGAAATCTGGGTATATTCCCTAGAGATTTGAGGAGTCAGCGGAACTCTTTGAGTAGGTGTGGTGTTAGATAGCGGTATAATTGGCGCATCGTTTGGAGTGTTGCTAGTAATTTGAGTAATGCGCATATTTGCATCCACATAAACATACTTGGCGGGTAAAACCGTGGCGCTGATAGTAATCGTTCCTGACTGCGCAGCGGATACGGACGGTACAAAAGCGACAAAACTAAGTAATGCCAAAATGATAAATAAGTGAAGATTAATATGTCGCATTTTAATGGGTTTAAAAGCGACCAAAACTCAGAGATAAACTAGCAACGTTTACCTATGAATCCCCTGCCCGGTCAACTTACTATATTAATACACTAAACTTTGCGAATAGTAAAATACATTATAAACATAAGCCCTAACAGGTTGAGTTTACATGCCTAGAGAGCGGAGAGGTTGTCGGTGATTTGTTGTTCGGTTAGGATGCCGGTAATAATCTTTTTAACTACCCCGTCGCGGTTGATGAAGTAATGTGTCGGCAAGCTTTGAATATTCACCACATTGGTTAGGGTGCTGTCTGGATCTACCAGCCAATTCAAGCTATAGCCGGCGGTTTGGGTGTAAACACGCATCTTGTCGGCATTTTCTTGCAGGGCAATTGGCACAATATTGATGTCTTTGTTGGTCTGCAGTTCGCTTAAGGGTTTGAGTTGTTCGCTTGTTGACGGCAGCCAAGAAGCCATGAACGATAATAATGTGGGGCGGCCTAGCCAGCTAATTGAAGTAACATTGTTGGCGTTTGTGCCTGGCAAAGATAAGTCGGGCAGGCTTTTATTGATGAGTTTATTGGGGTTAACGCTTTGGGCTACTTTGGGCACAACGGGGTTAATATTAATAGCTTCGCTTGAAAAGCTGGGCCAGCTCAGATGAATTGGACCTATCTTAATGCCGGTTGCTTTATTCATGTTCAACTGTGTCGTTAATGGTGTGGTTTGTTGGAGATTGAAGATATTGCTTACCACTGGTTTATGGTCATCGGCCGTAACGGCAAGGTAATATTTGCCCGGCGGCAAGAAAAGTTTAAACGAACCATTAGTACCGGTCGTCTGCGGATTGGTTTGGCCAAAAGGTGAGCCATCCCAAAGTATCCAGCTACTTGTATCATTATCGTAAGTGTAAAGTTTAAGTTGAGCTTTCAGGGCTTTGTTTGTTCCCCGCTGAACAACTCGAGCGGCAGAAGAAACGTTGATTGTGTTAAGAGAATGCGAGGTTGTATTTCCTGCACCATCTATAGAATGTGCCACTAGGCCATAAACACCAGCCTGCTCAAAACTAAGGATGCCAGACCAAAGACCGCTGTTAACATCTTGGGTCAAACTAAAGACCTTTTCTTTGTTTGTCTTAGCGCCCACCTGCGTAGCGTTGATTGTTATGCTTGTTGGGCCGCCCACGGCGCTCATGGTAATTTTTTGGTCAATACCAGCCAGGGTAGTAATAACATTATTACTGTCTGGTGGAAGTATTTGAGGGCCAAGTGATATTAGTGCGCCGCCGACAAGGGGTGGTAATCGGTCAACAACGACAGTAATTGGAGTGGTTGCGGCAATATTTCCTCCGCCATCAATAGCTCGAACAATAATTGTGTAATTGCCATCGTCAAGATTTATTGGTGTAAAGCTAAATGGTACTTGTTTAGCGCCCAGGGTTGGGGCGCTATCTACCGGCAGCCAGTTTTGGCCGCCGTCCGTTGAATATTCAACCCGCATTATTGCAACATCGTCTGACGCGGTACCTTTTATGACCGGCATGTTTTGCACTATTTTGGGCAACTGGGTCGTTAGCGAAATGGTTGGCGGCACTTTGTCGCCTGGGTTGGAAATAACTATATTAATAGACGGCGCTTGGTTAATAATTTTTGTTCCGGGTGCCGGCGTAACCGCCGTTAAGAAAGTACTATCATCGGACGTTGCGTTGTTGCCCTGGCTGTCATTACTTACAAGCTGATAGTGATAGGCAGTATTAGCGCTCAGGCCAGTAATTGTTTGGTTATGGCTGGTTACCATATTACTGTCCAGGTCGGTTGAATTGCCATAGCTATTGTCTAACCCATAGTTAATTTGGGAAGTTCCGGTCACATTTGTGTCCCACAGTATGGTAACTGAACTAGAGTTGAGATTTGTGGCTCGGACATTAGATATGGCTATCTGAGGTGGTGGAGCATTAGCTATATCTACTGATGTAGAGCCATCGCAGTTGATGGCACCAGCGCCCCATGGGTCATCAGAAGCAGTGACATTCCAGGGTGCTGATGGCGCAGTATTATTGGATGCAGTAGCTGTGATAGAAAAGTTTATTGAAGCACCAGGAGGTATGTTGCCATTAGACAGCTCCACTTGGTCGTAGCTGGTGGATATTGAACCTCCGCCACCTACCCAGTCGTCCGCCGTAGTGGAATCAATATGAAAATCGGCTGAAGGGCGTGTAATTTTTATATACTGTACTGCTTGGTAGTCGGTATTATTAAGCTGGAAGCCGAAAGGGTTTTGAGAACCAGGTTCCACGCTATTGGGGCTAGAGCTGGCACCACATGATGCCAAACTGGCCCTCACCGCAATTGCAGGTGACAAAACAAGCACCAAAGCCGCAATAAAAATACAGGCTAGTACTCTTTGAAAATGCTTAACCATTAGCTTTATTGTACTACTTTTTTCTATCTATATATCCCCGAAGATACTCAAGCTTTCCCCTTGCCTTGTAACTATCGTTACTTTAAATTAAAGGTATGGCACAAGTAATGGATGTTGTTCCGCCAAAGCCGAGACCCCCGGTAAGGTCCGGCTGGCACCTAATATTTGATAATGTGAATAAATTCATTAAGGCAATTGCTAATAAAATACACCTCAAGCAACACCGTTTTGTCTTGGCTTTAATAATTATGGTAGCTATAGCAATTGCTGGAAGCTGGATTTATCACAACAGCCATACCAGCCCTATACCAAAAAACATTCAGCAGCAGGTCAATTTTCCGGTCTATTATCCTTCCCAATTACCTGCAGGATTTAGTCTAAACAAAAAATCTATTTCGGTTAGCCGCAATGTGGTCGTATATGAAATCAGATACGGTGACAAGGAGATAATTTCTGTTTCTGTGCAGGCCAAGCCCCAAGATTTCAATTTCGATAGTCTAAGCGGCAACCAAGAATTTACAACACCCTACGGCAAGGCATATATAGTAACTCCCGGCACTCGAACTACAGGAAGTTTGGTAGCGTCTAACGCCTGGGTTATCCTGAACACAACTCAAGGCATAGGTACAGACCAAATGAAATCGATTCTAGATAATCTTCAACCAACCAGGTAATTTACCTGGTACCGCTTGGCGCTATACCGCGGAATTGGTAGTAATCAACGTAGCAATACTGTGCAGCTGTTGTCTCTGAAGTACAAGCTATATTTGGAATTACTAGGGATCCAGTACCAAGAGTTATGCTTGACACGGAGTCTTTGTAGCCATTTATGAAGAAGTCTACTGCCGTAGTAGATATAATCCTAATCTCAAGCCTTACGAAGGTGTTTGCAGCAGCTGACACATTAGTATCCTGTGCACAAGTAGCCGCTGCACCCGTAGCATAGCAGTAGCTCCAACGAGTAGTGCTCACAGTTGGGTCAAACTCCCACCACACACCACTGTTAGTGACCCGTGCAACTGCCGTTGACTGAGTAGATATTCCAACCCTCATAACTTGTGTCGGGTTGGTAACGCTTCCAATAGCTACAGTAGCTTTAACAACCTGGTTCGGCGAAAGTGCTGTGGAAGCAGTGGTGTTAGTATTTCCTGAGAGCATCAATACGCTACCGTAGTTTGCGGTTGCAGGGGTAGCCATCCTTAGAACACCTGGGTGGTCGGCGCTTACGGCTGGTGTAGCCTGGTTATATGTCATTGTGTCAGCAGTAGTAATGGTTGAGAAGCTCCAGCCCAGAGTTCCAACGATGCCAGTTGTGGTACCACCGCTCATGAAGTCATCCTCGAATACATATCCACGATCTATTGGGTTAATACCGCAATTCTCCCAGTTATTGTCCCGATAGCAGCGGAATTCTTTAATTGATGAGTTATAGTACATCCCACCTTCTACGCCCGTGGGGTCGTAGTTCCCTGCTGTAAAAGTATTTTTTGTGTCTAGCACTAAGACCTGGCCTGTACCATCTGCCGTTGGGTTGCCAACATAGACCAAGTTATTAAGTGTGTCTATCTGGAATAAAGTGGTGCCTGCAGCGTTTTGAACCTGGAAAGCAGTAACAGAGTTAGAGGGATTTTTGAATATTACCGGTGATGTAACTACACCGTTGAACATAACAGACCCAGCACCGTATGCCGTAGCCGAGGCCCCTAGTTCTAACTGAACTCCATCAATGTTTACCGTAACGGTGCCGCTTGTTGCCGTAAAACCAAGGTAGATGTAGGGTGTGCCAGATTGAGCCCCGGCGGTAAAGATAGCACAAGTAAATCTTGTCCAGCCCGTGCTAACTAAAGCCGTTGCTGCGGGAGTGATAGTAGAACAGGCAGACAGTGTAGAGCCGTCGTCGGCGTGGCCGGCTGCTATTGTGGCAATTGTGCCGGCGCCATTGATTTTTGCGTAGAATGACAGAGTGTATCCGGCAGTATTGGTCATAAGAGTAGTAGGATTAGTCGGCAAGCTGTATTTAATGCCGTCGGCACCGCCAGCTGCTGTGGTAACCGTAACCTTGCCGGAGGCAACACCCGCATAGGAAACGCCGGTGTCGCGCAGCATATTGGTTGCTGATCCGCGCAGGGACCAGCCAGCGGTATTAACCTCAAAGCCTGGGTTCAAAACAAGGTCGTTAGTTTGGTCGGTACTGACGTTAAAAATCTGTACTCCGGCGGCATTTTGAACCTGGAAGGCATTGCTAGAATTGGACGAATTTTGCAAGATGAACTGGCTGTTTATTATGGAGCCTGCCAGCGAGATGGCACCGTTACGATAGCTGGCCGTAGCGTTTGTGTCAGTTTCTAGTGTAACTCCGTCTACATAGATTTTGCGGACAGTGGCGTCTGATTGGCTGATGTAAATGTTTGGGCTAGAAACTGTACCGCCGGTAGTAAATGTGCAGGACAGCCTAGTCCAGCCGCTGTTATTAATTGATAGACCAGTACAAGAGTCCACATTTGTTCCAGACTGGTCTTGGCGCCCAATATTAACGGTGGCAACCGGGTTGCCGGATGCCAACCGGGCGTAGAGGTTAATGGTATAAGTGGTAGTGGTTGATAATGCTACGGAGTAGTACGCTCCGTCGTTGGCATTAGCCGTGGTGGTTATTTCCATAGAGTTTAAGCCTTCGTACGGAGTTACCGTACCTGCCGATACTTGTTTAATGCTGGGACTGCCCCCACCACCAACTTTGGCTGCCCAGCCGGTTGTGCCTGGCTCAAAACTTGGGTTAGTAACCATGTTATTAATGTTAGTGTTCGATGTATCTACGTTTAATACATTATTATTACCGGCGTCAGTAATCTGGAAGGCTGATGCAGAGTCTTGAGTATTAGTAAAGTTCATCGGCGAAATTATATTACTATTAAACGACAGAGAGCCTGCCCCGTAAGGCGTAACCTGGCTGCCAGTGTCTATTTGTACACCGTCTATATCCCAGGAGCGCGTAGCGGCCGCTTGCTGGATAATTCTAATTGCATTGCTGGCGGTAGCACTAGTTGCTGTAAATTGGCAAATATGCCTTGTCCAGGCGCCAACGATAACTGTTTGAGTGTTTATGTTAGTACAGCTAGTAAAAGTACTCCCATCGGGCGCATATTGTGCAATAACGTCAGTAAGCGCGGTTCCTGATATGAGTTTGTCATACCAAGAAATAGTATAAGTATTGTTAGACAGAGTAGAAGAAAGCGTGTTTTTAAATCCTTCGTTAGTATTGGCGGTGGAGTTATTGAGGTTGCCAGAGGCAACTCCTCCCCATGCATCGGTAGTTACCCTGGTAGGTGCAGTAACGTTCCCGGCTGTCCACAAGCTGCCCAAAGGAGTTGTTTCGAACCCTGGGTCAGTTATCGGATTACTGTCTACTGTACTTATGCGCATAATGCTTGACCCAGCGGCGTTTTGAATCTGAAAAGCAGTAGTAGAGTTGGTAAGCGTTTGTAGGGTAGCACCGGTATTAGCCAGATTCAGAGCTGTTTGACCAGCTTGAGCTTGAATGGTTGTTGAGGTATTGCTATTAGAACCAATAGTAATAGTTTGAGCAGTAGTGGCGCCACCATTACCGACTGCGATTGTAGAGAAATTGCCATCGACACCGCCGCCAACACTAAGGGTGGTGCCAGAACTCTGTAGAGCCGTATAAGCCGTTGAACCACTACCTAAATCAAGGCACATTTGAGTAAAAGAGCCACAGGCACCGGTCGTTAGAAAACCGTCCCAAACGCCAGCGTTGTTATAGCCAAAGAACAAGGGCCGACTTCCGGTTGTTTCACTAGTAACTACCGATAGGGCCGGTGTGTAGCTGTTTGGATAGGCCGGGTGTGCGGTAATCTGGCCATCGTTAATCAGCAATTGGTCGCTTGTATAGCTACTTGTTTGAGAGACTATAAGACCGGCACTAGAAACACTAAAGTTATTGCCGTTTAGGGTCAAGGCCGCACCAGAGCGGCCAATGGTTGTAGTGGCGTTAGTGCCGCCAATAGAGATGGTACCGGAGGCACCAGAGTCTAGGGTTAGCGCGTTAGCCCCGGTAGCAGTTAAGGTAATACCGCTTGCGCCCTGCAGGGTTAGTAATCCGGCGGATGTACTCCAGGTTGTGGCGGCAGCGCTGGTGAGAGTTAGGGCATTACCTGCCCCGACCGATTGTAGTGTAACCACCGAATTATTAGCACTGGGACCAGTGGCCTGCAGGATATTTGTACCGTTAGCTGTTTGAACATTAAAGATGTTTGCGGTGGGTGAGGCAGCTGAAGATTGCTTAACAACCATGCCGGTAACGTTAGTGGTTGGCTGGAAAATATTAGCGGCAGTAAGCTGGCCAAAAGCCGAAGAAGCCAAACCATTCAGATTATCAGCATTAAATGCGTAAGGAACGGACTGGAAGTGCATCATTGGCGTCATGTAGCCCTGCGCATCACTATTGAACTTCATGGTCAGATAGAGGGCGCTTGATGAATTGAAATTAATTGGCGCACTTTTATTACAGGCATTACTCACAAAGAACGAACAAGACGTTCCAAGTTCTACCTGAAACACACCGTTGGTAACGGTAACCGAAGCTTGAGTCTCTTCCCATAGACAAGTGCCATCCAGGGCACAGGTGGTGCTGTTGGGGTTAGTACCGCTGTTATTGTAAAGACGAAAGGTAATTGAATAGTTGTTGTTCGCCACATTCATGCCCTCGTTACCGGTATCATTCCTGACTACTTTGCCCTGGAAGTTGATGGTTGTAGGATTGGCGGCGTAAACTGGTTTTTGATAAAGCGCAAACAGGCTTAAGCCAACTAAGCCGACCATTAGTAATAAGATTTTTCGGGATACTTGTTTGCGTATCATATTTATATATGTTGTGCTGTTTAGCGTTACCTCTTTGCAGTCCCTTCAAGCATAACAACTGTACACCAGAGAGACAAGTTTTTTACAGTCTAGTGACAGGTTGATTCGCTTTGTGTTCATCACGGAGAGCTGCATCTCTTAATAATTTAGGGACAATTTATAAAAACAGGTGTGGCTAGACAATAAAATACAGATGAAGCTTAGCTGCTTTGAACACAAAGTTAATACAATATTTATTTTTAGCCATTTTTTATTGGACTGCAGAGCAAAAAGAGTATGCGGCTAAAGCCAATAAAAACCACAACAACTTCAGCTTGTTTTGGCTTACGGTACGATAAACGCGGACTTTATTTATTCGTCTTCTATTTTGACGTGGATTTTCTTTTTTCTTGTTTTTTTCATGGGCCGCACAAATGAAATTCTTGCGTACATTTCTTGCCAGCGTTTCTGAAACTCTTTTTGAATGGCTCTAAGCTGAGCTCGCCTTTTATATAGCCCATAAGCTCCAGCCCCCATAATAACGACAATCAATGCCACAGCTATAAACCCTATTGGGGTAACTACTAAAATGCTGGTTTGGTAAGTGCGAAATTGGTCGTATCCATCAAACCTATAGTTAACGTCCACTTTGTACCTGGCCAATACACTAACTCTTGATATCTTGGCGATTGGTACTATGAAGCTCCTATATGTTTGGGGCAAAATAAGGTTAGAGTTTTCATTTATCACCCCATTACCGACTAATCTTCCCTTGGAATTAGTGATGGTTACTGTTCCGCGAGGCACAAGGTGCGTATTACCGTCGTTATGAAAACGCGAGGTTATACTACTTGGTAAGCCAAAAAAGCTACGGCCGATATACACATTAGTTAAATTGAGTTTGTGTATATCACCGCCAACCTTATTAACGAAAAGCAGCAAAGAGGCTATTGGCTGGACTGCCACTTTATTTTGAGAAGTTGAGGCATTGCTATCAGAAGCAATGGACAGCATTATGGCACCGTAGTGTCCGCCCGGTGCAAGTGTATCTTGATTGAGGATAGAGGCAGTAAGACTTACTGTCTTCTTGGCCGGTATAGTTGCCGTAGAGGCTGGAAGACTCATCCATTTTGCAAGGCCATATCTTTTCTGCAGGTCGGTGGGGTTAGAGCCCACAAAAAATAAACCGCCAGTCTCGTTTAGGCTGTTAAAGTCGGCACTGGAGAGCGAAAGAGTAACCGGGTAGTTCTGGTCATTGGTAATCATAAACTTAAAAGGGTATTCTGACTCCGTTGCTTGGATTGATATTTGTGCAAATGCAGGCGAGACAGTAATCCCGGTAGGTGGTTTGGCAGTAGCCGCCGCCGCACGGTGCGATAGTAAACACGGCGCAAGCGCAATGCCGAGCAACAGCAGTCCAGAGAACTTAATTAGTCTTTTCAATTTTTTGCTCCCCTTTTCTAAGTCGTTTCGTGAATTTAGATATCTTACCAAATGACGACAGTAAACCTATTAGTACAAATATGCTAACTACAAACGCTACCCCCACCAATCTCCATGGTATAACCCAGAAGCTGACAGTTGCTTCTATGGGTACATCACGTTGTCCGTTGTCGTAGACCATAACTAGGTGAGCTGTGTAGTGGCCAAAACGTAGACGGTTGGCATGGCTAAAGTCCCACTTAAGGGTTTGGGTAGCTTTACCGTCCTTACCCATCACTGGCTGGCCATTACTCATCTTGGTTACATAAACTGGGAAGCCATCATTCCAAGAGCTGCTGAAGTAACGGCTAGAGTTTGGTAAGATGTTGCCTTGGGCTGAGTTAATGTCTATGGAGCCTATTTGTTTGCTTCCCCGGCTAATGAA